>Ga0136633_1000187_pt1 | contig 47006 bp, 45 predicted proteins | sample AntDrymeUQ832206_2_FD_105494 | JGI IMG/M metagenome (GOLD analysis project Ga0136633, IMG submission 105494) | Polar desert sand microbial communities from Dry Valleys, Antarctica - metaG UQ83 (22.06) | ecosystem: Environmental > Terrestrial > Soil > Desert | place: Antarctica: Dry Valley... | reverse complement strand
TGTTCGCCACCGCCTGTCGCGTCGGAGGGATCGTCGGTGGCCTGCCCCGTGATCGCATCGACCAGCTCACCCAGTTCGGGTTGCGGTATGGCATGGCGTTCCAGATCGTGGACGACGTGCTCGACGTGGTGGCGACCGACGAGCAGCTCGGCAAGCCGGCGGGCCACGATGTGGCGGAGGGCATCTACAACCTGCCGGTGATCTACGCCATGGACGCGCTCGGGGGCGAGCTGCGCAGGCTGCTCGGCGGCCCGATCGCCCTGTCCGATCTCGAGACGGCCCGCCGCCTCGTGCGGACGTCGACCGGCGTCGAGCGTTCGATCGATCTCGCCCGTGAGCACATCGAGCAGGCGGTGAAGGCGCTGGATCCGCTGGGCGGCACGCCGAGCGCCGTCGCTCTGGCGGGCGCCGCCACCCACCTCCTGGTGGACCTCGAAGCGGTCCTCGTCGCCTGAGTCGTCGATGTCCGCTGACTCCTTCGCGGTCGACGTCCCCTTCATCGGGAGGGTCGATGAGCTCATCCTGGTGCGACGCCTGCTCGACGGTGCCGTCGCCGGCCAACCGCGTGTCGTGCTCGTCTCCGGCGACGCCGGTGTGGGCAAGTCCCGGCTCCTCGCCGAGTCGATGTCCGCCGCCAGCGCCGCTGGCGTGACGGTCCTGTTCGGCCCGTGCCACGAGGACGTGGCCATCCCGTATCTGCCCATCGCGACCGCGTTCCGCGCGATCAGCCACGAGGGCGCCCGACGCCTCGTCCCCTCGGCCGAAGTCATGACGCGCTCGATGACGGACGGCGGCGGCGAGGACCACCGGATCCAGCTGTTCCTCGACGCCACAGCCGCCCTCATCGAGACTGCCACCGCCGGCCCCACCCTCCTCGTATTCGACGACGTCCATTGGGCTGACGCCGCCAGCGCCGAGCTGATCCGACACCTCGTGCTGTCCGGGATGCATGAGGCGACGATCGCCGGGTTACCCCTGACGGTGGTCCTGTCGGCTCTCGGGCCGTGGCCGGAGGGTGTTCCCAGGGCCCTGGCGCGCTTGCCGCGGGAGGGAGCAGCCCTCGAGCTGCACGTCGAGCGGTTCGGGGTGGCGGAGGCCCACGCCATGGTCTTGGCGCTCACCGGGGCTCGGCCGAGGACCGAGGTGACGTCCGCCATCCTCGATGCCACCGCAGGCAACCCGCTCCTGATGCGTGGGGTGATCACCCGCAATGCCGCGGCAGGGCGGCTCCTCGTAAATGCGGGTGAGGTGACGCTCGCCGACGACCGCGCGCTGACGGCGTCCACCGACCTGGACGACGAGATCCGCCTCGAGCTCTCGAGGGTCGATGCGGCCGCCCGGGGATTCCTGGCGCTGACGTCGGTGCTCGGCGATGGCCAGCGGATCGCGACCTTGCGGGCCGCATCCCACGACGACATCAGCGGGCCCCTGGCCGACGCGGTCGACGCTGGGCTACTTCGCGTCGACGGTTCCCACTACCGGTTCGCGCACCCCCAGATGCGGCACGTGCTCTACCAGGACCTCGGCCGCGAGGACCGCGCTCGCATCCACCTCCGCGTCGCCGCGGCGCTCGAGGCGTCGCTCGACTCGGCCGACGCGGGTCGGGCCCTCACCATCTCCCACCACCTCCACCGCGGCGGCGCCGACCCACGCGACGAGCAGGTGTCGACCTGGGCACTGCGGGCCGGCGACCAGGCCTGGTCCGCCGGAGCGTGGGACGAGGCCCGGAGCGCGTATGCGCTGGCGCTGAGCGGCGCCGCCCGCCGCACCCTGGATCCCCAGGACCTCACTGAGCTTCTACTGCGCACTGGGGTGGCGGCCTACTTCGCCAACGACGACTCCTGCACCGTGTTGCTCCACGAGGCGGCCGCGCTCGCCGAGGCGCAGGGCGACGTGGCCCGTCGGGTGGAGGCACTGCTGCTGCGGGCACGCTTCCATCTCATCGGCACGGCGGCAACCGTGGGGACGACGCCGCCGATCGAGGAGCTCGAGGGTCTGCTCGAGGTCCTCGAGCACGAGCCGTCGCTCCGAGCGCGGACCCTGGCCACCATCTCGGACCTGTACTTCGTCGGACTCGACCATGAGCGGGCGGCGGCGTACGCCCGGCAGGCCGAGGCGGTGCTCGAGGCGGGCGCGGCGATCGACAACCAGGCCATCGCGAAGGTGTCGTTCGCACTCGGCCTGCAGGAGATGAGCGCGCTCGACCTCGAGTCCGCCCGCCGCCACTTCACCCGCGTGGTCGACATCGGCGACGACCACATCAGCCTCGCAGCACGGACGCGCATCGGCCTGGCGTTTCTCGTCGCGGGACGACTGGCGGAGGCTGACGCCACCCTTCGGGCCGCCCGGACCGGCGAACGCCAGCTGTCCTCGCACGCTGGGCAGCAGCTGCCGTCGGCGGCAATGGCCGCCATCGACGTCCTGGGCGGGAACTTCGCCGGCGTCGAGCGGCTGGCGGCCGAGGTGACCGCGCTCTATGCGATTCAGGAGTACGCCTTCACCCCCGGCATGGTGTTCCCGGCCCTCGCGGCGGCCCGGATGGCTCGCGGCGACGTGAATGGTGCCCACGAAGCGATCCGACAATGGCGGGCCTGCGGGGGCCGCGGCACCTGGCGCTACGAATCCATCCTCCAGGTCATGACCGGGGAGGTGTACGCCGTCGCCCGCGAGCTCCGCACCCGGCGGTGGCCTGACATCGGATCCACGAACCTCTTCACCCTCGACATCCCCTGTCTCCACGTGCTCGTGGGAGCCCGCGTCGACGACGCCGGCCTCGTGCGGACGGGCCTCCCCGCTCTGATCGCCGCCCACGAGCAAGGGATCGTCGTGAGTCTCGGCTGGCCGTGGCTCATCAGCCGGGTCATCGCCGACGGCCACGCGGCGCTCGGCGAGGGCGCCGCCGCCGAACGCTGGTACCAGCGGGCGAGCGCCGAGGCAGTCGATCTGAGAGCAGTCGTCGAGCGGAGCCTCGTAACGCTCGGGCAGGCTCGGCTGGCGCTCGCCGGCGGCCGGTCGCAGGAAGCCGCTGCCCTCGGGACGACGAGCGCGTCGGAGCTCGACAGTGCCGATGCGCTCCTGTTCGCTCGGGAAGCGCGGGCCCTGGTCGAGGAGAGCGGGGGCGTCCACCCCGCCGCGCGAGATCGGTTCATCCTCTTCACGGACATCGTCGGGTCGACACAGCTCAATGTCCGCGCCGGCGACGAGCAGTACCTGACGCTCATCGAGGAGCACGACCGCATCCTCCAGGCCCGACTCCGTCGCCACGACGGCGTCCAGCACGCCCACACCGGTGACGGGATGAGCGCATGGTTCGCGTCAGTCGAGTCAGCACTCGCGTGCGCGTTCGGCATCCGTTCGGACCTGGAGCGCACGTCGATCGCGCACCCTGAGCTGCCCTTCCGCGTGCGGATGGGGATCTCGGCTGGTCGGCCAGTCCACACCGGTGAGCGCATCTTCGGGCTGGCTGTCGTCACCTCAGCGCGCATCTGCGGACTGGCCGGCGCGGACCAGGTGTTCGTCACAGAGCCTGTCCGCCGCGCGGCCAAGGATGCGTATGCGTTTCGCGTGGTGGGAGAACGCGAGCTGAAGGGCATCCCCGGCACCCAAGTCATCCACGAAGCGATCGATCTGCCAGCGCGTTAGCGTGCCCGAGCGCCGGGCAAGGCGGACGAAAGGGGCGATTCGTGCCTGAGTTCATGCCGTACACAACCGAGAAGAGCATGGTCTTCCAGGTCGTCGAGACATGGGGGAACGGCAGTCGCGACGTTGCCCTGCAGGCCATGTGGGACCTGCTCGACGGCAAGGCGATCTCCGAACTCGCGCCGGTGGCCTCCACCACGCTGAACTACCCCCCCTACGACACCCCCGACCTCCGGCGCCAGCACGTCGAGGAGCACTGGTGGGGCCGCACGAAGGACGCCACGGGCGCCTGGGTCGACCAGCCGCCGTACGACCCGGCCAACAATCCCACCACCGGCTTCTGGAAGCACTGGTACGGCAACGCCGAGGGCGTCTTTCGCGAGACCATGATCCGCGCGCTGGCCATCTCCCTCGGCCTCCCGCGCGAGGACGCCCAGGACACCCAGAAGTACGGCGGCAAGGGGCGGCCGCTGAGGCTTCGGGGCGGCAGCCAGCACTGGCCCCTGTCGATCCTGTGGAAGTGCCCGAGCCCGTGGTACGAGGGCTGGATCGAGTTCAAGGACTACGGGGGCCGGCCGGCCAACAACGGGCACGTCACCGTGGTGCTGTCGACGCCATCCCACGGCGTGAAGCTGTACGACTCCCCGATCCGCCCGCCGGGTTCGGCGACGGTCACCAACGACCCGTACCACGCCTACGCCGTGAACCCGACGGTGCCAGCCGGCCCCGAGGGCCTTTGGGTGGTCTCACAGGCCGCTCACTGCCTCATGCCGACGGTGCCGCCGGGACCCACGCCGCCGGGTACATGGACCCCGCCGACGCTGGGCCAGCCCGTCATGAGCGCCGGCTCGGTGGTCTGCATCTCCCCGGCCGTCGGCGACGGCGGCGCCTCCCCCACCGGCATCCCCTACACCCCGTGACCGAGAGGACGCACCGATGATCGATCCGAACGTCGCGATCAACGCGGTGGAGGAGGACGTGGCCGTCGCGCTGCGAGAGCAGCTCCCCGACGGCGAGGGGTTCGCTCTCGACGACGCATTTCCCGGTTGGGCGGACAACCCTCTGTCCGACTCCGACTCCACCGCTGTCGTTATTCCCTGGAGGTGGGATGGCCGCAACGCCGGCCTCCTCGGCCTCGCGGCCACCCGGCGGCCGATAACCGTGCGGGGCGTCACGATCGTCACCGAGGACCGCGACGAGCTGCTGTGCCAGCGGTATGTCGACTGGCTGCCGGCACTGTCCCAAGCCGGCATCGCGCTCTTCACGCGCCCGATCGTCGAGCTCAGCACCGTCTACACCGACGAGGAGCTCCGTGAGACGCCCGAGCTGGCGGAGGCGCTCGACGAGATCCAGCGCGTCCGCGACCAGTTCGGTCTCTCCGGCACCGGCTGAGCCCTCTCAGCCGGGGAGAGTGGTCGGTAGGCGGCGGGCGGCGGCGATGCCGGTCACTGCGACGACGAGGGTGACGGCGAAGGCGAGCTCGAGGGCGCTGCGGGTGGCCCAACCCTGCGTGTCGCCGAGGGCGACGAAGGCTCCGCCGAGGCCGGTGCCAAGCGCGATGCCGAGGACGTCGGTGAGCTGAAGGCTGCTCGAGGCGGAGCCTTCCCGGCCGGGCTCGGCCAGGCCGAGCACCGTCACCGACAGTGGGGAGTAGGCCAGGCCGATGCCGAAGCCGGCGATCGACCAGGCGGCCACGGAGGGAGCGATCGGGAGCGGTCCGAGGGCACCGACCATCCCCAGGATGCCGGCGGCCACAAAGGCGAACCCGGTCATCACCACCCGCCGCGGTCCGGCCGTGAGGATCCAGCGCTGCTGCACCCACGCCCCCACCGTCCACAGGACCGTGCAGCCCGTCAGCGAGGCGCCCGCCACCCAGGTGGGCTGGCCGCGCACGTCCTGGAAGGTCAGCGACACGTAGGCATCAGCCCCGAAGAAGGCGAACGTGAGGATGCCCCTCACGAACACCGCGGCGGGCATCCCCGGCGCCAGCCTGATGGTGCCCGGAGGCACCAGGTCGAGGAAGGACCGGACGGCGATCGGCACGGCGACCACGAACACGGGTACGGCGATCCACCACACCGGGCCACTGATGGCGACGAGCAGGGCACCCACCGCCAGTGCCAGCACCACCGCTCGCCCCCGCCGGTCGTCGACGGGTGCCGCGCCCTCGTCGCCGAGCTGAGCGGTGGAGCGGGTGAGGGCGGGAACGGTGATCACCGCCGCCAGCGCGACCAAGGGAAGCAGAGCCAGGAAGACGAACCGCCAGCTGCTGGCCTGCTCGATGGCGCTGCTGGCCGCCGGCCCGATGAGACCCGGGATCACCCAGGCCGATGCGAAGACGGCGAACACCCGCGGCCTGACGTGCGGGGGGTAGGCGCGACCGACGCTGGCATAGGCGATGGCGGGGACGGCGCCGGCGCCGATGCCCTGGAGGACGCGGGCCCCCACCAACACGCCCATCGACGGGGCCAACCCCCCGATGCACAGGCCCACCGAGAAGAGGGCGAGGCCGACGAGGTACGGGAAGGCGGTGCCGCGCCGATCAGCGGTCTGTCCGGCCACCACGATGCCGAGCAGGTTCCCGAGGAAGAAGCCGCTGAACACCCAGCCGTAGAGACCGAGGCCGCCAAGGTCGTCGGACACCACCGGCATGACCGTCGAGATGGCCAGCGCCTCGAAGGCCACGAGGGTGATCGTGAACACGAGCCCCAGGGTGAGGCGCCGCCGATGTGGAGCCCACACACCGTCCTCGGCCAGGGCGTCCGGGACGGTCAACGCCAACGCCTCTACTCCTGTTCGGGGCGGAGGGTGGGGAAGAGGATGACGTCTCGGATGGAGGCCGAGTCGGTGAGGAGCATCACGAGACGGTCCATGCCGATGCCGAGCCCCGCCGTCGGCGGCAGGCCGTACTCGAGGGCTCGGAGATAGTCCTCGTCCACGACCATGGCTTCATCGTCGCCTCCTGCCTTCTGGTCCGCCTGCGCCTCGAAGCGGGCGCGCTGCTCATCCGGGTCGATCAGCTCGGAGAAGGCGTTGCCCAGCTCACGGCCCGCCACGATCGGCTCGAACCGCTCGACCATGTCGGGCAGCTCGCGGTGGTCGCGCGCCAGTGGCGAGACCTCCTTGGGGTAGTCCATGACGAAGACCGGCCCCCACAGCTCGGCCTCGGTGGTCTTCTCGTAGATCTCCAGAACGAGCTTGCCGGGACCGTAATCGTCCTTCACCTCCACGCCGTGCTCCGTGGCGATGCGACGCAGGTCGTCCAGCGGCATCCGCACGTCGACCTGAACCCCGGCATGCTCCTCCACCAGCTCAGACAGCGTCGCCCGACCCCACGGCGGGGTGAGGTCCAGATCACGGCCGCCGTAGCTGATCTGCGTGGTGCCGTGGAGCTCCATGGCGAGATGGGCGACGAGCTCCTCGGTGAGCGACATCACGTCGTGGTAGTCGCCGTAGGCCTGGTAGAGCTCGAGCATCGTGAACTCAGGGTTGTGCCGCGTGGACAGCCCCTCGTTCCGGAACACCCGCCCGATCTCGAACACCCGCTCGAAGCCGCCCACGGTGAGGCGCTTCAGGTAGAGCTCGGGCGCGATCCGCAGGAACAGCTCCATGTCGAGCGCGTTGTGGTGGGTGGTGAAGGGCTTGGCCAGCGCCCCGCCGGGGATCGGGTGGAAGATCGGCGTCTCCACCTCCACGAAGCCACGATCCTCGAGCCAGCGTCGCGTGAGGCTCAAGATGCGGCTGCGCTGCAGGAAGACGGTGCGGGCCTCCGGGTTGGCCCAGAGGTCCACGTAGCGCTGGCGGTAGCGGGTGTCGACGTCGCTGATCCCGTTCCACTTGTCCCCGAAGCTGCGCCGGGTCTCGGCCAACATCACCCACGACGCCACCTTCACCGACAGCTCGCCGCGCCTGGTCTTCACGACCTCGCCGATGGCGCCCACCCAGTCGCCAAGGCTGATCTTGCCGAAGGCCTCGAAGTCCTCGGTGACCGCCGCCAGCGCGAAGAGCTGCACCTCGTCACCGCTGCCATCGCGCAACGTGGCGAAGGCCAGCTTGCCCTGGGCCCGGTGCAGCATCACCCGGCCGGCGATTCGCACCACTGTGCCGGTCTCCTCACCGTCGACCAAGCCCGCGTGCTCGCCCCGCAGCTGGGCGGTGGTGGCCGTGGTCTCGAAGCGGTAGGGGGGCGTCATGCGTCGGCGTTCTTCTCGAAGATGAGGCGAAGCCCGTGCAGCGTGAGCCAGGGCTCGACGTGGGTGATGGCGATCGACAGCGGACCGATGAGGCCCGACAGCCCGCCGGTGGCCACCACGGTGGCGTCGGCGTCGAGCTCGGTGCGGATGCGCTCGCACATGCCGTCGACCAGTGATGTGTAGCCGTAGATGGTGCCCGATTGCATCGACTCCACCGTGCTGCGCCCGATCACGTTGCGGGGCTCGACGAGCTCGACGCGCGGCAGCGCCGCGGCGCGGGCGAACAGGGCGTCGAGGCTGATGTCGATGCCGGGGAAGATGGCGCCGCCGAGGTACTCACCCTTGGCCGAGATGGCCTCGAAGGTCGTGGCGGTGCCGAAGTCCACGACAATGGTGGGGCCGCCGAAAAGGTCGAAGGCGGCCACCGCGTCGGCGATCCGGTCGGCCCCCACCTCCTTCGGATTGTCGTAGAGGATCGGCAGACCGGTGCGGATGCCCGGTTCGACCACGAGGGCGGGAAGGCCGAAGTAGCGCTCGGACATGCGGCGCAGCGAACCCGTCACCCTCGGCACCGAGGAGCACACGGCGATGCCGTCGATGTCGTTGTCCTCCCACGTGGAGCCGTGGAAGCCGAGGAACTCCTGCAGCACGAGGGCGTACTCGTCGGCTGTGCGCTCCACGTTGGTGGCGATGCGCCAGTGGTCGATCAGGCTCGAGTCGGCCAGGCGCCGGTCGAGGTTGGCGTCGGGCGGCTCCAGGTCATACAGGCCGACCACCGTCTGGGTGTTGCCGACGTCGAGGGCGAGGAGCACGGCGTCAGACGCTACGAGGCATCCATACGAGGGGTCGAACCCGTTGGCTCAGCGGATGTCGAGACCGATGTCGAGGGCGGGGGCGGACTGGGTGATCTGGCTGGAGCTGAGCAGGTCGACGCCGCTGGCCGAGTAGGCGGCGGCCGTCTCCACGGTGATGCCGCCACTGCACTCGAGTAGCGGACGGCGGCCGCCCTTGGCACCCTCCCAGTCGTCGACGAGATCGACGGCCGATCTCGCCTCCTCCGGCGTCATGTTGTCGAGCAGCACGGCGTCGGCGCCCGCTTCGAGGGCCTGAGCCAGCTGGGAGAGATCGCTGGCCTCTACGTGCACCAGTCGCCCCGGCCAGGTGGCCTTGGCCGAGGCCACCGCCTCGGCGATGCCGAGCACGGCGAGGTGGTTGTCCTTGAACATCACCCAGTCGGAGAGGTTGCCGCGGTGGTTCACCGCTCCCCCGGCTCGCACGGCCGCCTTCTGCAACGTGCGCAGCCCCGGCGTCGTCTTGCGGGTGTCCCAGATCCGAGCCGCGCCGCCGGAGGCCGCGGCATCGGCGAAGCGCCTGGTGATGGTGGCGATGCCCGACAGGTGGCACAGGAAGTTCAGCGCCGTCCGCTCGCCGGTGAGGATCGATGCCATCGGCCCGGAGACAGTGCCCACGATCTGCTCGACGGCCACGGTGTCGCCATCCGTGGCCATCCAGGTGACCTCGACCCCAGGATCGAGCTGGGCGAAGACCTCGGTGGCGCACCGCGTCCCCGCCAGCACGCCGGCCTTGCGAGGCACGAAGTCGGCGACCGCCGTGGCGCCGACCGGCAGCAAGGCGGACGTGATGTCACCCAGCGGCGAGAGGTCCTCTGCGAGCGCCCGGGTGACGGCGTCGCGCACTGCATGGAGGTGGGGATCGGCTAAGGCCATCGCGTCAGCCGAGGCCGCGGCTGTCCTGCTTCAACGCGGTGTCGACCGCGAGGCTGCTGGCCACCACGAGCGAGTGCAGCGGCTCCTCGAGCGGCGCGTGGATCTGAACGACGAAGTTGTCGGCCGTCGTGAACATGGTCTTGGCCAGGCCCTCCCACGTCTTGGTGATGCGGGCCACCTCGTTGCCGGCGGCGTCGGACACCTTGAAGTTCCAGGCCCGCCAGTTCTCGGCGTTGATGGAGCCGTAGGTGTGGCCGTTCGCCTCGAGGCCGAAGCGGATCTTGCCGATGGCGTTCTGCTGCACGATCTGACCGATCTCGTTGCCCTGGCCGTCCTGCACGATGACCTTCGACTTCACGAGCTTGGCGGGACGGGTGAGGGCGAGCAGCACGTTGCCTTGGATGTCCACCACCTGCAGCTTGTGGGTCATGAACTGGTCGACGCTGGTGAGCACGCGGAGCACCTTCTTGGCCGCCGACTGCCCGACCTGGCGGACGGCGCCGAGCTGCGTGCCGTTCTGGTCGTAGATGGCGTACTCGTTGTTGACCTCGATGAGCTTGGCCTTCTGGTTCACGACCAGGACCGGCTCGGTGAAGATGGTGCCGCCGCCCTGCGTGCCGGTGCCGGCACCGGCCTTGGCCACGTCACCCACGATCTTGACGGCGGGCCGGTTCGTGGTGGGCACCGCGCCTCCGCCTACCGGCGGGTCGATCGACTGCTTGCCGTGCGAAGAGACGTGCTCGGTCCACTGGAAACCGTCCCAGTAGCGGAGCTCGTGGCGGCCGAAGGGATCGGGGTGCCAGTTGGCGGGAGTGCCGGTGTCCGTCATGACGCGGCAGGCTATCGACCCGTCAGAGGGCGATCAGCCGCCGGCGACAAACCGGAGGCGCAGATCGTCACGGATGCCCTCGAAGTCGGTGCGGGTGTGGGCGCCCCGGCTCTCCTCGCGCGCCAGCGCGGCGGCGCACAGCAGACGGCCCACCGTGGCCAGGTTCCGCAGCTCCCACGACTCGAGGTCATCGCCGGTCACCTGACCGGCACAGGCGACGGCCGCCGCCGTCAGCGATTCGGCGGAGCGCAGCACGCCGGCGTGAGCCGTCATGGTGCGTTGCAGCTCCTCGCGATCAGGCACCGCCGTCGAGTTGGCGGGCGGGAGCTCGATGGGACGACCACCGATGTCGCCGCCGCCAAGCACCGAGCGCATGGCGCCGGTGGCGGCAGGCCCATCGACGCCACGATCAATGGCCTCCACCACGCGAGGGCCGAACACCATCCCGTCAAGGAGCGAGTTGGAGGCCAGCCGGTTGGCGCCCATCACCCCGTTGCAGCTGGCCTCCCCCGCCACCCACAAGCCTGGCAGCGAAGAGGAACCGTCGAGGTCAGCCAGGATGCCGCCGCAGCTGTAGTGGGCGGCCGGCGCGATGGGCAGCCAGTCGGTGGCCGGGTCGAGCCCCACCTTGGTGAGCTCGTCGGCGATCGTGGGGAAGCGGTCGGCGAAGCTCTCGAGATCGGTGGCGTCGAGCCAGAGGTGCTCCACCTCCTGTTCGATCATCCGGGCGGTGATGGCCCGGCTGACCTTGTCGCGCGAGAGGAGCTCGTCGACGAAGCGCTCGCCGTGGCTGTCTCGCAGCAGGGCGCCGTGGCCTCGCAGCGCCTCCGACAGAAGTGGGCGGGGCATGGCGGGGTGGTGCAGCGCCGTGGGGTGGAACTGCTCGAACTCGGCGTCGGCCACCGCCACACCGGCTCGGATGGCCATGGCCACGCCGTCACCGGTGGCCTCCTTGGGGTTGGTGGTGACGGCGAACAGCTGCCCGTACCCACCTGTGGCCACCAGCACGTTGGTCGCTCGCACCTCGGTGCGCCGGCCGCCGAGGTCAGCGACCAGGACGCCACGGCACCTACCCCCCTCCACGATGAGGTCGAGGGCGAAGGAGCTCTCGTAGACGGCGGACACCTCGGCCCGCACCGCGTCCACCAGGGTACGTTCGATCTCCGCTCCAGTGGCGGCCCCCCCAGCGTGCACGATGCGCGGCAACGAGTGCCCGCCCTCCCGCGCCAGCTCCAGGCGCCCCTCGGGATCGCGATCAAAGGCGGCGCCGAGGGCGATGAGCTCATGCACGCGCGACGGTCCCTCGTCGACGAGCACGCGCACGGCGTCAACGTCGCAGAGGCCGGCCCCCGCCGCCAGCGTGTCGGCCAGGTGCAGGTCGGTGGAGTCGGGGTCGCCGCCGAGCACGGCCGCCACCCCACCCTGGGCCCAGCGAGTGGTGGCCTGCTGCAGCTCCGCCTTGGTGACCACGCCCACCCGCATGCCGTGGATCTCCGCCGCCCGCACCGCCGCCGACAGCCCAGCCACGCCGGACCCGAGCACCAAGAGGTCAAGATCAGCCATGGCGGGGCTGGTCTAGTCCACCTCTACGTACCGCCGCGGCGCCGGACCCTGCTGTTCGGCGGCGATGAGCTCGGCCGTGAGGGCGTCGATCGGCTGGTTCCGGAGGTCGACGTGCACCACCCTCGGCTCGTAGCCGTCGAGCTCGGCCTGTTCGTAGTCGGCGTAGCTGATGATGATCACGCGGTCACCGGGCGCCACGAGGCGGGCGGCGGCGCCGTTGATGCAGATGTCGCCCGAGCCCCGCTCCCCCTCGATCACGTAGGTCTCGAGCCGGGCCCCGTTGTCGACATCGACGACGGCGACCTGCTCGAACTCCATGAGGTCGGCCAGGTCCATCAGGTCTCGGTCGAGCGTTATCGAGCCCACGTAGTGCACGTCGGCGTCGGTCACCGTGGCGCGGTGGATCTTGCTCTTCATCATGCGTCGACGCATCAGGTGCTCCCTCTGGTGGACGCCGCTAGCGCGGTCGCCCCCTTGTGCGCTCCATCCTGCCGCCGAAGGAGCGTCGGCGGCAACCCGGACTGCCCACAAATCGTTCGAACCCCCCGAATACAGTCGATAGTGTCCGTCCCGACGGCGCTGGGACGTGGGAACGATGTCGGACAACGGGCGCGAGGTGATCCTTGCGGCGCGTGACGTGGTGAAGGACTACCCGCAGGGCGACGGGGTCCAGCGCGTGCTGGACAACGTCACGCTCGAGGTCGACGCCGGGCGATTCGTGGCCATCATGGGCCCCTCGGGCTCCGGCAAGTCCACCCTGCTGCACCTGCTCGGCGGCCTGGACACGCCCGACGCCGGGTCGATCACCCTGGACGGCACCCCGTTGTCGAGCCTGAGCGACGACGCCCGCACGACCCTGCGTCGCCAGCGCATCGGCATCGTCTACCAGTTCTTCAACCTGGTGCCCGTCCTCACCACCGCCGAGAACATCGCGCTCCCCGCCGTGATCGCCGGCCGGCGGGAGAGCACCTACCGGGGCCGGCTGGAGGAGATCATCGAGCTCGTCGATCTCGGCCCCCACCGCGACAAGCAGCCGTCGCAGCTCTCGGGAGGCCAGCAGCAGCGGGCCGCCATCGGGCGGGCACTGTTCATCGAGCCCGCCGTGCTTCTGGCCGACGAGCCCACCGGCAACCTCGACCTCGCCTCCGGGGCGGAGGTGCTCGGCCTCTTCCTCGACGCCCAGCGCTCGATGGGCCAGACCATCGTGATGGTCACCCACGATCCCCGCAGCGCCGCTCACGCGGACGAGGTGCGCCTGCTGCGTGACGGACGGGTCCTCGCCGAGCTCGACGTCGCGCGCGCCTGCCGGGGCGCGGCCCGCACCGACCCCACCCACGAGGCCCGCTCGCGCGCCGTGCTGCGCTGGCTCGAGGATCTCGACGCGGGCGCCGCCGGTCGTCGCCGGGCGCCGCTCCGGGCCGCCGGGGGCTGACCGGAGTGCGCTCGCTCTCCGGGCTGTCCGTGCGCAACCTGCGCCGCCGCCCCGGCCGCTTCGCCCCCACCGGTGCCGGTGCCGCCCTCGGCGTCGCGGTGCTCTACGCCGTACTGGTGACGAGCGGAGCGACGACCGCCGCGCTCGACGACGCCATCGCGGGCTCGGCGGGCGAGGCGGACGTGTTCATCGGGCCCGTCGGGTCCTACGACGCCACCCTTCCGGCGACCCTGGCCAGCGAGATCGCGACGCTCGACGGCGTGGAGCGCACCCTCGGGTCGGTCACCCTCCGCAGCTCCGCCCGCCGAGCCGGCGACGCCCCCGCGACCCGGTCCTCGCGCGACAACGTGATGTTCGTGGTGGGCACGGATCTCACCGTCGCCTCGCAGCTACGGCAGTACGACCTGCGCGCGGGCGCGCTGCCCGCCGCGGGCGGCGGTGAGATCGCGGTTGCCCGCACCCTGGCCGAGGACCTCGATCTCAGCACCGGCGACCTGATCGTGCTCGCCACCCCGGCCGGCAACCGTGAGGTGCTGGTGTCCGGTGTGCTCGAGTCGGTGGGGGCCGGGCTCGGCTTCCAAGGGGCTGTGGGCTACACCTCGACGGCCACCGCCCAAGACCTGCTCGGCCAGGGCAACGTGGTCACCGGCGTCGACGTCGTCCTCGCGGACGGGACCGACACCGACGCGTGGATCGACGACCACCGTGGCGCGCTCGGGGACTCTCTGACCATCCAGGACGCCCGCGACGGCGCCGCCGGGTTCCGCGACTTCATCGCCGCGATCAGCGGCGGCCTCACCCTCATGTCCGTGATCGCCGTGTTCGTGGGCGGCTTCCTCGTCTTCCTCACGTTCTCCGTCGCGGTGGCCGAGCGGACCAAGACCTACGGCACCCTGCGCGCCCTCGGCGCCCACCCGGGGCAGGTGCGCCGGGTGGTCCTGGGTGAGGCAGCCGTGCTCGGCCTCGCCGCCAGCGTCGTCGGGCTGGGGATCGGGCGGCTGATCGCCGGGGCCAGCGTGGGGATCACCGAATCGCTGCTCGGGCTCGAGCTGGGCTCGCTGGGACTGCCCGCCGGACCCGCCATCATCGGGGTGGCGGTCGGCGTGGGCGTCAGCGTGGCGGCCGCCTGGCTTCCCGGGCGGCGCGCCGCCGCCCTCGGCCCGGTGACGGCCATGCGAGAAGGGGCGGCCGGCATCGAGCCGGCCGGCCGCTGGTGGCCGCGCCTCGTGATCCTCCTCGTCGGGCTGGCCGTCGGCATCAGCGGCCCGGGCGTGGCGCGGCGCAGCCTGTCGACGCTGATCGTCCTGCTGGGGGCCGTGCTCCTCGTGCCCTTCATCCTGCAACCGATCGCCCGGCTCGTCGGGGGCGCCACCACCCGGATCGCCCGCGGCACCGGGCCGATCGCCGTCCTACACCTGGTGAAGGAGCGCAGCCGGTCGGCCTACACCCTGGCGCTGGTCATGGTCGTGCTGGCCATGCTGATCACGGTGGCCGGCGCCAACGCCGCTATGTCGGACACCTTGGCACGCGTGGTGGAACGGCAGGCGGGCGGCAGCGTGCAAGTGATCGCGCCGGGCGCGTTCGCACCGGAGGTGGGCGACCGGCTTGCCGCGGTCGACGGCGCAGGGGCCGTGACACCCGTGCGGTTCGGGCAGACCGACCGGCTCACGCAGGACGACTCGGTGCGGGTGCAGGTGATGGTCATCGACCCGGTGACCTACTTCGAGATCGCCGGGTTCGCGTGGGTCGACGGCGACGACGAGAGCGCCGCCACCGGACTGGCGGCGGGTGGCGGCGTCCTCCTGCCCGACGTCACGCTGGCGGGCGCGGGCATCGAGCGGGGGGATGTGGTGCGGCTCCGGACCAGCCAGGGGGTGGACGAGTTCGACGTGGTCGGCACCTACGCGGTGGTCGGTGAAGGCTTCGGCGCAGTGGTGGGCACCGCCGACGCCGAGCGCTTCGGCGCGGGACGGCCGAACGCCTTCCTCATCGATGCCGCCGACGGCGTCGACCCGGAGGGCCTCGCCGACGACATGGCCATCGCCCTTGGCACGGAGTACGACCTCATCATCGACACCCCCCAGTCCACCAAGGACTTCGCCTTCGGTCAGCTCCAGGGCTTCTTCTCGCTGGCCTACGTCATCCTCATCGCCGCCGCCGCCGCCGGGCTGCTGGGCCTGGCCAACACGTTGGCGGTCTCGGTGCTGGCCCGCACGCACGAGATCGGTGTGCTCCGCTCCGCCGGGACGTTGCGCCGCCAGATCCGCCGGATGGTGCTCGTCGAGGCCCTGACGCTGGCGCTGGTCGCCTTCGTGCTCGCCCTCCCCCTCGGCCTTCTGCTCAGCCTCGGCACGGCGGCGGCCTTCCGGGGTGCTCTGGGCGCATCGATCTCACTCACTCTGCCCTGGGCCTTCCTCCCGCCCCTGTTCGTCACCACCCTGGTGGTGGCGGCCGTGGCCGCGCTGGTGCCGGCCCGTCGCGCCGGCCGCCTCGAGCCGGTCGCCGCCCTCCGGTTCGACTGAGCCCACGCCTGCTCCGGGCGTCGCTTCGCTCCTGCCTCCGCCGGTGCCTCCCGGCGACTGGCGAAGCCAGCTCGCCTCCGGCCTGAGCCCACGCCTGCCCCGGGCGTCGCTTGGCGAAGCTCGGTCCGAGGCAATGGGGCTCATCAGCCGACTCTTGAGGACATAGGGGTCACATGTGAACCCTGCTGCCTCGCCCTCGACCTCGTGAGCCCTATTGCCTCACGACGGAGGACTCACAGCCGTACCCCGCCGCCGTCGCCGCGCCCTTGGCCTGCCCGTTCGGCTGGACACGGCGGCGCTACGAGGGCACGTTGGCTCCGAGGTTGTCGATGAGGCGGGCCTGGCCGAAGCGGACGGCGGCGAGGAGGCGGAGCTCTCCCACCAGTGGGGCCACGACCTGCAGGGTGGCGGCGTCGACCACCTCGGCGTAGTCGACCTCAGCCAACGGTTCGGCGGCGATCAGCTCGGCCATGAGCGTTCGGACCTCGGCTGGATCGCGCTCGCCGGCGTCGATGGCCATACGGCCCACCTGCAGCGCCGCGTGCACGACGGGCGCCGCCGCTCGCTCCGCATCGGTGAGGTAGGCATTGCGGCTCGACATGGCGAGCCCATCGGGCTCCCGCAGGGTGGGGCAGGCGACCACCTCGACGGGGATCGAGAGGTCCCTCACCATCTGCCGGACCACGGCGACCTGCTGGAAGTCCTTCTCGCCGAGGTAGGCCCGGCACGGCCCGACGATGGCGAAGAGCTTGGCCACCACCGTGGCCACTCCGGCGAAGTGGGTGGGGCGAGCGAGGCCCTCAAGCGGCGCGGACACGTCGCCGACGGTGACCGTCGTACGCACCGCACGGTCGGGGTACATCTCGGCTCCCGAGGGGACGAACAGCAGGTCGACGCCCTCCGCCTCAACGAGAGCGGTGTCGCCCTCGAGATCACGCGGGTAGGCGGCGAGGTCCTCGGCCGGTCCGAACTGGAGCGGGTTGACGAAGATCGACGTCACCACCACGTCCGTGTCGGCCCGCGCCGCCGCCATCAACGAGGCATGACCCGCGTGGAGATACCCCATCGTCGGCACGAAGCCGACCCGCTGGCCCACGGCTCGGGCCCCATCGAGCTGCCGGCGCAGCTCCGGGATGGTGGTCACGATCGTCACGGGCACAGCCGAGCCGCCTCCCGGGCCATCGCCTGATAGGCCGGCCGTTCGTCCTCGGGAAGGGCATCGAGGTGGCGGGCCACCGTGGCCTCGTCGCCGCGCCGCACCGGGCCGGTGAGCGCCGCCCTGGGTCCAAGGTCGGCCACGTCGGCCAGGCTCCCCCTGGCCAGGTCGAGGAACGCCTCCAGAGGCGCCCCCACGCTGGTCGCCACCCGCTCGGCCTGCCCCAGCAGGGCGACGAGGTGGTTGGAGGCGATGACGGCGGCGGCGTGGTAGCGGGCCCATCCGGTCTCGGCCACCCGCACCACCCTCCCCCGCAGACTGGCCACGACCTCCGCCACCAGCGGATCCCCGTGCTCAGCCAGCCCGAACCAGGCCCCCACCAGCCGCTCGGCCCCCCGCTCGGCGTCGGGCAGCGCCACGAGCGGGTGGAGGACAGCTCGGCGCGGATGGGCGACCAGGGGCCGCAGGCCCGCCGATCCCGAGAGGTGGGCCACGACGCTGTGGGCCGACGGCTCCACCAACCCGGCCACCTCCGCGATGGCCTGGTCGGGCGTGGCGATGAGGAGGAGGTCGGTGTCGTGGGCGGCACCGCCGAGATCGTCAGTCCGCCCCAACATCGGGAGCACGTCCCAGCCCGCGCGGGAAAGAGCCGTGGCCAGCGAGCCGCCGGCCCGTCCGTGCCCGATGATGCGAACGCGGGTCATGCCGCTCCTCCGGGGAGGTCGGCGAGGTCGCCCACCACCCACACCTTGCCCGGCGCCGACGCCAGCACCTCGGCGGTGACGAGGTCGGGGGCCAGGTCGGCAAGGGGGGCCAGCACGAAACGGCGCTCCCACATCCGGCGGTGCGGCACCTGCAGGTCGGGTTCGTCCACCCGGTGGCCCTCCATCCACAGCACATCCACGTCGAGCGTGCGCGGGCCCCACCGGACCTCTCGCACCCGCCCGGCCGCCGCCTCAAGGGCATGGCAGAGCTCCAACAGCTCACGCGGGTGCAAGGTCGTGTCGAGCTCGGCCACCAGGTTGAGGTACGCGCCCTGGTCGTCGGGACCACCGATGGGCTCCGTCTCGTAGACGGGCGACACCGCCACCACGCCGGGCAAGGAGGCCACCGCCTTGCGCAAGAACCCGGCGCGGTCGCCGAGGTTCGAGCCCAACCCGAGGAACGCTCGGGTCATCATTGACCCCGGGTGATGCGCACGCCAGACGTGCTCAGCTGTTGGGCGACGGGCGGGCGCAGCTTGCGCACGGAGACCGTGACGGTGTCGACCCGGGCGTCCTCGGCGAGCAGGGCCGCGGCCACGTGCTCGGCCAGCGCTTCCAGCAACGCGTAGCTGGTGGTGGTGACCACCTGCTCGGCAGCTGCGCACAGAGCGCCGTAGTCGACGGTGTCGCCCAGGTCGTCGCTGGCGCCGGCGGCGGCCAGGTCGAGCCGGATGTCGAGGTCCAGCTCGAGGGGCTGGGGCTGGGCCTGCTCGTGCGGGAGCACGCCGACCACGCCAGACATGCGCAGGCCCCGCAGCTCGATGACGTCGGCTTGGGGCATGACGGACCTACTTCGGGAGGGTGGCGGCCATGGCGACGAGGTCGCGCCCGACCGGGCCCATCTGGCGGGACAGGAGCCGCTCCACCACCGAGGTGGCCTGCGGAGCCATCGGCACCACCTCGGCCCACAGGAGGTAGCCCGCCATGAGGCCGGCAACCCGCTCGGAGAGCTCGTCCTGGTGCACGAGCACCTTTCCTCCGGCGGCCAACATCCCGGCCAGCTCCGGAAAGAGCGTCTGGAGCACGGTGTGGGCGTCGTCGTGGGGACCGAAGGGCAGGTGGCGCCAAGTGACGCCCAGCTCGTCGTAGTTGTGCAGGTTGTGCGGCGACGGGATCAGCGTGACAACGCAGGTGAAACCCTGCTCGCGGATCCAGATGATCTCCTCCTGCCGACGCACGCGCCGGTGGTTGGCGCCGTAGCCGCCGGGGCGCTCGCAAACAGCCAGCTTGTCCTTCAGGATCCACGAGAAGTTTCGGGGCTGGATGCCCTGGGCCCACTTGCCCTTCATCGGCACGACTGCTGCTCCCTCTCTGCGGCCGAGGCGCTCATGCCGCGTCCTCGGTGGTGTGCCCGCCGATGACCAGCGCGGCGTGAACGGTGGCCCGCACATCGTGGGCGCGCACCATGGCGACCCCGCACGTCATGGCCCAGGTGGCCGTGGCGATCGACCCCTCGAGGCGGTCGTCGACCGGGGCGGGCTCATCGGTGTCGTCTGACTGCCCGAGCAGCCGCCCGAGGAAGCCCTTGCGACTGGTGCCCACGAGCACCGGGAACCCGGTGGCGACGAAGGCGTCGAGGTGGGCCAGCAGCGTCAGGTTGTGCTCGACGGTCTTCCCGAAGCCGATGCCCGGGTCGATCCACACCTCGGGCACCCCCGCCACACGGGCGACCTCCGCCCGGGTGACGAGCACCTCGAGCACCTCGGCCACCACGTCGTCGTAGCGCGGGTCGTCCTGCATGGTGGCGGGCTCGCCCTGCACGTGCATCGCCGCCCACGCCACGCCGAGCTCAGCGGCCACCTGACCCAGTGACGCGCCCACGTCGTTGAGCAAGGTGGCCCCGGCCGCGACGGCCACCCTGGCGACTGTGGCGTTGCGGGTGTCGACCGACACTCGGGCGCCGTCGCCGGCCAACGCCTCGATCACCGGGATTACGCGCCGCAGCTCCTCGGCCTCGGCCACAGGGACGGCGCCGGGGCGGGTGGACTCGCCGCCGACGTCGAGCCAGTCGGCTCCCTCACGCAGCAGCTGGCGCCCGTGGGCGATGGCCGCGGCGGCGTCGGCGAAGCGACCACCGTCCGAAAACGAGTCGGGTGTCGCGTTGATGACACCCATCACGAGCGGACGTTGCACCTCGGCAGTCTAGGACGCAGATCCCGCACCCGTTCGGGCCACCAAGAGCCCTTTCCTGGCGCTTCAGTGCACCTTAGGGAGCGTTGATGCCGCAGCGGGTCACCAGGAAGGCGTAGGCGGCAGCGTGTGACGTGGATGACCCGAGCCGCTTCACCACGTCGGGCGAGTCCCGTTGGAGAGCGGCGAAGGCGGCGTCCGCGTCGCCCCGGGCCTCGACGATGGCCAGCGACGCGGCCCGGTAGTCATCGAGCAGCGCATCGAAGTCGGGCGGCGCGTCCTCGGGGGTGTTGGCCTGCGCCTCGTCGAGAAGGACGGCTAGCGCCTCGTTGTCGGCCAACACCTCGTTGGGGGTGGCGCCCGCATCGCCACCCACCTGGCCGATGCCGAGCATCGCATCGCAAAACGCGCTCCCGTCGCCGGTGAAGGTGGGGGTGGGGGCCGTCGACGCCGTCGTGCCCGCCCCTGACATCGCCGGCGCGTCGTCGCCGCCCGAGCAGGCACCGGCAGCCAGCACGAGCGCGATCACGCCGATCGTGCGCCACACAGGCCTCAACCCCGTCCGGTGACGAAGCGCATGGCCTCCTGGCGGGTGGAGATGTTCTCTCGGAACAACCCCCGTACCGCGGAGGTGACGGTGGTGGAGCCCGCCTTCTGCACGCCTCGCATCGACATGCACAGGTGCTCGGCCTCGATGATCACCATCACGCCGCGCGGCTCGAGCGTGCGCTCCATGGCGTCGGCGATCTGCACAGTGAGCTGCTCCTGCACCTGGGGCCGTCGGCTGTAGCCCTCCACCAACCGGGCGATCTTGGACAGTCCGGTGATGCGACCATCGTGCCCCGGTATGTAGGCGACGTGGGCCTTCCCACTGAAGGGCAGTAGGTGGTGCTCGCAGAGCGACTGGAGGGGGATGTCCCGCACCATCACCATCTCGTCGTGGCCCGACTCGAAGGTGACAGTCAGGTGCTCCGACGGGTCCTCATGGAGCCCCGAGCAGATCTCGGCGTAGGCCCGGGCCACGCGGGCGGGCGTGTCCTGGAGCCCGTCCCGATCGGGGTCCTCGCCAATGGCTTCGAGGATCTCGCGCACGGCCTTCTCGATGCGCGGCAGGTCCATCGTGGTGTCGCTGGCCAGTCGGTCGCGTGCCACGGGGGATCAGGTGCCGCTGGGCCTGGGCGCTCGCACGCCGAGCCGCTTCCACCAGCGCACCTTCACCGGCACCGGTTCGGCAACGGGCTGGGGGGACCGATCGGTGACGGGCTGCGCCTCGACCACCGCCGCGCCGACCAGCTCCGGCACGACCGGGACGGGGATCTCCGTGAGCTCGGGGTCCGGGGCGGCGATCCCGGTGCCCTTGTCGAGCGGGCCGAAGATCTCGGCTAGGTCGGAGTCCTCGAGGGTCTCCTTCTCGACGAGCGCCTTGGCCAGCACGTCCAGCGTGGTGCGATGGGTGGACAGGATCGTGCGGGCCCGATCGTGGGCGGTGTCTATGAGGCTGCGCACCTCGTCGTCCACCACGCTGGCCACCTCGGGGGAGTAGTCGGCTTCGTGGCCCATGTCGTAGCCGAGGAACACCTCGCCCTTCACCTTGCCGAGCTGCTGCGGGCCGAGCTTGTCGCTCATTCCGTACTGCGTGACCATGCCGCGGGCGATGTCGGTGCAGCGCTCGATGTCGTCGGAGGCGCCGGTGGTGATCTCACCGAAGACGAGCTCCTCGGCGCTGCGCCCGCCGAGCAGCATGGCCATCGAGTCTTCGAGCTCGCTGCGGGTGCGCAGGTACTTGTCCTCGGTGGGCAGGGCAAGCGTCCATCCCAGCGCCCGGCCTCGGGCAACGATGGACACCTTGTGGATCGGGTCGGTCCCCTCGAGGACGTGGCCCACGAGGGCATGCCCACTCTCGTGGTAGGCGATGGTGAGCTTCTCCTGCTCGCTCATCATCCGGTTCTTGCGCTCCGGGCCGGCCATCACGCGGTCGATGGCGGCCTCCAGCTCGGCGTGCCCGATGAGCTGCAAGTTCCGACGGGCGGCGAGTAGGGCAGCCTCGTTCATGAGGTTGGCAAGGTCGGCGCCGGTGAAGCCCGGGGTGCGGCGGGCCAGCACGTCGAGGCGGACGTTGGGCTCAAGGGGCTTGCCCTTGGCATGCACCTTGAGGATGCCCTTGCGGCCTTCGAGGTCGGGACGGTCCACCACGATCTGGCGGTCGAAGCGTCCGGGTCGGAGGAGCGCCGGGTCGAGGATGTCGGGTCGGTTGGAGGCGGCGATGAGGATCACACCCGTGCGGGTGTCGAAGCCGTCCATCTCCACCAGCATCTGGTTGAGGGTCTGCTCGCGCTCGTCGTGCCCTCCGCCCAGGCCGGCGCCACGGTGGCGGCCGACGGCGTCGATCTCGTCTACGAAGATGATCGAGGGAGCGGCCGTCTTGGCCTGCTCGAAGAGGTCGCGCACGCGGCTGGCCCCCACGCCCACGAACATCTCCACGAAGTCGGAGCCGGAGATGGAGAAGAACGGTACGCCGGCCTCGCCGGCCACGGCCCGGGCCAGGAGCGTCTTGCCGGTGCCGGGGGGGCCGTAGAGCAGCACGCCCTTGGGGATCTTCGCGCCGATGGCCTGGAACCGGGCCGGGTCCTGGAGGAAGTCCTTGATCTCTTGGAGCTCCTCGACCGCTTCGTCGCAGCCGGCGACGTCGGCGAAGGTGACCTTCGGCTCGTCCTTGGACACCTGCCGGGCCTTGGCCTTGCCGAACTGCATCACCCGGCTGCCGCCGCCCTGCATCGAGTTGAGGACGAACAGGAAGAGACCGAACAGAACGACGATCGGCAGGAGGCTGAACAGGAGGGAGGTCCAGATGGAGTCGGCCTGCTGGTCGACCTTCAGGTCAATGGCCGGGGTGGCGTCACCGATCTCGGTGGCCAGCTCGTCGGCGAACTCCTGCGGGTAGGCGACCTTGTACTTCTCGTCGTCCTTGAGCTCGCCGGTGACCTCATTGGAGCGGTCCTTGAGGGTGGCGGTGGCCACCTCACCGTCATCGACGAGGCCGCGGAACTCGGTGAGGGTGAGCTCACGCGGCTTGTCGTCCTTGGTGAAGAACTGCGAGGCGAAGAAGAGCGCGATCGCTCCGAGGAGGATGTAGCCGAGGGTGGCGCGGGAGGGTCTCTTCACGATGGGAGCAGGCTACCGGCGTGGTCCCACGAGCGGAACTCGCGCGGAACTCGCGCGGGCCGGTCAGGCCTCGCCCTCAAACACGCACACGTAGGGCAGGTTGCGGTACTTCTCGGCAAAGTCCAGCCCGTAGCCGATCACGAACTTCGGCGGGATGCGGAAGCCGACGTAGTGGAGCTCCTCGTCGGTCTTCTGGAGCCCCTCCCGTACGAGCAGGGCGCACACCTCGAGGCTGCTGGCTCCGCGCGCAGCCAGCGTCTTGCGCAGGTACGACAGCGTGAGCCCGGAGTCGACGATGTCCTCCACGATGATCACGTGGCGGCCGGTGAGGTCGATGTCGAGGTCCTTGACGATGCGCACGACGCCCGAGGTGCGGGTGGCGTTGCCATAGGACGACACCGCCATGTAGTCGATCTCCAGCGGTAGGGCGATCGACCGGCTCAGGTCCGCCATGAACATCGCCGCTCCCTTGAGCACGCCGATCAGCAGTGGCGCCCGGTCGGCGTAGTCCCGGGTGATGGCCGCCCCGAGCTCGGCGACCCTTGCCTGGAGCATGGCGGCGTCGACCACGACCTCGCCGAGGTCAGAGCTGGCGAACAGGTGCTGGTGCTCCACCTCAGAGGCCACGGGTGCAAGGTAACCCACGGTTAGCCAACGACCATTCTCTGCTGGTGACGATGTACGTGGCGGCCCCCGCCCACATCGCAGCCCACCGCCTCGCCGCGAGCGACGGCCAGCACTCGGGCCACGGTGGCGGCATCCGGCGGGTGCAGCTCTTCGCCGGTTCGCAGCCAGCGGCGGATGGCGCGGGCGGCCAGCGGTTCAGGGGCGGCGACCAGAGCCTTGACGTCGGTAGGATCGAGGTGCAGGGCCAGTGTGTCGAGCAGATCAGCGTCGGCGCGCAGCACGTCGGCCTGCCGGGCCAGGACGGCGGCCACGTCGCGCTCGGCAATGGCGTCGAGGAGCGGCAGGAGCTCGTGGCGCACCCGGTTGCGGCGGAAGCGCGGATCATCGTTGGACGGGTCGTGCACCGGCTGAAGGCCGAGGGCGGCGCAGAGCTCGTGCGTCTCCCGTCGACGGAGGGCACGCAGCGGGCGCCGGGCAGGGTCATAGCCGGCCAGTCCGTCGAGGCCGGCGCCTCGGAGCAGGTTCAGGAGCACCGTCTCGGCCTGGTCGTCGGCGGTGTGGCCGGTGAGAACGTTGACCGGCAGGACGTCGTACCGAGCGCGCCGAGCCCGGGCCTCGAGGTTCGCTCCGGCCGGAACAACCAGGGTCTCGGCTCGGAAGGCGGCGCCGATGCGTCCGGCGAGCTCGGCCACGACCTCGGCCTCGGCGGCCGAGGTCGTCCGCAGGCCGTGGTCGACGTGAACCGCCGTCGCGTCGCACCCCGCCTCGACGGCCAGCACGAGCAGGGCCAGCGAGTCGGCCCCTCCCGACACCGCACAGGTGACCGGGGTGCCGGCGGGAGGGAACCAGCAGCGGCCCAGTAGCTGCACTACCGCAGCGGCCGTCACGGCTCCAGGTTGGCGGCGAGACCGCCGGCGTGCAGCACCTTGGCCATCATCCGACGAGCTCGTCGGACAACCGCACCCGGTCGAACCACTCCTCCGGCTCGCGGATCTCGGCCAGCGTGGGCAGCCAGCTGGGCCCCCGCCACACCGGGTCGAGGGCAGTCGGACCTCCACCGAGGCGCTCGATCTCGGCGATGAAGCTCTCGCCCTGCGCGTACTGGTTGATCTTGGCCTCGATGCCGAGGAGCCGCTGGACCAGCTTGGTGGCCGGGTTGGCCGTGGCCCGGCGCTCGCGCAGCACCCGCGCGAATCGATCGGCACTGGGCACGCTGTCGGTGCCCGCCCGATCCATGGTCACGTCGCCGTGGCCCTCCAGCAGGCTCATCAGCCCGCCGATCTTGTCGAGCACGACCCGCTGCTCAGGCGACGCCAGCAAGGCGGCCAGACCGCCATTGTCGAGTGGCTTGCGTCCGTGGCGGAGATCGTCAACCACCCGCACGAGGGCGTCGAGGAAGCGCTTCGGGTCGGGATCCATGGAGTCGAGCATTTGGTGCACCAACCCGAGGTAGTGATCCCGCAGCCAGGGCACACCGGTGAACTGGGCCCGATGGGTGACCTCGTGGAGGGCCAGCCACAGCCGGAACTCCTTGGGTGGGAACGCGAACCGCTTCTCGAGGGCGAGCACGTTGGGGCCCACGTAGTACACGAGGTCCTGGTCCTCGGGCGACGCCTCGGCTGGGTCGTCGATCAGCAACATGTCGTACTGCCCGAGCACTCGGGCCGACATCCAGCCGAGCAGCAGGCCCACCTCCATGCCACCGACCTTGCGGGTGACACCGGAGGTGAGGTTGTTCCCGAGGCGGTCACCGAGCTTGTCGGTGAGTGGGAGCAGCAGGCGCTGGAAGCTGTCGATGTTGGCGTGGACCCATCCGGCTCGATCGGTGACCCGTGCGCGGGCTGGTCCCGAGAGGCTGCGCAGTCCGGTGGCCCGGGCCACCAGCTCCTCGGCCTCGGCGGTGGCCTCGTCGAAGTCGCGCTGGAGGGAGTGGCCGAGGTAGGAGTCGGCGAAGGGCTCCCGCCCGGCGGCCCGGACTGCGACCCGCTCGGCCAGCCGCCAGTCGACCGGGCTCTCAGGCACCGCTAGTCGTCGCGCCCGTACTTGGGCGCCTGCGTCTTGCGGAGGTACTGAAAGACCTGCACGATCGTGACGAGCATGGCGGGGACGAAGACGAACACGCCGATCCAGTAGTGCCAGACGGGGGCAGCGAACATGGGGGCGATCGTAGACCGGCCTTCGGTCGGTCGATGCAACCCGCCGGAGCGGGCAGATAGCTCAGGCGTGGGGCTCGTGGTTCAACGCGGCCTTGATGCGGGCGAGCAGCTCCGGAGGCGCCTGGTCCTGGCAGCGCTGCTGCACGCACCGACGCAGCTCGGCGTAGAAGTCGTAAGGCTCAGCGCAGGGGGCGCACTCGTCGAGGTGCACCGCGATCTGCTGGCGCTTGGCGTTGTCGAGCTCCCCCGACAGCAGGTGGTAGATCTCGTGCAGCGCTTCGTCACACTGCGCCTTCAGCGGGGTGGGTTCGGGGGCCATGGGTCAGGGGGCGGGATCCGCAACCGGCTCGGCGAGGCGGTGGGACACGGCGAAGTCGTACAACAGCTTCTCCAGCTGCTTTCTTCCCCGGTGCAGGCGGCTCATGACGGTGCCGATCGGGATGTTCATGATCTCGGCGATCTCCTTGTAGGAGAAGCCCTCGACGTCAGCGAGCAGCACGGCCATGCGGAAGTTCTCGGGGAGCTTCTCGACGGCATCCTTCACCTCAGCCTCGGTGAAGAGGTCCATCAGCTCGTCCTCGGCCGAGCGGCCGGTGCGGGCCGCCTCCAACCCGCCGAGGCGCCGGTAGAGGTAGAGGTCCTCGATCTCGTCGAGGTCGGTCTCGTCGGGCCGACGTTGCTTGGCCCGGTAGGTGTTGATGTAGGTGTTGGTGAGGATCCGGTAGAGCCAGGCCTTGAGGTTGGTGCCCTCTTCGAAGCCGCCAAAGCCGCGGTAGGCCTTGAGGTAGGTCTCCTGCACGAGGTCCTCGGCGTCGGCCGGGTTGCGGGTCATCCTCATCGCACCGGAGTACAGGGAGCTCATGTGCTCCATCGCGAGGTCGGCGAACTTCGCCTGGTCGGCCACGAGGCGAACCTACAGTCCGAAGTCTTCCTTCACCCCTTCGATGAAGCGGTGGAAGGCGATGTGATCGGAGCTGAAGGTCTTCTTCTCGCCGTCCTTCTCCACCACCACCTCGTCGACCGATCCGGCGCCCTCGGTGATCGACACCGGGGTCCAGCCGTCCTCGTAGACGAGCGTGCGCACCTCTGCGAGCGTCGGGTCGTCGCCCCATCCGGCCATCGGTTCTCCTCGTTGGTCTGACTGCGGGACCCCGAGGGTACCTTCGCGCGCATGAGCGACTTCCTGACGGACATCAAGACCCTGCGGGAGCGGGCCAGGGCGAAGATCGAGGAGGGGCCGATCACGTCGTCCTACGGTGCTGACCGCGAGAAGGTCATCGCCGTCCTGAACGAAGCTCTCGCCACCGAGATCGTCTGCGTCCTGCGCTACAAGCGCCACTACTTCATGGCGGAGGGGCTCAACGCCGGTCCGGTGGCGGACGAGTTCCTGCAACACGCCAACGAGGAGCTCGTGCACGCCGACCAGATCGCCCTGCGCATCACCCAGCTGCAGGGCGCTCCCAACTTCAGCCCCGAGGGCATCACCGACCGCAGCCACGCCGAGTACGTGGAGGGAACCACCCTCGTCGACATGATCAAGGAAGACCTCGTGGCGGAGCGCATCGCCATCGAGAGCTATTCGGAGATCATCCGCTGGCTGGGCGTCAAGGACACGACCACGCGGCGCCTGATGGAGGAGATCCTCGCCATGGAGGAGGAGCACGCCGACGACCTCCTCAGCCTCCTCGCCGACCTCGACCGCTGACGTCACCCCGGGCGGGGCTTGCGGGCGGGGCGGCGGCGGCCGGCCCGGACGGGCAACTCGCCCTGGGTGCGCGCCCCGGGGTTGCGGCGCAGGGCGTGGAAGGCCAGCCGTTCGATCACGCCCCCCGGATCGAAGGGCTTGGTGACGTAGTGGTCGGCGCCCAGGCGGGTACCGCGCAGGATGTCGGCCGACCGCGTCTTGGCGGTCAACATCACGACGGCCATCTGGCGACCATGCTCGGTCTGGCGCAGCTCGGAGAGCACCTCAAAGCCGTCCTTCACGGGCATCATCACGTCGAGCACGATGCCGTGGGGCTTCTCGGCCTCGGCCATGGCGAGGGCCTGGGCGCCATCCTCCGCCTCCAGCACCTCCCACCCCTCGAGCTCGAGCATCGCACGGAGCATGTGGCGGATCGGCTGATCGTCGTCCACCACCAACGCCCGGAGCCCGTCACCCGACAGCTCTGTCATCACCGGCAGCGTACGCCGTACGATCGGACGACGCGATGCGCTCGATCCGACGGGGAAGCCGGGCGTGCCAGCCTGGGTCCATGAAGATCAGCTCCGACCGGCGCCACGCCTTCGCCGTCTCGCCCGACGAGCTCTGGGCGGCCATGACCCGGGTCGGCGCCTACCGCGGTTGGTGGCCGTGGCTGCGCCAGTTCGAGGCCGAGGCGCTGGAACCGGGGACAACGTGGTCGGCGGTGGTGCAACCGCCCCTCCCCTACCGGCTGCGGTTCGACATCCACCTCGAGCAGGTGGATGCGCCGCACCTGGTGGGCGCGAAGGTCACCGGCGACATCGTCGGCTCCGCACGGCTCGAGATCGCGCCCACGGCCAACGGGTCGGAGCTGCACCTCATGTCGGACCTCGCACCTACCAACGCGGTGCTGCGCGTTGTGGCCCAGGTCGCCGCGCCCGTGGCCCACTTCGGGCACGACTGGGTGCTCGACACCGGCCTCCGCCAGTTCCGCGAGCGCGCCCTGCCCTAATCCGGCGACGTGGAGCGAGCCCGAGAGGGGAGTCGAACCCCTGACCTACGCTTTACGAGAGCGTTGCTCTACCAGCTGAGCTACCCGGGCGGGACCGGTGACTCTATCCGAGCACCTCTGAGCTACCCCAGGGGATCAGCGGTCGAGGGACGGGAGCTGCGCCAGGAGGGCCAGCAGGAGCAGGGCCTCATTGGGGAAGCGTTCGAGCGAAAGCGCCGCGGCCTCGATGCGGTGGATGCCCGCCAACACCTCGGCGGGGTGCCGGGCCTCGATGAGGGCGTCCCGGTACACACCCGCGAAGGTCGCCAGGGCGAAGCGCAGCTCGGCGGTGCGGTGGCGGCGCACCTCCCGCTTCTGGCTGTCCTGGATGTCCTTCTTCCCGCTCCCCCGCAGGCCGTAGCGCTCCACGCGCTCCTCGAGCTCGGCGGCCTCCTTCTCGTGGCGAGCGTCGATGACGCCCTGGGCATCGTCGATCAGGGCCTTCACCTCGGCCGCCACCTCCGCGGCACGGGCCCCCGTGCCGTTGAGCCGTCCGGGCATGGCCCGCAGCGCCTCGGCCCGCACTGCGAACCGGGCGTCGGTGGCGAGGAGGCGCGCCCGGTCGAGGTCGCCGGCCGCGGCCGCCGCCACGGAGGCGGCCTGGGCGGGGTCGATGCCTTCGGAGGTGAGCCGTTCGATCACGGCGACCAGAGGCACCGGCCCGAGGTCGATGCGCACCGACCGCGACGCGATCGTCACCAGCTCCGGCGGAACGTCCTCGGCCAGGATCACGAAGAACGTCGACGCCGGCGGCTCTTCCACGTACTTGAGCAGGATGGCCCCGAAGCGGTCGATGAGGTGGAAGTCCTCCAGCACGATCACCTTGCGGGCACCCTCCGCCGGGGAGCGAGCCGCCTGGCGGACGACGGCCTTGGCGGTCTCCGCGTCGATGCGGCCCAGCGCGGTGGTGGCTTCGACAATGTGCAGATCGGGATGCATCTCGGCCAGGGCGAGGCGGACGTGGCGCTCGGCGTCATCCCCATCTGATCCGGCGGACAGCAGCATCGCCGCGAAGGCCCCCGCGGCGGCGCGCTTGCCGGACCCGCCCGGGCCGACGAGGAGGTAGGAGTGGACGGGGTTGACAGCTGCCGCGGTGAGCTGGGCGATGGCATGGTCCTGGCCGACGACATCGCGCCACACATCGACGAGAGCGGGCGCGGTCACCCCGGCATCATCGCGCGCGGCCGGTCAGGCCAGGTCGGGGAAGCGGATGCTGATCAGCTCCCAGATGGCATCCGCCACGTCGCCTTCGGCGCGGGTGCCATCCACGACGGCCCAGCGGTCCGGGTCGGCCATGGCCTGCACCAGGAAGCCGTCGTGCACCCGGGTGTGGAACGCCTCCCCCGCCGACTCCACCCGGTCCTTGTCCCGAGCCAGCCGGCGCTCGGCATCGCGTGGCGACACCTCCAGCAGGAGGATCAGGTCGGGCCAGAGCCCGTCGGTGGCCCAGCGGGAGAGCTGCTCAACCTCCGCCGCCGGAAGCTGGCGACCGTGGCCCTGGTAGGCGATCGACGACCCGGCGAAGCGGTCGGTGATCACCGTGCGGCCGGCCACCAGGGCGGGCCCGATGACCTCCACCACATGCTGGGCGCGGTCGGCGGCCATCAGCAGCGCCTCGGCACGATCGGTGATGTCGAGGTCGGGCGAGTCGAGCAGGAGACGACGCACGTCGGCTCCGAGCGGCGTGTCGCCGGGCTCGAAAGTGAACAGGGCACGCGGGCCCAGGCGGTCGGCGAGGCGGCGGGCCTGGGTGGACTTGCCGGTGCCCTCGCCACCCTCGAAGGCGATGAAGTGCCCCGTCACTCGCCATCCTCCTCGACGCGCCGGCCGGGGTCGGGGGCTCGGTCGGGTCGTTGGCGGCTGCGCTTGGCCTCGGTGAACGGACCGGTGAGACCCGACACCAGATCGGCGCCCTCCTGGAGCAGCCGCTCGTCCAGGGCGCTGGCGGTGCGCTGGGGGAGGTCGACGTCGCCCTCCGCGGCTCGCCCCGCCCGCAACGACATGGTGGCCAGCACGCCGGCTCCCATGATGATCAGGCCGGCCAGCCAGAGGGTGAGACGGACCCCGGGGACGGCGATGCCGAGGCCAAGGACCGAGATGTGCCCATCAAAGAGCGATTGGCTCAGCCGGTCCAGCAGGTCGGCGAGGAACGGGCCGACGGCGAAGGCGATGAGCACGCAGAACCGCACGAGGGTGTAGAGGGCGGAGAAGATCCGGCCCCGCAGCTCATCGTCCACGCTCTCGTGCAGCAGCGTGAAGCCGAGGACGTACACAGATCCCGCGCACACGCCGAGGATCGCCACGAAGAGGGCCGCGAACTCGAGCGCCGACATGGACGCTGCCACGATCAACGAGGCACCGGCCACGAAGACCGAGGTCGCGAACACGCGCGCCTTGGGGATGTGGCGCTGGAACACCGACAGCAGCACCACGCCTACCGCCACGCCGCACCCGAGGGCGAAGATGAACAAGCCGAAGCCAGCCGTGCCGGCGTTGAGCACCTGGTCGGAGAAGATCGGCCCGAGGGGCACGAGCATCCCACCACCGATGAGCCCCGTGGCCAGACCCACGTTCACCGCCCGCACCACCGGATTGAGGAAGATGAACGACCAGCCCTCCTTGAGCTCGTGGAAGGCCTGGCCGAAGTCGAGGCGGCGTCCGCCCGTCTGGCGGCGCTCGTGCTTCGGCAGAGTGAGCCGGGAGATCATGAAGGCCGAGAACAAGAAGGTGGCGGCGTCCACATAGAACGCCACCCCTTCCTGGTTGGTGCGGAAGACATCGAGAGCATCGATCTGACCGACGGCGTCGCTCACCCCGGCCAGGAGCGAGAACAGGCCAGCGGCGATCGGCATGGTGCCGTAGGCGGCCACCAGCGAGAGGGAGTTGGCGGTGGTGAGGTGGTCTGGCGGCACGATGTTCGGCACCGACGCCTCCTTGGCCGGCGTCCAGAGCAGGGTGAAGCACTCGAGCACCAGTGAGGCGATCACCAGTCCGAAGATCGTGTCGACGAACGGCAGCGTCACGAGCACCGAGGCGCGTCCGACGTCGCAGACGACCATCACGCGCTTGCGATCGAAGCGGTCGGCGATCACCCCCGAGGCCGCCCCCAGGAAGAAGCCCGGGACGATGCGAGCGGACATGACCACACCGATGGCAGCCGCTGGGGACCCCTCGGCGATGCGCGCGGCCAGCGAGGCGATGGCCAGGAAGCCCAGCCAGTCGCCGGTGGACGACGCCACCTGCGTGAGCCACAGGTGGAAGAACTGAGCCGAGCCGAACATGCGCACGTGGAGCCCGGGCTTGTCCCCCTGGCCCAATGCGGGCGTCGATTCGGTGGGGGCGTCCTGCTCCGTGGGCTCAAGTCCGGGCAGCGACACCTGGCGCTGGTCCCCCATCGGGTCCACGTTAGGGGTCAGGTCTTGGATCTCCGGCGATCAGGCGTTTCCGGGCGGCGCGGCCTTCTTGGCCATCTTCTTGGCCGGTGCCTTCTTGGCGGACTTCTTGGCCACCTTCTTGGCGGGGGCCTTCCTGGCGCCCTTGCGGGCCCTCTTGGCCGGCCCTGCGTCCCGTCGGATCTGCAGCAGCTCAGCCGCCCGCTCGATGGTGACGTTCTCGATCGTGTCGCCCTTGCGCAAACTGGCGTTCGTCTCACCGTCGGTGACGTAGGGGCCGAAGCGACCGTCCTTGACCACCACCGGCTTCTCCGAGACGGGGTCGTTGCCGAGCTCCTTGAGCGGCGGCGCCGGCGCCGCCTTGCGGCGACCGAACTTCTTTGGTTCGGCCAGCACCTTCACGGCCTCGTCGACCGTGATGGTGAGCAGCTGCTCCTCGGTGTCCACGCTGCGGGTCTCCTCACCCCACTTCACGAATGGGCCGTAGCGACCGTTGGCGGCGATGATCTCGCCGCCGTCCTCGGGGTGGGCCCCGACCGCGCGCGGGAGCTGCAGCACCTCGAGGGCTTGCCCGAGCGTGATCGTCGAGAGCGACATCGCAGCGAAGAGCGAGGACATCTTCGGCTTGGTGTCGGGGGGGAGCGTGTCCGCATCACCCAGCTGTACGTAGGGCCCGAAGCGGCCGCTCTTGGCGAACACGGGCAGGCCCGTCTCCGGGTCCTCGCCGAGGGGCTCGCCGCCTTTGGGGGCGGAGAGGATCTCGACGGCCCGGTCGATGGTGAGCTCATCGAGGGGGAGGTCCTCGGGCAGGGACGCGGTGTCCTCGCCGCGGCGGAGGTACGGGCCGTAGCGGCCGTTGCGGACGACGATCGGCTCGCCGTGCTCGTCCACCCCCAAGGGGATGGTGTTGATCGCCTCGGCGTCGGCCACCTCCAGGGCCAGCGCCTTCATGGCGAGGAGACCCGGGTCGCCGTTGCCGAACCAGAACTTGTGCAGCCACGGCACCCGCGCCTGGCGTCCGCCGGCGATCTCGTCGAGGTCGTCCTCCATCCGGGCGGTGAACTCGTAGTCGACGAGATGGCTGAAGTGCTGCTCCAGCAGACTCACCACCGCGAAGGCGTCGGTCGTCGGCACGAGGGCTTGACCCCTCTTCCACACGTAGCCGCGGGCCTGGATCGTCTCCATCGTCGAGGCATAGGTGGAGGGCCGACCGATGCCCTTCTCCTCCAGCGTCTTGACGAGCGTGGCCTCGGTGTAGCGCGACGGCGGCTGCGTGGTGTGGCCGGACGCATCCACATCCGGCGACGGAAGCAACTGACCCTCCGTCAGGGCGGGCAGCTTGGCGTTGTCGTCGCCGGCGTCCTCGGCGTCGTCGCCGCCATAGCCGTAGGCGGCCTGCCAACCCGGGAACGTGATCGTGCGCCCCGAAGCCGTCCACTCCGTGGACACCTCGTCGGTGGTGGTGGCGGCGATGCGAGCGGTGACCGTATTGCCGCGGGCGTCGGGCATCTGGCTGGCCAGGGTGCGCTGCCAGATGAGCTCGTACAGGCGGAGCTGGTCGCCCCGCAGCTCTGAGCGCAGCTGGTCGGGGGTGCGCCAGCTGTCGCCGGCCGGCCGGATCGCCTCGTGCGCCTCCTGGGCGTTCTTCGATTTCTTGGCGTACGTGCGGGGGCCGTCGGTGAGGTACTCCTTGCCGAACTGGCGCTCGATCACCTGGCGGGCAGCCGTGAGGGCGGTGTTGGACAGCGTGGTGCTGTCGGTCCGCATGTAGGTGATGTAGCCGTCCTCATAGAGCCCCTGGGCAATGCTCATCACCTGACGGGCGCTCATCCGCAGCCGGGAGCCGCCCACCTGCTGCAGCGTCGATGTGATGAACGGCGGCTTGGGGCGGGAGGTGTAGGGCTTGGTCTCGACGCTCCCGACCGCGAAGGGCCGGCCGGCCAGACCCTCCGTGAGGCGCTGCGCGGACACCTCGTCGAGCACCGCGATGTCGTCGCGCTTGATCTGCCCATGGCTATCGAAGTCGCGACTGGTCGCCACGCGGGCCCCGTCGACAGCCACGAGGCCGGCGGTGAAGGCTGGCTCGGTGGGGAAGGCGGCGCTGAGGTCCCAGTAGCTGGCGGCCGCGAAGGCCATCCGCTCGCGCTCCCGCTCAACCACCAGGCGGACCGACGGCGACTGCACCCGGCCGGCGGAGAGGCCGGTGCGGATCTTGCGCCACACCACCTCCGACACCGGATAGCCGTAGAGGCGATCGACGATGCGGCGGCTCTCCTGGGCGTCGACGAGGCCGTAGTCGACGTCGCGCGAGTCCTCGATGGCGTGCTGGATGGCGGACTGGGTGATCTCGTGGAACACCATTCGCTTCACCGGCACCGTCGGCTTGAGGACCTCGAGGAGGTGCCAGGAGATCGCCTCTCCCTCGCGGTCCTCATCGGTGGCGAGGTAGAGCTCGTCGGCGCCCTTCAACGCCTTCTTCAGCCGGCTGATCGTGTCCTTCTTGCTGGCGTGCACCTCGTACTCGACGGCGAAGTCGTGCTCCGTGTCCACGTTGAGCCCCTTGGCGGGCAGGTCGCGGATGTGCCCCATCGACGAGTCGACGATGAAGTCGGGGCCGAGGAACCCTCCGATGGTGCGGGCCTTGGCGGGCGACTCGACGATGACGAGGTACTTGGGCATCGGCGCAACATTGACCCCGCCGACCGGTCGCTTGTCAAACGGCCCGGCCGATTCCCCTACGGGGAAGAACTCCTGGCCCCGGGTCGTTGTCACAGCCCATGGAGCTCCCCCACGCCCTCGACTTCGTCCGCCAGCACCGCAATGGCGTGCTCGTCACCCAGAAGCGCGACGGTCGTCCGCAGCTGTCCAACATCCTCTACGCGGTCGGCGACGACGGCGTCGTCCGCATATCGATCACCGCCGACCGGGCCAAGGCCAAGAACCTCGCCCGTGCCCCGCTGGCGTCACTCCACGTCACACGGGAGGACTTCTACGCCTACGTGGTGCTCGAGGCCGACGTCGAGCTCAGCGCGGTGGCCCTGCGTCCCGACGACGAGGCGGCCGAGGAGCTCGTCGCCCTCTACCGGGCCATGATCGGCGAGCACGACGATTGGGACGCCTACCGGCGGGCGATGGTCGACGACCGGCGCGTGATGGCACGGCTACGCCCCACCCACGCCTACGGCATGCTCCCGGAACCCGGTTGACGGTTAGGTCGTCTTCAGGATCAGCACCGCGCACGGCGCCTTGTGCGCGACGTCGTTGGGCACGCTGCCCAGCACCAACCGCTTGACGCCCTTCATGCCGCGGTTGCCCACCACCACGAGGTCGGCGTTCACCTCCTTCGCCACCTTGATGAGCGCCTTGGCGGGATCGCCCTCCTCGTGGTGGGTCTTCACCTTGATCTTCTCACGCTTGGCCACGTCCGCCGCGTCGCGCAGGATGCCCGCGACCTCATCGGTGGAGCTCACCATCCACGGCTCCAACCCGCTCCCCGCGCCGGTGACCCGGAGGCCGGACTTGGGGTGGTAGCCGCTCACGATGTGCAGCTCAGCCGAGCTCTGGGCGGCCAGCTTCGCGGCCGCCCGCATCGCCTCGGTGGCCGTCTCCGACCCGTCGGTTCCGACGACGATCCGTTTAAACATGCGTGCGCCTCCTGTGCCGCCGCGAGTATCGCGCCGATCGTGTCGGCGCCGCGGCTACACGGTCGCGAGGAGGATGGCGTCGCCTTGACCGCCACCGCCACACAGGGCGGCGGCGCCGAGGCCGCCGCCGCGGCGGGCCAGCTCGTTGAGGAGCGTGAGGGCGACGCGGGTGCCGGACATGCCGACAGGGTGGCCGAGGGCGATGGCGCCACCGTTCACGTTGACGATGTCGTCGGTGATGCCCAGGTCGGCCATGGAGGCCAAGCCGACAGCGGCAAAGGCCTCGTTGAGCTCGAACAGCGAGATGTCGCCGAGCGACCTGCCCGCCCGCTCGGCCGCCTGCTTGATGGCCCGCGACGGCTGGGTGAGCAGCGAGGGATCGGGACCGGCGACCTGGCCGTAGCCCACGATCTCGCCGAGCGGGGTCTGGCCCAGCTTCTCGGCCGCGGCCTTGGAGGCGACGATGACCGCGGCGCCACCGTCGGAGATCTGCGAGGCGTTACCGGCGGTGATGTTGCCGGCCTTGTCGAAGGCGGGCCGGAGCCTACCCAGCGACTCGACGGTGGTGTCGCCGCGAACACCCTCGTCGGTGTCGAACACGATCGGGTCGCCCTTACGCTGGGGGATCTCCACCGCGACGATCTCGTTGTCGAACAACCCATCCTTGGCGGCCCGGGCGGCCCGCTCGTGGGACTGGGCGGCCAGGGCGTCCTGCGGCTCCCGGGCCAGGCCGGCGGAAGCGGCGTACTTCTCGGTGCCGGCGCCCATGGCGACCTGGTCGAAGGCGCAGAACAGGCCGTCGTACATCATCGAGTCGATGACCGACTTGTCGCCGATGCGGTAGCCGGCGCGGGCGCCGGGGAGCAGGTACGGCGCCTGCGTCATCGACTCCATGCCGCCGGCCACGACCACGTCGGCCTCGCCGGCCTGGATCATCTGGTCGGCCAGGTGGATGGCATTGAGCCCCGAGAGACACACCTTGTTGATCGTGGTGCTCGGCACGGTCATGGGGATGCCGGCGTGGTTGGACGCCTGGCGAGACGGAATCTGGCCGGAGCCGGCCTGGAGCACCTGGCCCATGAAGACGTAGTCGACCTGCTCACCGGTGAGCCCGGCTCGCTCCAGGGCGGCTTTGATGGCCAACCCGCCGAGCTCAGCGGCTGAGAAGCCCGCCAGTGCGCCGGACAGCTTGCCGATCGGTGTGCGTGCGCCCGCCAGGATCACGGAACCAGCCATGTGTCTCCCCCAAAGGAACGTCGGGTGTAGTCCGCTCAGCGTAGTGACGGGCGCGGATACCGGCCAGACGAGAGAAACGGTTGGCCCAGCCGGCGGACGGGTCTGTAGGGTTGACCGACCTGCAGCGGGCCAACGTCGTCCCACCGCAGAGCTCTGGACCTGCTCTCCCCGATCCACCGCTCACGGGATGGACATCGATGCTGCCCACCAAGCAAGGCCTCTACGACCCGCGCTTCGAGCACGACGCGTGCGGCGTGTCCTTTGTCGCCGACCTGCGGGGTCGCCGCACCCACCGCATGGTGGAGCTCGGCCTCGCCTCGCTGTGCAACCTCGACCACCGGGGCGCCACCAACGCCGAACCCAACGTGGGCGACGGCGCCGGGATCCTCATCCAGGTACCCGACCGCTTCCTCCGCGAGGTCGTCGACTTCGAGCTTCCAGAAGCCGGCTCCTACGCGACGGGCATCGCCTTCCTCCCCCGGGAGCAGGAGCCCGAGGCGGCCGCCATGGCCGGCATCGAGAAGATCGCCGCCAGCGAGGGCCTCCAGGTGCTCGGGTGGCGCGAGGTGCCGGTGGACCACTCGATGATCGGCCAGCAGGCGGCCGACGTGGAGCCGTCGTTCCGGCAGGTGTTCCTCGCCGTCGCCGACGGGCACGCCCCCCTGGCCGACATCGCCCTCGACCGCAAGTGCTTCGTGGTGCGCAAGCGCATCGAGCACGAGCTCGAGACGGGCGACGATGCCGTCTACTTCCCGAGCCTCTCAGCCCGGACCCTCGTCTACAAGGGCATGCTCATCTCCTACCAGGTGGGCACCTTCTTCACCGACCTGGCCGACGAGAGGGTGGAGTCGGCCCTGGCCCTTGTGCACAGCCGCTTCTCCACCAACACGTTCCCGTCGTGGCCGCTGGCCCACCCCTACCGGTTCGTCGCCCACAACGGCGAGATCAACACGGTCATGGGCAACGAGAACTGGATGCGGGCCCGCGAGGCCCTGCTGGAGACGGACACGATCGAGGGCCTCGAGCGGGCCTTTCCGATCTGCACGCCCGACAGCTCTGACACGGCCCGGTTCGACGAGGTGCTCGAGCTGTTGCACCTGGGTGGCTACTCGCTCCCCCACGCCGTGCTGATGATGATCCCGGAGGCCTGGGAGCACCACGAGTCCATGCCCGACTGGAAGCGCGACTTCTACCGCTTCCACGCCTCGGTCATGGAGCCGTGGGACGGCCCCGCCTCCATCGCCTTCACCGACGGCACCGTGATCGGCGCGGTGCTGGACCGCAACGGCCTGCGCCCGTCGCGCTATTGGGTGACCGAAGACGGTCTCGTGGTGATGGCCTCGGAGGTGGGGGTGCTGCCCATCGACCCGGCCACCGTGGTGCAGAAGGGCCGCCTCCAGCCAGGGCGCATGTTCCTGATCGACACCCACCTCGGCCGGATCGTCGGCGACGACGAGATCAAGGAGGCTCTGGCCGCCCAACAGCCCTACGGCGAGTGGCTCCACGCCGGCCTGGTGCACCTCGACGACCTCCCGCCGCGCGACTTCCTCACCCCCCAGCACGCGTCTGTCGTGAAGCACCAGCGAGTGTTCGGGTACACCACCGAGGAGCTCAAGATCCTGCTGGCGCCCATGGCCCGCACGGGAGCCGAGCCGATCGGGTCGATGGGCACCGACACGCCGGTGGCGGTCCTCTCTGATCGCAGCCGGCTGCTGTTCGACTACTTCCAGCAGCTCTTCGCCCAGGTCACCAACCCGCCCCTCGACGCCATCCGCGAGGAGCTCGTCACTTCGATGGGCAGCACCATCGGGCCCGAGGCCAACCTGCTGCGCCCCGGCCCCTCGTCCTGTCGCCAGGTGGTTCTCCCCCACCCCATCCTCACCAACGACCAGCTGGCCAAGCTCCTCTACATCAACGACGACAGCGACATGCCGGGCTTCAAGCCCTTCGCCATCGACGGCCTCTACCGAGTGGCCGAAGGTGGCGAGGGTCTGCGACGGGCCCTCGACGAGGTACGGGCCAAGGTCAGTGCCGCCATCACGGAGGGCGCCAAGCTGATCATCCTGTCCGACCGCTACTCCTCTGACGAGCTGGCGCCCATCCCCTCGCTGCTGCTCACCGCCGCCGTGCACCACCACCTCATCCGCGAGAAGACCCGCACCCAGGTGGGCCTCGTCGTGGAGTGCGGCGACGCCCGCGAAGTCCACCACATGGCCCTGCTCCTCGGTTACGGCGCCGCCGCCATCAACCCCTACCTGGCCTTCGAGACCATCGAGGACCTGATCGACCAGGGGGTCATCACCGGTGCCACCAAGCACCAGGCCGTCAAGAACTTCGTCAAGGCCAGCACCAAGGGCGTGCTGAAGATCATGTCGAAGATGGGCATCTCCACGGTGGCCTCCTACACGGGGGCCCAGGTGTTCGAGGCCATCGGCTTGTCCGCCGAGCTCGTCGACGAGTACTTCACCGGCACCACCAGCCGCATCAGCGGCGTCGGCCTCGACGTGCTGGCCGAGGAGGTGGCCACCCGTCACCGCTTCGCCTATCTGGCGCGCCCGGAGGAGGTCGCCCACCGCGACCTCTGGGCCGGCGGTGAGTACCAGTGGCGGCGCGAGGGCGAGCACCACCTCTTCAACCCGGAGACGGTGTTCAAGCTCCAGCACGCCACCCGGACGAAGCGCTACGACATCTTCAAGGAGTACACGTCCCGCGTCGACGACCAGTCCCGCGAGCTGGCCACGCTGCGGGGCCTGTTCGAGCTCGGCGCCGACCGACCGGCCGTCGCCATCGAGGAGGTGGAACCGGCCAGCGAGATCATCAGGCGCTTCTCCACCGGCGCCATGAGCTACGGCTCCATCTCGATGGAGGCCCATCAGACTCTCGCCATCGCCATGAACCGGATCGGCGGCAAGTCCAACACCGGCGAGGGCGGCGAGGACGCCGACCGCCTCTACGACCCGGAGCGCCGCAGCGCCGTCAAGCAGGTGGCGTCGGGCCGCTTCGGCGTGACGTCGGAGTACCTCACCAACGCCGACGACATCCAGATCAAGATGGCCCAGGGCGCCAAGCCCGGCGAGGGCGGTCAGCTGCCCGGCAGCAAGGTGTACCCATGGATCGCCCGCACCCGGTACTCCACTCCCGGCGTGGGCCTCATCTCCCCGCCGCCGCATCACGACATCTACTCCATCGAAGACCTCAAGCAGCTCATCCACGACCTGAAGAACGCCAACCCCGCCGCCCGGGTGCACGTGAAGCTGGTGGCCGAGGTTGGGGTGGGCACAGTGGCGGCCGGGGTGGCCAAGGCCAAGGCCGATGTCGTCCTCATCTCCGGTCATGACGGCGGCACGGGGGCCAGCCCCCTCAACTCGCTCAAGCACGCCGGCGCGCCCTGGGAGCTCGGCCTGGCCGAGACCCAGCAGACCCTGCTGCTCAACGGCCTCCGCGACCGCATCGTCGTGCAGACCGACGGCCAGATGAAGACCGGACGCGACGTGATCATCGCGGCGCTGCTCGGTGCCGAGGAGTACGGGTTCGCCACCGCCCCCCTCGTCGTGTCGGGCTGCATCATGATGCGGGTCTGTCACCTCGACACGTGCCCGGTGGGAGTAGCCACCCAGAACCCCGAGCTGCGGGCCCGCTTCACCGGCCAGCCTGAGTTCGTGGAGACGTTCTTCGAGTACATCGCCGAGGAGGTGCGGGAGCACCTTGCCGCCCTCGGGTTCCGTTCGCTGGCCGAGGCCATCGGCCACGTCGAGTGCCTCGACACCCGGCCGGCCGTCGAGCACTGGAAGGCCAGCGGCCTCGACCTGTCGCCGATCCTCCACCGGCCCGATTCGGCCTTCGAGCAAGACCTGCTCTGCACCGGCACCCAGGACCACAGCCTCGAGAACGCCCTCGACAACGAGCTCATCGCCCAGGCGGCGCCGGCGCTCGAGCACGCCCAGCCTGTGAAGATCGACGTGGAGATCCGCAACATCAACCGCACGGTGGGAACGATGCTCGGCCACGAGGTCACCAAGCGGTACCGCGGCGAGGGCCTGCCCGACGACACGATCCACATCAACCTGACGGGCTCAGCCGGGCAGAGCCTGGGCGCCTTCGTGCCACGAGGCATCACTCTGCGCCTCGAGGGCGACGCCAACGACTACGTGGGCAAGGGTCTCTCGGGCGGACGCATCATCGTGCGCCCTCCCGCCCACTCCCACCCCGCCTTCGTGCCGGAGGACAACGTCATCGCCGGCAACGTGATGCTCTACGGCGCCACCTCCGGCGAGGCCTACGTCCGCGGCATCGTCGGCGAGCGGTTCTGCGTGCGGAACTCCGGCGCCACCGCCGTGGTGGAGGGCGTGGGCGACCACGGCTGCGAGTACATGACCGGTGGGCGGGCCGTGGTGCTCGGCCCCACCGGCCGCAACTTCGGGGCGGGCATGTCGGGCGGCATCGCCTTCGTGTACGACCCCGACGACACCTTCTTCCGCCGGCTCAACGCCGAGATGGTGGACCTCGAGCCGCTCGAGCCCGACGACGGCGAGTGGTTGCGTGAGGTGCTCCGCACGCACGAGCACCTGACCGGCTCCACGGTGGCCCAGAAGCTGCTTCAGCGGTGGCACAGCGAGGTGCGCCGCTTCAAGAAGGTCATGCCCCGCGACTACAAGCGGGTGCTCGAAGCCGCCCGCATCGCCGAGGAGTCCGGGCTCGACGTCGACGAGGCCATCATGGCCGCCGCCCACGGATAGGGACTGCTGAGACATGGGAGATGTGAAGGGGTTCATGAAGCACGGACGGGAGCTGCCGACCCGGCGGCCGGTGCCGGTGCGGTTGCTCGACTGGAAGGAGGTGTACGAGCCCTTTCCCGATGACCACCTGCAGACCCAGGCGTCGCGGTGCATGGACTGCGGCATCCCGTTCTGCAACAACGGGTGCCCGCTCGGCAACCTCATCCCCGACTGGAACGACCTCGTCTACAAGGACCGGTGGCGCGACGCCATCGACCGCCTGCACGCCACCAACAACTTCCCGGAGTTCACCGGTCGGCTCTGCCCGGCGCCGTGCGAGGGCGCCTGCGTGCTCGGCATCAACCAGGACCCCGTCACCATCAAGCAGGTCGAGGTGTCGATCGTCGACCGGGCGTGGGATGAGGGTTGGGTCGTGCCCGTGCCGCCGTCGGTGCTCACCGGCAAGGCGGTGGCCGTGATCGGCTCGGGCCCTGCCGGCCTGGCCGCCGCCCAACAGCTCACCCGGGCCGGCCACCGTGTCGTGGTGTTCGAGCGGGCCGACCGCATCGGCGGTCTGCTCCGCTACGGCATCCCCGAGTTCAAGATGGAGAAGCGCCACCTCGACCGCCGCCTCGAGCAGATGGAGGCCGAGGGCACCGAGTTCCGAGCCAACATGGACGTGGGGGTCGACATCTCTGTAGACGAGCTCCGGGAGGGCTTCGATGCCCTCGTGCTGGCCGGAGGCGCCACCGCCGGGCGCGACCTTCCCGTGCCCGGACGCGAGCTCGACGGCATCCACCAGGCCATGGAGTACCTGCCCTGGTCGAACAAGGCCCAGGAAGGCGACCTCGCGGTGGAGGACGTACCCATCACCGCCAAAGACAAGGACGTCATCATCATCGGCGGCGGGGACACCGGCGCCGACTGCCTCGGCACGGCGCACCGGCACGGCGCCCGGTCGGTGACGCAGCTCGAGATCCTTCCGCGGCCGATCAACGGGCGACCCGACGCCAACCCGTGGCCCACCTACCCGATGAGCTACAAGGTGACCTCCGCCCACGAGGAGGGCGGCGACCGCGTGTACGCCGTGAACACCGAGTGCTTCCTCGGCGACGATGAGGGCCGCGTGCGCGCCCTCCGGCTCCACGAGGTGGAGCTGGCGGACGGGCGCTTCGAGAAGGTGGACGGCACCGACCGCGAGATCCCCGCGCAGCTCGTGCTGCTCGCCATGGGTTTCCTGGGCCCGCAGAAGTCGGGCCTGCTCGAACAGCTCGGCGTGGAGCTCGACCCGAGGAGCAACGTGGCGCGCGACGATCGCTTCGCCACCAACGTGCCCGGCGTGTTCGTGGCCGGAGACATGGGACGGGGCCAGAGCCTCATCGTGTGGGCCATCGCCGAGGGCCGCAGCGCGGCCGCCGAGGTCGACCGTCACCTCATGGGCGAGACGGCCCTCCCCCGCATCATCAACCCCACCGACCGCCCGCTCGTCTGACGATCAGCCGGCAACTACGCGGTGGCTCGTCCCCAGATGTCATTGCACTGCTCACACACCGACTCGGGGATCACGCCCGCCCGCATCAGGAGCGCGAACGCCTTGCATCCGAGGCAGAGGCCGACGAACGCCTCGAGCGACGCCGCCACCAGTAGCAGCCCGAGCACCACCTGGGCGACGTCGAAGCGGTCGTACCCGTAGGTGAGCAGCGCGGCGGTGACCGTGAAGGCGGCACCGATGCCCTGCGCGAAGCGCTTCGGCGGGCCGGGCACGAGGCGCGACTCAAGCGCGAGAACTGGGGTGACCACGCGGGTGACGAGCTGACCGAGCGGGCTCAGCGTGGGACCGGTGAGCACGCGGGCCAGGAAGCCATAAGCCAGCACCAGCGTCATCCACCGAAGGTCGAAGACGATCGCGGCGATGCCCATGACCACCACGCCGGTGGCCACCAGGCGCGAGGACACCTCGTTCACCGGGTTGGGGAAGTTGAGCAGGGCCATGACCGCCATGATACCTGACCAAATCGATCAACAATCGGTCGCAGGTTCGACCGCCTCGGGCAGCCTCACTAGGTTTCCGGCTCATGCAGGACTTCCTTGACGCCATCGAGGGGGACGGGTCCAGCGAGGACATCGCCGCCCTCCCCATCCCCGAGAGCTACCGGGCCGCCCACGTGCTGCGCGACGAGCAGACGATGTGGGAGGGCGTGGAGTCCAACGACAAGGATCCGCGCAAATCGCTCCACGTCGGCGAGGTGCCCACCCCCGAGCTGGCGCCCGACGAGGTGTACCTCGGCGTGATGGCCAGCTCGATCAACTTCAACACGGTGTGGACCTCGATCTTCGAGCCCGTGTCCACCTTCGGGTTCCTCGACCGCCTCGGCAAGGAGTCGGCGTGGGGGAAGCGCCATGCCCTCGACCACCACGTCGTGGGCTCCGATGCCTCAGGCGTGGTGCTCCGCGTCGGGTCGGCGGTACGCAGCTGGAAGCCTGGCGATCGCGTGGTCGTGCACTGCAACTACCTCGATGACCAGGACCCCTCGGCCCACGACGACTCGATGCTCGCCACCAACCAGCGCATCTGGGGCTTCGAGTCGAACTTCGGCGGCCTGGCCGACCTCGCCGTCGTCAAGGCCAACCAGCTCATGCCCAAGCCCGAGCACCTCACCTGGGAGGAGAGCGCCGTCAACGGGCTGTGCGCCTCCACCAGCTACCGGATGCTCGTGGGGCGCCACGCCGCCCAGATGAAGCAGGGCGACTCGGTGTTCGTGTGGGGAGCCACCGGCGGCATCGGTGCTTACGCCATCCAGCTCGTGCTCAACGGGGGGGGCACCCCCGTCGGCGTCGTGTCGAGCCCCGAGCGCGTGAAGCTCCTGGAGGCGATGGGATGCGAGAACGTCATCGACCGCGCTGCCGACGGCTACCAGTTCTGGAGCGATGAGCACACCCAGGACGAAGGTGAGTGGCGCCGCCTGGGCAAGAAGGTGCGGGGCCTCATCGGCGAAGACCCGAGCATCGTGTTCGAGCACCCAGGTCGGTCCACCTTCGGTGCCTCGGTGTTCATCGCCAAGCGGGGCGGCACCATCGTCACCTGCGCCGCCACCTCGGGCTTCATGCTCGAGTACGACAACCGCCACCTCTGGATGAAGCTGAAGCGCATCGTGTCGTCCCACTTTGCCAACTACCGGGAGGCGTGGGACATGAACCGCCTCATCGACCAGGGCCGCATCCAGCCGGTCATGTCGGCCGCCTACGACCTCACCGACGTGGGCGAGGCGGCCCGCTCCGTGCACCGCAACGAGGCCGAGGGGAAGCTGGCCATCCGCTGCCTGGCCCCGACGGCCGGACTCGGGGTCAAGAATCCGGAGAAGCGGGAGCGCATTGGCGAGGACAAGATCACCTTGTTCCAGCGCCACGCCCGAGGGGAGCTGTAGTCCCATGCTGCTGACCGAGATAGACCACGTCGCCATCGCCGTGCGCGACCTCGACGCCGCCATCGCCTACTACCAGGAGGCGTTCGGGGCCGAAGTGCACCATCGCGAGATCGTGGACAGCGACGGCGTGGAGGAGGCCCTCATCAAGGTGGCCGACTCCTACATCCAGCTCACCGCCGCCACCCGCCCCGACTCCCCCATCGCCAAGTCGATCGAGAAGCGCGGCGAAGGCCTGCACCACATCGGCTACCGCGTCGATGACTGCGCCGCCGCCCTGGCCGCCATGGTGGCGGCCGGCGCCACCGCCATCGACCAGGCGCCCCGCCCGGGCAGCCGCGGCACCACGGTCGCCTTCGTGCACCCCAAAGGCAGCTTCGGCACCCTCATTGAGCTCGTCCAGGAGTAGCGCCCGGCGACGCCCGGAGCGAGGCGACGCCCGGAGCGGGCATCAGCTCAGGGCGGTGATCCAGGCGGACACCACGGCGTCGACCTGGGCCGGGTCCTTGCCCTCCACGAGCAGCACCAGGCCTTGGTGGCGGAACACCCGGGCCGATGGCAGGTCGACGGCACCTGTCGCCCGCTGCACCACGCGGTCGATGACCTCGACCGCCTCCGTGGGGGCGCCACCGGCTCGGGCCGACGCCAGCGCGGCCATGACGGGCTCGAGCGCCTCGGCCGACGGGTAAGCGGCCGGGTCGAGCGTGTAGGCCCAGACGATGGTGCGCCGCTCTCCGGCCACCACCCCGTAGCGGCCCTGTGCTTCGGTGGACCCGGACAGACCGGGCGGCTCCGGCGGTGGCTTCTCTTCGGGCGGGATGGGTTGAAAGGACACGGTGGGCACGGCCACGAAGGCGGCGTCGGGCGGCAGTGGAACCAAGGGCGTAACCGGGTCGGGAGCGCCGATTAGACCGGCGGCGATGGCGGCCAGCTGGCGCTCGACGATCACGACGGCGTCCTCGGAGGCGGCACCCCGAACGATCACCAAGAGGTTGCCCTCGAGGAAGCCGAAGATCGTGCTGCCGGCGCCCTGCGAGCTGAGCACCGAGCGCCCTGCCAGCGTTGCGTCGTCCGCGCGTCCACCGCCGAGCGCCGCCACGACCCCGCGCGCGAAGGCGTCGAGCACGCCCTGATCGAAGAACTGAGCGCCATCGAGCGTCAGGAGCAGGACATCGCCCATCAGACGACCGTCCTGCGTCGAGTACACCCGACGAGCTATCGCCGACGTCACCTCCGGATCCTCGGTGAAGGCATCGGCGGCCACCTGCTCGCTGGGGAGTGGCTGGCCGAAGGCCAGGCCGTCGCCAACGAGCACCCGCACAGGCTCGACAGGCGTGAGCTCGATCCCGCCTACCAGCGTGGGTAGAGCGCCACGGTTGGGTCCCTGTTCGTCCTCGGCGGGTGCGTCGCGTGGGCCGTCGCCGATGGTGCAGCCAGCTGCGAACAGCGCGCCGCTGAGGAGCAGGGCAGTGAGTCTCCGGCGCCCCCCAGAGAGCGGCGGCGGGTCGGCGTGGATGGTCACGGCACCGGTCAACCTACGCGGCGCGTACTGTGACGGCGATGCAGGAGCCCCTCGAACAGCTGCTAGCCCAACTCAAGGACGCCATCGCCGCGTCCGAGCACGGCGTTGACAACAAGGACGATCTGGCCCGCCTGGCGGGCGAGGTCGAACGCCGTCTCAGCGACGACGACCCGGATGGCCTGGTAGACGAGCTGCGCGAGGAGGTGACGCGCTTCGAAGCGTCACATCCCAACCTGGCGGCGGCCATCGGTCGGGCCGCCGACGCCCTCAGCGCCATCGGGCTCTAGCTCCACCCGGGCGAGCCGGCCGGCCGCTCACGAGATCCGATAGGACCACTGGTACGGGCCGGGGGCAAGGCGATGGGCCGGCGCGGTGTCGGGCCCGACAGCACCGGAGCCCACGCCACGGTGCCGGGCGTCGATCCAGACGTAACAATCGTC
>Ga0136633_1000186_pt1 | contig 47325 bp, 48 predicted proteins | sample AntDrymeUQ832206_2_FD_105494 | JGI IMG/M metagenome (GOLD analysis project Ga0136633, IMG submission 105494) | Polar desert sand microbial communities from Dry Valleys, Antarctica - metaG UQ83 (22.06) | ecosystem: Environmental > Terrestrial > Soil > Desert | place: Antarctica: Dry Valley... | reverse complement strand
TGAAGCGCCGCACAAGGGCGACGCCACGAACCCGGGCTAATGATCGCAAAGACGCGATAAGTCAAGCAAATCCAGGACTTTGCCGACGGGTATCATGATACCGCAATGTTTTGCGCGACCCATTCTGAGAACGCAGCGGGGAGGTGCTCGATCGGCCAGGCGGCGATCGCCGGGACTTCGTAGCTGTGCAGTTCGGCGAGGCGAGCGATCAGCGCTTCGGCTGCTTCGGTGCTGGTTTTGAGCAGCGCCGGGACCTCGTCGGATTGCTCGACCGCGCCCTGCCAGCGATAGATTGAAGTACAGGGGGCGAGGATGTTGACGCACGCGGCGAGCCGTTCCTCGACGACCAGCCGGCCGATGCGCGTCGCTTCCGCCACGTTGGGAAAGACGACGTAGACCGCGACGACGCTCACTCCGCGCGGCGGCCGATGACGTGCGCGCCCCACGCGAAGGCGGCGACGAGCAGCGCGGCGACCGCCTGGTGGAGCACGGCGAGGGCGATGTTCATCCCGCTCATCACCGTCGCGATTCCGAGCAGTATTTGGGTGCCCAGCACGGAATGGATGACGATCGAAGCGCGGCGGTCGAGCGGCTTCACGCGGCGGGCGACGACAACCATCGCGGCGAGCGCGACCCACGCCCACCAGCGGTGGAGGAAGTGGAGCAGATAGGGGTCATGGGTCAGCGCGAACCCGGCCCCGCGTGAGCCGTCGATTCCGGCCGGAACCAGGCGGTCGTTCATCAGCGGCCAATCGCTCGCGACATAGCCCGCGTCGAGCCCGGCGACCCAGGCGCCGAGCAGGAGCTGGACGAACAGGATCGCAGCGGCACCGGCCGCGAGCGGGGTCAGCCGCGCCGGGCGCTTTTCGCCACTGGCGAGCAGGCGCAGGTCGAGCGCGGTCCAGATCAGCCCGGCGAGGATCAGCAAGGCGGTGAGCAGATGCGCCGAAAGCCGGAAATGGCTGACGTCGGTGCGGTCGACCAGTCCCGACTGGACCATGTACCAGCCGAGCGCGCCCTGGCTCGCCCCGAGCGCGAGCAGCGCTCCGAGCCGCCATCCATAGCCGCGCGGTACTGCCCGCCTGATCGCGAACCAGGCAAACGGGAGGGCGAAGGCGAGCCCGACCAGACGCCCGAGCTGGCGGTGGAGCCATTCCCAGAAATAGATCTGCTGGAAAGCGGCGAGATCCATCCCCGCGGGGCCGTTGACCTCGCGATATTCGGGGGTCGCCCGGTAGAGGTCGAACTCGCGCTGCCAATCGGCCTCGCCAAGAGGCGGGATTGCGCCGGCGAGCGGCTTCCATTCGGTGATGCTGAGCCCGCTTTCGGTCAGCCGGGTGATCCCCCCGACCACGACCATGACAAACACCAGCGCCGCAACCGCGAGCAGCCACTGCGCCAGCGCCAACGGGCGGGCGCGGGCCTCATGCGACTGGGCCGAGGAAGCCGGCAAGATGCTGTCCATCGCGGCCGCCTAGGCCGGTTTGCGCCGGCGTGCCAATTTTTTGCGGGTGATAGTCCAATGATATGTTGTAACTTGGCGGACGAGACGATATATCCTTCGCCATGTCGCTCGCACTCCCCGCAACTCCGCGCCTCGACCGCTTCGCAATCGGCCTCTCGGGGCTATGCCTCGTCCATTGTCTGGGCACCTCGGTGATGCTCGCGGCGCTGGCGAGCGCGGGGGGGATGCTGGGCGCTCACTGGATCCACGAAATCGGGCTGAGCCTGGCAATGGTGATGGGAGCGATCGCGCTCGGCCGCGGTGTCCTCGATCACGGCTTTGCAATGCCAAGCGCGGTTGGCGGGCTCGGTCTCGGCGTGATGGCGGGGGCGCTGACCCTGCCGCACAATGGCAGCGAGGCGCTTTATACCATGGTGGGGGTCGGCATCCTCGCGCTTGGCCATCGCCTAAACGTCATTGCGGCGGACTAGGCGCGACTTCACCTTCGATGATCGGCGCCTCGGTCGTATAGCGCGGCGTCTCGGGCGGAAATACCAGCCACAGCATGAGCAATGCCGACGTCAGCAGCCCGGCCTGCCAATTCCAGAAGACGATTCCCGCGGCGCCGACGTTGGCGAGCGCAACCAACTGATATTGCCGCGTCAGGCGTGAGACATATCTAGTCTCGAGCCGGGCATCGATGTGCGTGCGGTGGATCCCGACGGTCCATTTGATCAGCCACGCCACCGACACCCCGGCAAGCGCGACCACCCAGTAGCGCGCCGCCGCCGGCCGCGCCGCGACGTCCGGGAAATGTTCGGCGAGAACCCGCGCGGGAAAGGCGATGAAACCGATCGCGGCAAGGAAGGCTGTAGTCGCGATCACGAACCAGTGGCCGGTGGTGCGGAAGATCGCGCCCGAGAAATGGTGCTGGACCCAGTAGAGCCCGATCACGACCGAGGCCAGAATGTAGCCGCCATAGGCCGGGCCAAGCAGCCTGAGTTCGTCGCCAAGCACGGCACCATCGCCCGCGACCTCGGGAATGGCGATCTCCACGATCGGCAAGGTGAAGGCGATCGCGAACACGCCGTCCGCAAAGGCTTCCATCCGCGCGGTGCCGCGGATCGCGCCTTCGCCTTCGAACTGGTCGCGGCGCGCGGGCTGATCGGGATCGGGGGCCGAATCGTTCATCGGGCACTAACGCGGTCCGCCGCAGCTTGTTCATCGGGCGTTCCGCGCCTACTTTGAAGAAATGGGCAATCACGATCATCACGTTCACGACGGCGAGTCGCTGCGCACGGCCGCTGCGCGGCGCCTGACCGAGCGCGGTGAGCAGTGGACCGACATGCGCGCGGCGGTGTTCGAAGCGCTCGCCGGGTTCGACAAGCCGGCGTCGGCCTATGACATCGCCGAGCAGGTGTCGAAATCGCGCGGCAAACGGGTGGCGGCTAACAGCGTGTACCGGATTCTCGATCTGTTCGTCGGCACCAATCTCGCGCGGCGGGTCGAAAGCGCCAACGCTTATGTCGCCAATGCGCATCCCGCCTGCCTCCACGACTGCATTTTCCTGATCTGCGACACCTGCGGTCAGGCGACCCATATCGACGACGACAAATTGTCGGGCGGAGTGCGCGATGCCGCCGCGAGCGCGGGTTTCGAGCAGGTTCGCCCGATGATCGAAGTGCGCGGCACCTGCGGGGATTGCTCCTAACCTAATCGACAGCCGCGTCGCAGGGGGTTAGAGCCCATCCATGTCCGACCGACCGCTCACCCCGTTCCTCGACCGGGTCAATTCGCCCGCCGACATCCGCACCTTCCAGAAGGCCGAACTTCCCCAGCTCGCCGACGAGCTTCGCGCCGAGATGATCTCGGCGGTGTCGACCTCGGGAGGGCACCTCGGGTCGGGATTGGGCGTGGTCGAACTGACGGTCGCGATCCATCACGTGTTCGATACGCCGACCGATACGTTGATCTGGGACGTCGGGCATCAATGCTATCCGCACAAAATCGTCACCGGCCGCCGCGACCGGATCCGCACCTTGCGCCAGGCGGGCGGGCTGTCGGGCTTCACCAAGCGCAGCGAGAGCGAATATGACCCGTTCGGGGCGGCGCACTCCTCGACCTCGATCTCGGCCGCGCTGGGCTTTGCGATGTCGAACAAGCTTGCGGGACGGCCAGGGCGAGCGATCGCGGTGATCGGCGACGGCGCGATGAGCGCGGGCATGGCCTATGAGGCGATGAATAATGCCCATCTCGCGGGCAACCGGCTGATCGTCATCCTCAACGACAATGACATGTCGATCGCGCCTCCGGTCGGCGGGCTGTCGCATTACCTCGCGCGGCTGGTGTCGTCGGGACGCTACCTCAAGACCCGCGAGATCGCGCGGCGGGTGTTCAAACATTTGCCCAAGCCGGTCGAAAGCGTCGCCCGCAAGGCCGAGGAATTCGCTCGCGGCTTTGCCACCGGCGGCACATTGTTCGAGGAATTGGGCTTTTATTACGTCGGCCCGGTCGATGGGCACGACGTCCAGGGCCTCGTCGAGATTCTCGAAAATGTCCGCGACGCACCCGAAGGGCCGATCCTGGTCCATGCGGTCACGGTCAAGGGCAAGGGCTATGCCCCGGCCGAAAGCGCGGCGGACAAATATCACGGCGTAGTCAAGTTCGACGTTGTTTCGGGCAAGCAGGACAAGGGCCCGGGGGGCGGCCCGCCAAGTTACACCGCGGTCTTCGCCAAGGCACTCGCCGACGAAGCGCGGCGCGACGAGCGGATCGTGGCGATCACCGCTGCGATGCCCTCGGGAACCGGGCTCGACAAGTTCCAGCAGGAGTTTCCCGACCGCACCTTCGATGTCGGGATTGCCGAGCAGCATGCGGTGACCTTCGCCGCGGGGCTGGCCGCGCAGGGCCACCGCCCGTTCTGCGCGATCTATTCGACGTTCCTCCAGCGCGCTTATGACCAGGTCGTCCATGACGTTGCGATCCAGAACTTGCCCGTGCGGTTCGCGATGGACCGCGCCGGGCTGGTCGGTGCCGACGGCTGCACCCATGCCGGATCGTTCGACCTCGCTTATCTGTGCACCTTGCCCAATTTCGTGGTGATGGCGGCGGCCGACGAGGTCGAACTGACGCACATGGTCCACACCATGGCGCTTCACGACAGCGGACCATCGGCGGTGCGCTATCCGCGCGGCAACGGGCGCGGGCTCGAGCTTCCGGCGCTCCCGCAGCGGCTCGAGATCGGCAAGGGGCGAGTTGTCAGGGAAGGCAAGACGGTCGCGATCCTGTCGCTTGGAACGCGGCTCGAGGAAGCCGAAAAGGCGGCGGTGCTGCTCGAGGCCAAGGGTCTGTCAACGACGGTCGCCGACATGCGCTTTGCAAAGCCGCTCGACGAGGAGCTGATCCGCCGCTTGCTGTCGAGCCATGAGGTTGCGGTGACGATCGAGGAAGCGTCGGTCGGCGGGTTCGGCGCGCATGTGCTGACGCTGGCATCGGACGAGGGGCTGACCGACGCGGGCCTCAAGATCCGGACCATGCGCCTGCCCGACGTCTTCCAGGACCAGAACAACCCCGATCAACAATATGACGAGGCCGGGCTCAATGCGCCGCACATCGTCGAGACGGTGCTGAAAGCGCTTCGCCGCAACGATCTCGGCGCGGAGGCCGACGCCGGAGCAAGCGCCTGACGCTCGGTCACTGGCTCGTCTCGGGCGCGCTGGCGATGCTCGGGCTGTTCTTCGCGACCATGCCGATTGCCTCGCGACGCCAGGCCCGTCTGGCGCGCAAGCGGCGGCCGATCGACGCCGCCGGGTTCGAGCGGGCGATGCTCGGCGCGGGGGTAACGCCGACTACCGCGCGGTTCTTGTGGGAGGGGCTCAAGCCCTTTTATCATTCTCCGCTGACCCCGATGGCCAATGACCTGCTCGAGAGCGTGATCATCATCGACCGGCCTGAGATCGAGGGGCTGGTTACCCGGTTCTGGATCGCGATGCGCGGCCAGGACAAGCGCCCGGCGGTGGCGCCGCTGGCCGCCGATCCGAGCATCGCAGAGCTTGGCCGCTACTGCGACCTCCTCGCCGGCTGGTCGATCAGGGGATCGGCATGAGCAAGTGGCGGACCTGGGGCCGGCGCGCGCTGGTCGTGCTCGCCCTGGCACTCGTTTTCCTGTCGTTCCTGCCGCTGTGGGAGACCGACCGCTGGTGGGTGCGGCAATGGGATTATCCGCGGATCCAGGTCGCCGGCCTGTTGCTGGCGGTCGGCGCCGCGCTGTTCTTCATTCGCTTCGAGCGGCGCGCTCGCTTGTGGGCGCTGGCCGCTGCAATGCTCGTCGCGCTTGGCTGGCAGGTCAGCCACTTTATTGCCTATCTGCCGTTCTACCCGAAGGAGGTGGCGAGCGCCCAGGCCTGCAGCGCCGAGCGCAGCCTGTCGCTGCTCAATGCCAATGTCCTGCTTACCAACCAGGATTTTGGGCGGCTGCTCGCAATGGTCGCGGAGCGTCGTCCCGACGTGCTGTTGCTGCTCGAGCCGGGAACCCGGTGGGCCAGAGCGGTGGCACCGCTGCGGCGCGATTTTCCGTATGTGCTAAGCGAGCCAACGCCCAATACCTATGGCATGATCCTGATGTCGCGGCTGCCGATGGCCGGACAGATCAATCATATCTTGCAGGCCGGCGTCCCCTCGGCGGAAGTCCGGGTGAAGCTTCGCGGCGGGCAGGAAGTCGCGCTCCACGCGCTCCACCCCGAGCCGCCGTGGCCGGGTAACGACAGTGGCGAACGCGATGCCGAACTGGTTACGGCCGGGCGCAAGGTGCGCGACAGCGGGCGCGCCGCGATCGTCATGGGCGATCTCAACGACGTCGCCTGGTCGCGTACCTCGCGCTTATTCCAGAAGGTCGCCGGGATGGGCGATCCGCGCATCGGCCGCGGCCTCTACCCGACCTTCACCGCGCAATATCCGCTGCTGCGGTGGCCGCTCGACCATTTGTTCGTCAGCCCCCATTTCGAGATCGTCGAGATCGCCCGGCTGGCCGACATCGGATCCGACCATTTCCCGATCTTCTTCCGGGTCTGCCTGACCAAGCGCGCCGGACAGCGCAAGGTCGATGACGATGCTTCAGCGGCGACCGAAGCCGAGGCGAGCAAACAATTGGGCGAGGGCGTTGCCGAGAAGCGCGAGGAAGACCGTGGCGAATAAGCTTCGCGCCGATATGATGCTCGTAGCGCAGGGGCTCGCCGAAAGCCGGACGCGGGCGCAGGCGCTGATTTTGAGCGGAAATGTGTTCGCCGGCGAGCGACGGGTGGACAAGGCGGGGGACCAATTGCCCGAGGACGCGATGCTCACCGTCAAGGGCCGCGACCATCCGTGGGTGTCGCGCGGCGGAGTCAAGCTCGACCACGGGCTTGCGCATTTCGGGTTCGACGTGGCCGGAGCGGTCGCGCTCGATGTCGGCTCGTCGACCGGTGGGTTTACCGACGTGCTGCTGACCCGCGGCGCGGCGCGCGTCTACGCCATCGATGTCGGCACCAACCAGCTGGCGTGGAAGCTGCGCAGCGACGAGCGAGTGATCGTCCACGAGCAGACCAATGCTCGCACCTTGACCGGCGAACTCGTGCCGGAGGCGATTGACATCATCGTCTGCGACGCCAGTTTCATCGCGCTCCACAAGGTGCTCGACGCAGCGCTCGAGCTGGCCAAACCCGGCGCGAAGCTGGTGGCGCTGGTCAAGCCGCAATTCGAAGCCGGCCGCGAGGAAGTCGGCAAGGGCGGGGTGGTCCGCGATCCGGAGGTTCATCAACGCGTGTGCGAGGCGGCGGCGCAATGGATCGCATCGCGCGGCTGGTCCGTTGTCGGCGTGGAGCCGAGCCCGATTACCGGGCCCGAAGGGAATGTCGAATTCCTGCTTGGCGCAACCAAGGATCGAGCCGATGCCTGAGACACATGACGACCGTATCCTGTGGCGCAAGGCGTCGGTCGCGGCGGCGACGATCGTCATCGTCGGGTCCCTGATCGGAATCGTCTCCAACAGCGGCCTCTCCAAAGACTGGTACGTGCCCCTCGCCAAGCCTGCTTTCCAGCCGCCGGGATGGGCATTCGGAGTGGTCTGGACCGTGCTTTACACGATGATGGGGATTGCCATGGCCGCGATCCTCAACGAGCCGGAATCGCCGCGGCGGCGGATCGCTCTGGTCCTGTTCGTGGCGCAACTCGCGCTCAACTTCGCCTGGTCCCCGATCTTCTTCGGCGGCGGGATGATCGACGCCGGAATGCTGGTCATCGTCGCGATGATTGCGCTTTTGGTGATGACGATCATCGCCTTCTGGCGCATTCGCCCACTGGCGGGAGCATTGCTCCTTCCCTATCTGGCATGGTTGGGTCTGGCGGCCGCGCTCAATTTCGAGACCGGCCGCCTCAATCCCGGCGCGGACAAGGCGCCGCTGGGGATCATTGGAGCTTGAAATGCAATCGCAGAACCGTCTGTTCGACGACCTCGTCAAGATAATGAACGGTGCCGCGGGGACCGTGGCGGGAATGGCGCGCGAAGGCGAGGGCTCGATGCGCGAGCGGATGCGCGAATGGATCGGCGGGCAGGATTTTGTCGCTCGCGACGAGTTCGAGGCGGTGAAGGCGATGGCCGCCGCCGCCCGCGACGAGAATGACGCGCTCAGGAAGCGGATCGAGGCATTGGAGGCGCGCGCCAGCAAGGCTCCCAAGCCGCCGAAGGGTGGGGCAGCGCTCTGACCGAGGTTCAGGAAAGCGAGGAGCGCGACGACGGCGCGCCGATCGAGGTGCTCGAACAATATTTCGAAGCGCGCGGCTGGGCGTGCGAGCGCTCGGGCGAGGGCGAGATCGTCGCCTCGGCCAATGGCAGCTGGGCCCAATATGAACTGCGCGGGGTGTGGCGCCCCGAGGACCTGGTGCTCCAGTTCCTTGCCTTTCCCGACGTCAAGGTCGGCACCGAGAAGCATAATGCGATTTACGAGACGCTGGGGCTGATCAACGAGCAATTATGGCTCGGTCATTTCGAACTTTGGTCGAGCTCGGGGCTGATCGTGTTCCGTCACGCCGCCTTGCTCGGCGAGAGCGACGGGCTGACGTTCGAGCAGGCCGAGGCGATCGCCGAAGCCGCGATGGAGGAATGCGAGCGTTTCTATCCGGTGTTCCAGTTCGTGCTGTGGGGCGGCAAATCCCCGGCGGAGGCGATCGCCGCCGCGCTGATCGATACGGCCGGCGAGGCGTGAGCAACCACGCGCGCTTTCCCGTTCCGGCGTGGCTCGTCGGTTGCGGCAATATGGCGGGCGCGATGGTCGAAGGCTGGCGCAGAGCCGCCGTCGATCTTTCGAATGTTACCGCGATTCGTCCGAGCGGGAAGCCGGTTGCCGGAGTGCGCACCCTCGCCGCGCTTCCGGAGGATGAGGCGCCACAGCTGGTTATGCTCGGGGTAAAGCCGCAGAAGCTCGGCGAGGTTGCGCCAGGGCTGGCGCCGCACGTCGGGGCGGACTCGATTCTCGTTTCACTGCTCGCCGGGGTGAGCGCGACGACCCTGCGCACGCGCTTTCCCGATGCCCGCGCAATCATCCGCGTCATGCCCAATTTGCCGGTCGCGCAGCGCAAGGGCGTGACCGCGCTGTATAGCGAGGATCGGGACGACGAGGCGCGGTCGATGGTCGAGGCGCTGATGGCAGTCCTGGGGCTTGCGCCGTGGTGCGCCGACGAAGCGGCCTTCTCTGCGATCGGCGCGGTCGCCGGATCGGGCCCGGCCTATGTCGCGCGCTTTGCCGACGCGCTCGGGCGGGGCGGGGCAGGGCTTGGCCTCGATCATGGCTTCGCCAGTGCGATCGCGGTGCAAACGCTCGTCGGAACCGCGGCTATGGCCAGCGCGGGCGAAGCGATGAGCGATATCGCGCGGCGCGTCGCAAGCCCCAATGGCACCACCGAGCAGGGCCTCGCCGTACTCGATGCCGACGACGGCCTCGGCCCGCTGGTCGAGCGGATGCTCGGCGCGGCGATCACCCGCGGACAGCAGCTTGCCGCCGAGGCTGCCTCGGCGGGAGAAGCGCGCGCGGTTGCTTCGCCGACGCCGCTGCCCTAGGCGCGAAGCTGCGACATCAGGGGATAATATGGCCGAGACGCGCAGCTTCGACGATCGTGACGGGTGGATCTGGATCGACGGCAAGCTTGTCCCGTGGCGCGACGCCAACGTCCACATCCTGACCCATGCAATGCACTATGCTTCGTCGGTGTTCGAGGGCCAGCGCGCGTATAATGGCACGATCTTCAAACTAACCGAACATAGCCAGCGGCTGCGCAATTCGGCGGTGCTGCTGGGGTTCGACCTGCCGTGGAGCGTCGAGGAGATCGATGCCGCCTGCGTCGAAGTGCTCACCGCGAACGAGATGACCAATGCCTACATGCGTCCGGTCGCATGGCGCGGAGCGGAGCAGATGGGGGTCAGCCCGAAGGGGACCAGGCCGCACCTCGCCATCGCCTGCTGGCACTGGGGCAAATATTTCGACGAGGGCAAGGCGGCCAAGGGCATTCGCCTCGACCTCGCCCCGTGGCGCCGGCCAGCGCCCTATACCGCACCAGTGCACAGCAAGGCCGCCGGGCTGTACATGATCGCGACGCTGTCCAAGCAGCATGCCGACGCGCGCGGGTTCGACGACGCGTTGATGCTCGACTGGCGCGGCCAGGTCGCCGAAGCGACCGGGGCCAATGCGTTTTTCGTTCGCGAGGGCAAGCTGTTCACTCCGACCCCGGACTGTTTCCTCGACGGGATCACTCGCCGCACGGTGATCGATCTTGCGCGCCGACGCGGGGTGGAAGTGGTCGAAAAAGCGATCTGGCCCGAGGAGTTGGAGAGCTTCGAGCAATTTTTCCTCACCGGCAGCGCCGCCGAGGTGACGGTGGTCCAATCGGCCGGACCGTGGAATTTCGAGGTGGGCGACCTGTCGCGCCAGTTACAGCGCGATTATGACGACCTCGTCAACGGCCGGCTCATCAACGCCTGAACGCCCCCTTTCCTCCACCGGGCGACCCGCTATAAGCCGCCCCGCGACCTGCGCTGCCGTTCCCGGCCGCGGCCACTGCTGGGGCGTCGCCAAGTGGTAAGGCACCGGCTTTTGATGCCGGCATTCGCAGGTTCGAATCCTGCCGCCCCAGCCAAATTTAATCGGCACGTATTTGCCGCCGCGCGGAATTTTACTTTCACTACGACGAGGATGCGGCGGTCACGATCAATGCGGCGGACCTGCTCGCCAACGACACCGATCCCGACGGCGACGCCCTGACTATTTCGGGTACGTCTGCGCTTAGTACGCTCGGCGCGGCAGTGAGCGTGGATGCGCTCGGCAACGTCAATTACAATCCGGGCGGAGCGCTCGATTACCTCGCCGCGGGCGAAGTGGTCGAGGACAGCTTCACCTACACGGTGAGCGATGGCCTTGGGGGGTTTGACACCGCGACGGTCACGCTTCGAGTCGTCGGCGTCAATGACGCGCCTTCCGCGCCGGTGGATACGGACGGCGCATCGGGAGCGTCGATCGGCGAGCATCTGGCGGTCGGATCGATCATCGGCCTCGACGTCAGTTCGATTGATCCCGAGGGCGATCCGGTCAGCTACAGCTTTGGCTTCGACGGTGTTGGGGCTCCGATCCTGACCAGTGGGAAGTTCACGATCGATCCGCTGAGCGGCGTCGTAACGCTGAGCTCAGCGGTCAATTTCGAGCTTGCCACCAGCCATTTGCTGACGGTCTTCGCCAGCGACGGCAGCGCCAGGTCATCGAGCGCGTTCACCGTCGCCGTCACCAACGTCGTCGAGCATCTGTTCACTCCGGGCAACGACGTGGTGAACTTCAACCTGCTGGCCGACGGCACCTATGATTTCGACGGGGCCCAATATGACGCGCTAGCGGGCGATGATCGGGTTATCCTGCCGAACGAAGGCACCCTCGATGCCGGCAATCCATGGGATTATGGGCGCACCTTCAGCGCCGGGGCCGGGAACGACGTCATTCAGGGCGGCGACGGCGACGACATCATCTCGGGCGGCGACGGCGATGACTGGCTGTTCGGGGCCGACGGCGACGACCGGCTGGTCGGATCGGCCGGCAACGACATCCTCGCCGGGGGCGACGGGTCGGACAAGCTGACGGGAAGCAGCGGCAAGGACATCTTCATTTTCACGGCAAGCGAATCTGGCACGACGCGTTTGGGTGAACACGACACGATCACCGACTTCAAGCAGGGCGAGGACAAGATCGATATCAGTGCGCTGTTTACGGCGGGCACGTACGCGGGCATCAAGAATGGCGCGCTCACCGGGGGGGCTTCCTCGGCCTACAAGGTCGGTTACTTCAGCGAGTCGGGCAAGACCTGGGTGACGGGTGACGTGAACGGTGACGGCTTGGCCGATTTCACCATAGAATTGGCTGGTTCGTACAAGCTCAAGGGCACCGATCTGATGGTCTCGAACTCGGTCATCGGAACCCAGGCGGAATGGGATAGCGCGACCGCCCCGCTAGTGCTTGATTACGCAAGATTCCACAGCGATTATTATCTGGTCTGATGAAGCTTCCGTTCGGGCGAGCCGCAATGCTCGCCCGAACAGCTCAAGCCAGCCGGACCGACCGCCGGCTGGACCATCGCGAGCCCCGCCCGCGATCGATCATGCCGCATTTCACGACGATCCGTTCTCAATAGAATCGGACCGCGGTCAGGCGATCGAGTGGCCGATCAGCTCCTTCATGATTTCCGACGTGCCGCCATAGATCCGCGCGACGCGGGCATCGCGCCACAGGCGGGCGATCGGATATTCGTTCATGTAGCCCGCGCCGCCGTGAAGCTGGAGCGCGGCGTCGCACGAGTCCCACTGCATTTCGCTGTGCCATAGCTTAGCCGCGCTCGCTTCGGCGGGAGTGAGGCGCCCCGCGATGTGGCGAGCGATCGCCCAGTCGAGATGCGCCCAGCCGACCTGGAGGCGGGTTTTCAGATCGGCGAGGGTGAAGCGGCTGTTCTGGAAATCGATCACTCGCTTGCCGAACGCCTTGCGCTCGCGGGTGAACTTGACCGCTTCGTCGAACGCGCGCTGGGCCGAGGCCTGGCATTGCACGGCGATCGACAACCGCTCCTGCGGCAATTGCTGCATCAGCATCGCGAACCCGCCATTCTCAAGGCCGAGCAGGCGGTTCGCGGGAAGCCTGACCTCGTCGAAGAACAGTTCGGACGTGTCGTTGGCGTGGAGGCCGATCTTGTCGAGGTTGCGGCCGCGGCTGAACCCTTCGTCGCCGGCCTCGACCAGGAACAGCGACAGGCCTTTGGCGCCGCCTTCCTCGGTGGTGCGCGCGGCGACGATCACCAGGTCGGCGGACTGGCCGTTGGTGATGTAGGTCTTGGTCCCCGACAGCGTCCAGCCATTGCCGTCGCGGCGGGCGATCGTCTTGAGCGCTTGCAGGTCGCTGCCGGCGCCGGGCTCGGTCATCGCGATCGCGCTGATCGTGGTGCCCGCGACCATCCCGGGGAGGTGCTCCGCCTTCTGCTCCTCGGTCGCGTAATGGACGAGATAGTCGGCGACGATGTCGGACTGGAGGGTGAAGCCGACCGCCGAGCCGAGATAGGAAATTTCCTCGGCGACGATGGCGTTGAAGGCGAAGTCGAGCCCGGGCCCGCCGTAGGCCTGGGGAACTTGCGGGCAGAGCAGCCCCGCGGCGCCGGCCTGCTCCCATGCCGAGCGCTCGACGAGACCGGCGGCTTCGTGGGCGTCGAGGTTCGGCGCGATGGTGCGGTCGAGAAATCGGCGGACGGTGTCGCGAAACGCGTGGTGATCACTCGAAAAGAGCGCGCGATCCTCGGCGTCGATCACTCGCGTAACGTCCCTAGAGTCTCAAGAGCCTCGATCTCGGCTACCATTCACCGGGTTCGACCGTGCGGTGAAAAGGAGCGAGAGGCGAAAGGCCGAGTCGGCGTCATGGCCGCGAGGCTAGGCCGGAACGCGCCGTGTAGGACAGCAAATTCGGCGGCGGGGTTGCGAGGGGCGAGGCGAGCGCTAGGCTCGCGGCCATGGCGGGACCGCTCAACGGCTTGACGATCATCGAGATGGCGGGGCTCGGGCCGGGGCCGTTCGCGGCGATGATGCTTGCCGACCATGGCGCGCAAGTGATCCGCGTCGAGCGCTCGGGGATGATCGGCGTGCCGAACGATCCGTTGCTTCGAAGCCGCCGCTCGATCGCGCTCGACCTACGGCGCGAGGAGTGCCGCGAAGTCGTGCGCAAGCTTGCCGCGACCGCCGACGGGCTGATCGAGGGCTATCGGCCCGGCGTGATGGAACGGCTCGGGCTTGGGCCGCAGGCGCTGCTCGAAGCCAATCCAGCGCTGGTCTACGGGCGGGTCACCGGCTGGGGACAGCAGGGGCCGCTGGCGCAAGAGGCGGGGCACGACATCAATTATCTGGCGCTGACCGGGCTGCTCGACGCGATCGGCGAGAAGGATCGCCCGCCGGTGCCGCCGCTCAACCTGGTCGCCGATTATGCCGGCGGCGGGATGATGCTCGCGTTCGCGATGGTCGCCGCGCTGCTCGGCGTCGAGCGCGGCGCGGCAGGGCAAGTGATCGACGCGAGCATGAGCGATGGAGCGGCACTGACCGGCGCGCTAATCTATGGCCTTCGCGCCGCCGGGCTGTGGAACGACGAGCGCGGTTCGAACCTGCTCGACGGCGGCGAGCCGCTGTACGGCTGCTACCAATGCGCCGACTTTAAATTTCTCGCATTGGGAGCGATTGAGCCGCAATTCCGGCAAGCGCTGCTCGATGGCTTGAAGCTGGCTGAGGGTGCGAGCCGGGAAGAGGTCGCCGCAGCAATTGCAGCCAGGACGCGCGACGCGTGGGTCGAGGCCTTTGCCGCAAGCGATGCCTGCGTCGCGCCGGTGCTGACCATAAGTGAGGCGCCGCTCCATCCGCACAATGTCGCCCGGGCAACCTTTATCGAGGTTGGCGGGGTGATCCAGCCGGCCCCGGCTCCGCGCTATTCGGCGACACCCACCGATCCGCCGTCCCCACCGCGGCGCAAGGGCGAGGACGGCGCCGCGATCCTAGCCGAGATTGGGTATGGGGCGGGCGATATCGACGATTTGCTGGAAAGCGCGCGATGAACCCGCTTTACGAAGCGATGACGACCAGCGTGTTCGAGCGGATGTCGCTTGCCGCTGCCCGTCACGGAGCGATCAACCTGGGGCAGGGGTTTCCCGATTTCGGCTGGCGAAGCGAGATGCTCGATGCCGCAGCGGCGGCGCTTCGCCAGGGTTCGAACCAATATGCGCCGTCGCGCGGGCTGCCGGTGCTGCGCGAGGCGGTCGCGGCTCATTATAACCGCCACCAGCGGCTCGACCTTGCCGCCGACCATGTCTGCGTCACCAGCGGCGCGACCGAGGCGATCGCCGCCGCGGTCCTCGCGACGATCGAGCCGGGCGACGAAGTGATCGTGATGACCCCCGCCTATGACGCTTATGTGCCGCTGGTGCGCGGAGCGGGGGGCGTGGTGCGCGAGGTCGCCTTGCAACCGCCCGGATGGCGAATCGAACTGGATGCGCTGGCCGCGGCGGTGACCGGCCGAACGCGCGCGATCATCCTCAACAACCCGCACAACCCCACCGGGCGATTGTTCGACGCCGACGAACTCGAAGCGATCGCGGCGATTGCGCGCGAGCATGATTTGATCGTCATCGCCGACGAAGTGTGGGAACATGTCCTGCTCGACGGGCAGCGTTTTACCCCGTTCGCCGCGCTCGACGGAATGGCCAGGCGGACGCTCAAATGCGGATCGGCGGGCAAAATCTTTTCGCTCACCGGGTGGAAGATCGGCTGGCTGGTCGCAGCGCCCGAACTCGCGACGCTCGCCGCCCGTGCGCACCAATATCTGACCTTTGCGTCGGCGCCCAACCTCCAGGCCGCGGTGGCGTTCGGCCTGGCCGAGGGGGACAAGTGGCTGAAGCCGATGCGCTCGTCGTTCGCGGCGGCGCGCGACCGGATGATCGCGGGGCTCGAAGCGGCGCATTTCATGGTTTTGCCGAGCGCCGCGAGCTATTTCCTGTGCGTCGACCTGGCGGGGTCGGGGATCGCCGCCGACGATGAAAGCTTCGCTGCGCGCGCGGTCGCGGAAGCGGGAGTGGCGGTAGTTCCATTGTCGCCGTTTGCCGAAGCCGAGCCGCCGCGGCACCTGGTGCGGCTGTGCTTTGCCAAGCGTGACGAGACGGTGGATGCCGGAGTCGCTGCGATGGCTCGCGCGCGTTCCTTGTTCGTCGGATCGGGCGCCGGATTTTCCTGATCGGCAACCGGGGCGATCAACCGCTTCCAGTCCTGCTTCCACTGGCCGAGCCAGTCGCCGAGCGCGTCGGGTGCAAGCGGCCGCGCGATGACATAGCCCTGGGCGACGTCGCAGCCGAGATCGCGAAGCAGCTTGAGCTGTGCCGCGGTTTCGACCCCTTCGGCGGTGACCTTCAGACCAAGCCCGTGAGCCATGGCGATGATGCATTCGACGATCACCGCGCTGTCCTTCGACGTGGTCATGTCATTGACGAAAAAGCGGTCGATCTTGAGCTCGGTGAACGGCAATTGCCGCAATTGCATGAGGCTTGAATAGCCGACGCCGAAATCGTCGATCGCGAGCCCGATGCCCTTGATCCGGAAGCGCGTCAGCGTGTCCATCATCTTGATCAATGGCTGGGTCGCGCCCTCGGTCAGTTCGAGCACCAGCCGGTCGGTCGGAACGCCCAGGGCACGGCACATCCGTTCGACCAGATCGGGAAAGTCGAGCTGGTTGAGGCTCAGGGCGGAAATGTTGAACGCCACGCAGGTATCGATCCCGGCCGCCTGCCACGCGATCCATTGGCGAAGCGTGGTGCGCAAACCCCACTGGGTGAGGTCGTCGATCAGGCCGTATCGCTCGGCCAACGGAACGAAGCGCGAGGGGGGAATCGCGCCGCGCTCGGGATCGTCCCAGCGGACCAGCGCCTCGAGCCGCCTGAGCGACCCGTTCGCGAGCGAGATCTTCGGCTGATAGACCATGTTGAGCCGGCCGTTGATCAAGGCGCGCTCGAAGCCGTCGAGAAGCTTGAGATCGTTCGCCGCGATCATCGGGTGAGGCCTGGCCTGAGGTCGGTGAGTATCTCCTCGAGCAAGGCCAGCCGCGTCGGCTTTTCGAGCGGGCCGACCATGTGCAGCGCAAGCGCCTCGCCCAGCCGGAAAGCGCTGTCGAGCACTCGGCGGTCGAAGCCTGAAATGATCAGCACCGGGCCCTTGAATTGCTCGGCCGACAAGAAGCGCAGCAGTTCGACCCCGTCGCTGCCGGGCATTCCGAGGTCGATCGCGACCAGCGCCGGCCGATCTGCAGCGAACAGCGACCGGAAGCTGTCGTCGCCGTCGGCGATCTCTGCTTCATAACCGCAATGGTCAGCCGCCTCGGCAACGAAGGCGGCAAGCGCCGGTTCGTCGTCGATCAGCAGCAGCCGCGGTCGCTCCATGATGTTCATTCATACGCCGTAACAGAGACCAACGCCAACCGTGCAACCCATTTTAAGCAAGCAAAATGGTTCGAAACGACATTTTAACCCGATTCGCCTTAAATCGCGGATTGGCGCGGGTTCTGCGCCGGGGAGGATGATGATGTTCGCGACGTTGATCCGGCGCAAATCGGTTCGCCCGCTGGGACAGCCCGACGAGGCGTTCGAGTCGACGAGTTTCTCGCTGTCGATGGCGGTGCCGCGGCCCGAGGAGCGGCGCGACGACAGCCGGGTGATGGCGATGCTGCGAGTCGCTAAATGCCTCCCCGCGGACGGCCCCGAACAATTGGTCCGGGTGCGCAACGTATCCGCCGGCGGGCTGATGGCCGAACTCGGGCATCCAATCGAGGTCGGAGTCGCGGTCGCGCTCGAATTGTCGTCGCAGAAGATTCCGGCGACGGTGGTGTGGACCAGGGACGGGACGGCCGGATTCAAGTTCGACCAGGGGGTCGATCTTGGCGAACTGCTCGCCGGGCGAAAGCCGCGTCACGGGTTCCGCCCGCGCCCGCCGCGGCTCGAGGTCGATTGCAAGGCGACGATCAAGCTCGGCAAGACCTATTATACGGTCGATGTCCGCGATATTTCGCTCGGCGGGGTCAAGGTCGAGCCGATCGAGGAATATTGCCTCGGCAAGCAGGTCATCGTCGTGGTCGAAAGCCTTCGCCCGGCGCGCGGCGAAGTGCGCTGGTTTTCAGATCGGCGAGCGGGAATCGTGTTCGACAAGCCGCTCAAGTTCGAGGAGCTTGCCGAATGGGTCGGCAAACGGCTCGAGCTTGCCGCCTTGAAGGCCAGCTACCGGCGCTAGCGCCTGGTTCAGCAAGACTGGAACGGGCTCAGCAAAGCTGCAAACCGGCGACTATGCACCTTTAACCGCGGCCCGTGCGTCTCTATCTTCGTCGTTCGAAGACGGAGAGTGAAGATGGCGGACGAAGTCGCGGTGCTTGCCGGGGGATGCTTCTGGTGCACGGAGGCGATCTACCTCGATGTCGCGGGGGTCAAATCGGTGACCAGCGGCTATACCGGCGGCCAGGCCCCGAACCCGACCTACAAGCAGGTGTGCGGCGGCGATACGGGGCACGCCGAGGCGGTCCAATTGGTGTTCGACCCCGAAGTGATCGGCTTCGACGATTTGCTCGACATTTTCTTCGCGACTCACGATCCGACCCAGCTTAACCGGCAGGGCGGCGACGTCGGAACTCAATATCGATCGGCGATCTTTCCGCAGTCCGAGGAGCAGCGGGTCGCGGCGGAGGCGGCGATCGAGCGCGCCAATGCCGAACATGGCGGCGCGGTCGTGACCAGCATCGAGCCCGCCGCGCAATGGTATTCGGCGGAGGATTATCACCAGGACTATTTTGCCCGCGAGGGGGCACGCAACCCCTATTGCCAGGCGGTGATTGCCCCCAAGCTCCAGAAATTCCGCAAATCCTATCAGGCGAGGATCAGGCAGGCCGGGGCGCAGCAGCCCTCCTGAGCCGGTCGCGAATCGCCGCGGCGATACCCTCGCCGGGGACCGGCGCGATGGCAATGCGCGGCAAAGCGCTCGCGTCGGCGCAGTGGAGCAGGTCGAACAGGCGGGCGGCGGCTTCGATCGGGTCGCCGGTTTCGCTGAGCGTGACGTCGCCCGCGACCGCGCCGAAGCCGATCAGATATTCGCCGTCCATGCGGTTGCTGGCGTCGAGGCGAAGCGGCTTGGCCGGGGCATAATGGCTGGCGAGCTGGCCCGGGACCTCGATGGAGTCGGACGCCTCGATTGCCTCGACGTCGATCGGCCCGCGCCGCAACAGCCGCAGCGGACCGCCGGTCGCCGCGACGATGGTCGATTCGATGCCTCGCTGGCAGGCGCCGCCGTCGATCACCAAAGCTACTCGCGCGCCGAGGCTCGCGACGACGTGGCTGGCGCGGGTCGGGCTGATCAGCCCGCTCGAATTGGCCGAGGGCGCGGCGAGCGGGCGGCGGCACGCGGCGAGCAGCGCCTGCATCGCGGGATGCGCCGGAACGCGCAGTGCGATCGTCGCAAGCCCGGCAGTGGCGAGGCTGGCGATCCCGGCGCCGGGGCGGAGCGGAACGACCAACGTCAGCGGCCCCGGCCAATGCTCGGCGGCAAGCGCTCGGGCCTGGTCGTCGAAGCGGCCGATCTTCTCGGCGGCGGCGAGGTCGGCGACGTGGACGATCAAGGGATTGAAGCTCGGGCGGCCCTTGGCGGCGTAGACTCGCGCTACCGCGGCGGGGTTGGTGGCGTCGGCGGCGAGGCCGTAGACGGTCTCGGTCGGCAGCGCGACCGGCTCGCCCGCCAGCACCAGCCGCGCCGCCTCGACAATCGCCGCGGCATCGAGCGGGAGCACGCGCGGTTCGGGTGGAAGCGCCATGCAACGCGCGCTATAGCGCCGCGGCTTGATCATCAAGGATAGCGTCGATGAGCTTTATTGCCCCGATCCGGGACCAGCGCCTGGTGCTCGATGCGATCGCTGGAGTGAGCGAGCCTGCGGGCGGGCCCGATGGCGAAATGGTCGGAGCGGTGCTCGACGGCGCGGCTGCGTTTGCTGAAGGCGAATTCGCGCCGCTCGACCGCATCGGCGATGCGATCGGCGCTCGCTGGGACAATGGCACGGTGCGGATGCCCGACGGGTTTAAGGCGGCTTATGTCGCGTTCGTCGAGGGCGGCTGGATGACCCTCGCCGCGCCGGAGGAGCATGGCGGGCAGGGCCTGCCGCTGGCGCTGTCGGCGGCGCTGATGGAAAATCTCAACGCCGCGAACCTCGGTTTCGCCTTGTGCCCGATGCTGTCGATGGGGGCGATCGAGGCGCTCGCGGCGCATGGCTCGGAGGAACTCAAGCGCGACTATCTGGGCAAGATCGTATCGGGAGAATGGACCGCGACGATGAATCTGACCGAGCCGCAGGCGGGAAGCGACGTCGGCGCGCTCAAGAGCCGCGCCGAACCCAATAATGATGGCTCGTGGCGGGTGTCGGGGACCAAGATCTTCATTACCTATGGCGAGCATGATTTGACCGATCAGATCATCCATTTGGTGCTTGCGCGGACCCCCGGCGCGCCCGAGGGAACGCGCGGAATTTCGCTGTTCCTGGTGCCCAAGCTGCTCCCCGACGGGACCGCCAACGACCTGCGCTGCGTGTCGATCGAGCATAAGCTGGGGATCAATGTATCGCCGACCTGCGCGATGAGTTTTGGCGATGAAAACGGAGCGACCGGCTGGCTGATCGGTGCCGAGAACGGCGGAATGCGCGCGATGTTCACGATGATGAACAATGCGCGGCTCAACGTCGGGCTGCAGGGGGTCGGAATAGCCGAGCGCGCGACCCAGCGCGCGGTAGCGTTCGCGCTCGAGCGCAAGCAGGGCCAGCGCAATCGCCTGCCGGTGGCGATCGCGGACCATCCCGACGTGCGGCGGATGCTGATTCGGATGCGCAGCCTGACGATCGCCTCGCGCGCGCTGGTCTATTACGCATTTTCGCAGCTCGATCGCGGACGCGACGGGGACAAGGAGGCGGCGGCGCGCGCCGAAGTGCTGACCCCGCTCGCCAAGGCGTGGGGGACCGACGTCGGCTGCGAGGTCGCGAGCCTTGGCATCCAGGTCCATGGCGGGATGGGCTATATCGAGGAAACCGGGGCCGCCCAGCATTTGCGCGATGCGCGGATCGCTCCGATCTACGAAGGCACCAACGGCATCCAGGCAGCCGATCTGGTCGGGCGCAAATTGGGGCTCGACGCCGGGCTGGCGCTCGACGGACTGATCGCCGACATTCGCGCCGAGACCCGCGACCCGCGCCTGATCGCCTTGACCGACACGGTCGAAGTCGCCGCGGCGTCGCTTCGTGATGCCGCGCCCGACGACCGTCTGGCGGGAAGCTATCCATTCCTGACGATGTGCTCGGTGCTGGTTGCCGGCTGGCTGGTCGAGCGATTGTCGCGCGCCGAGGGCGCCGACGATCGGACTCGGGCGGCGGCGGCGTATTTCGTCGCGGTGGTGGTGCCCGAGGCGATCGGGCTTGCCGCGGCGGTCGAGGAGGGGACCGCGCTGCTTTACGCGGTGCCGGTGGAGGCGTTGGGGTAATTCGTCATTGCGAGGAGCGCAGCGACGCGGCGATCCAGCGAAATCAAGGAACTGGATTGCTTCGCTGCGCTCGCAATGACGGAAAAAATTAAGCCGGTTCCTCCGCCAACAGGCCCGCTGGATCGATACCGAGCTGTGTCATTCGGGCGCGGATCGCGGGCCATTCGCGGTCGATGAACTGGGCGCGTTCGGTTTCGCGCAGGCGGGCGCGGGCGCCCACGGCGACGAACATTCCGACCCCGCGCTTGACTAGGATCAGGCCGTCGTCCTGGAATCCCTGATAGGCCTTGGCGACGGTCAAGGGGTTGGCGCCCTGCTCGGCGGCGAGCGCGCGCACCGAGGGCAGGGGATCGCCATCGCCGAACCGCCCGGCGAGAATCGCATCGGCGATCACTTCGCGCAAGCGGACATAGACCGGTTTTTCGTGGGAACTGCCAAGCGTCATGCTGTCATAATACAGCACCGCGCGAGTAGTTCAAGTAGCCAAGTCTTCAAGTAGGAGGCGGCACCCATGCCCTTGCGACGGTCGCCAGCGGGGCGCGCGGGCGTTCCTCGAGCGGCGCGCCGGGCCTGCCGAGGAAGATGAACCCGGCGATGCGCTCGCCGGGGCCGCAGAAAGCGGTGCGAACGCGCTCGGAATAGGTTGCCCAGCCGGTAATCCACCCGCCGACATAGCCAAGCGCATGCGCCGCGAGGAGCAAATTCATCGCCGCCGCTCCGCACGACAATTGCTGTTCCCACAACGGGATCTTGTGGTCCGGGATCGGCGCCGAGACGAGCACGACCAGCGACGGCGCCTGACGAGCGAATTCCTCCGCCTTCGCGAAGTGCGCTGCGGTCGCGGCTGAATCATGTTCGACCAGCGCCTCACGAAGCAAAGCCGCGAGCGCGTCGCGCTGGTCCGCGGCGACCGTGACGAACCGCCACGGGAACAGTTTGCCATGGTCGGGGGTGCGCGCGGCAATGGTCAGGATGCGCTCGAGCTCGACCTCGCTCGGCCCCGGGGCGACCATTTCGCGCGGCCGGCCCGAGCGGCGGGTTTCGAGCAAGGCGAGCGTAGAGGAACGGTCGTTGAGGATCACGCTGCCTGCCTTAGCCGCGTCAGCGACACGCAACAATCGGCTTCACAAGCCGAATTTCGGCGTTAGGGTGCGGCGCAACCGCGCCATCCAGAGCGCCCGACCTTCGGGGAGTAAATCGTGACAGCAATGAAAGACATGTCCAGCTGGACGGCCGGTGATTGGACCGCCGTGATCGCCCTCATCGTCCTGGCGGCTTTCCTCGCCGTCGGGGCGTCGATCGCGATGAGCAAGAAGGAAGAAGCATTCGGCCAGCCCAAGGGCCTCTACATGCTGTTCTTCGCCGAAATGTGGGAGCGCTTCTCCTATTACGGTATGCGCGCCTTGCTGATCTTCTATTTGACCCAGCATTGGCTGTTCAATGACGCCAAGTCGAACCTGATCTACGGCGCCTACACTAGTCTCGTTTACATCACCCCGGTGCTCGGCGGCTATCTGGCCGACCGGTATCTTGGCCAGCGCAAGGCGGTGCTCTTCGGTGGTGTCCTGCTGGCGATCGGTCACGCCACCATGGCGGTCGAGGGCGTTGGCGGGCAGGACGACCCGACGATCAACGTCTTCTGGGCGGCGCTTGCCTTCATCATCGTCGGTTCGGGTTTCCTCAAGGCCAACATCTCGGTGATGGTCGGGCAGCTCTACAAGCTGACCGATGTGCGCCGCGATGGCGCTTACACGATCTTCTACATGGGCATTAATCTTGGCGCGGCAGTGGGCACGATCCTGGTCGGCTATCTCGGCCAGACGATCGGCTGGGGGTACGGCTTTGGCCTCGCCGGGATCGGCATGATCGCCGGCCTGATTGTGTTCGTGCTCGGCAAGAGCTCGCTGCGCGGCAGCGGTGAGGCGCCGCGACCTCTGACCAAGAGCAAGGAGTTGACCCTCTACGCGGTTGGCCTCGGCGCGGTCGCGGTGATCTGGGGGCTGGTCCAGTACCAGAGCGTCATCCAGAATTTGCTGATCGTATCGGGGTTCGGACTGCTCGGATACGTCGTCTACGAAGCATTCAAGCTCGACAAGCACGCCCGCGACCGGATTTTTGCCATCCTGTTCCTGATCGCGCTCAATCCACTGTTCTGGGGACTGTTCGAGCAGGCGGGCGGCAGCTTCAACCTCTACACCGACCGCTACGTCGCGATTGGCGACGTTCCGGCGGCGCTGTTCCAGTCGATCAACCCGATCTACATCATCATTCTCGCGCCGATGTTCGCGGCCCTGTGGGTGACGCTTGGCAAGCGCGGGCTCGAGCCGTCGGCACCGGCCAAGTTCGGGCTTGCGCTGGCGCAGGTCGGTCTCGGCTTCCTGGTGTTCGTGTGGGGCGCCAATTCGGTCGGGCCGGCAGCGATGACACCCGTCATCTTCGTGTTCCTGCTGTATCTGTTGCACACTACCGGCGAGCTGTGCCTGAGCCCGGTCGGACTGAGCGCGATGAACCGGCTCGCGCCCAAGTTCATGGCCAGCCTGATTATGGGCGCCTGGTTTTACATGACCGCGGTCGGCAATTTCGTCGCCGGCAAGATCGGTGAAGCCACCGGCGGAGAAGGCGGCGAAATGAGCAAGGAGGCGACGCTCGAGATTTACTCGAAGATCGGATGGATCACGATCGGGGTCGCCGTCGCAGTGCTGTTGGTGTCGCCGCTGATCAAGAAATTGATGCACCTCGACACGCTCGAGGACGACCGCGACCTTGCCGGCGACCGCGAGCTTGGCGAACCGCAGGCGGCGGGAATCCACGTCGAGCGCGAGACCAAGGGCTGATGCGGGCGGCAGCATCGGGGATCGCCATCGCGGCGCTCCTCGCGGTCACGCTCGGCGGGTGCATGACCGCGGCGCCGAAGAAAGCGCCGGCGGTGCGGATCAACCTGGATCCCTATCCGTCGACCTATGCGCGCTATCCCGGCGTCGCGACGATCATCCGCAACGTCACCATCCTCGACGGCGAGGGCGGGCGGATCGAGCGCGGATCGGTCGCGTTCGCCGACGGGCTGGTGACCGCGGTGGGCGATGCGTCGCTCGCCGTCCCCGCGGGCGCCAATGTGATCGACGGCAGCGGCAAGTTCGTCACGCCGGGGATCATCGACGTCCACAGCCACCTTGGCGATTATCCGAGCCCCGGGGTCGATGCGCACAGCGACGGCAATGAAGCGACGTCCCCGGCGCGGCCCGAAGTGTGGGCCGAGCATAGCGTGTGGCCGCAGGACCCCGGTTTCTCGCGGGCGCTGACCAATGGCGGAGTGACCGCGCTGCAGGTGCTGCCGGGATCGGCGAACCTGTTCGGCGGGCGATCGGTGGTGCTCAAGAACGTCCAGGCGCGGACGATGCAGGGAATGAAATTCCCTGGCGCGCCGTACGGGCTCAAGATGGCGTGCGGCGAGAATCCCAAGCGCGTTTACGGCACCAAGGGCGGCCCGGCGACGCGGATGGGCAATATCGCGGTGACTCGCGCGACGTTCCTCAAAGCGCAGGAATATAAGCGCAAGTGGGACAGATATGAGAAGACCGGTGGCGAGATGCCGAGCCGCGATCTCGCGATGGAGACGCTGCGCGGAGTGCTCGCGGGGCAGATCATCGTCCACAACCATTGTTACCGCGCCGACGAAATGGCGATCATGATCGATCTGTCGAAGGAGATGGGCTACAAGATCGGGACGTTCCACCATGCGGTCGAGGCCTATAAGGTCGCCGATTTGCTCGCAGCCAACGGCACCTGCGCGGCGCTGTGGGCCGACTGGTACGGGTTCAAGATGGAAAGCTATGACGCGGTCAGCGAGAATATCGCGCTGGTCCACAATGCCGGCGCCTGCGCGATCGTGCATAGCGACGACGCCAACGGCATCCAGCGGTTGAACCAGGAAGCCGCCAAGGCGCTTGCGGCGGGACGGCGAGTGGGGATCAATGTCAGCGACGCTGTGGCGTGGACCTGGCTCAGTGCCAATCCAGCCAAGGCGCTCGGCATCTTCGACAAGACCGGGAGCCTCAAGCCGGGCAAGATGGCCGACGTCGTGCTTTGGAACGGCGACCCGCTGAGCGTCTACACGCGGCCCGAGCGGGTGTGGATCGACGGCGCGCTGATGTACGACGCGAATGACCCGGCCCGCCGCCCGGTGAGCGATTTCGAGCTTGGCCAGCCGGGCGAAGGGGACGTCAAGTGAAGCGCCTGATCATTGCCGCGCTGCTTGCCGCCAGCGCTGCTCCCGCTTTCGCCCAGACCATCGCGATCACCGGGGGGACGGTCGCGCTCGGCGACGGGTCGGAGCCGATCCCGGGGGGAATCGTGCTGATCCGCGACGGGCGCATCGTCGCGGCGGGGAGCAATGTCATCGTCCCGGCCAATGCCGAGCGGATCGACGCGACCGGGAAATTTGTTTCGCCGGGGATCGTCGCGGGCTTCTCGCGGCTCGGGCTGTCGGACGTCGATGCGGTCGATGCCTCGAACGACACGGCCGCCAATTCAGGGCCGTTCAGCGCGGCGATCGATGTCGCTCCGGCGATCAATCCCAAGGGCTATGCGATTGCGGTCAACCGCAGCGACGGGGTGACCCGCGCGATCGTCGCGCCCTCGGCCGCCAAGGGAATTTTCGCGGGACAGGGCGCGCTGATCGATCTTGGCGACGATTTCAGCGCGGTCACTCGGGCGCGCTTGTTCCAGTTCGCCGAATTGGGCGAGGCCGGTGCGAGCGAGGCCGGCGGCTCGCGTGCTTCGGCGCATGTCCTGCTGCGCAATGCACTTCGCGAGGCGGGCGAACTGTCGCGCTTCGAGACGCCGGTGCGCGGCGGCGGCGCGCGCCAGGAGCCGGCGGTCCCTGAAAATCCCGACGATCCCAAATTGCTGTCGAGCGACGCCGAGCGCAGTGACGACGTGCTGCTGACCCGGTTCGATGCCGCAGCGCTGGTCCCGGTGCTTCGCGGCCGCCAGATATTGATGGTCCACGTCGAACGCGCGAGCGATATATTGCAGGTGATCGCGCTCAAGCGCCAGTTCCGCAATTTGAAGCTGGTGCTGGTCGGAGCCAACGAAGGCTGGACCGTCGCGGACAAGATCGCCGCGGCGGACATTCCGGTGATCGCCTCGGCGCTGAGCGACCTTCCGGGAAGCTTCGAATCGCTCGCCGCGACCCAGTCGAATGTGGGCCGGATGCGCGCCGCAGGAGTGCGGGTCTCGATCGGGATGATCAACGACGACGACACCCGCCAGGCGCGGCTCGCACGGCATTATGCGGGCAATCTGGTCGCACTGTCGCGCGTTCCGGGCGCCAGCGGTGTGCCGTGGGGCGAGGCGTTGGCGATGGTCACCTCGCGCGCGGCCGAAGCGGTCGGGCTGGGCGGCGAGATCGGCAGCCTCGCGCCGGGCCGGCGCGGCGATGTCGTGATCTGGTCGGGCGATCCGCTCGAGAACAGCTCGGCGGCCGAAGCGGTGTGGATCGACGGGGTGCGCCAGCCGCTCGACAATCACCAGACCAAGCTCCGCGACCGCTACCGCTCGCTCGAACGCCGCAATCTGCCCGAGGTCTATCGGCGGTAGGGCAAATACTGGGGCGACGTCTGGTGTCGACCCATTGCGGACCTAGCTGGTCAGTGCGAAGGTGCCAACTCCACCGGGGGGGGGTAGATGAGCAGCTTTGAGTTTGTATTCTCGCTCTTCGGACTATTGTTGGGTCTCAGCTTGGCCGAGGTGCTCAGTGGGTTCGGAAAAGCCGTCAAGGCTCGCCGCCGGGTTCACATAGGCTGGCTTACGCCCCTGCTGGGGCTACTCGTAATGCTTGATCTGACATCCTTTTGGACGTCGGCTTGGCAGATGCGCGATGCTCTGCCAGTGAAATACCTGATCCTGATGCTGATGCTGCTTTTTACAGGCATCTACTACCTCGCGGCGACGCTCGTCTTCCCTGAAAATCCCGACGAACGCCCGGACTTCGACGCGCACTTTTGGGAAAATAAGAAATTGGTCTTCGGGGCCATGATCATTTGCAACATTCCCAGTTATGTCATCGATTATGGTATCGGCAGCGCGTTTCTTGCCGACGCATTCATGGTCGTGATCGCCATCATCTTCATGGCTCTTTTAATAGCAGGACTGTTTTTACGAGGTCGAGCAGCGAACCTTATTTTGCTTGCTTTCTTGGTCGCCTTATATCCGATCAACTCAATTTACGGGTTCTACGATGCCTAAAATCGGCATGTCGCTTCCGGCCCAAGTGTATCGGCTAACGTCTGCTTTCCACCCATAGCCGACATTCGGGATTGCATCCTGCTGCCGCGCCACTGATCGTTTTCGATTAACCCGATTCAGGCTAAGGCCCCTCTCATGGGACGGAAATTCTTTGGCACCGACGGGATTCGCGGGCGGACCAATGTGGCGCCGATGACCGCCGCGACCGCGCTCAAGGTCGGGCAGGCGGCGGGCACGCATTTCTTGCGCGGCGACCATCGTCATCGAGTGGTGATCGGCAAGGACACGCGATTGTCGGGCTACATGATGGAATCGGCGATGGTCGCGGGGTTCACCTCGGTCGGGATGGACGTGATCCTGCTCGGCCCGCTGCCGACCCCGGCGATCGCGATGCTGACTCGCGAGCTTCGCGCCGACCTGGGCGTGATGATCTCCGCCAGCCATAACAAATATGAGGACAATGGCATCAAGCTGTTCGGCCCCGACGGCTTCAAATTGTCCGACGCCGACGAACGCGCGATCGAGGCCCTGCTCGAAAGCAATCCCGCACTGGTCGATGCGCCGAGCATCGGCCGCGCGCGACGGATCGAGGATGCGGGCGGGCGCTACATTCACTTCGCCAAGGGGACGCTGCCCGATCACGTCCGTCTCGACGGGCTCAAGATCGTGTTGGATTGCGCCAATGGCGCGGCTTATCAGGTCGCCCCCGACGCGTTGTGGGAATTGGGCGCCGAGGTGATCGCGATCGGGACCAAGCCCGATGGCACCAACATCAACCAGGGCTGCGGATCGACCGAGCCCGCCGCCTTGTGCGAAACGGTGGTCGCGTCGGGCGCACAGATCGGGCTTGCGCTCGACGGCGATGCCGACCGCCTGATCGTGGCCGACGAGAAGGGCGTGATCGTCGACGGCGACCAGTTGATGGCGCTGATCGCGCTTAGCGAGGCGCGGCGCGGGATGCTCAAGGGCGGCGCGGTGGTGGCGACGGTGATGTCCAATCTCGGGCTCGAGCGGAAGCTGGCTGAACAGGGGCTCGGGCTTCACCGCACCGCGGTCGGCGACCGCTATGTGCTCGAGGCGATGCGCGCCAAGGGCTGCAACGTCGGCGGCGAGCAGTCGGGGCACATCATCATGACCGACCACGCCACGACCGGAGACGGGCTGGTCGCCGGGCTCCAGATCCTCGCCGCTTTGGTCGAAAGCGAGCGTCCCGCGAGCGAATTGCTCCATCAGTTCGACCCGGTCCCGCAACTGCTCAGGAACGTCCGCTTCGAAGGCGGCAAGCCGCTCGAGGCGGCGGCGGTCAAGGCGGTCATCGCCGACGCCGAGGCGCGGCTCGACGGGCACGGCCGACTGGTGATCCGCAAGTCGGGGACCGAGCCGCTGATCCGGGTCATGGCCGAGGGCGACGATGCCAGGCTGGTCGAGACATTGGTCGACGATATCTGCGCGGCGGTGGCGGCGGCGTGACCACCGCCCGCATCCTGGTCATCGCCGGGTCCGATTCGGGCGGCGGCGCGGGGATCCAGGCGGACATCAAGACGATTACCATGCTCGGCGGCCATGCGACGACCGCGGTAACCGCGATTACCGCGCAGAACACCCAAGGGGTAAGCGCGGTCCATGCGGTTCCGACCGAAATCGTGCTCGCCCAGATCGATGCCGTGATCGACGATATCGGGGTCGATGCGGTCAAGGTCGGAATGATCGGATCGCCGTTCACCGCGCTCCACATCGCGGCGCGGCTCGAGCAGCTCGAGCGCATCCCGATCGTGTTCGACCCGGTGATGGTCGCGACCAGCGGTGCGAGCCTTGCCGACGATCCGACGATCGCGGCATTCGGCAAGCTGATGGACGTCGCGACGTTGGTCACGCCCAATTTGCCCGAGCTTCGCCGCTTGACGTCCGAGGAGGATGAGGTAGCGGGCGCGCTCCAGCTGGTTTCGAAGCATCGCTGCGCGGTGCTGATCAAGGGCGGGCACGAGGAAGGCGACGCGCTCGCCGACGCGCTGATCGAAGAGGATAATATGACCAGCTGGCAGGGCCAGCGGATCGATACGAGTTCGACCCACGGCACCGGCTGCACGCTGGCGAGCGCGATCGCTTTCTACCTCGGCAGCGGGCTCGGGCTCGCCGATGCGGTCGAGCGAGCGCGATTGTTCGTTCGAATCGCGCTTCACGAGGCGCCGGGGCTGGGGCAGGGACATGGCCCGATCGGCCAGCAGTCGGTGCGGCTCGACACCGGGCTTGGGCTGAGGCTCAACCAGGTCACGGTGACTGGGACCGATTATGACAAGATGGTCGCTTTCTATGTCGCGCTTGGATTGAGGCAGATCGTCGACAGCCGCGACAATGGCTATGCGCGATTCGAGACCGGCGGAGGCGCGACCTTCTCGATCCAGGTCGATCCCGAGGAGGCGGTGTCGGAAAGCACCGCCATCTATTTCGAATGCGACGACCTCGATACGCGGGTCGAGCGGCTCGCGCGGTCGGGAATCCCGTTCGAGCACGGACCGCGCAACCAGCCGTGGATGTGGCGCGAGGCGCGGCTGCGCGATCCGTCGGGCAATACGATCTTTCTCTATCGCGCGGGCGAGGCAAGGCGGTTTCCGCCGTGGCGAATTTCAAATTGACCGGGTACCAAGCAACCAGATGAAACGTCCCTGCTTCAAAATCGAGCTAGGCTTTCCAACCCCGCTGGCCGGGGTCGACGAGGCGGGGTGTGCTCCGCTCGCCGGGCCGGTGGTCGCCGCAGCCGTAATCCTCGACCGCGACAAATTCCCGCGCGGGATCGACGATTCGAAGAAATTGCCGTTCGAAGCGCGCGAGGCGATCTTCGGGCGGCTCGAGAAGGTCGCGCGGATCGGAGTCGGCAGCGCCTCGGTGGAGGAAATCGACGAGATCAACATTTACTGGGCGCGGATGCTGGCGATGAGCCGGGCGGTCGAAGCGCTTGGACTCGATCCCGCGTGGGTGCTGGTCGACGGCAATGCCTGCCCGCGCTGGCAGCGGCCGTCGAAGGCGATCGTCGCGGGCGATGCCAAGTGCCGATCGATCGCAGCCGCGTCGATCGTCGCCAAGGTGACCCGCGACCGCATCATGCTCGATCATTCGCGCATTTACCCGGGCTATGGCTGGGAGACCAATCGCGGCTATCCGACGCCCGAGCATGTTCGGGCGCTCGACCGGCTCGGACTGACCCCGCTCCACCGGCGCAGCTTTGCACCGGTGCGCGACAGGATAAGCGCGGCGCCGGCGGTTGTGGTGGAATTTGCCGGAGCGAGTCTTTGGAGTGACACCACAAGGGGTTGAGTCCCCTTGCTTGGGCCGGACTCAACATCTTGTGTTTGGCGCCCACGGGATTCGCTTTGCAATCGGCACTTTGCGGCCACTTTCCACCATCGCGTCTTGACCGCGACTCCGCCCTGACTCAACTGGAAGCGGAGCAGGGGGGGACCGCGATGAACATGATCGTTCCGGTAACGGAGAATGTCGGGCGCAATCCGCGCCCGCGTAATAGTCCGAAAAAGGTTCGCGAACTCCCACTGGACTCGATCATCGACGGCGACTGCATCGCCGCGATGGCGCGACTGCCCGACAAGTCGGTCGACATGATCTTTGCCGATCCGCCTTATAATCTGCAGCTCCAGGGCGATCTGTTCCGGCCCGAGGGCGGGCGGGTCGATGCGGTCGACGACGATTGGGACAAGTTCGATAGCCTCGCCACCTACGACGATTTCACCCGTGACTGGCTTGCCGAGGCGCGGCGGATCCTCAAGGACGACGGCACGATCTGGGTGATCGGAAGCTACCACAACATTTTTCGCGTCGGCGCGCTGTTGCAGGACGCCGAGTTCTGGATCCTCAACGACATCGTGTGGCGCAAGTCGAACCCGATGCCCAATTTTCGCGGCACCCGCTTCACCAACGCGCACGAGACTTTGATCTGGTGCGCCAAGGACGCCAAGGCGAAATACACCTTCAACTATCACGCGATGAAGGCGCTCAACGACGATCTGCAGATGCGTTCGGACTGGGTGCTGCCGATTTGCGGCGGGGGCGAGCGCGCCAAGGATAAGGCGGGGGACAAGGCGCATCCGACGCAAAAGCCCGAAAGCCTGCTCTACCGGGTGCTGCTCGCCTGCACCAAGCCCGGCGATGTCGTGCTCGACCCGTTCTTCGGCACCGGGACGACGGGCGCGGTGGCGCGGCGGCTTGGGCGAAAATGGATCGGGATCGAGCGCGAGGCCAAATATGTCGAGGTCGCGCGCGCGCGGATCGCAGCGACGCTGCCGCTGGACGAGAGCGCGATGACGGTCATGGCCGACCCGCGCTCGGCGCCCAAGGTCGCGTTCGGGCTGTTGGTCGAAAGCGGGATGATGCCCCCGGGGACATTGCTGACCGATGCCAGGCGGCGCTGGCAGGCCAATGTCCGCGCCGACGGGTCGATCGAATGCGACGGCCGGACCGGGTCGATCCACAAGGTCGGGGCGGGACTGCAGGGAGCGCCGAGCTGCAACGGCTGGACCTTCTGGCATGTCGATGACGGCAGCCCGCTCGAACCGATCGACGCGGTTCGGCAGAAGCATCTGGCCGGGCTCGCCTAGCCATGCGCACGCTCCTTCGCCCGACCGGGTTCGTCGATTCGCCGTTCGGGAACGATGGCAAGGTCGAGCGGCTCGCGGGCGGGTTGAACTGGTTCGCGTCGGTCGAGCTGATTCACGGCGACGGCAAACGCGAGCTGGTCGCGGTCGAGGGCGTGGAAGCGCGGTTCGACGACGCCATGGCGGCGGACTGGGCGCGGCTGACCGCGGCGCGCGCTCCGCTCAGGATCGGCGAACGCATGATCCGCCTCGACCAGCCGCACGTGATGGGGATCATCAACGCCACGCCCGACAGTTTTTCGGATGGCGGCGCTTATCCCGACGCGGCCGCCGCCGCGGAGGCCGGCGCGGAAATGGCGGCGCAGGGCGCGGCAATCGTCGATATCGGTGGCGAATCGACCCGGCCGGGGGCGCAACCGGTGTGGGAAGGCGACGAAATCGAGCGAGTGCTGCCGGTCGTCCGGCAGCTCGCCGCGGGCGGGGTGGCGGTGTCGATCGATACGCGCAAGTCGGGTGTGATGCAGGCGGCGATTGGCGCGGGCGCTGGGCTGGTCAACGATGTCTCGGCATTAAGCTGGGACCCGCACGCCGCGGCGACGGTCGCGGCGGCGGGCGTGCCGGTGGTGCTGATGCATCACCAGGGCGATCCCGCGACGATGCAGGATGGCCCGCGCTACGGCGACGTGCTGGTCGAGGTGTATCTGTGGCTCGAGCAGCGGATCGCGGCGGCCGAGGCGGCGGGGATCGAGCGGAGCAGGATATTGGTCGATCCGGGGATCGGGTTCGGCAAGTCGGTCGCGCATAATCTGGAGCTGATGAACGGGCTGGCCCTGTACCACGGGCTCGGCTGCGGGATCGTGGTCGGCGCGAGCCGCAAGCGGATGATCGGCGCCCTGTCCAACGAGGCACCGGCAGGCGAGCGATTGGGTGGAAGCCTGGCGCTGGCGCTGAAAGCGGTCGACCAGGGCGCGCAGGTCGTCCGGGTCCACGACGTTCGCGACACCGTCCAGGCGATCAGGGTTTGGCGGGGGCTTCGCGATATGGCGCTGACGCCTCGGGCTTGAACGCGACGATCATCGGCCCGAGCGGCGCCGAGCGGTCGCGGCGCCCGGCGACCGGGTCCCACAAGGAACTGACCGAACCGTCGAGGTAGAGCGCATTGCGCGCGCCGAGCCGGTCGCGGAACAGGCGCCCGAACTTGCCGAACGAAACCCCCTCCTGGCTGATCGCGAACACCGGTTGGCCCTTGGGATCGATGCCGACCCCGTTGCGCTCGTAGCGCGACGGGCCGTCGACCTCGAACGTCGGGTGGATCTGTCCGTCGATCACCAGCATCGGTCCCGACTGGGTGGCGAAAGCAATGTCGGGGGAGGGCTTGAAGTCGCTGCTCGCGACGACTTCGGCGCGGCCGTCGCGGCGAACCAGGAAGACGCCATTGGGCTTGAGGTGGAAATTTCCGAGGCCCTTGCGCACATTGATCGGGTGGAGCTCACGCCCGTCCTCGATCGACAATCCGATCGCGTGGCCGGCCTTGTCGAACATCCCGCCGTTCATCGCGAATTGGACCTGTTCGGAGCGCTCGCCGAGCGAGGCTTCGAGCACCGCGAAGCTGCGGTAGGGAAGGCCGTCCTTGCCCGAAGTGCGGATTTCGATTCGCCCCTTGCCCAGCGAACAGATGTAAAAGCGCGATTCCTCGAACATCTCCTGGACGCAGGCCGACGCCGTTTCTGGGCGCTCGCGAGCGACCGGGCGCGGTTCCTCGCCGCAGCCGAAAACAAGCGGGAAAAGTGCGAGGGTGAGGCAGCGCATGACGATGGTCATGCCCGCGTCAGGCGGCGGTGTCGATTCCGAGTTCGCCGAGCTTGCGGTAAAGCGTCGAGCGGCCGATCCCGAGGCGGCGCGCGACTTCGGTCATTCGGCCGCGATAATGGCCGATCGCGAGGCGGATGATGTCGGCCTCGATCTCGTCCATGCTTCGCAGATGGCCGTCGTGCCGGTACAATGTGACTTGCGGAGCGCCGGACAGTGCGGCGTCGGTCGGGGCCTTGCCGATGTCGAGCGCGACATCGCTGCGCCGCCCGGTAAAGCGCGACTGGATCGCGATGTGCGGGAAATCCTCGGCGGTCAGCGAGCGGCCGTCGGCGTTGAGCGCGGCGCGGAACAGCACCCCGGCGAGCTGGCGGACGTTGCCCGGCCAGCCATAGCGCATCAGCACCGCGAGCGCGTCATTGCCGATCGACAAGGAGCGCATCCCGGGCTGGCCGGTCAGGCGGGCGAGCAGATGGCGCGCGAGTGCCGGGATGTCGCCGCTACGCTCCCGCAAGGCGGGCAAAGTGACGGTGGTGGACGACAGACGCGCGGCGAGTTCGGAGTCGAACTTCTTGTCGAGCGGCCGGCTGGTCGTGGCGATGATCCGAACGTCGACCGAGTTCGAACCGTTGCAGCCGACCGGGCGGACTTCGCCGGTGGCGAGCACTCGATCGAGCAGATTTTGGGTGTCGACGGGGAGCGCGTTGACCTCGTCGAGCAGTAGCGTTCCGCCATTGGCCTCGACCAAACTGCCGATCTTTTCGCTGAACGCGCCGGCGAAGGCGCCCGGAACATGGCCGAACAACTGGCTGTCGATCGCGTTGGCGGCGATCGCCTTGCAGTCGAGCACGACCAGCGGGCCGCGTGCGCGAAGTGAGGATTCGTGGATCGCGCGGGCAAAGGTTTCCTTGCCGCTGCCGGGCTCGCCGACGATCAGGATCGGCAGGCGGTTGCGAGCAGCCTTTGCGGCGACCGCGAGCGCGACCCGGAAATCGGGTGCAGCGCCGACAAGCTGGTCGAGCGACAAATCGGGCGCGAGTTTTTCGGACAAGGGTGCAAGCTCACCATGCGCTCGGCGGCGGTCGGCGTGAGCGGCGAGTGCGTCGAGCATCCGCTCGGGCGCGACCGGTTTCGCGAGATAATCGGTCGCCCCGGCGCGCATCGCCTCGACCGCGAGCGAAACCGAGCCGCCGTCGGCGAGCACGATGATCGGAAGTTCGGGCGAATCACGGCGAAGCGCGGCGATCAAGGCGGGGCCATCGACCTCGTTCCAGATCGCGATCAGCGCGGCGCGCACTTCGCGGCCATGCGGCCCCTGAAGCAGGCCAAGCGCCGATTCGACGCACGAGGCGCCGACCACGCTCCACCCGGCGCGCGAGGCAATCGCGGTGAGCACGCGCCGTTCGGCAGCGTCGCCATCGACCAGCAGCAATGATCGCACGATCTCATCGCGCATCGCGTAAACCTCCTCGTGACCGGCGCCACCGTAGCGGGCGAGGAATGAAAGGCGGGTTAAGGGCGCAAAAGCGCTTGGGCGCCGAGCGCTGGCTTGATAAGACCCCGCCGACAGCGCGAACAAAGGAACAGGGCATGGCAGCCGACGAACGCAATCCCGAAGCCGGCAAGATGGATTTTCCGGTCCATGAACGCAATTATTCGGGGTTCATCAAATTGCTCAAGATCAGTACGATCGTCACCGCGGTCGTCACCGCGCTGGTCCTGCTGATCATCGCCAATTGACTCGCCCCGAGTGAAAATCGCGGTCCTGAAAGAGAGCGGCGCCGAAACGCGAGTCTCCGCAATCCCCGAAACGGTCAAGAAGCTGGTCGCGCTCGGCGCGGTGGTCGAGATCGAGCGCGGCGCGGGCGCGGGCGCCTCGATTGCCGACGAGGAGTATCAGGCCGCGGGGGCCAGTCTCGGCGAGCGGACGGCTGTCCTCGCCGATGCCGATATCATCCTGTGTGTCAGCGGCCCCGAGCCGGCCACCCTCGTCGGGGCAAAGCAAGGCGCGCTGCTGATCGGAGCGCTCGATCCGGCGCGGCGGGCAGTGGCGATCGCCGCCTACCGCGAGGCGGGGCTCGACCCGCTGGCGATGGAGCGATTGCCGCGCGTCACCCGCGCTCAATCGATGGACATATTGTCGTCGCAGTCCAACCTTGCCGGCTACAAAGCGGTGATCGACGCCGCCGCGGCCTATGGCCGGGCCTTCCCGATGATGATGACCGCGGCGGGGACGGTCAGCCCGACCAAATTGTTCGTCATGGGGGTCGGGGTCGCGGGGCTGCAGGCGATCGCCACGGCACGGCGGCTTGGCGCGCAGGTCAGCGCGACCGACGTCCGCTCGGCGACGCGCGAGCAGATCATGTCGCTCGGCGCAAAGCCAATCTTCGTCGAGAACGTCGCCGGGATCGAAGGCGAAGGGCAGGGCGGTTATGCCGGCGAGATGAGCCCCGAATATCAGGCGGCGCAGGCCGAACTGGTGTCGGGCCACATCGCCAAGCAGGACATCGTCATCACCACCGCGCTGATCCCCGGACGAGACGCGCCGCGGCTGATCAGCGATGCCCAGCTTGCGACGATGCGCCACGGCAGCGTGGTGGTCGACCTCGCCGCCGAGGTCGGTGGCAATGTCGAAGGCTGCGTCGCCGGGGAAACCGTGGTGCGCTACGGCGTGTCGATCATCGGTGCGGTGCAGCTGGCGCGAAGCCTCGCCGCTGACTCCTCGGCCCTGTTCTCGCGCAACCTCTACAATTTTCTCGCCGCCTTCTGGGACAAGGAAGCGCGCCGAGTCGTGCTTCCCGACGACGATGAACTCGTGATCGCGGTTCGCGCCTCCTGAACCGCCTTCGGCAAGCCGCCCTGCGCTGATCCCCCGACAGGAAAATGGCGACCGGCGCGAGTTGCGCCGACCACCATTTTAAAATCTTAGCAGTGAGTTAGCTGTTAGCCCTGGGTTCCGGTCGAACCCCAGCCCGAGCCCATCAGCCAGCTCCAGAAACCGCGAGTCGGCTTGGTTTGCTTCGCCATGATATTCCCCTGTCATTGCGCGACGAATCGAGCCGCATGACGGGGATGTTAACCTTAATCGATATGGTTAGCAAACGATTAACCATTACGCAGCGCGATGGCGGCGCTGATCCGAGATTCTCCGCAGCAATCCCTGCTGGCTGGTCGGGCGTCCGATCAGGAAGCCCTGAGCGGTGTCGCAGTCGAGCGAACGAAGCATGTCGAGCAATTGCTTGCTCTCGACGCCCTCGGCGACGACCGTTCGGCCGAGCGAGTGGGCGAGCGCGATCGTCGACTGGACCATCATCAGGTCGCTCCGGTTCTCGCACATCGCCTTGATGAAACTCTGGTCGATCTTGATTTCGCTGGCCGGAACCTTCTTGAGATATTCGAGCGTCGAGAGGCCAGTGCCATAATCGTCGATCGACAGTCGCGCGCCCATCTCGCGCAGCTTGAGCAAGGGGGCGAGGTCGGACCCGTCGCGGGCAAGCGCGGCGGTCTCGGTCAGTTCGAGCGTCAGGCGCCGCGGGTCGAGACCGTGGCGAGCGAGGATCGCGCGGACTTCGAGCGGGAGGGACTTCATCGTCAGCATCCGCGCCGACAGATTGACCGCCATGTCGAATGGTCCGCCGTCGCGATTGATTTTCGCCGCGGTCGCAATCGCCTGGTCGAGCACGAACAGCGTCAGTTTCTCGATCCGCCCGCTCTGTTCGGCGGCGCTTACGAATTCCTGGGGGCTGATCGGGCCCTTTTCGGGATGGGTCCAGCGGGCAAGTGCCTCGGCGCCGCGAATTTGCCCGGTGGCGAGATCGAGCTGGGGCTGGAACGCGACCCACACTTCGCCGGCTTCGATCGCCTGGTCGAGCTGGCTGAGCAGCGACAGCCGCCAGGTGGCGTCCTTCATCCGCTCGGGGTCGTGATATTTCCATTTGAGCCCCTCGGAAGCGGCCTCGTCGGCGGCGACCAGCGCGCTGTTGAGGCGCTGCGCGACCGAACGGCCGCTGCCGATTTCGACGCCGAAGGTCACGGTCAAGTCGAATGCGTCGCGATCGATTCGCGCGGGGGTGCGGAACAAGGCGTGGAGCGCCTCGACGTGGTGACCGATCGCGGTCCCGGGATCGGTCAGCCACGCAAAGATGCCCTCGTCGCCCTGGTAGATGACATGGTCCTTCGCGCCGACCGTGAGCCGCTGCACGATCTGGTCGACCAGCGCGCGTTCGCTCGAGGTGGCGACGGCGGCGGCGAGCTGCGCATAATTGATGATCCGAGCGACGATCAGCGGCCGGTCGCGGTGGTTCCGGCAAATGCGAAGCGCGTTGAGGTTGGGCAGGCCGGTCGCGATATTGACCGTCCCGCGCAGCCGGTAGCGCTGCCAGGTGAGCGCGCCCCCGACGACGATCAGCAGGAACAGCGCCGGGGTGATGTCAATAAACCGCTGATAGCTTTCGGTCGCGATCGGCAGCAACAAGGCGACCAGGGCCGCGCCTGACAGCGTCAGCCCCTGGTGGCCCGCTCGCCGCTGCCGGGTCGCCCAGGCCGCGAATGGGGCGACCAAGACCAGCATCGGAAGCCAGCCGAACGCCATCGGGCGGCCGCGCTTCAGGGTTTCGGCGGCGAGCACCTGGACGAACACCCCGCCGAACCGGGCGCGCCCGGGGATCATGTAGAGATCGCCGATATTGTCCGACGCCGCGCCGACGATCACCGTCTTGCCGTTGAGGAGCCGAGCCGGAACGCGCCCGGAGATGATGTCGCTCGCGCTATGCTGGGGAATGGTGTCGAGATCGATTCGATAATTGATCGGGAATGAAGTTCCCGCGGGCCCCTTCACCCCGGCCATGATCGACGCATAACTCGGGATCACCCGCTTTCCGTCATCGAAGCCGTAGAGCAGCCGCCAGATTGCGACTTCATAATTGTAGTAGGCACTGATCAGGCCGAGTTCGCTGTAAGCCGCAAATTGGGGCAGCGGACTGCTTGCATGCTTGGTCCCGCGGCCTTCGCCCGACACCAGATGCGCGGGCAGGACCACGCGCCCCGATCGCTTCAGCGCTTCGGCGAACAATTGGTCCTGGTTTTTGTCCATCGAGAATTGGACGCTGATATCGAGCAGGATCTTGCGCGCATTGGCTTCGGTCAGCCGATCGACCAATTGTGCCTGCACCGAGCGCGGCCACGGCCACCGCCCGATCTCCTGCTGGCTTTTGTCGTCGATCTTGATGACCACGATGTCGCCGCTCGCGGCGACCGGCCGAATGTGGTTACGGGCGACGCGCAGGCCGTCCTCGAGCGGCTCGCCCATTCCGGCAAGCCCGAACAGCAGCGCGAGCAGCGTCGCAATCGCAAGCATCCGCCATGGACGCCTGGCGCTGTCGATCGGCCTTGAAGGCATGCCGGCACGCATCGCGCTTCCTTTCGGGATCAGCCATGCACCGCAAAAGGTTAGGAAAGCGGAAACTCCGCGCAAATTAACCGCTTCGCCGGACCGAAGCCCTCGACAGCCGCCACGGTGCTTGCCACAACGTCGCCGCGCGGCGATCCGGCCGGGCGGGGGAGACCCATGGACTTCATTTCGATCCTCTCGATTTTCGTGCTGGCCTGCTTCGTCGGCTATTATGTGGTGTGGTCGGTGACCCCGGCACTTCACACCCCGCTGATGGCGGTGACCAATGCGATTTCGAGCGTGATCATCGTCGGCGCGCTGATCGCGGCGGCAGCGGGAGGAAGCGCGACATCGAAATGGCTTGGGCTGGTCGCGGTCGCGCTGGCGAGCGTCAACATCTTCGGCGGATTCGCGGTGACCGCGCGGATGCTCGCGATGTACGAGAAGAAGGAGCGCAGCGATGCATGAGGCGTCGGCGACCCCGGCGTGGGTGCTGATCGCCTATCTGATCGCGGGCATCTGTTTCATCCTCGCGTTGCGCGGCCTGTCGAGCCCGGCGACCAGCCAGCGCGGCAACCGCCTCGGCATGATCGGGATGGCAATCGCGGTCGCGACCACGCTTGCGATCCACGAAATTGCGTCCTTGCCCGAAATCCTCGCCGCGATTGCGATCGGCGGGGCGATCGGCCTCGTCACCGCGCGAAGAATCCAGATGACCGCGATGCCGCAATTGGTCGCCGCGTTCCACAGCCTGGTCGGAATGGCCGCGGTGCTGGGCGGGGCGGCGGCTTATCTCAACCCCGAGGCGTTCGGGATCGTCGATGCGGCGGGCGCGATCCTGCCGGTCAGCGCGGTCGAACTCGGGCTCGGGGTGGCGATCGGCGCGATCACCTTTTCCGGCTCGGTAATCGCCTTCCTCAAGTTGAACGGCAACATGTCGGGGGCGCCGATCCTGCTCCCGCTGCGCCATGTCATCAACCTCGGCACGCTGGCGGCGATCGTCGGGCTGATCGCCTATTTTACGTTCGACCAGTCGCCGTGGGTGTTCTTCACCGCGATGGCACTCGCCTTCGCGATTGGGTTTTTGCTGATTATTCCGATCGGCGGGGCGGACATGCCGGTCGTGGTGTCGATGCTCAACAGCTATTCGGGCTGGGCCGCCGCGGCGATGGGGTTCACGCTCCACAACAGCGCGATGATCATCACCGGCGCGCTGGTCGGATCGTCGGGCGCGATCCTCTCCTACATCATGTGCCGGGCGATGAACCGCAGCTTCATCAGCGTCATCGCCGGCGGGTTCGGCGCGGTCTCGGGCGGGCCGGCGGCGGAAGCGATCGACCGGCCCTACAAGCGCGGCTCGGCCGAGGACGCGGCGTTCCTGATGCAGCAGGCGGACAGCGTGATCATCGTCCCCGGATACGGCATGGCGGTAGCCCAGGCGCAGCACACGCTTCGCGAGATGGGCGATATGCTCAAGAAGCAGGGGATCCGGGTCAAATATGCGATCCACCCGGTCGCCGGTCGGATGCCGGGGCACATGAACGTGCTGCTCGCCGAGGCCAATGTGCCTTATGACGAAGTGTTCGAGCTTGAGGACATTAACAGCGACTTCGCGCAGGCCGACGTCGCGTTCGTGATTGGTGCCAACGACGTCACCAATCCCGCCGCCAAGACCGACAAGACCTCGCCGATCTACGGCATGCCGGTGCTCGACGTGGAAAAGGCCCGCACTGTCCTGTTCATCAAGCGATCGATGGGCGGGGCGGGCTATGCGGGGGTCGACAATGAACTGTTCTACCGCGACAATACGATGATGCTGTTGTCCGACGCCAAGAAGATGGTCGAGGAAATCGTCAAAGCGCTCGGCTAGCCGGCCGGCGCAATCGTTTCTGGGTTAAAGCCCCCAGCCGGAGCCCCCGGCCGGGGTGCGTTCGGGGAGGGCGGAAATTTGAAGAAACTCGGGATCATCGGCGGGACCAGCTGGGCGTCGACCGCGCTTTACTACGAACAGGTCAACCGCGGGGTCGCCGCTCGCCTCGGCGGGCTTCACAGCGCCTTGCTGTCGATAGAGAGCCTCGACCTCGCGCCGTTCGCGGCAATGCAGCAGTCGGGGGACTGGGGCGGGGTTGCGCGGGTCGCGGTCGAAGCCGCGCGGCGGGTCAAGGCATCCGGCGCGCAAGGCCTGTTGCTCGCCTCGAACACGCTCCACAAGGTTCATGACGAGATCGCCGAGGCGACCGGGCTGCCGATCCTGCATATCGCCGATCCGACCGCCGAGCGGCTCGCCGCGGACGGGATCAAGCGGGTCGGGCTGCTCGGGACGCGCTTCACCATGGCCGAGGATTTCATTCGCGGCCGGATCGAGCAACGCGGGATCGTCATCGCGCCGATCGCCGCCCACGACGTGCGCGAAGTCGACCGGATCATCTATGAGGAGCTTGCCGCGGGACGGGTCGTGCGCTCGTCGCAGCGCACCTTGAAGACGCTGATCACCGAATTGGGCAAGCAGAAGGTCCAGGCGGTGGTGCTCGGCTGCACCGAACTGGTGCTTGCGGTCGATACGCGCGCCAACGTGCTCCCGGTCTACGACACCACCGCGATCCATGCGCGCGCGGCGGTCGAGTGGATGCTCGGCGATCGCGAGGAGGCAAGGGCGGCAGCGTAGTTCGCCTTGTTCATGACCTTCCTTCAAGTCCGCATCTGGCTGGAAATGGATATTCGACGCACGCTCGCCGACGCCCTCGCGCGACTATGCCCTCGCGCGACTGTGCTCTAATCGGCCAATCCGCTGCGCCCCACCCAGTGGGTGAACGTGGATGCCAGCGCGGGATCTCCGTCCAGACTGATTTGCCTGGCTGCAATTTCATCGTTGAAGCTGCTCATGCCCATCCACGCCGAGGTCATCGCTCGCAATTTGGCGGTCACCAGAAGATCCACATCACCCCCCGGCTCGATGGAGCAGAGGTCCACGGGTTGATCCGGAGCGACAATCAGCCAGTAGCGGCTCTCGTCTGGCGGCAGTTCGGGATAGCTGAACTGGACGACCACTCGCCGCTTGGGCATCGGATCGGCGCGCAGGTTCCGACGCATATTCCACATCAGCAAACGCGGATCGAGATTGGACAAGGAGCAGTCGGAGGACACCCAGCGAAGTGCCCACCGCCCGAGCCCTTGAATCAGCGGTCCAAGGTCGCGGCCCGACTGGGTCAACACATACTCACCGTTGTCGCGGGTAAGGACGCCTCCTTCCTCGAGCTCCCGCAATCGCTTCGAAAGCAGAGCGGGAGACATTCTGGGGACGCCCCTGCGGATTTCGTTGAATCGGGTCGATCCGGACAGCATCTCGCTCAGGACGACGAGCGTCCAGCGCGTCGCGAGCAGCTCGGCGGCCATCGCGATGGGGCAAAACTGGCCATAGACCGACCCCTGCTGCGCCGGGATTCGGATTTGGCCACCGCCCATTGCTCCCCCCGGCGATTCAGTTTCTGAACTTGAAGAGATACGCGATCGGTCGTCAAAAAGCCAACAGCCTGAGACAGCTGCTGATTGAAGCATTTGGCTCATAGAAGAGAGGAAACAGCCATGAACCCGAACAAGGAGTTGTGGGAAAAAGGCGATTTCACGCGCATCGCGGCGACGATGCGCGAAAGCGGAGAGGATCTGATCGATACGCTGGGCGTGCGGAAGGGGATGGATGTTCTCGACCTGGGCTGCGGCGATGGAACGACCGCGGTTCCAGCAGCGGAACGCGGCGCGAACGTGCTTGGCGTGGACATCGCCGCGAACCTGGTGGAAGCGGGCAATGCGCGTGCAAAAACGGCAAATCTCGGAAACCTTCGCTTCCAGCAAGGCGACGCCTCCAATCTCGAAGGCATCGAGGACGAAAGTTTCGATCTCCTTGTCAGTATTTTCGGCGCGATGTTCGCCCCGCGGCCGTTGGACGTCGCGCGTGAGATGGTGCGGGTAACGAAGACTGGCGGGCGAATCGTCATGGGCAATTGGATACCGGGCGACCCGACCCTGGTGGCGCAAATCCTGAAGATCAGCGCCGCGTACACGCCGCCGCCGCCGGAAGGCTTTGTCAGCCCGGTCACGTGGGGTGTAGAACACAATGTTCGCGAACGGTTCGGATCGGCAGGCGTGCGGCCGGAGGATATTTCATGCGAGCGTGCCACCTATGTGTTCCGTCATGATGGGCCGCCAGCGGATTTCCTGTCCCTGTTCCGCAGCTTTTACGGGCCCACCATGAACGCATTCCAGGCGGCGTCGAACAACCGACGTGAAGAGGAACTCCAGGCGGAGCTGACTGGACTTTTCGAGGGTCAGAACCAAGCCGGTCCGGACAGCACCGAAATACCGGCTACATACCTGAAGGTGATGGTCGGCAAGCAATGAGGGCGGCCGCCCCCGTGGACGATCCCAGGCCCTCGCGGAGAGAAAAAGCATGCAAGCACTGACGCCGTTCCATCTCGCGTTTCCGGTCGACGACCTCGACGCGGCGCGGCATTTTTATGGGACTGTGCTGGGCTGCGCCGAGGGGCGGAGCAGCGACCGCTGGATCGACTTCGATCTGTTCGGCCATCAGATCGTCGCGCATCGCGTCGAAGTGAGCGATGCGGCGAAGCGGCGCGGCGGCGCCAATGCGGTCGACGGCCACGATGTGCTGGTGCCGCATTTCGGAGTCGTGCTGCCGCCGGTTGAGTGGCAGGCGCTGGCCGAGCGGGTGCGGGGGGCGGGCGTGCGTTTCCTGATCGAACCGCACACGCGTTTCGCGGGCCAGATCGGAGAGCAATCGACGATGTTCTTCCTCGACCCGGCGGGCAATGCGCTCGAATTCAAGGCGTTCGCCGATCCGGACCAGCTTTTCGCGCGGTGACTCGGGCGCTGGCGGGGGCCTGGAAGCAAGACGCCCTCTCGCAAGCGGGCGCATGACGGCCTAAGTCGGCTCGCGTGAGCAAAGCCGATCGACCTGACCAACCCAACGCCTCGGGGCGCTTCAACGAGGACAAGGCGACCTATACGGTGCGCGGCGGCGCCGATGCGCCCGATCTCGAGGCGGGCGTGGCGGCGATCCGCAACGTGCTCAAGACGCTTCCCGCGCGGCCCGGGGTGTACCGGATGCACGATGCCAAGGGCGACGTGCTGTATGTCGGCAAGGCGCGCGCGCTCAAGCAAAGGGTGACCAATTATACGCAGGTGACGCGGCTGACCAAGCGGCTGCAGCGGATGATCGGCCAGACGCGCGGCATGACGATTGTCACGACCAACACCGAGGCCGAGGCGCTGTTGCTCGAGGCGCAGCTGATCAAGCGCTTTCGGCCGCCCTACAACGTCCTGTTGCGCGACGACAAAAGCTTCCCGTTCATCCTGCTGCGCGAGGATCATGCCTTTCCGCGAGTCCAGAAGCATCGCGGCGCGCGGCGCGCCAAGGGCAGCTATTACGGCCCGTTCGCAAGCGCCGGATCGGTCACTCGAACGCTTAATGCGCTTCAGAAGCTGTTCCTGCTAAGGAGTTGTTCGGACAGCTTTTTCGCCAACCGCTCGCGGCCGTGCCTGCTCTACCAGATCCGCCGCTGCTCGGCGCCATGCGTCGGGCGGATCGAGGAGGAGGCCTATGCCGAACTGGTCGCCGACGCCAAGAATTTCCTCGCCGGCAAGTCGACCGGGGTGCAGGCGCGGCTGGGCAAGTCGATGAGCGAGGCGGCCGAGGCGCAGGATTACGAGCTCGCGGCGGTCTATCGCGATCGGCTGCGCGCCTTGACCTATATCCAGGGCAGCCAGACGGTCCATGCCGAGGGGCTTGGCGACGGCGATATTTTTGCGCTCGCCTGCAACGCGGGCCAGATGTGCATCCAGGCCTTCTTCATTCGCGGTGGGCAGAATTGGGGGCATCGCAGCTTCTTCCCGGCGCACACCAACGATGTCCCCGAGGACGAGGTGCTGGCGAGTTTCCTGATGCAATTTTACGAGGAGGTGCCGCCGCCCAAGCGGATCCTGCTCGATCGGGTGCTGATCGAAAGCGGGTTGGTTGCCGAGGCGCTGAGCGCTCGCGCCGAACGCAAGGTCGAGATCGATCGCCCGCAACGCGGCCCGCGCAAAAAATTGGTCGACCAGGCCAAGCGCAATGCCGAGGAAGCGCTCGACCGCCGGCTCGCCGAAGCAACCACACAGAGCAAATTGCTGAGCGAGCTTGCCGACGTGTTCGAGCTTGCCGAGCCGCCCAAGCGGATCGAAGTCTATGACAACAGCCATATCATGGGAACCAATGCGACCGGGGCGATGATCGTCGCCGGGCCCGAGGGATTCCGCAAGAATCATTACCGCAAGTTCAACATCAAGTCGGCGATCACCCCTGGCGACGATTTCGGAATGATGCGCGAAGTGCTCGAACGGCGCTTCCTGCGGCTCGAAAAGGACGATCCCGACCGCTCGTCGGGCGAGTGGCCCGATCTGCTGCTGATCGACGGCGGCAAGGGCCAGCTTGGCGTGGTGTGCGAGATCATGGAGAATGCCGGGGTGCACGACATTCCGGTGGTCGGGGTCTCGAAGGGGCCCGACCGCAACGCCGGGCGCGAGACCTTCCACTTGCCCAATGGGCGCGAGATCACCTTCCCGCCGAACGCGCCCTTGCTATTCTATCTGCAGCGGCTGCGCGACGAGGCGCATCGCTTTGCGATCGGCACTCACCGGGCGAAGCGGGCGAAAAGCCTGACCACGTCGACGCTGGACGAGGTTCCCGGGATCGGGCCGAACCGCAAGCGCGCCTTGCTGATGCACTTCGGGACCGCGCGTTCGGTCAAGGGGGCGGCGCTCGAGGATCTCGAGCGAGCACCCGGAATCTCGAAGGCGATGGCTCGGCTGCTCCACGATTATTTCCACCCGCGCGGCTGATGCGCTTCACCACCCCGGCGATTGTCGTCGCGTTGCGGGCGCATGGCGAGCATGGCGCGGTGGTCCGGCTGATGACCCCCGACCATGGGCTCCAGGCCGCTTACGTCCGCGGTGCTCGCGGGCGGCGGATGCGGCCGGTCCTGCTCGCCGGCAATCTGGTCGAGGCGAGCCTCGCAGCGCGGACCGACACCCAGCTTGCCCAGGCGATTGTCGAAATGACTCACAGCCGGGCGCCGCTGCTCGCGGAGCCCCTCGCCGCAGCGGCGATTGCCTGGATCAGCGCGCTCACCGCGACCGCCTTGCCCGAGGGCCAGCCCTATCCGCGGCTTTATGCGGGGCTCGATGGATTGCTCGCGGCGATCGAGGCAGCGCCCGCCGCAAGCGGTTGGGGCGCCGCTTTGGTGCGGTACGAACTGCTGCTGCTCGCCGAGCTTGGGTTCGGGCTCGACCTCGACCAATGCGCGGTAACTGGAAGCGCGGAAGACCTGGTCGCGGTCAGCCCGAAATCCGGCCGAGCGATCGGGCGGGCCGAGGCCGCGCCTTATGCCGGAAAATTGCTGCCGCTGCCGCCGTTCGTCCGCGAAGGGGGGGCAGGGGACTGGCCCGACATCCTCGACGGGCTTGCGCTCAGCGGCCACTTCCTGAGCCGCGACCTGCTGCCCGATCGCTCGGCGCCGATCGGCGAGGCCCGGTCCCGGCTGATCGAACGCTTGCGTCGGGCGGCCGGACTGGCCTAGCCCCCGGTGATGGTCGACACGCTCGCTTCGCTGTTCGCGCACGTCGCCGTAACCGCCGGGATCACGGTGCGGGTCGCGGTGTCCTATCTTGCCGATCAATCATCGCCTTCGACCGGCCGCTGGTTCTGGTCATACCATATCCGCCTTGAAAACGGCCGCGACCATGCGGTCCAATTGCTTGCACGCCACTGGATCATTCGTGACGGCAACGGCCACGCGCACGAAGTGAGCGGCGCGGGGGTCGTCGGCGACACCCCGCGGATCATGCCGGGCGAAAGCTATGACTATGTGTCGGGCTGCCCGCTGGAGACCGCGACGGGATCGATGGCCGGACATTATCATATGGTCGATGAAACGGGATCGACGTTCGACATCGCCATCCCGCAATTTGTGCTCGAAGGGCCACAGGTCTGACGCCGAAACCAGAAATCGGCAAGCGCACGAAACCATTGAGTATATGATCCGTTACGGCTAGACTTGATCAATCATTTACCGACTCGTTTGCAGGTTCTGCTGGCGTTCTAACGACGGAGTATGCCCAATGAAATATGGTTCGTTCATCGCAACCGCGGCAAGCCTTGGCT
>Ga0136633_1000185_pt1 | contig 47330 bp, 50 predicted proteins | sample AntDrymeUQ832206_2_FD_105494 | JGI IMG/M metagenome (GOLD analysis project Ga0136633, IMG submission 105494) | Polar desert sand microbial communities from Dry Valleys, Antarctica - metaG UQ83 (22.06) | ecosystem: Environmental > Terrestrial > Soil > Desert | place: Antarctica: Dry Valley... | reverse complement strand
CTCGCGGCCGGTCTGCGGGTCGGTCCAGCCCCAGATGTCGTTGCCGTTGCCGCCACCGATCGAGCTCAGCGGCAGGTAGCTCTCCAGCGCGATCGCACGGCACGGAAACGGACCGGCCATGCCATTCGTGCAGGCCAGGCCGGAGAGCGGCTCCGCGGCGACGACCGCCGCCGGTGCGCGCTCGCCGCTGTCATGCATCGCGGTGAACAGCGCCTGCAGGCGCGGACTTTCTGCAGCCGCGTCGGAATTCTCAGCGGGCGGGTCGGTACTCACGACGGCCTCCTCTGCGGTGAATGTGGCATGCAGGCTGATTCTTTCAGCCGCCGTGCGGCACACGTCGGGGCGAGCCTCCACGACAGGTCGCGCCGCCCGTCGGTGGCGCGCTGTTGACGCGCGCTGACCTCGACCTCCGGCAGCTGGTCGGCGATCTGCAGACTGATCGGCGGCGTGGCGCCGGCAGCCGGTTCGATGCTCCAGGTGCCGGCGGGCGGGTCGCGCAGCACGATCCGCGTCACGAAGTCGGAGTCGTCGGGCACGACGATCGCGTCGGGACGGTCGAACACCGGCGTGCTCCTTGACGCGTCGACCACCCGCCCGCTGGGGCCGATCAGCCGCACCCGCGGCGCGCCGATCGCGCCGTGCAGCGCGAGCACCTTCACACGCGTGCCCGGCAAGACGTCGAACGTCGCGGGACCGGCCTGATTGGCATGGGCGCCGACGCGTGCGGCGCGTGCGCGCGCCGGCGCGGCCTGAGCGCCCGCGCTCTTGTACGGGCCGATGTCGCAGGAGCGCGCGAACAGCTCCGGCTTGCCGGCAGTCCACAGCGAAGCCACGCCGACCCGCACGGTATCGCCGTAGCAGGCGGCCCAGCCACGCTCCGAGAGGACCGTCTGCGCGAGGCCCTCCAGCTGCGCGAGGTCGCCGCCGAGCAGCAGCCGGCTGCTGGCCTCGACGTTGAAGTAGCGCGGCTTTGCGTCCTGCGCGGTCTCGAAGAACGCGTTCTCGATCGCGCCGCTGAAGCCGTAGCCGGCGATGTCCAGATTGAGGTTGCCCTTCAGATCGATGCGCACCTTGGCGAGCGTCCAATCGAACTCGCTGTTGCCCACCGGCACCGTCACCAGCTTTCCCTCGTCAGCGCACCGATCGTCACCGTTCCCCCGGCCGCACCGCACGTCGCGCGATCCGCAGCCGCCGGAGGCGGAGGCGGAGGCGGAGGCAGCGCGCCCGGACCGCCGCCAGCAGGTGGCGGAGGAGGGGGAGGAGGCTCGACGACCGGAACGCCCGGCGGCAACTCCTTCGGCGGCGCCTCCTTGACCTCCCAGCTCACCACGACCGGCGCCGACGCATTGCCAACCGCGTCACGCGCCACGATCGCCAAGCTGTGCGAGCCCACAGCAAGGCTCGCCAAGCGCTGCGGCTCGCCCTGCGGCGGCGTGCAGAGGAAACGTTGCCTTGCGCGCAGCCAGACACCACGCCCGACAGCACTACTCGAGCTCGGCGCCTACGCGGCCAACCCCGGTCCGTGCGGCCTTCCCCCACGATTGCCCGTCATGGGCAGGCATGAAGCGGGCGCCGTGCCTGTGCCGGTGCCGGTGCCGGTGGGCATCTCACTGCGGCAAGGCGTCGTAGCGGTACCAGTCAAGCTGCGCCGAAGCGGGATCGAGCACCTCGCTGGGCCGCATCGACGGCCAGACAATCGACAGCAGCGGGTCGTCGGCTCGATGGCCGCTAAGGCCCTCTCCAGGCACGGGTGCATAAGTCCGGCCGTGCTTCGTGAGCCAGGCCTCCCACTGACGATCGACATTGCAGTGGTTCAGAAAGAAGACCGGATCGTTCGGAGATGACGCAGGCTCCATCGAGCCGCCGATGAAGACGTGGACGCGGTTGTGCATCCAGGCCCCCTGCCGCGGCGGCGTCTGGGCGTCGCGCCAGCCCTCGACCTTGTTGCGGAAACTGTTGGTTGCACGATTCCAGCCTTCCTTGTCGTACGTGTCGTCCGCGAGCGCGAGCGTCTGCTCGGCTCGTTTGGGCAAGCCTGGCGCGGCCGGGTGTTTGCCGGAGCTTCGGTGGATGGGCCGCGGCGGCAAGACGAACGTGCGGTTGTCGGAGGGGTCGGTGGCCAGGCGGATCTCGAGGGCGCCGAACGGTCCGGTCGTGATCTCGCCTTGCGGCGGGCCCACGTGCGACCAGATCGCCGCGTCGAGCTGCGCGGCGGGGGTTTGTTGGCCGTCAGTGGCCCAGTCCCAATAGGGCAGGCCGAAGTCCCGCTTCCCGGTGACGGCCTGGATGGCCTCCTCGAGGCGGCGCAGGTACAGACGGTGCCAGGGAGCGAACACCGGGCCGCCGTGCGCCCGGTTGCCGCCGCCCGGCGTCGTCCAGTTCATCGCGACGACGTGCCACCAGGTGAAGAGGTCCCACCAGCTCAGCGGGCGGTTCAGCTCCGCGGCGGTTCCGAAGATCCGCGCGGCCGGCGCGCGCTGCACGATCGTGCTGTCGTTGAGCTGCGCCGGCGTGATCGACGTCGGGCGGCGGCTGAGATCGAGCACGCCGTCGGCGTATGTCGCCATGTGCTCCGACGTCAGGACGTTGCTGCGAACGACTGCCATCACGCCTCCTTCCGCGCGGCGCGGAACGCGTCGCGCAGACTCTGCGGCGCGTCCTCCCCGTGGTCGATCACGCTGCGGATCAGGTCGACCGCGGACGGGAGCGCGTACTGAGGAAGACCGTGATAGGTGACCGAGCCGTCTTGCAGCACCTCGAGGTGCTGATTCCACGGCTCGCCGTCGATCGTCACGTCGTAGCGGGTCACGATCTCGACCTCGTGCCCGCGGTACGCAAACCGGCGGACGCCCGAGCCGTGCCCATGCCCGGCCGCCGGCTGTTCGTGGCGGTGCGCATCGCCCACCGACAGCTGGTCGTCCCGGAGCTCGGCGCCGCTGGGCTCATACCCCCGGGCGGCGAAGTCCGCGGCAAGTCTGTCGAGATCCTCCATGGTCCAACCTCCCGGTTCGCAGCGGCGGGATCCGTGAGGCCACGCTAACCGCTCTCGCCGCCGGCTGCAGCTTTTCTGAGTACGTTGCTACGCCCTGGCCGCGGGCCGCCGGCGAACCGACCCTTCAGGAGCCGTCTACCACTGCCGCTACTTTGAGCTTGCCGAGGATAGTCGAGCACCTCGACGCGCCGATCCTCAACCGGCGCGGCGACCTCGGGTACATGCGCTCAACACCTTCCGCGGGGACAACCGAACGCGCAGGCGTTGCTCGCGCCGCGCGCCGTCTATCTGCGCTCGCCGACGCTCGTGCGCGAGTTAGGCTCGCGCGGCGACGCTGGCTTCAGATCGGCCTCAGCGGCAAGCTCGACCAGAAGGGGGTCGACCTGACGCCCGTCGGCGAGCGCGTCGCATTCAAGTTGACGCTCCGCTTGTCTTTGACTGAACCGTGGTTTAGCCTCGGTCCGTGCGCCTCAAATTCTGGGCCGCGAAGCCTGATCCCGGCGGTCAGCCGATTGGCGACTCCGGGGCATCCGGTCGGATCGTGTTCCTGCCCGGCACGCTCGTCGTTGATTGGCTGGACGAAGAGGCGCTTGAGGACGTCGCCGAGCAGCTGGATCTGCGATCAGCCGTTGAAAGTCGCCTAATGGACGTCGACGGGACGACTTACAAGGTTGGACTGGCGCCACAGATATTCTCGGCTGAAATGGCTCTGGCCGACGAATCAACGCACGAAAGGAAGTTCGGTCGGGCGGCCGCGAGCGTTCGGCTCCGCGCTGTACTGAACAAGCTCGTCGCTCAGAACGAGCTAGCAGATTTTCTCCTCGGCAGCTACCGAAACCGATACCAATCCGAGTCACACGACCCGTTCCGCGATCGCGATGTGAGCATCGAGGCGTTCTCTGCGCTCGTCGTACACGGCGACTCGGACATGGAAAAGAAGTCCGAGGCTGAGATGGAGTTCAGCCTGGCCCTGCACGGGCGCTGCTACAGCGCCGCTCGCTTGCGTGATTGGTTCCTGCTCGAAGGCCACTGGAGGGTCGAACGTAACTCAGAATGCACGCTTTCCTTTGTCGGCGTTTCCCCAACGGGCAATGTGATCGAGACCAGCGAGCTGTTCTCGGTACGCGTTGCTCTACCCGGAGGTTCCTCCTCCGAAGGTTGGCGACTCCCGGGCGCGCGATTGCAGACGGGCGCAGTAGTCAGGGCCACGGCCTTCGGGTCTGTCGACGACTACGACGATGAGAGTAAGCGCCTCACCGTGAGCGCGATTGCAATCTTTGATCGCAAAGCGGGGGATCCTGGGTTTGCCTGGGGGGGTTACTCAGCCGGCCCTGAGGTTATCCCGCAGGCGAGCGCTGGCGCTTAGCTGAAGCCCAGAAGGCTTGGCGCGACCCCGAACGCTGAGCGGGCTCTTCCCCTATGGCCGGAGCGAGCGGGCACCTAGCTAGGCCAGAGTGCCGCTCTTGTGCAGGACCGACACGGAGGGTCGCCGCCTCTCGTTTGCGCGAGGAGCAGCACTGCTCGGCACCGCCTCTCGCATCGCCGCCGTGATCTGCGCGGCACTCCTGAGGGCCGCTCGAGCAGCATGTGGACATCGTCGAGCTACTAAACGTCGCATGATTTTGGAGACGTTCGCCGCCGACATGAAGTAGTCGGGTGACCCTCGCGCCGCCCACGTCGCCGCGCAGTCACCAGTAGAGCGCGATAATCTCCGCTTCGAGAAAGTGCTCGTCGACATTGTCGGGCTCCACTATCGGCTTGGCCTCCGATGCGACACACACAGGTGCGGGAGGCAGGCCGTATTCGACGATCACATCGCTTCGGTGTCGAGCGATGTCCGCCGCTCCGATGCCGCCTTCTCCGACACTCTGACCGAGCAGCTCAAGCGTCGCAGCAAATACCGGCCCTGGTTTGCTCGAGGCTCCCGTCAAGCGCTTCCGCCGACTGCTGCAGGGCCCCGCTTTCAAGCAACCGGCGAACGGCGAACGTCGTCCGCCGAGCCTTCGTCGCCGGTGACGCGGGCAGCAAATTCCATCAGCGCCTCATGCAAGCGACGGGCTTCCTGGGGCAGCGCTGCCGACTGGCGAACCACCGTCGCCAGTCCACGCCCGGCATCGTTGAGCTGGTCGGCTAGTTCAGGCACGAAGGGCCGGAGGACCTCTGCGAGCTTGACCGGCGACCATTGGTTCCGCACCTCGCCGACCGCCACGCGGCCGGTCAAGACGAACGTGTGCTGGCCAAAGAGGACGGTGCCTGAGGTCTTTCCAGAACAGATCGTGCTGCGCGAATCCCACGACGAACAGGGGTTCGACGACATGACGTTCCGCTGAGGGTAAAGCGGCAAGGGCGGAGCGCGCGACGACCCGCGGGCTTCCTTCGCGGTGCACGACGGCGTAATCGATGGCCCTCGCCCTTATGGGGACGAGACCGACGAGGAGTCGCTCGAGGATGCGGTTGAAAGCGACGACCTGCTTCATCTCGGCATCTCGGCTCGGTCGATTGGGCCGAGAAGCTGTGCCCCCTCTTGGTTGAGGACATCGACGAGCGAAGTGATCGTCGTGCTTACTCGGAATGCCTCGTCGGCGTCGAGGTCGACATTCATCTCGAACAAATCGCCACGTCGAAGGGGCATCGGCGGCTCGGCGCCGGAGATCGCTGGATCGGCGGTGAAACGAAGTTGTGTTGCTCGGCCTCCAAGAACTGCTTAAAGCGGGCTTGGGCGCTCGACTTGCGGACGATCTGCGAACTGCTGCTCGCCGTTGTCTCCCCGCGGCTTCGCAGGTCCGACTTGGCGCCAGGTATCCCGACGGAGAGGCCGCTCGACGTCTCGTCTTTCAGTGACTGTAACTCAGTGTCCGTGAAGTTGGTCGGAACGGGACCGCTGCGGGAGGCGAGCAGGCTGTAGACGCTCACCTTGTCACCTTGTCGAGGTATACGAACTCACGCAGTGAATGGCTCAGGAGGGGCTCTGCGATACCCGGTCGGCTTGCGGTACCACGGCCACCGCCAAGGCATTAGCTGGTCCCCTGCTCCTGCATCGCGATGGCGAGGTTGCGCCGTTCGACGAGGCGAACGAATCCACCTAGGTAATCCTCTGCCCTAATGACCGACCGGCCGGAGTCCTGGACAGCCAGTAGCGCGGCCTCGGGATCGCCGTTAGGTCGGCGGGCGACCACCCGTTCGTCTGTTCAGCGACGGCGGCGTGCGGAACGGGGCCCGCAGTTGCGAGCGCGCCGGAGCTGATCTTGAGGATCGCCTCACGGTCGTCGCGGTCGGGGTATCGGGAACTCGGCGATCCAGTCGAAGCGACCGGGCACGTCGGAGAGCCGGATCGATGTCGGCTATGCGATCGGTTGCTCCGATGATGACGACGTTGCTGTCCGCGGTGAACCCGTCCATCTCTGTAAGTGTGGTCGCGACCACGCGGCGAGAGAACTCATGACTATCGCCCTCGCGACTGCCCGCGATGCTGTCGATTTCATCGAAGAAGATGATCACGGCGGGCTTACCGCGAGCCTCCCGGAAGAGGGAGCGAAGCGCCTTCTCACTGTCGCCGACCCACTTGCTGACGATGGCCGGACCTGAGACTTCGTAGAAGCTTACGCTGCTCTCGTTGGCGATCAGGCTCGCCAGCTTGGTCTTTCCGGTGCCGGGCGGGCCAGCAAACAGAACGCCCTTGACCGGCCGTGCGCCGATGGCGGCCAGTTCGGTGCGCCAACGGAGCGGAGCCTCGACGAGCTCTCGGGTGCGAGCGACCACCTTGCTGTACCCACCGAAGCTCTCGAACCCGGGTCCACCCGTCACGCGTTTTCTCCGGAACCCGGCGACCGGGTCCTCATAGGGTCACTGAGCCCGTGGGGACGCAGCGGGCGGTCTGATCTGATCTGAGCAGGCGCTGAGGAGAGAAGCTCGACGAGGAGGCCGGTGCGAGGTCACCAGGAACCTTCTCGTCGAGCCGGGGCGATTCCTCGACCACCTGTACTGGGGCCGACGATCCCGCCGCCGAGCACCTGCTGAAGCTCGCTCTGGAAGTCGACCGCGTCCGATGATGGCGTGCCGGCCCGCGGCGACGCGGCGGGCGAGCGTCCGGGTAGACCCGGCCCATGATCACGCCACCACCGGGGTTCGCCGCGATCGAGGGTCCGGGACCGTTCGTCGTTCGTCGAGCACCTCGGTCCCCTCTTTCTCCGCGAGGGCGACGACGACGGTGCGGTCGTCGGACTGCGCGCGACGGACCGGCACCTTAACCGCGGCGGCGCCGTCCACGGCGGGCTGCTGGCGACCCTCTGCGACTTCGCCGTCGGCCACGCGGTGCGCACGCAGGCCGACGACATCTCCGGCGCGGTCACGGTGTCGCTGACGATCGACTACCTGACCGGGGCGCACCCCGGCGCGTGGCTGCAGGCCCACGCCAAGGTCGAAAAGCTCGGTGGCCGCCTCGCATTCGCTGACTGCTCGGTGACGGCGGACGATCGCGAGGTCGTGCGCGCCCGGGCCGTGTTCAGCGTGCTCGACTGACGCGGAGACGGTGCGCACCGGCCGGGCAGCCAGAGCCCGGCACTGTCCTGGATAGGTGTCATCCAGCGACACCAGGGCAGGACAGCGTCCATCACACGGCCGCGCCGGCCTCCGTCAGCAGCCGGTCGGCCACGGCGCGCAGGTCCGAGTCCAGATGGCCGCACAGCACGTCGCGCAGCAGCGCGCGGAGGTGCGCGGTCAGCTCGGCGAGCAGCACCTGAATGCCGCCGTCGGCGGGCGCCAAACCGGCGATCACCGCGCGCTCGAGCGACACCGCATGCGCGACGCGCGCCGTGACGGCCACGCGATGCTCCTCGGTCGCGCACAGCGCGGCGACGCGGCCGGCGAGCAGCCCGCTCGCCGGGCCCTCCGGCTCGAGCAGCGCGCGCAGCGCCAGCAGGTGGTCGGTCAGCGCCTCGAACAGGCTCGGCCGCTCGCACCCGAGCTCGTAGCGGCGCAGCGCCCACGCGAGCTCGCCGGCGCGCGGGGTGCGGCGCGTGATGAGCGAGATGAACCCGCGCAGCTCGTCCTCGGAATTCTCGTCGACCTCGAGCACGCCGTGCGGGCGCCCGCCCGTGCCGAGGTCGCCGAGCGTCCACGGCCCGATGGCGCTTCGCTCCCACGCGACGGGCCCGAGCGCGACGCGCGCGGGATCGAACAGACGCAGCGCGCTCAGCAGGCGGCGGAAGCGCACGCGCGCCTCGGTCAGCGGCGCTGGATCGCCCGGTCCGCTCGCGACGGTCAGGCAGGCAAGCACGCACGGGTCGTCGGCGCCCAGCGGCCAGACCGCGTCGCGCGGCGCATCGTCGAGGCGCTCGCCCTGAATCAGCGACAGCCCTTCGCCGAGCGCGATCTCCTTGGACGCGATCCGCAGCCCGAGCAGCGGCGCGACGACGATCGACTCGCAGCGTCCTTCGAAGACCGCCGCCTCGATCTCGGCGTACGCGCGCTCGAGGCGCTCGGGCGTGATGACGAACTCCGTCGCCTCGCTGAAGACGCGGCTGATGAAGACGCGCAGCGCCGCGTCGGCGAGCTCGCGCGGCTCGCTCGGGATGCGCGGCTCGCCCTGCGCGCGCAGGTAGTCGCCGACGCCGTCGAGTTCGGCGAGCGCGCGTGCGGCGGCGGCGTAGGTCGGCAGCCGGCCGAAGACGCCGACCCGGTCGCGGATGAAGGTGTCCGTCAGCGGCCGGTAGCAGTACAGCGGCGTGTCCAGCCGCCGCCCGCGGGACTCGACGACCTCGAACGGGACCTCGGCCCCGTCGGCGGTGTCGCCGGCCAGCAGCCAGGCGGCCTCCTCGGCGAAGGCGCTGAGGGCGTCATACAGCGGGCGATAGCGCATGCCGGTGACGTTCGCCCGAACGCCCCGCGCTCCTCCCGCTGCAGGCGGTCGTTCAGTCCGCCACGTCCGGTCGCGCGCGCAGGATGATGTCGTGGCTCGTGATGACGAGGCCGAGCCGCTCGCCGAGGCCCTCGACCGCGCGCTCGAGCTCGGTGTCCTCGAACGGCACGACGTCGCCCGAGTCCTCCATGACGATGTGGTGGTGGTGGTCGCCCGACGGGTCGACGGGCTCGTAGCGCGCGACGCCCTCGCCGGAGTCAAAGCGCCGCACGAGCCCGAGCTCGTGCAGGGTCTCCAACGCGCGGTAGACCGTCGCCGTCGAGCCGGCGCTGCCGGTCTCGCGCAGGCGGTCTGCGATCTCCTGCGCCGTCAGCAGGCAGCTCTGGCGGCCGAGCAGCTCGACGACCGCGCTGCGCCCGGCGCTGGCCCGCAGACCGGCGCCGCGCAGCACGGCGTTCGAGTGCTCCAGCCAGGTCTCGTGCGCCGCGCGATGCATGGCGCCATGGTGGCATGCGGCGTGAAGCCCGGGGTCGGTGGGTAGCATCGACAGGGCATGCAAGCGCCCGACGTCGTCACGACGGCGGACGCCAGGCAGGCGAAGAACGGTCGGCGGATGGCATCCATCGATGGGCTGCGCGGTCTTGCCGCACTGTCCGTCTTCATCTTTCACGGATGGCTGTACACGATGCCCGAACCGGCCGCGTCGAACCGTTCGACCATCGGCGACTATGCCGTCCACGAGCTGCGCCTCGGGCTCGTGCTGTTCTTCGCGCTGTCGGGCTTTCTGTTGTCGCGCCCCTGGTTCGCAGCCGCGCTCGAAGAGCGCCGGCCCCCCGATCTGGGCAACTACCTGCGCGCCCGCGTGGCGCGTATCGCGCCCGCCTACTACGTCGCGCTGATCGGCTCGATCGGCCTGCTGTGGGGTCTCTCCGGGACGCCCGGCCTGCGCCTGCCCCCCGCGGGCGAACTCCCGCTGTACTTCGTCTTCGCCCAGAACACCTCGCCGGCGAGCGTCATGAAACTCAACCCGCCGATGTGGTCGCTCGCCGTCGAGGTGAGCTTCTACGCGTTGCTGCCGCTGATCGGCTGGCTCGCGGTCAGGCTGCCGGCCCGCCGGCGCATGCAGGCGCTGCTGCCGCTGGCGCTGCTCGCGCTCGGGATCCTGTGGAACTGGCAGATCGCCGGCCAGGGCCTCGGGCTGACGTTCTCCAAGACGCTTGCCGCGATGCTGCCGTACTTCGCCGTCGGGATGCTCGCGGCGCTGTGGCTGCACGGCCGCACGCCCTGCGCCACGAGCCGTCGCGCGATGATCTGCGCGGGGCTCGTGCTCGTGCTCGCGAACGCCGCGGTCAAGGCCGCCGTGCCGGCGGCCGGCGTCGATGCCGGCTCGTGGTTCTCGATCGTCCGCGACCTGCCCTCGGCGATCGGCTTCGCGCTGATCATCGCCGCCGCCGCGTCGATGACGCGCAGCCGGGTGCTCGGCAGCCGCGTGCTGGCCGGGATGGGCCTGATCTCCTACGGCTTCTACCTGTGGCACGTCCCGGTGCTCGTGTTTCTGCGCGGGCACGGACTGCTGCCACTCGATCCGCTGCTCGGCACGGTCGTCGCGCTCGTGCCCTCGGTCGCGGTGGCGACGCTGAGCTGGTTCGCGCTCGAGCGGCCGATCATCGCGTGGGCCGCGCGGCGCAACGAGCGCGCGCGCGAGGAGCGACGCACCCGCGAGCGCGCCTGGAGCCGCGAAACGTCAGGCGGCGGCGCCGACCGCCGCGCCGGCGGCCGCGAGGTCGGGACACTCCGCGCCTAGCGCACCGCCGAGCCAGCGATCGCCGTACGTGCGCATGCCGTCGATGATCGGCAGCAGCGCCAGCCCCTTTTCCGTCAGCGCGTACTCGACGCGCGGCGGCACCTCGGGATAGGTCTCGCGCTCGACGATGCCCTCCTCCTCGAGCGCGCGCAGGCGCAGCGACAGCGTGCGAGGGCTGATGCCCTGCAGCGAGCGCTCGAGCTCACAGAAGCGCGAGCGGCCCTCGGAGAGGTCACGAACCAGCAGCAGCGTCCACTTGGCGCAGACGATCTCGGCTGTCTTGCAGACCGGACATGTGTCGTCCATGGCTCAATACTTTACAGACTGAAGCACGCGCTCGCCCTCGCGGTGCGCTCGCGCTACGGCCGCGCGGTCAGGCCGCGGCGCGCTGCGTCTCGGCCTGGTCGAGGTCGGCCATCGTCGTGCCCTTGCGCCCGTCGGCCTGCAACAGGAGCTTGAAGTCGTGCGGGCTGGTGGCCGCCTTGAGCGCCTGGTCGACGTCGACACGGCCGGCCTTGACGTGGTCGAAGAGCGCCTGGTCGAAGGTCTGCATGCCGTAGTACGCGCCCTCGCTGATGACCTCGGTAAGCCGGCCGGTCTGCTGCGGGTCCATGATCATGTCGCGCACGCGGCCGGTCATTCGCAGAACCTCGCAGGTCGCCACGCGGCCGCCGTCGGTCGAGCGCACGAGGCGCTGGGAGATGACGCCCTTCAGCGTGCCGGCAAGCATCGCGCGGACCTGCTGGTGCATGTGCGGGGGGAAGAAGTCGATGATCCGGTTGACGGTCTCGGCGGCGTCGACGGTGTGGACGGTCGACAGCACGAGGTGGCCGGTCTCCGCCGCACTGAGCGCCGTGTGGACGGTCTCCTCGTCGCGCATCTCGCCGATCAGGATCACGTCCGGGTCCTGGCGCAGGACGCGGCGCAGCGCGCGCTTGAAGGACAGCGTGTCCATGCCGACCTCGCGCTGGTTGATGATCGAGCTCTTGTCGACGTGCAGGAACTCGATCGGGTCCTCGATCGTGACGATGTGCTTGGAGTGCATGCGGTTGATGTGATCGATCATCGCCGCGAGCGTCGTCGACTTGCCCGAGCCGGTCGTGCCGGTCAGCAGGATGATGCCGCGCTCCTCGTCGGAGAGCTCGGTGATGACCTCGGGCAGCATGAGCTCGGAGACCGTGCGGATCGAGTGCGGGATCGCTCGGGCGACGAGGCTCAGCGTGCCGCGCTGGCGAAAGGCGTTGACGCGAAAGCGCGCGACGCCGGAGATCGAGTAGGAGAAGTCGACCTCGAACTCCTCCGCGAGCTCCTGGAGCTTGACCGGGTCGTGCAGCATCGTGGTCACCGCGACCTCGGTGTCCTGGGTCTCGAGGACCGCCGCGTCGGCGATCGGGCGCAGCTCACCGTCGATACGCATCATCGGTGGCTTGGTGACCTTCAGGTGCAGGTCGGATCCGCCGAGCTGCACGAGCGTGCAAAGGGCGTTGTCGATGTCGAACACGTTCGTGGCATCGGTCGCCCCTCCCCCGCCCATGAGGGCGCCGAGGGTCTTGATGGACGAATGTCGACCGCCCGAACTCCAACTAGCGGCGGCAGTCTCCCATGCCGGTCAGTCCCAGTCCGGCGCCCACGACGGTTCGATCGTGCGCATGCCGCGCTCGCGGCCGGCGATCGCTTCGCGGTCGGCGTCGGACAGCTCGAAGTCGAAGACGTCGAGGTTCGCGGCGCGGTGCTCATGGCTCGCGGCCTTGGGGACAGCCGCGACCCCCGGCTGGTCGAGCAGCCACCGCAGGACGACCTGCGTGGGGCTGCGGCCATGCGCCTCGGCGATGCCGCGAATCAGCGGGTCGCGCAGCACCGCGCCCTGGGCCAGCGGCGAGTACGCCGTGATCATGACATCGCGCTGGCGGGCGAGATTGAGCAGCGCAGACTGGCCGAGGTACGGGTGATACTCGACCTGATCACAGACGATCGGCGCGAGCTCGAGCGCCTCGTGCAGCATCGCGCTGGGAAAGTTCGAGACGCCGAGATGGCGCACCGCGCCCTGCTCCTGCAGCTCGCGCATCGCGCCGAGCGTCTCGCTCAGCGGCGTGCCGTCCGGGCTCGGCCAGTGGATCAGCAGCAGGTCGACGTAGCCCATCTGGAGCTCCCGCAGCGAGCCCTCGAGCTGGCGGCGCACCTCGCCGGCGCGCAGGTTCTGGGGCAGCAGCTTCGTCGTCACGAAGACCTCGCCGCGATCGACGGCCGCGGCGGCCAGGCCGCGGCCGACGTCGGCCTCGTTGGCGTACATGCGCGCGGTGTCGATGTGGCGGTAGCCGAGCGCGAGCGCGTCGACGACCGCCTCCTCGCAGGCGGCGCCGCTGAGCTGCCACGTGCCGAGGCCGAGCTTCGGGATCTCGACGCCCTGGACGGTGAGGGTCGTGGCTTCGCGTGGCATCGGTTCGCCCGTGCCCGGGCGGACTCGCGGTCAAACAGACGCCGTCTGGCGCCAGTGCCTTACGCTCGCGGCCGTGGATCGCGGTGAGGACAGCTCGGCTGCGGCACGCTGGCGGCGGCTGGTGACCGACCGCCTCGAGGAGACGGAGCGCCTGGCGCCCTCCCGCGGCGCGATGGACAGCGCGTTCTGGGACCGCCGCGCCGACCGCTACGACGCCGCCATGAAGCGCTCGAGGATCGAGGGCGATCCGCTGCTGCGCCGGCTGCGGCGCCTGACGGACGGCTCCACCACGGTGCTCGACGTCGGCGCCGGGACGGGCCGCTTCGCGCTCGCGCTGGCTCCGGGCGTGCGGCACGTGACAGCCGTCGACCTCAGCGAGGGCATGCTCGCGGTCGCGCGGCGCGACGCGACCGACGCTCACATCACGAACCTCGAGACCGTTCACGCGTCGTGGGTGCAGGCGGCGGTCGAGCCGGCCGACATCGTCTTCTGCGCGTACGTGCTACCGCTGGTCCCCGACGCCGTGCCGTTTCTGGAGAAGCTTGACGCCAGCGCTCGCAAGCGGGTCCTGCTGTACCTGGGCGCCTGGTCTCAGGACGCCGTGCTCGACCCGCTCTGGCGCCATTTCCATGGCACCGCCAGAACTCCCGGCCCGAGCCATCTCGACGCGTTCGACATGCTCGGCGAGCTCGGCATCGCCGCGCAGGTCACGCCCGTCGAGACCGTCGGCCACCGCCGCTTCGCGACGATCGACGAGGCCGTCGATCAGTTTCGCGAGGCGCTGCTGCTGGCCGACGAGCCGGACGTGCGCGAGGAGCTGGGACGGCTGCTCGCGATGTGGCTGCTCGGTCGCAGGGGCGCCTACCGGTGGCCGCTGCGCACGATGCCCGCGGCGATCATCCACTGGCGCCCCGGGCAGCGCAGCTGAACGACAACGGGGCCCCGCAGGGCCCCGCTGTGCGTTCGTGCTCGGGCGCGGTCGCCTCGATCAGGCGACGTCGCGGAGTTTTTGAGCTTCCGCGAGGCTCTGGAGCTTCTTCAGCGACTGGTTCTCGATCTGGCGGATGCGCTCGCGCGTGACGTTGAACGTCCGCCCGACCTCATCCAGCGTGCGCGGGTGCTCGCCGCCGAGGCCGTAGCGCAGCTCCAACACGCGACGCTCCCGGTAGGAGAGGTTCTCCAGCGCCTCGCGCAGGGCCTCCTTGGTGAGGATCTCCGCGGCGCGCTCGTACGGCGACTCGGCCCGCTCGTCGGCGATGAACTGGCCGAACTCGGACTCCTCCTCGTCGCCGACCGGCTTCTCCAGCGAGACCGGGGCCTGCGCAGAGCGCTTGATCGAGTCGACCTCCTCGGGGTCGATGCCGGTGACCTCGGCGATCTCCTCGGGCGTCGGCTCGCGGCCGAGCTCCGTGACGAGCTTGCGCTCGGCACGGCCGATCTTGTTGAGCTTCTCGACGACGTGGACGGGAATCCGGATGGTGCGCGCCTTGTCGGCCAGCGCACGGGCGATCGCCTGGCGGATCCACCACGTCGCGTATGTGGAGAACTTGAAGCCCTTGCGGTAGTCGAACTTCTCTGCCGCGCGAACGAGACCGAGTGTGCCCTCTTGAATGAGGTCGAGGAACGGGAGTCCCTGGTTTCGGTAGTTCTTCGCGATCGAGACGACGAGCCGCAGGTTCGATTCGACCATCTTCTGCTTGGCGTCGAGGTCGCCGCGCTCGATGCGCTTGGCGAGATCGACTTCCTCCTGAGCTGTCAGCAGCCGGACCTTGCCGATGTCCTTCAGAAACAGCTGAAGGGAGTCGGTGGTCATGTCCGGCTTGAGGTCGATCGTGGCCTTCTTGCGCGCGCGGCGCTTGTCGGGTGCACGTTCGACCGCGTTGGCGGCCTGAACCGCGGGATCGATCTCCTCTACGAGCTCGATCTCGGACTTCTCCAGGTAGCCGTGCAGCTCTTCGATGTCGGCCTCGTCGAGATCGATCTCGGCGACGGCGCCAGCGATCTCGGCGTACGTGAGCACGCCGGTCAGCTGACCCTTGACGACGAGGCCCTTGATCTCTTCGAGTTCTTGTAGTTCGACTACGGACATTGCGTTCGCTTTCACGTCGTGCGCCGACTGGGGGCGACCCGCGCACCCGGAATCGAGGGCGGGGCCGTCACGTCACTTCCTGGGGCAGTACCTCGCCCAACCTCGACCGCCAACTCTAGCGGCACCTTTCGGGCAAAGCGCTTTACTTTTTGAAGTCATCGACGCTGCCAGAGCTAGTACGCCCGGCCGAGGCATTTGTTTCGCGGTTCGCGCCGGGATCGCACGGAGCACGTGGCATCATCACCATTGTGCCCAACCAAGACGATTCTGATCGCGAGGTCATGACGAGCCTGCCGCGCTCGCGACCGACGCGACGCAGCGCCAAGCGCGGCAAGCAGGCTCCGAGCGCCGCCTCGACGCCCGCCAAGGCGACGTCGAGCCCGCGCGCGGCCGCCGGCGCGAAGGCGACGTCCAAGCTGCGGGCGGCCGCAGCCGCGAAGCCGAAGCCCGCCGCCAAGCCGAAGGCGAGTGCCACGGCGAAGGCCGGCGCCAAGCCCAAGGCGACCGCCAGGTCGAAGACGAGCGCTACGACGAAGGCCGGCGCCAAGCCGCGGGCCGCCACCAAGCCGAAGGCGAGTGCCGCGGCCGAGGCCGGCGCCAAACCAAAGGCCACGGCCAAGGCCGGACGCAGCGCGGCTTCCGCGGCCACGACGGCCGCCCCCGGAAGCCGGCCGCCGCGCACGACGCCGCGGCCGAAGCCGGCCACCGCGGAGCCGCGCAGCGCGGTGGGCGCCGCCGCCGAAGGTCTTGGGGGCGCAACCACGGCCGACGGCCCGGCGAGCGCGGATGCCGCCGAGGTCGCTCGCGCCACGGCCGCCGCCGCCGAACGCGTTCGCGCCGCGGCCGCCGAGAGCGCCGCCGCCGGCCCGAGCGCCACCGCGCCGAAGATCCCGCCGACGCGCAAGGTGCCCGCCGCGGGCTACGCGGCGCCGTCGCCGCGCGAGGACGAGGACAAGGACGGCTCGGCGGTCGCCGATCTCGTCAGCACGACGGTGCTCGCGGCGACCGAGCTCGCGCACATCGGCCTCGACGTCGGCCGCGCCGCCCTGCGGTCGATGATCGACCGCCTGCCCAAGCCCTGAGGCCGGCGGCCGGCTGCGGGTACCGTGTGCGGATGCCCAGGGTCGCCGCCTCGATCGCCGCCGCAGCGGGCCTGCTCGTGCTGGCGTGGTTTGCGGGGATCCGGCGCCTGTTGCGGCGCTCCGCGCCCGTCGCGCGCGCGGTGATCGTCGATCCCGACGACCACACGACGATGGATGCGCAGGGCGCCGTGCGCTCGATCCAGGCGGCCGACGTGACGCTGCCCGCCGCCGCGCTCGCGGAGATCTGGACGCCGATGCATCTCGAGCGCCTCGCGCGGACCTACTGGCGCTTTCTGTCGCACTGCACGCTCGGTCTGATCCGCGTGAAGTACGACGACGACGGGCGCGACATCGTCCTGCTGGCGCGGCCGCTCGTGATGCTGCGCTTCCGGGCGCCCGAGTACGAGATGGACGCCGACCGCGGCATCGTGCGCTGGCGGATCGCCCGCGGCCTGCTCGTCTCGCATGCCGGCCACGACGGCGACGGCTACCTGCAGATCGACGTGCGCCGCTGCGAGCCGCCCGACGCCGCGACGGCGCGCGTGCACGTCGAGGTCGAGGTCGCGAACTTCTACCCCGCGCTCGCAAGCGGGATCGCGCGCTGGTTCTACTCGGCGACGCAGTCGCGCATCCACGTGATCGTCACGCACGGGTTTCTGCGCTCCCTGGCGAGGCTGCGCCTCGCCCCGTCGGCGGTGGGCCGCTACGCGACCACGCGCGTCGATGCCGTACCCGACCCGCCGCCGGCATCGAAGGAGCGCACCCCGGCGTGACCCACAGCACCGGCGACGCGATCGTCGCGCTGCGGCCGATCGAGCGCGACGTCGCGGCGGCGCTGCTGGCCGGGCAGCAGCCCGCGGGCATCGTCTTCGCGCCGGGCTACCCCTCGCCGTTCTCGCTCGAGGTCATGGACCTGCTCGCGGGCGTGCGCGCCGCCGAGGCCGGCCTGGACTTCCACAGCTGGTTTGTCGTGCGCAGCGACGACGACGCGGTCGTGGGCGAGATCGGCTACGGCTTCGACGAGGGATCCGCGACGGCGACGCTCGGATACACGATCGTCGAGCCGTGCTGGGGTCGCGGCTATGCGACAGGCGGCCTGCGCGCGCTCGTCGAGCACCTGCGCGCCGAAGGGCGCGTGCGGCACCTGGAGGCCAAGGCGCCTGTCGACCACGTCGCAAGCCGTCGGGTCATGGAGAAGGTCGGGATGCAGCTCTGCGGGCGGCGCCTGGAGGAGATCGACGGCGAGCTCGTCGATCTCGCCGTCTACGAGATCGCCTGACGCGAGCCCGGCCGCGCGCATCATGCGCGCGGCCGGCTCGGTCCTTGTGGTTACACGCCGTGCGGGCGCGAGTGGGTGCCAGGCACGTGCATGCGGGTGCCCTCGAGCATCCGCGGCACGCACATCAGCGCCGCGATCCCGACGAGCACGTACACCACGTCCGCGGCGGTGCCGGTGCCGACGATCTCGGCCACGACGTTCGTCTCGAACAGCGCGAGGATGGCCCAGTTCAGGCCACCGATGATGAGCAGGGCGATCCACAGGGGATCGAGCCGCTTGAGGAGTTCCATCACGCCTCCTTTATTGACGCGACGGGTTGGGTGGAATGTCTGGATATACACCGTCTGCCACCGGAGGTTTCACCCTGGCCGCGATGGGCTGCTAGTGGTCCGTCCTTGCAGGATGGGCCACTAGATCGTGCCCGGCGGCTTGCGCCGGCGCTCGGTCTCGCCCGTGCGCCGCGCGGCGCCGACGAGCAGCAGCACGCTGCCGGCGAGCGCGACGTACCAGCCCCACTCGAGCTCGATCTGGCCCGGCGGCTCGCCCGGGCGGTCGATGACGCCGACGTAGAGCACGATGCCGACGGCGGCGATCCCGAGCACGGCGGTCAGCTCGCCGCGCACCCACGACAGCCGGTGGTCGCGCACGACGATGTAGGCGAGCACGAACGGCGCGAACGCCACCACGAGCAGCAGCCACCGCAGGACCGCATGGGCCTCCCACGCGCTGAGGGTGCCGAGCCCGGCGAGGCCGGCGATCGAGGCGAGCGGGCTGACCGACTCGTACCACGGCGCAAACAGCGCGCCGGCGAGCAGCAGGCCGCCGGCCACGGCAAGCAGCTCGTTGACGGTCAAACGCTTCATCACGCGCCCGTCGAGTCGGCGAGCGCGACGAGCTGCTCGATCGTCCACGGGCCCTGGCCGGTGAGCCGCAGATGCAGCCCGTCCTGCTCCCACGCGAGCTCGTGGACAGGGCGCAGCTCGGCCTCGGCCTGCTCCAGCGGCGCATAGCGATGCGCAAAGCGCCCGTGCGGCGCGGGCTCCGGCAGCCCGCGCTCGGGCGGCGGGCGCAGGCCTGCGTAGAGCGTCAGCCGGCCGGGGGCACCGGCGCGGGTGGCGTCGAGGTTCCACTCGACCTGCACCGCCCCGGCGCCGCTCGCGACGACCTCGACCCAGCGCACCAGCGGCAGCGCCAGGCGCGGCAGCGGGACGGAGCGCCCGAGGTGGTCGTCCGCGGCACCGATGCCCTCGAGCGGCTCGCGCTCCTCCATGGCAGCGATCGTACGCTGCCGGTTGCCCTCAACCTCGGACGACGTAGCGCCCGAAGAGCTCGCCGTCGCACTCCAGCAGCCACAGCAGGCCGGCTTCGATCGGCTCGCCCAGCGGCGCCGGGCCGACGATCGTCAGCGCGCCCGCGCCACCGGCGAGCTTCGGGACCGTCGTCAGAAAGAGCTCGTCGATCAGCCCCTGGCCGAGCAGCGACGCGTTGAGGGTCGGGCCGCCCTCGCAGAGGATCGAGCGCACGCCGTGCTCGGCGCGCAGGGTCGCGAGCGCGGCAGGGAGGTCCAGCGGCGACGAGCGCAGGTAGTCGACCTGCGCCGTACAGCCCTCCAGCGAGGCCTCCGACGCCGTGACGATCACGACGCTCGACGCGGCGTCCTGCAGCAGCGGCAGGTCGGGCGGCAGGTCAAGCCGGCCGCTGACGACGATCGCCAGCGGATCGGCTGCGAGCCCCGCGGCGACGCGCTGCTCGCGGCGGTGCGGATCGCGCACGAGGCGCCCGTAGCGCTCCGAGCGCAGCGTGCCGGCGCCCACCATCACGGCGTCGACGCGCGTGCGCAGCGCGTGGAAGACCTGGCGGTCGGCGACGCTCGACAGCGACGCCGTGCGCCCCTCGACGCTCGCGCGCCCGTCGACGGTCGCAACCATGTTCAGCGCCACGTACGGACGCGACGGCCCAGCCTGCTCGGCGAAGTCCAGCTCGCCGGCGGCCTCGTCGGCCGTCACGACGCCGTGCGACGGCAGCAGCCGGCGCAGCGCCACAGGCGGCTCGTTGCGAGCCGCGGTCACGCCGGGTGGCCGGGCTCGACGTCCTTCATGTCCTGGAAGTACAACGGCTCCGTCGGCTCGCAACGGGCCTCGATCGGATCGAGCAGGTAGCCCTCGTGATCGCCGAGATCCAGGCGCGCGAGGATCGCGCCGGCGAACCAGCTCGGACAGGCGGCGAGGATCGGCAGTCCGGCCGGGCCCGTGCTCCACTCGCAGCGCGCGAACTTGTCCGTGTCGTCGCCAGTCTCGCCGCCGAAGAGCTCGGCGAGCGCGGTCTGCTCGCGCGGCAGCAGGTGCACGGCGAGCGCCTCCGCCTCGCGCGCGAGCCGGGTCGTGCGGTTGGAGCGCGACAGGCACGCGAGAAAGCGCCCGGGGTCGACGCTCGTCTGCGTCGCAAAGCCGATCACGCAGCCCGCGCGCCGCTCGCCGGCCGCCGTCGTGACGATGAACAGCGGGTAGTTCAGGCGGACGGTCAGTTCCATGAAGCTCTTTGCCACCTCGTCCACATGCGGGACCTACCCGGTGTGCCATGCTCGGAGTAGTGGGTAGCCAGAGGACTTCATGAGCGACAGGCTGATCGGCGTCGACGTGGGCGGCACGAAGATCTCGGTGGCCGTGCTCGAGGGCACGACGCTGCACGAGCCGCGCATCCTCAAGACCGTCACGAGCGATGCCGAGCGCCTGCTCGACCAGCTCGTCGAGGCGATCGGCGAGGCGGGTCCGGCGCAGGCGGTCGGCGTCGCCGTGCCGTCGGTCGTGGACTTCGCGACGGGCCGCGTGCGCGCGTCGGTCAACGTGCCGCTCACCGACGTCGCGCTGCGCGACCTGCTGCGCGAGCGCCTCGGGATCGCGGCCGTCGTCGACAACGACGCCACCTGCGCGGCGCTCGCAGAGGCCTACGACGACGAGGGCGCCCTCGTCGCCCAACAGCTCGTGATGTTCACCATCGGCACCGGCGTCGGCGGAGGCATCGTCCTCGGCGGTCGCGTGTATCGCGGCGCCACGGGCGCCGCGGCGGAGCTCGGCCACACGATCATCGGCGCCGATTTGCGTCGCACGCCGTTCGCCGACGCGGGCGACTTCCCGCAGCCGGGGTCGCTGGAGTCGCTGGCGTCCGGCACGGCACTCAACGAGCTGGGCCGCGAGCACGGGCTGCGCGCCGGCACGATCGTCGATGCCGCGCGCGACGGGCACGAGGGCGCGCTCGCCGCGCTGGACCTGCTCGGGCGGCGATTGGGCGTCGGGATCGCCAACGCGATCAACACGTTCGACCCAGACCTCGTCGTCGTCGGCGGCGGCGTCTGCATCGCCGGCGAGCTGCTGCTCGGCCCCGCCCGCGAGGAGGCCGCGCGCCACGTGCTGACCGGCGTCGGGACGAAGACGCAGATCCGCCAGGCTCGCTACGGCGCGCGGGCGGGCGTGCGCGGCGCGGCGCTGCTGGCCGGCCAGGAGGCCACGCTCGAGGCGCGGGCGGGCGTGCGATGAGGATCGCGCTCGCCGTCGACCATGCGGGCGTGTCGCTGCGCGAGACCGTTCGCGACGCCCTGGCCGGCGACGGCCACGATGTCGAGGACCTCGGCTGCCACGACGACTACCCCGACGTGGCGCTTGCGATCGGGCGCGCGATCGCCGGCGGCGCGACGCAGCGCGGCATCCTCGTGTGCGGCTCGGGCGCCGGCGTCTCGGTGGCGGCCTGCAAGCTTCCCGGCATCCGCGCGGCCACGTGTCACGACCATTACACAGCCGCGCAGTGCGTCGGCCACGATGATTGCAACGTGCTGTGCCTCGGCGCCCGCGTGATCGGCCCCGCCGTCGCGGCCGAACTCGCGCAGGCGTTCGCAGGGGCGACGTTCAGCGGCGAGGAGCGCCACGTGCGGCGCGTCGCAAAGATCTCTCTCATGGAATCCGAAGGCCTGGAGGCAAGCTGGTGAGCCAAGTTCTCAACGTCAACGAGCGCCTTGCGGCGCTGACCGAGGCCGGCACCTCGGTCTGGCTGGACCAGATCCGCCGCTCGCTCACCGAGGGCGGCGAGCTGCGGCGGCTCGTCGAGGAGGACTCGCTGCGCGGCGTCACCTCCAACCCGGCGATCTTCGAAAAGGCGATCCTCGGCTCGCAGGACTACGACGAGCAGATCGAGCGCCTCGCCCGCGAGGGGCTCAACACCCGCTCGGTCTACCAGGACATCGTCATCCAGGACGTCCAAGAGGCCTGCGACGTGCTGCGCGCCGTCTACGACGAGTCCGGCGGCAGCGACGGCTACGTCTCGCTGGAGGTCGATCCCGACCTCGCCTTCGACACCGATCGCACGATCGCGCAGGCGCGGGAGTACTGGGGCCGCGTCGACCGGCCAAACGTGATGATCAAGATTCCGGGCACGAGCGAGTGCCGGCCGGCGATCGAGCAGGCGATCTACGAGGGCATCAACATCAACGTCACGCTGCTGTTCTCGACGGAGTCCTACGTGGCGGTCACCGAGGCGTACATCCGCGGCCTCGAGCGCCGCCACGCCGATGGCGCGTCGCTCGACGTGCAGTCCGTCGCGTCGTTCTTCGTCTCGCGCGTCGACGGCGAGGTCGACAGGCGCCTGGAGAAGAGCGGGCATCCCGAGCTGCAGGGCAAGGCCGCGATCGCCAACGCGCGCGCCGCCTACGTCCGCTTCGAGGAGATCTTCCGCGGCGAGCGCTTCGCCGAACTGGCCGCCGCCGGAGCTCCCGTGCAGCGCCCACTGTGGGCGTCGACCGGCGTCAAGAACCCGGCCTACCCGGACACGCTGTACGTCGAGCAGCTCGTCGGGCCGGACACCGTCAACACGATGCCGATGCCGACGCTGATGGCCTGCGCCGAGCGCCTGGAGGTCCATGGCGAGACCGTCCGCGAGGATCCGGCACCGGTGCTCGCGGCGCTGGCCGACGCCGGCATCGACATGGACGAGGTCACCGACAAGCTCCTGCGCGACGGCATCGACGCGTTCGTCACGCCGATGCAGAAGCTGCTCGCGGGCATCGAGGCCAAGCGCGAGGCGATCGTCTCCGGGCGCCCGGAGACGATCGACGCGTCGCTGCCGTTCGAGCTCGAGGCGCCGGTCGCCGAGCTCGTGCGCCGCGCGGAGGTCGAGCAGGTGGCGCGGCGTATCTGGAAGAAGGACCCGACGCTGTGGGGCCCGCGCGATCAGCCCGAGGTCGCCGACCGCCTCGGCTGGCTGACCGCGCCGGAGAACTACGCCGAGCACATCGACGACCTCGAGGCCTTCGCGACCGAGCTTGCGTCGGAGGGCTACACCGACGCCGTGCTGCTGGGCATGGGCGGCTCGTCGCTGGCGCCCGAGGTCCTGCGCCTGAGCTTCGGCGAGCGCCAGCACGGCCGCCTGCGCCTGCAGGTGCTCGACTCGACGGATCCCGCCGCGGTGCTCGCGGTGCAGGCGTCGGTGACGCTCGAGCACACGATCTTCGTCGTCTCGACGAAGTCCGGCGGGACGATCGAGACGATGTCCCTGTATGAGCACTTCTGGTCGTTGCTGCCCCGCGGCGAGCAGTACGTCGCGATCACCGACCCCGGGTCGTCGCTGGCGATGCTCGCCGCCGACCGCGGCTTCCGGCGCACGTTCCTCAACGACCCTGACGTGGGTGGGCGCTACAGCGCCCTGACGTTCTTCGGGCTCGTGCCGGCGGCGCTGATGGGCGTCGACCTGCAGCGGCTGCTCGACGGCGCGGGCGTCGCCGCCGAGGCGTGCGCCGGCTACCACGCGCCGGAGCGCAACAGCGGCCTGTGGCTCGGCGCCGCACTGGGGGCGCTGGCGCTGGAGGGGCGCGACAAGCTGACGTTCGTCGTCGACGACCCGATCGCGTCGTTCGGGGTCTGGGCCGAGCAGCTCGTGGCGGAGTCGACGGGCAAGCAGGGCAAGGGCGTGCTGCCGGTCGCCGACGAGCCGGTCGGGGCGCCGCAGGCCTACGGCGACGATCGCGTCTTCGACTACATGCGCGACACCGACAGCCCGACGGACGAGCTCGACGAGGCCGTCAAGGCGCTGGCCGACGCCGACGAGCCGACGGTGACGCTGTCGGCCGGCGGACCGGAGGACCTCGGGCGGATCTTCTTCTTTGCGGAGTTCGCGACCGCCGTCGCCGGGTGGGCGCTGGGCATCAACCCGTTCGACCAGCCCAACGTCCAGGAGGCCAAGGACGCGACAGCGCGGGTGCTCGAGACGATCGGCGAGGGCGGCGCGCTGGTCGAGCCCGGCGACGCGTCCGAGGACGAGCTGCACGAGCTGCTGAGTGCGGCGCCGCCGTCATACGTGGCGCTGCTGGGATACCTCGCACCATCCGACCGCGTCGATCGCGCGGTCGCCGAGTTGCGCGCCGTCATCCGCGACGCGACGAAGGCGACGACGACGTTCGGCTACGGCCCGCGCTACCTGCACTCCACGGGCCAGTTTCACAAGGGCGGACCGAAGACCGGCCGCTTTCTCGTGCTCGTCCACGACGGCCCGGACGACCTCGACATCCCCAGCCGCCCGTTCGGCTTCCGGACGCTGAAGAACGCGCAGGCGTTCGGCGACCTGGAAGCGTTGCGCGCGCACGGGCTGCCGGCGCAGAAGCTGCGCCTGGACGGCGACGCGCATCCGGCCGACGCGATCGAATCGCTGACGGCGCGGGTGCGGGGGCTGCTGGCGGAGCGGTGAGCGTGCGGGCAGCCGCAGCTCGCCGGCTGGGCGACGACGAAGGCCGGTGCGTTCAGCCGCTCCGCGGAAACCGGCCGTCGTCCTGGATTGTGGTCATGACGCGACCCCTGCCCAGGACGGTGGACGCCCGATCCGGGATCGCCCCCGGGCGGCGACGCCGATCGGGCGAACTCCAGGCGGCGCGACCGCCTACAGCACGATCCCGCAGATGGCGTACACCGTGAACGTCGCGTCGGGCCCGGTGTTCGTGATGTGCACGCGCCACGAGCTGTCGGTGGCCGGATAGGAGTCGTAGACGTCCTGTCCGAAGACCCCTCCCGTCTCCGCTCCGCCGCCGAGCACCTTCTTGCCGGCGGGGCAGGTGGCGGTGCCGGACTTCTGCGTGTTCTGGGGATTGGCGATCGGCGCCGACGGGACGCGCTGGTAGCCGCTGACGCCCGGCGCGCCCTGACTTCCCGGGGCCCCCGGTGCGCCCGGCGCTCCCGGCGCACCGGCGGCCCCCGCCGCGCCGTTCGCGCCCGCCGTGCCTGTGATGCCGCGCGGCCCGGCCGGGATCTGGCCGGTCTTGAAGTCCGCCTTCAGCAGCGACCGGTTCTTGACGTCCTTGGTCGTCAGCGAGCTGTCCTTGACGTTCTTGCCGGTCACGACGATCGCGGCATAGGAGCTGCCGCCGAGCGCGATGAACAGCGCCAGCGTCGCGACGACGTTGGCGTAGGTGGCGCGCTTTCGCACCACGCTCAGCTCCACCACCCCTGGATGATCTCGCCGTCACCCTTGCGATGGGGGCCGAACACGATGAACTCGAGGCCGTCCGCCCCGGCCTCGAAGCAGCGCGTGACCCCGGGCGCGACGCGCAGCGCGTCGAGCGTCTGGAGGTCGACGATCTCGTCGTCGAGCTTGACGCGGCCGGATCCCGAGAGGACGACGTTGACCTCCTCGGCCTGGTCGTGACGGTGCGCGAACGGCTGGCGCCCGCCGGGATTGAGCCGGTGGTGCGCCACGCCCGTCTCCTCCGCCTGCAGGTCGCCCATCGCGAAGCGCGACTCCTAAATCTCGCCGAAGCCGAACTGCGGCGCGGAGTCGTCGACGTCGGTGAGCTTCTTGAGCGTGTACGGGTCGGCCATCGAGGGTCTCCTTGGGCGTCGGGAGCGGGAGGGTAGCCGCTGCGTGCCGGGTGGACGCCACGTACCGCGAGGGCCAAAGCCGACCCCTGGGAAATTTCACGTGGGGACATACTCCCGCCGCGCACACCGGCCTATGCTCCCGAACGCAAGGCTCGGCCCCACCTCGAAATGCGGAGAGCGCTGTGACTCAGATCGGTTTCGTCGGCCTCGGCCGCATGGGCGGCAACATGGTCGCCCGGATCAAGCGCGACTCCGGCCACGACGTCGTCGCCTTCGACCGCGACCCCGACGTCGTGCAGCGCGTCGCCGGCGAGACCGGGGCGCGCGGCACGGAATCGCTCGCCGACCTCGTCGCAAAGCTCGACGCGCCGCGGATGGTCTGGATCATGGTGCCCGCCGGGGCGCCGACGCAGGGCACGGTCGACGAGCTCGCCGCGCTGCTGGACGTCGGCGACATGATCATCGACGGCGGCAACTCGAAGTGGACCGACGACAAGGCGCGCGCCGCGGCGCTCAAGCAGCATGACCTCGACTACGTCGACGTCGGCACGAGCGGCGGCGTCTGGGGCCTGGACGTCGGCTACTGCATGATGGTCGGCGGCCCCGACGACGCGGTCGGGCGTCTCGCGCCGATCCTCGACGTGCTCGCGCCCGAGACCAACGAGCTTGCCCGCGCGGCCGTCGGCCCGCGCGGCTGGGGGCACTTCGGGCCGTCGGGCGCCGGCCACTACGTGAAGATGGTCCACAACGGCATCGAGTACGGGCTGATGCAGGCCTACGCCGAGGGCTTCGACCTCTTCGACAAGTCCGAGTACGAGCTCGACAACGCGAAGATCGCGCACCTCTGGGGACAGGGCTCGGTCGTGCGCTCGTGGCTGTGCGAGCTGGCCGCGCGCGCCTTCGAGCTCGAGGGCAACGCCCTCGAGGACCTCAGCGGCTACACCGCGGACTCCGGCGAGGGCCGCTGGACGATCGAGGACGCGATGGCCCGCGACGTCCCGACTCCCGTCATCACGGCCTCGCTGTACGCGCGCTTCTACAGCCGCGCCAACGGCGACTTCACGCACCGCATGCTCGCGGCGCTGCGGGCGCAGTTCGGCGGCCACGCGACGAAGAAGTCGGCTGACGGATGACGATGGTGCCCGGCGTTCAGGCCGAGGGGGAGACCAACCCGCTCGCCGAGGCGCTCGAGCGCCAGCCCGTCCACCCCACGACGCTGATCATCTTCGGCGCGACCGGCGACCTCGCGCGCCGCAAGCTGCTGCCGGCGCTCTACAACCTCGCGCACGAGGGCGCGCTGCCCGAGCACTTCGCGCTCGTCGGCAACGCGCGCTCGGATCTGTCCGACGACGACTTTCGCGAGCTGGCGATCACGGCCGTCAGGGAGTTCTCGCGCCGCCCGCCCGACGAGAAGGTGCTCGCGAACCTCTTCGAACACGTGCGCTACGTCAACGGGGCGTTCGGCGAGGACGGCGTCTACGAGCGCCTCGTGACGGCGCTCGACGAGGTCGACGAGATCGCCGGGCGGTCGCTGAACCGCTGCTTCTACCTGTCGACGGCGCCCGGGTTCTTTCCCGTCATCGTCAAACAGCTCGGCGAGCACGGCCTCGACTGCCGCGAGGACGCCGAGGTCCGCGTGATCATCGAGAAGCCGTTCGGCACGCGCCTGGCGGAGGCGCGCGAGCTCAACGAGATCGTGCTGTCGGTCTTCGAGGAGCGCCAGGTCTTTCGCATCGACCACTACCTCGGCAAGGAGACCGTCCAGAACGTCCTGGCGCTGCGCTTCGCCAACGGCATGTTCGAGCCGCTGTGGAACCGCAACTACATCGACCACGTGGAGATCACGGCCGCCGAGGACATCGGCATCGGCACGCGCGCGGGCTACTACGACAACGCCGGCGCGCTGCGCGACCTCGTCCAAAACCACATGCTGCAGCTGCTGACGCTGCTGTGCATGGAGCCGCCGGTCGACTTCTCCGCCGACGAGGTGCGCGACGAGAAGGTCAAGGTGCTGCGCGCGATCCACCCGCCGACCGAGCAGCAGGTGCCGACGATGGCGGTGCGCGCGCAGTACACGCGCGGCAACGTCGCCGGCAGCGACGTGCCCGGCTACCTCCGTGAGGAGGGCGTGCCCGAGGACTCGACGACCGAGACCTACGCGGCGCTGCGCCTGGAGGTCGACAACTGGCGCTGGGCCGGCGTGCCGATGGTCCTGCGCACCGGCAAACGGCTCGCGCGCAAGGTCACCGAGATCGCCGTCACGCTGAAGCCCGTGCCGCACCTCGCCTTCCGCCACGAGGGCTCGCTCGGCGTGCGGCCCAATGTTCTCGTGCTGACCGTGCAGCCCAACGAGGGCGTCTCGCTGTCGATCGGCGCGAAGATCCCCGGCACGCGGATGGCGATCCGCCCCGTGCAGATGGAGTTCTCCTACGGCGCGTCGTTTCTGTCGCAGTCGCCCGAGGCCTACGAGCGGCTGATCCTCGACGCGATGCGCGGCGACGCCACGCTCTTCACCCGCAACGACGAAGTCGAGGCGCAGTGGCGCGTCTGCGATCCGATCGTCGCCGCGTGGGAGAAGCTGCCCGGCCCGCTGCCGCAGTACGAAGCCGGGTCGGGCGGCCCGTCGGAGGCGAGCACGCTGCTTGACCGCGACCGGGACTGGAGGGCGATCTGAGCCCAGGCACGATCAGCGACGCGGTCTGGAGCGCCCAGGACACGACCCCCTCGGCGATCGAGTCCGCGCTGCGCCAACTCGTCTCCGAGCGCCAGCGCGAGAACCACGGCTACGTCGCCGCGCGCGCGCTGAACCTCGTCTGCGTCGTCGACGCGCAGTTCAGCGGCGAGATCGCCAACCGCCTGCGCCGCGTCGGTCGCTACCACGCGTCGCGCACGGTCGTCTGCTCGGTCGAGCCCGGCCGCACGACGATCGACGCGCGCGCGACGGTCGCGTCAGAGGCCGACCCGCGTCCGGGCGAGTTCTCGCTGATGCGCGAGACCGTCGTCGTGTCCGTCGGCGAGCGCCATCTGCCGCACCTCGCGCGGATCGTCGACCCGCTCGTCGTGACCGACCTCGCGACGGTCGTGTGGTCGCCCCACGGACACAGCGACGCCGTCAACTCGCTCGTCACGGCCCCCGAGGGCGCGGCGGCGGTCGCGCAGACCGTGCTGCTGGACTCCGTCGGCGAGCCCGACGCGCGCGAGGCGCTGGACCGCGTCTGCGCGCTCGCCCAGCGCGTCGCCGTCGTCGACCTCGCGTGGCTGCGCGCGACGCCGTGGCGCGAGCGCCTCGCCGCGCACTTCGACCCGCCCGACCGCCGCGCGGAGCTGCGCACGATGTCGAAGATCTCCGTGCGCCACGGCGCCGAGTCGATGGTGTCCGGCCTGCTGCTCGTCGGCTGGCTGTGCGCGCGCCTGGGCTGGCGCCCGGAGCGGCTCACGCGCCATGATGCGCTGCTGCGCGGCCGCGCGCGCGGGCGCCGCGGCGAGGTCGAGCTGCGCCTGGAGCCCGTCGGGCGGATGAGCGTGCCAGGTCTCGCCGGCGTGGAGATCCGCAGCGTCAGCGGCTCGATGATCGCGCTCGAGCGCGGCGAGGGCGGGCTCAGCGCGCGGCGCGTCGAGCCGAAGGGGCAGGAGCGGGCGTGGACGGTGCTCGGCGCCTCGCGCGGCGAGGCCGGAATCCTCGGCGAGGGCATCCGCCACGCGCTGCTACCCGACCCGACCTATGCGCCCGCGCTGGCCGCGGCGCGCTGCATGCTCGCATGAGGCCAGGCGTCGCAGCCCGCGGGTGGCGGACATGACGCGGGTGCACGTGCTCGAGGACGCGGAGGCGGTCGCGCGGCACGCCGCCGGCCTGCTGGCAGCGCGCATCCGCGAGGCGGGCGAGGCCGGAAGGACGCTGCACATCGCTTTGGCGGGCGGCTCGACGCCACTGCGCGCGTATGAGCTGCTGGCGCAGATCGAGGGCTCGTGGGAGCACGTGCACCTGTGGCTCGGCGACGAGCGCTGCGTGCCCGAGGACGATCCCCAGTCCAACGCGAGGATGATCCGCGACACGCTGCTCGCGGTCGCCCGGGCGCGGCCGCCGGTGTTCCATGTCGTGCAACAGCCCGAGCAGCCCGAGGACGCGGCCTGGCTCTACGGCCTCGAGATCAGCCGCGAGGTCCCCGACGTGGTGTTCGACGTCGTGCTGCTGGGCATGGGCCCCGACGGCCACACGTGCTCGTTGTTTCCAGGTCATCCGGTGCTCGGCGTGAGCGAGGCTCCGGTGGCCCCGGTGCGCAACTCGCCCAAGCCCCCGCCCGAGCGTGTGACGCTGACGCTCGGAGTCGTGCGCCGCGCGCGCCTGACGCTGCTGCTCGTCGCCGGCGAGGACAAGGCCGAGTCGCTGGCGCGGGCGCTGGCGGGCGACGCGTCGATCCCGCTCGCGCTGCTGGGAGACGGGCTCGACGAGGTCGTCTGCGATCAGGCAGCCGGCGGCGAGTCGCTCCTCTGAGCTCCGCGCCGAGGCCAGGTCCGCCTCCGCCCGAATTCTGCCCTAGCTCACAAAGCGGATCGTCAGCGGGTAGCGGTAGTCCTCCCCCTGCCCGGCTTTGATCGCGGCGATGCAGATGAGCACGACCCACACGATCGCGAGGACGGCGAACAGGGGCAGCAGCAGGATGCCGACGACGAACAGCAGGCCGACGATCGTGACCAGGCCGAGAAGCACGGCGTAGAGCAGAAACGAGAGGTTGAAGTTCAGCGCCTCCGCGGCGTGGCGGCGCACGTATGGATCGTCCTTCTTGACGAGGTACACGATCAGGGGACCGAGGAAGGCCAGCGCGACGATCATGCTGACCGGTGCCGACAGGTGCGCCGCGAGCGCCCAGCCGCGCGAGTCGTCGCGACCGGTGTCCGGGCCGGCAGGCGGGATCGCGGAGGACAGCGCGTCGGTCCAGCGCGTGCCGTCCCAGTAGCGGTGACTCGGCGAGCCGGCCGGATCGGGATACCAGCCCGGCTGCGCGGGGGGTGGATCGGAGAACGCCATCGCGGGAACTCTACGTCCCCCTGCAGGCGCGCTTGCGGGGTGAGGTCTCGCCCGGTGAGATGATCGCCCCCTCCCGTGGCACCGCCAGACATCACGCCCAAGGCCGTGCGCGAGCAGCGCGTCACCTTTCCCGACCTCGTGCGGGTCCACTACCACTGGCGCAAGGTCGTCGGCACCGACTCGACCGCGAGCGCGCAGGAGCGCGAGGCCACCGATGCCGCCTACCACGTGGCGCTCGAGCGGTTCGAGGACGAGCACGGCGAGCTCGTCAGCGCGTACTGGTGCGCGGACTTCGAGAGCGGCGTCGCGCTGACCGCCGGCAGGCCCAACAACGGCTGGCTGCGCCGCGTGCTGTCGGTGCCGCCGAGGTTTCATCGCGTCAGCGACTGGGCGACGAGGGACGATCCCGAGATCGCCCGCCTGCTGCACCAGTGCGACGCGCTCGCGCTGCGCTCGTCGGAGGTGCTGCGGGGGCGCGCCCGGCGGATCGTCATCCAGCTCGTCATGACCACGGCCTGCCATCTGCTGAGCCTCGTCGACGCCCGCCACCTGCGCGCCTCCCCGGAGGCGCACCGCGCAGCCGTCGACGCCGAGAAGCGCGAGATCGCGCTCGTCGCGGAGGATTACCGCCAGGCCGCCAACGGCGACGCGCAGCTCATCTACTTCGCCGGCATGGCGGTCGGCATCGGGCTGATCGCGCTGCTGTACGTGCTGGCCGGCGGGGTGCTGCAGGGCGAAGAGGTTCAGGACGCGACGATCGTCGGCTGCCTCGTGGCGGGCGCCCTCGGCGCGGTCGTCAGCGTCATCGCGCGCGTCAGCAGCGGCTCGTTCGACCTCGACGCCGACGTCGTGCGCGGCTACACGCTGTTTCTCGGCGCGCTGCGGCCGCTGATCGGCGCGATCTTCGGCGTGCTGACGTACTTCATGCTCGTCAGCGGATTCGTCGAGGTCTTCAAGATCCCGCCCGACGGGATCAAGCAGTTCTACTTTCTCTGCGTGATCGCCTTTGGCGCGGGCTTCAGCGAGCGCTGGGCACAGGACACGCTGACCGGCGGGCTGGCGGGACGCAAGAGCAAGCCCGATCCGGCGGCCGGAAAGTCGAAGGCGGCGCCGGCCGACGCGACCATCACGCCCGCGGCCGCCGCCGGCGCGCCGCCCAACGCCGGCGTCGTCGACGACGGCTGATCGGCGCATGCTGACGATCGCCGACGTCCGCGACCAGTGGTCGCCGGAGGGCGTCTACCTCAATACCGCCAGCTACGGCCTGCCGCCGCGCGCGGGCTTCGACGCGCTGCAGCAGGCGCTCGCGGACTGGCGCGGCGGGCGCACGAGCTGGGAGCACTGGGGCGAGAGCAGCGAGGGCGCTCGCGCCGCGTTTGCGGCGATGGTCGGCGTCGCGCCCGAGCGCGTGGCGATCGGCGCGACGGTGTCGGAGTTCGCCGGCCTCGTGGCCGCCTGCCTGCCCGCCGGCGCGCGCGTGCTCGTGCCCGACGTCGAGTTCACCTCGACGCTGTTTCCGTTTCTCGTTCAGGAGGCCCGCGGCGTGCAGGTCAGCACCGTCGCGCCCTCCGAGCTGGCCGAGGCGATCGACGCGAGCACGGACGTCGTCGCGTTCAGCGCCGTGCAGATGAGCACCGGCGAGGTCGCCGACCTCGACGCGATCGTCGCCGCGGCGGCCCACCACGGGGCGACCACGCTGCTCGACGCGACGCAGGCCTGCGGCTGGCTGCCGATCGACGCCTCGCGCTTCGGGGCGGTCATGTGCAGCGCGTACAAATGGCTGATGTCGCCGCGCGGCTCGGCGTTCATGACCGTCGGGGAGGAGTGGCTGGAGCGGATCGTCCCCCACAGCGCGGGCTGGTACGCGGGCGCCGATGTGCACACCAGCTACTTCGGCCCGCCTCTGCGCCTGGCAGGCGACGCCCGCCGCCTGGACACGTCGCCGGCATGGTTCTCGTGGGTCGGTACGCAACCCGCGCTCGAACTGCTCAACCGAATCGGCGTGCGCTCCGTATACGACCACGATGTGGCACTCGCCAACCGCTTTCGGGCCGGGCTGGGCATGGAGCCCTCAAACAGCGCGATCGTCTCGATCGACCTGCCGGGCGGCGCGGACCGCCTGGGCCGCGCCGGCATCGTCGCGGCCCTGCGCGGCGGGCGGCTGCGCGCGTCATGGCACGTCTACAACTCGGACGCCGACGTCGACGCGGCGCTCGAGGCGCTGTCGCCCTGAGATCGGGTGCGGCGAGCGGCGCCCCGCCAGAGATCGCCGACGATGAATCCCAGGCAGGCCACGGGGTACGCTCCCCCTCGGATGGCGACCGTCGCGGCCACTGCGCTCGAAGAGGCGCTGCACGAGGTGCGCGAGCGGACGCTCGCGCTCGTCGCGCCGTTCTCGGCCGCCGAGATGGAGCGCGTCCAGCACCCGCTGATGAGCCCGCTGGACTGGGACCTGGGCCACATCGCGGCCTACGAGGACCTCTGGATCGTGCATCGCCATGGCGGCGAGCCGCTGTTGCGCGGCGACCTGGCCGACCTGTATGACGCCTTCGAGACCCCCCGCGCCGTGCGCGGCGAGATCCCGTTTCTGCGCGGCCAGGACGTCCTGGACTACGTCGCCGCCGTGCGCCGGCGCGCGCTTGCGGTGCTCGAGCGCGTCGGACCCGGCGATGGCACCCTGTTCGAGATGGTCCTGCGCCACGAGGCCCAGCACAACGAGACGATGCGCCAGACGATGTTCCTCGGCGGCCTCGCGGGCGGCCGTCCGCCGAGCGCGACGATGGCGGCCGCCGACGGCTGGATCGACGTTCCCGGCGGGCCGTTCGAGATGGGCGCGGCCGATGGCGGCTTCGCGTTCGACAACGAGCGCCCGCGGCACGCCGTCGGCGTGCCGGCCTTTCGCATCGCCCGCCGGCCCGTGACGAACGCGACGTGGCTGCGCTTCGTCGAGGGCGGCGGCTATGAGCGGCGCGAGTGGTGGTCTGCCGAGGGCTGGTCGTGGAAGGAGGAGTACGACATCACGCACCCCGAGGGCTGGACGGCGGACGGGTCGCATGACGACGACGAGCCCGTCCTGCACGTCTCCTGGTTCGAGGCCGACGCCTTCGCCCGAGCGCACGAGGCGCGCCTGCCCACCGAAGCGGAGTGGGAGAAGGCGTTGACCTGGGATCAGGATCCGTTGCAGGAGACCGGCCACGTCTGGGAGTGGACGTCGAGCCATTTTCGCGGCTATCCCGGGTTTGCCCCGTACCCTTACCGCGAGTATTCCGAGGTCTTCTTCGGCGACCGCTGGCACGTGCTGCGCGGCGCGTCATGGGCGACCCCGGAGCGCGTGCGCTCCCCCACCTTCCGCAACTGGGACCTCCCGTTGCGCCGGCAGATCTTCGCCGGCGTACGACTTGCAAAGGACGTGGCGTGATGGAGCCGACCCTCGAGAGCACCGTCGAGATCCGGTCGTACCTCGGACCGGGCGACGAGCGAACGCTCGCCGACGACGTCCTCGACGGCCTGACGCGGCCATTCAAGGAACTGCAGCCCAAGCACTTCTACGATGCGCGCGGCTCTGAGCTGTTCGATGCCATCTGCGAGCTGCCCGAGTATTACCAGACGCGCACGGAGCGGCTGATCCTGGAAAGCCACGCCGCCGACATCGTTGCGAGCAGCGGCGCGGTCGAGCTCGTCGAGCTCGGATCGGGGTCGGCCTCCAAGACGCGCGTGCTGCTCGACGCGATGCGCTCCGCGGGCACGCTCGAGCGCTACGTCCCCTTTGACGTCAGCGGCATGACCGTGCACGAGGCCGCTCAGACGCTGGTCGCGGAGTACCCGGGCATGTCCGTGCATGGCGTCGTCGGCGACTTCGAGCGCCACCTCAAGCACCTGCCCGAGCCCAACGGGCCACGGCTCGTCGCGTTTCTCGGCGGCACGCTGGGCAACTTCCCGCCCGGCAGCCGGCGCCGCTTCCTGCGTGGCCTGCGCAAGGTCCTGTCCGCCGACGGGTACCTGCTGCTCGGCACCGACCTCGTCAAGGATCCGGCCATCATCGAGGCCGCCTACAACGACAGCGCCGGGGTCACGGCGCAGTTCAACCTCAACGTCCTGCACGTGCTCAACCGCGAGCTTCATGCGAACTTCGACGTCGATGCCTTCGAGCACGTCGCGTTCTTCGACCGCAAGCGCGAGTGGATCGAGATGCGCCTGCGAGCCACGCATGCCCAGCACGTGCGCATCGGCGCACTGGAGCTCGAGATCGACTTCGCGGCACGCGAGGAGCTGCGCACGGAGATCAGCGCGAAGTTCACGCCCGAGCGGCTGGAGGGCGACCTGCGGGCCGCCGGCCTTGAGCTCGTCGAGCTCTACACCGACCCGCAGGAGCTGTTCGCGGTGTCGCTGTCGCGGCGCGCCTGAGCCCTCAGGCGTCGCCGGGAGCGTGCGGCGTCCAGCCGTCGAACGCGCACGGGCCTTCGGCGGCGCCCGCCGCGATCATCCACTGCACCCAGGCGTCGAGGATCTCCAGCGTGATGTCCGTCGGCTGTGTGACGCCGCCGACGAGCCACTGCAGCGCCTCGCCGTTGCCCGTTCCCCGTGGACGCACATCGACGTCGTAGTCGGTCTCCGACCGCAGGTAGGCCGCCAGGCGCTCAGCCTCCTGCTCGCCCGGCGCGAGGTACACGAACGTCAGCCGCAGAGCGACCTCGTCACCGAGCTCGAGACGGCTCCAGATCGCGCGGTTGGTCTTCAGCTGCAGGTCGAGCAGCTGCACGTACCACTCAGCCTCGCCGTCCTCGCGCTCGTCGCTCACAGTCGCCAACGGTAGCGCCGCGCGCGGGACGCCTACTGCTCGAGCTTCTCGTACTTCGAGCGCAGGCGGCCGGGATCGGTCTGCTTGACGACCAGCGCCACCATCTTGCGAAACAGCACGACGCTGTCGTCGCTCAGCGCGACCTCGGAGTCGATCTCGCCGGCCTGCGCGTCGTCGACGAGCAGGACGAGGTCACCGCGCTCGTACGCGTCATGGGCGATGGCGATCATGACGTCGGCGTCGACGGGCTTGCCCTCGCGCTTGCGCCCATGCCAGCCGTTGAGCTCGGACGTCACCGACGGAGCCGCCGTGATCAGGCCGCGAAACTGCCGGCCGCGGTCGAGCTCGGCGTTGTGCTGCTCGGCTTCGGTCTGCACGCGCGTGCGGATCAGCTCGCGCACGGTCGGGCTCGGCGTCGCGAGCGGCAGCTTGACCTCCATCAGCCACTCTCCGTCGCCCATCTCGTCGCGGCACTGCACCGTCGGTCCGGCCATGTCGAACAGCTCCTTGATCGCCTTGCTCGTGACAGATGTTCCACGGTTGATACGAACGGCGCGTCGTGGCGGGACAAGGCACTTCGCAATCGGGGTCGTGCGGCGAGAGTTCGTAGGGTGGGGCCGATGCGCATCGAAGGCACAGGAGCGCTCGTCGTCGGAGGCGCCTCGGGGCTGGGCGAGGCGACCGCGCGAGCGCTGCACGAAGGCGGGGCGCACGTCGTGATCGCCGACCTCGACGCCGGCCGCGGCGAGGCGCTGGCGGCGTCGCTCGGGGAGCGCGCGCGCTTTGCGGTGGCCGACGTCACCGACGCCGAGCAGCTCGCGGCCGCGGTCGCGACGGCCGCCGAGGCGCCGGCCGGGCTGCGGATCTCCGTGCACTGCGCGGGCATCGGGCACGCCGAGCGGCTCGCCCGCAGCCGCGGGCCGCACCGCCTGGACGCCTTCGAGCGCGTGCTGGCCGTCAACCTCATCGGGACGTTCAACGCGCTGCGCCTCGCGAGCACCGCGATGCTCGCCAACGAGCCCGGCGGCGAGGACGGCGAGCGCGGCGTCTGCATCAACACGGCCTCGATCGCGGCCTTCGACGGGCAGATCGGCCAGGTCGCCTACGCCGCGTCGAAGGGGGCCGTCACGGCGATGACGCTGCCGGCCGCGCGCGAGCTGGCGAGCTCGGCGATCCGCGTCTGCACGATCGCGCCGGGCCTCTTCGACACGCCCCTGCTGGCGGCCCTGCCGGCCGAGGCGCGCGCCGGGCTGGCGGCGTCGATGCCCTACCCGCCGCGGCTCGGGCACCCGCAGGAGTTCGCGGGGCTGGCCTGCGAGATCGTGCGCAACACGATGCTCAACGGCGAGGTCATCCGCCTCGACGGCGCGCTGCGGATGGCGCCCCGCTGAGCGATCGGCCCGTTCGCATGAGCGAGGAGCTCACAGCGGCCGACCGCTCCTCGCTGGCCGCCGAGCACGGGCCGGTCAACATGGCGGTCGGCGGCCTGCTGCTGTTCGCAGACGGCGACGGGATGCGCCACGACCGGGTGCTCGAGCGCGTCGGCGGGCGGCTGCACCTCGTGCCGCGTTATCGCCAGCGCCTGCAGTCCGGCGCCGCGGGGCTTGCGAACCCCGTGTGGGTCGACGACGACGGCTTCGACCTCGGCTGGCATGTGCGCCGCGCAGCGCTGCCCGCCCCCGGCGGCGACGCCGCGCTCGCCGAGTTCGTCGGCCAGGAGCTGTCGCGACGCCTGGACCGCTCGCGCCCGCTGTGGGAGCTGACCGTGATCGAGGGCCTGGGCGGCGGGCGCATCGCGCTGCTGGCGAAGATGCACCACGCGCTCGTCGACGGGGTCGCGGCCGTCGACATCGGCACGGTCCTGCTCGACCCGACCCCCGAGCCCTCGGAGATCGCAGCTCCCCAGCAGCCCTGGCAGCCGCGCGGCTACGACCGCCGCGGCCACCTGACGCGGCTCGCCGCGACGCCGATCGTGCGCGCGCAAAAGCTGCTGCTCGACAGCGCCGCGCGGGCGCTGGCGCCAGACCCGCGGCGCGCGGCGAACGACCTGCGCAGCGCCACGGAGCTCGTCGTGCAGCTCGCGCGAACGCGCCCGTCCGCGCCGGCGACGGCGCTGAACGAGCGCCTCGGCCCCAATCGCCGCTTCGCCTTCGCCAGCGCGCCGCTGGCAGATCTCAAGCTCGCCGGCAAGTCGCGGGGGGCGACGGTCAACGACGCACTCCTGGCCGCCGTGACCGGGATGCTGCGCCGCTACCTCGAGGCCGCCGGCGAGCCGCTGGGCAAGCCGCTGGTGGCGCTCGTCCCGGTGAGCGTGCGCCGGCCCGGCGAGGAGGGCGGCAACCGCATCTCGACGGTGCTCGTCGACCTGCCCGTCGCCGAGCCGGACCCGGGCGCCCGCATCGACGCGATCCACGCGACGATGACCGAGATCAAGGACTCCGCCGCGGTGCGAGCCGGCGCGCTGCTGGCCGGTGCGACGGGCTGGGCCCCGCCGCTGGTCTCCTCCGGCCTCGCCCGCGCGATGGGCGGCGTGCGCGCGTTCAACCTCGTCGTCTCCAACGTCCCCGGTCCGCAGCAGCCGTTCTGGCTCAACGGCTGCCGCCTGCTCGCCGTCCATCCGGCCGTGCCGCTGAACCCGGCGACCCAGGGCTTGAGCGCCGGGATCATCTCCTACGACGGCGGCGTCTGCTTCGGCCTGCTCGCCGACCGCGACCTCGATCCGCCGCTGGCCGTCGCCGCGCAGGGCCTGGCGGCGGCGCTCGACGAGCTGCGCCCCGGCGCCGCGGCGTAGGACCTGACCGTGGAGGGGGCTCGGATTCGCCGCGATCGCCTGGTATGACCGCGTCGTGCACGTCATCGTGCCGATGCTGGCCTCGCAGGTCATCTACCTGTGCCTCGCGCGGATCGACGTCATGCCCGACCCAGCCTGCGCGACCGCGCAGGCGCAGACTCAGCTCAGCCGCTCGACGAGCATCGCCTGGCCCATGCCGCCCGCGACGCACATCGACTCGATGCCGTAGCGGCCGTCCTTGGCATCCAGGCCGTTGAGCAGCGTCGTCATGATGCGCGCGCCGGTCATGCCGAACGGGTGGCCGAGGGCGATCGCGCCGCCGAACGGGTTGAGCTGCTCCTCGCTGATGCCCAACTCCCGCATGCATGGCACGATCTGCGCCGCGAACGCCTCGTTGATCTCGATGACGTCGATGTCCTCGATCCTCAGGCCGGCCTGCGCGAGCAGGGCCTTGATCGCGGGAATCGGGCCGAGGCCCATGACCTCCGGGCGCAGCGCGGCGACGGCCGACGCGATGATCCGCGCGCGCGGCTTGAGACCGAGCTCGGCCGCGCGCACCTCGGACATCACGAGCACGGCGGCGGCGCCGTCGTTCAGCGGGCAGGCGTTGCCGGCCGTGACGGTCCCGTCCTCCTTGAACACCGGGTTCAGCGCGCTGAGCTTCTCGATCGTCGTGCCCGGGCGCGGTCCGTCGTCCTTGAGGAACTGACCGCCGTCGTCTGGCAGCTGCACGCCGACGATCTCGCGGTCGAAGTGGCCTGACGTCTGCGCGGCCACCGCGCGCTGCTGTGAGATCAGCGCCCATTCGTCCTGGGCGGCGCGGGTGACGTCGTGCTGCTCGGCGACGTTCTCGGCCGTCATCCCCATCGGGATGTAGACGTCATACAGCGAACCCTCGGAGCCGTTGAGCAGCGGGTGCTTGGCCTCGTCGGCGATCGCCGCGCCGAGGCCTGCGCGCGAGACGGCCTCGACGCCGGCGGCGACGTACTGGTCGCCCTCGCCGGCCTTGATCGCATGGAAGGCCATGCGCAGCGTCTGCAGCGACGAGGCGCAGAAGCGGTTGACGGTGCAGGCCGGGACGCGCTCGTCAAAGCCCGCGAGCAGCGTCGCGTTGCGCCCGACGTTGTAGCCCTGCTCGCCGATGCCCGACGCCGAGCCCATCATGACGTCGGCGGTCTGGTCGAAGTCGACCTCGGGGTTGCGCGCGCGCAGCGCGCGCAGCGGCGTCGCGGCGAGCTCGTCGGCGCGCACGCCGATCAGCGAGCCCTTGAATGCGCGTCCGATGGGCGTGCGGACGGCGTCGACGATCACGGCTTCGGGCATGGGGACTCCTCGGGTTGGTTGTGCCCCCGGCGGTCGCACTCCACGGAGGCTGGTTTCACACCGGCGTCGCACTCGCCGGAGCCACGGTCGATTGTGACACGAATCGATGACGAGGTGCTCCGATCCCGCTTCGAGCGCGGGGCAGCGCGACGCACCGGGGGCAGGCCGCGATCCGTCCGCAGCAGCCGCGCCCGCTGCGGGTCTCGCGGCGCCCGCGCCGATGGTGACCACATGCCCTCGCCCCTGTCCTGCGCCGCTCGTCGTGGCGCCGCGGCCTGCGCGCTCGCGCTCGCGGCCGCCGCCCCCGCCCAGGCGCTGGAGCTGCCGGCCCTGCCGCTGATCCCGGGCCTGCCCGCGATCTCGAACATCGTCTCGGTCCCCGGCCTGCCCGCGGCGCCCGTCGTCACCCAGCTTCCGACGGGCCGCCTGCCGTCCCTCATCGGCCTGCCGGGCACCGACCGCATGCGCGTCACCCGCGCCTCCGGCGGGGCGCTGCTGGGGATGGAGGGCGCCGACCGTCTCAGCGGCGGTCCCGGGCCCGACCGCCTCGACGGGGGAACGGGGCCGGACGTGGTCCTCGGCAACGACGGCGACGACCTGCTCAAGGGCGGCTCCGGCGGCGACCGCCTGTTCGGCGGCGCCGGCGCCGACCATGCCCTCGCGGGCTACGGCGCCGACGTCCTCGTCGGCGGCCCAGGCAACGACGTCCTCGCCGGCGAGGCCTCACCCGACGAGCTGCAGGGCGGCCACGGCGACGACCTCCTGCACGGCGGCGGCGGCGGCGACACGATCGACGCGGGCCTCGGCAACGACGTCGTCTACGGCGATTCCGGCCCCGACGTGATCGCCGCGGGCGAGGGCGAGGACACCGTCTACGTCAACAACGGGACGGCCGTCAGCCGCGTCGACTGCGGCCCCGGATACGACGCGATCGTCATCAACCCCTACAGCACGCCGGGCGGCGTCTCCAACGCCCAGTCGCTGCGAAACGGCGAGATCCGCAACTGCGAGCGCGTCGTCGAGGCCGAGCCCGTGATCGACCCGAGCTTCGGCATCAGGGTGCTGCTCGCCGACCGCGGCGGGCGCACCGCCGGCAGCACGCGCGACGACAACCTGCTCGGCGGGCGCGGGTCGGACCGCATCAGCGGCGCCGCGGGGGACGATGTCATCTGGGCCGACCGGCACCTCCCCGAAGGCGGCCACGGCGCCCGCGACGTGCTGATCGGCGGCCCCGGGCGCGACACGATCTACGGCGGGCGCGGCTACAACCGGATCTTCGGCGGCCTCGGCGACGACTATCTGCAGGGCGGGGCCTTCCGCAACGTCATCCAGGGCGGCCCCGGCGACGACGAGATCCGCATGCGCGGCAAGGGCAGCACCCGCGTCATCGCCGGCGCCGGCGCCGACATCGTGCACGCGCTCACCAACGGCCGCGGGTCGGTCAACTGCGGGCCGGGCTGGGACACCGTCTTCACCGGCAACAAGCGCCCGAACGTGCGAGGCTGCGAGAACATCGTCAACCGCTACAAGACCAAACGGCGCGGCACGATCGGCTGAGCCGCGGGCGTCCGGTCCTCGCGGCAACCCCCGGCCTGAGCCGCCCTACGCCAGCCGCTTGCCGAGCAGCGCCGCGTGCGCGGCGATGCCCTGCGCGTAGGCGGCGAAGTCGCCCGCATGCAAGGACTGCGGCCCGTCGCAGCGCGCGTGCTCGGGGTCCTGATGGACCTCGACGATGATGCCGTCCGCGCCGATCGCCGCGGCCGCGCGCGACATCGGCTCGACGAGCCGCCGGTCGCCGGCGGCGTGGCTGGGGTCGACGACGACCGGCAGGTGCGTGTGCAGCTTCAGCCACGGCACGGCGCCGAGGTCGAGCGTGAAGCGCGTCGCGGTCTCGAACGTGCGGATGCCGCGCTCGCAGAGGATCACCTTCTCGGTGCCCTCCTTGAGGATGTAGTCGGCGGCCATCAGCAGCTCCTCCAGCGACGAGGACAGCCCGCGCTTGAGCAGGACGGGCTTGCCGAGGCGGCCCGCGACCTCCAGCAGCGCGTAGTTCTGCATGTTGCGCGCGCCGATCTGCACGACGTCGGCGAGCGCGCCGACCGCCTCGGCGTGCGAGGCGTCCAGCAGCTCGGTGACGACCGGCAGCCCTGTCGCCTCGCGGGCCTGAGCGAGAATCTCGAGCGCCGCGTCGCCCAGGCCCTTGAACGCGAACGGCGACGTGCGCGGCTTGTACGCGCCGCCGCGCAGCATCGAGGCACCGCCCGCGCGGACCGCCTCGGCGACCTCGAGCGTCTGCTCGGCGGACTCGACGGTGCATGGCCCGGCGATCAGGCAGAACGTCTCGCCGCCGCCGATCGTGCGTCCCGCGATGTCGAAGCGGCTCGCCTCGTTGTGGCTGAGCTCGGACGACGCGAGCTTGTAGGGCCGTGAGATCGGCACGACCCGATCGACGCCCGCCATGCCCTCCAGGCCGAGCTCGACGACCCCCTCGGGATCGCCGATCGCGCCGATCGCGGTCGTCAGCGCGCCGGGCATGACGACGACGTGCACGCCGGTCGCGGCGAGCCGCTCGCGAACGGCCTGGACGTCGGACTCGGGCGCTCCGGGCTGCATCACGATCATCATGTGGCGCCGATCGTACGCGCCCCGGCAGGCCTGGTGTGCGCGGCCCGGCTCCGGGCTACAACCCCAGGTCGCGCACGCCGAGCTCGTCGGCGCCGAGATGGTGGGCGAGCTCGTGGCGCACCGTGCGCGTGACCTCGTGGCGCAGCATGTCGGCGTCGTGGCCGAAGTCGCGGCGCAGCGTGTCGCGGTAGATGACGATCCGGTCGGGCACGTCGTCGCGGGCGACGCCGTCGCCGTGGTACAAGCCGTAGGCGCCGGCCCTGCGGCCGCCATCGGAGATCACGACGGCGACGTTGCGCTCCAGCGCGCGCTGCAACAGGTCGGGCAGCTCGTCCATCGCGTCGCGCACGATCTCGGCGAAGTCCGTGTCGTCCCACGGGTCGAGCTCCATGAACTCGACCTCGTCGGGCTCGGGTGCGACGCCGTCGCGCGCCAGCCGCTCGGACTCCTCGACGAGGCGCTCGAACTCCTCCTCGGTCTCGGGCTCCGTCCAGCCCGCCAGGCGCAGCGCGATCGACATCATCACGAACCCGACGAGCCCGATCACGACGACGACCAGCGTCGTGCCCTGCAGCGCGCGCAGCGGGCCGGACAGCAACGTTCCCTCACCGAACAGCGCGAGCACCACGAGGCCGACCGCCAGCGCACAGGCAGCGGCCGTGAGCACCCGCCGCAGCGTCGGTGCGCGCACCTGAGTCGCCTACTGCATCGAGCGGGCGATGACGACCCGCTGGATCTCGTTCGTACCCTCGTAGATCTGCGTGATCTTGGCGTCGCGCATCATCCGCTCCACCGGGTAGTCGTTGACGTAGCCGTAGCCGCCGAGGATCTGGATCGCCTCGAGCGTGACGAACATCGCGTTGTCGGAGGCGAACAGCTTCGCCATCGAGGAGTACTTCGCCAGGTCGGCGTCGCCGCGGTCGGCCTTCGCGCACGCCTTGTAGAGCAGCTCGCGGGCGGCGGCGGTGCGCGTCTCCATGTCCGCGAGCTTGAACTGGATGCCCTGCAGGGTGTTGATCGGCTTGCCGAACGCGATCCGCTCGCGCGCGTACTGCGCGGCGTAGTCCGTCGCGCCCTGCGCGATCCCGACGGCCTGCGCCGCCGCGCCGAGCCGCGTGCGCTCGAGCGTCCCGAGCGCGATCGACAGGCCCTTGCCTTCGGCGCCGACGAGGTTGGCCGCGGGAACCCGCACGTCGGTGAACGACGGCGCGCCGGTCGGCGAGCCCTTGATTCCGAGCTTGTGCTCCATCTTGCCCGGATCGAAGCCCTCACGGTCGGCCTCGACGATGAACGCCGAGCTGCGGTCGTGCTCGCGATCGGTCTTCGCGAAGACGAGGTAGAAGTCGGCGATCCCGGCGTTCGTGATCCAGTTCTTCTGGCCGTTGATGACCCACTCGTCGCCGTCGCGCACGGCCGTCGTGCGCAGCGACCGCGGGTCCGAGCCGGCCTCGGGCTCTGACAGCCCAAACGCCGGCGACCATTCACCGCTGGCGCAGCGCGGCAGCCAGCGCTGCTTCTGCTCCTCCGAGCCGAACAGCGCGATCGGCAGCGTTCCGAGCTCCTGGACCATGAGGATCAGTGCCGACGACGCGCACGCCTTCGCGATCTCCTCGACCGCCATCTGCAGCATCAGCGTGCCGGTGCCGGTGCCCCCGTAGGCCTCGTCGAACGGCAGCCCGAGCACGTCGTGCTCGGCGAGCAGCTCGCGGATGTCGCGCGGGTACTGCGCGGTGCGATCGATCTCGGCGGCGCGGGGGGCGATGCGCTCCTCGGCGAGCCGGCGGATCATGTCGCGCAGATCGGCGAGTTCCTGCGGGACGTCGTACACGCCGTCGGTGATCACGGACACGCCGTCCATCGTACTGGCGTCCAGGCGAGGCTTAGACAGGCTCCCATCCGGGGACAACCAGCCCCATGGAACTAGGCACATCGATCTTTCTCATCGCCCTGGGCGCGATCCTCAAGTTCGCGGTCACCGCCACCGTCTCCGGCATCTCGCTGGCGACCGTCGGCACCATCCTGATGATCGTCGGCATCGTCGGCCTGCTGATCTCGCTGTTTCTGTTGTCGCAGCGGCGCGACGCCGTCGCAGCACCCGTCGCCCGGGAGCGCGTCGTCGAGCGCGACCCGTACGGCGATCCGCGCCTCTGAGCCGCTGAGCTGAGCGGGGCCCGCCGGGTCAGACGGTCGTCGCGTCGACGTCGCCGGGTGGCGGCGCCGGCTGATCCGGTGCGTCCGGGTCGTCGGGCAGCCGGTACCACTCGACGATCTTGCCGGCGCGCACGCGGATCGCCGTGCGCGCCGTCGCGCCGGCGGCATCGCAGCGTGCGCCCCTGCGCCGCGTCAGGCGCACCTTCGCGATCGTGAAGCCGCCCGCGGCCCCGCCGGCGGACGTCACGACCGACCCGCATGGCAGCGAGCCGTTGAAGAGACCGATCGCCGCCCGGCTCGAGAGCACGAGTACCGGCGTGCCGTTCTGGACCTTCGCCGGCGCGGACCACAGCGCGTTCGCCGCGGCGATGTCGCCCGAGCGCAGCGCCGCCGTCCAGGCGCGGATGACGTTCGCCTGCGCGGGGTCCGCGACGCGCGATGCCGTGACCGGCACGCCCGCCGGCAGCCTGAGCGGATCGCGCGGGGCGGGCGTCGCCCGCCGCGGCGCGCGATCGGGCGCCGTCGTCCGCGGCTCCGCGGCCGGCATCTGTGCCTGATCGAGCGGCGGGGACTTTCCGCACGCCTGCAGCACCGTGGCAGCCACAACGAGCGCAACCAGCACGCGCTTGGTCATCTGGATCCCAGGTCTCGCTCGACGGTCATGTCCGTGTCTACGGGAAGGCCCGCTTGCGGGTGCGTCGCGGGGAGCGGCCACGCGCCAGGTCGCCGGCGAGGCGGTGCCACGCGCGTCAGGACGGCAGGGGCTCGGTCGGCAGGCCGCCTGTCGCGCCCGAGGCCATCAGCGCGCCCGCGAACGCGCCGAGCAGCATGCCGTGCAGTTCTTCGAGGCTCATGTCGCCGTGGGCGATCCAGTCGAGGATCGCGCCGTCGAGAAAGGCGAGCCAGCCGTGCACCGCCGCCCGCGTGGCGGGCCGCTGCCCCTCGTCGCCGAGGCCGGTGAGGATCCGCGACGCGGTCATCGCCCGGACCTCGGCCATGATCTCGCGAACCTCCGGCGCGCCCGTCTCCAGCAGCGTCGCGTAGGCGGCAGGCCGCTCCTGGACCCACCCCAGGAACGCGCCGAGCGTCGTTGCGAGCTGCTCGGCCGGCGGCTTGCCGGGATCCGGCTCGGTGCGCACCCGCAGCTCCTCGGCACCCTCGGCGAGCGCCGCCTCGAACAACCGGCGCTTGCTCGGAAAGTAGTGGTAGAGCAGCGCCTTCGAGATCTGCGCCTCCTGCGCGAGCTTCGACATCGACAGCCCCTCGTAGCCCTCGCGGGCGAAGAGCTCCGTCGCGCGCTGCAGCAGCAGCTCGCGGCGTTCGTCGCGCTGCAGACGGCGATAGGCGCGCTCGGTCACAGGCGGGAGTGTAGCGATCTCTTGACCATCGGTCGACAAGCGTGTAACGTCACTGCTGACCGATGGTTGACAAAGGGTGGTGACTGCGATGGGCCGCATCAGCGAGGCACGGGTGGCGACACTCGAACGGCAGACCTTGAACCTGCACGAGCGGATGAAGCGCCTCGAGGCGCTGGCCGCCGCGGCACCGCTCGAGGCGGCCCCCGCCGCGGCAGCCGATCCGCGGGCCGTGTCCCCGGCGGCGGACCGCGCCGCGTCGCCCGCCTCTGTGCTGCCGGCCGACGCTCCGCCACCGCGCTGGCCCGCGCCATCGCCATCGGTCCCCGCCGCTTCGCCCGCGTCCACGCCTCCGGCCGGCGCCGCGCCCGCATCCCAGCGCGAGCCCGCCGTGGCGGCCGCGTCCGCCGACCGCGGCGAGAGCTTCGACCTCGAAGACCTGCTCGGCGGCCGCGTCCTCGCCTGGACGGGCGGCGTCGCCGTCGTCGCGGGCATCGCCTTTCTGCTGGCGATCGCGGTCTCGCGCGGGTGGATCGGTCCAAGCGCGCGGACGCTGCTGGCCGGCGTCCTGTCGCTCGGTTTGATCGGCGCCGGCATCTGGCTCTACGAGCGCCGCGGTCGCACCGACGCGTCGCTGGCGACGCTGTCGGCCGGCATCGCCGGGCTGTTCACGACCGTCGCGGTCGGTGGTCCCGTCTACGAGGTGCTGCCCGTGCCCGTCGCGCTGACGCTCGCGTTCGCCACCGGCGCGCTCGCGACGGCGTTCGCCATTCGCTGGGAGTCGCGCGGGATCGGCGCGCTGGGCATCGTCGGCGCGCTGCTGGCGCCCGTGCTGGCCGGCGCCCCCGCGAGCGTCACGACGCTCGCGCTGCTGTGGATCGCCGCCGCCTCAGGCGCCGCCGTGCTCGTCTGGCAGCGCTGGAACTGGCTTGCCTGCGCGGTCTTCGTCATCGCGACGCCGCAGTGGGCGTGGTGGCTCGCCGACAAGGACCCCTCGACCCCCGCGATCCTGCTCATGCTGTGCGCCTTCGGCGCGCTGAACGTCGCCGCCGCGATCGGCTTCGAGCTGCGCGTGCCGGCGACCCGCCTGCGCGCGGCCTCCGCGCTGCTGCTGACCGTCAACGCGGCGACGCTCGCGCTCGCCGGCTGGTCGGCCCTGTACAGCGAGGGCTCGCAGACGCTCGGCCACGTGTGGATCGCCGGCCTCGCCGCCGCGCACGTCGCCGTCGGCCTGATGACGCGCTCGACGCGCGTCAACCGCGACATCCGCCTGCTGGCGCTCGTGCTCGGCGTCGTGCTCGCCGACGTCGCGGCCGGGCTCGTCCTGCACGGTCCGGTGCTCGCCGCCGCCTGGGCGGCCACGACGGTCGGCTTCGGCTTCCTCGCACGCCGCGTGCTCGGCGCCGGCGACGACGAGCACGCCGCCCGCGACCGCAGCCTGCTGGGCCTCGGGCTCGGTGGCCACCTGCTGCTGACGACCGTGCAGGCCCTGACGCAGGCGCCGCCCGACGCGATCGCCGCGGACCAGTCGATCGCCTTCGGCGGCTACGCGGCGATCGCCGCGACGGCGTGCGCGGCGTTCGTCGCCGGGCGCTTCGTCGACGACGTGCGGCGCGAGTGGCGGATCGGGCTGGACGTCGTCGCGATGACCGGCGTGGCCTACCTGACGGCGATCGCGCTCGACGGTCCGGCGCTCGCGGCCGCATGGGCCGCCGAGGCGGTCGTGCTCGCGACGATCGGCCGGCGCGAGCACGACGAGGTCGCGGCCTGGGGCGGCGCCGCTCACCTGGGGCTGGCGGTCGGCTACACGCTGACGGTCATCGCGACGCCCGACGCGCTCGTCGAAGGACTCGACGACGTCCTCGGCGCGG
>Ga0136633_1000184_pt1 | contig 47345 bp, 40 predicted proteins | sample AntDrymeUQ832206_2_FD_105494 | JGI IMG/M metagenome (GOLD analysis project Ga0136633, IMG submission 105494) | Polar desert sand microbial communities from Dry Valleys, Antarctica - metaG UQ83 (22.06) | ecosystem: Environmental > Terrestrial > Soil > Desert | place: Antarctica: Dry Valley... | reverse complement strand
GGCGCCGTGGTAGACAAGAGCCTTCATGTCAGCCTCCCTGCAGTTGCGTGGGTGTCCATCGCAGCACCGATCGTCAGCGCCGGCATCCGTGGTAGGCCGCAGTGCCACTCCGTGGTCGTCACCGCGGAGCCCACCGCCGTGCGAGTACGAACGACGTAGCGGCAGCGGTGAGGGACCCCGGATGGATGGTGGACGTAGGGCCCGTACGCTCGCTGCCGATGACCCAGGTCCGCAACATTCCTTAGCCCAGGGGACAGCCCGGACAGCCCGGAGATGACGGCGTCAACCGCGTTGATGCGGACCAGCGGTAAGCATGCAGGGCATCGACGGGATCTCCCGTTGCCGTGCAGGAGCAAACCCTGCGACCCTCTCGCACCCAGCCTAGGGCGTCGTGGCGAAGCGGTGCTCTCGACGCACCGACGGCCGGGGGCCGGGGCCGGGGGCCGGAAAATCTTGGTTCTACGGCTGCGCATTTCGGTACCCATCCGGTACCTATTTGTCCAATCAGGCCAGCAAGACCAACATAAAACCCACGTGTTTGCAGCTACTTCTCAGTGCCGGAGGAGGGACTCGAACCCCCGACACGCGGATTATGATTCCGCTGCTCTAACCGACTGAGCTACTCCGGCGGGGGCGCGAAGTGTAGCCCGTGGCGGGGTCGTGGTCGCGATCACGAGCGCGCCGGTGCGGAGTGCCGCCGTGCCATGAGCTTGCCCGCGATCCGGGCGGCCCCGTATCGTGCGGCTGCGGCGCGAGACGCCAGCCGGTCGCGGGGAGGCAGGCGCGCAGCGAAGACGGCGCGCAACCCGGCTCGGCAAGGGACAATGCTGGGCCGCCGGCGTCGCCGCTCAACCAAAGGAACCGCGTGAAGAAGGTCGTCAAGAAGCTGAAGAGGCAGTTCAACGAGGCCAAGAGCAACCCGCTGGCATGGCTCGCCGCCGGTCTCGTCGTGGTCCTGCTGCTCACCGGCGTCGGCGTGCTCGTGTTCACGGGTGGCGGCGTGGGCGGCGGCGACGACAGCGCCGGGCTGACGGAGGACGAGAAGAAGAAGCAGAAGGCCGCGGTGAAGCGCAACAAGAAGCGCAAGGTCAAGCCTGCGCCGGTCGTCACCGGCAGCGGCACGCTCGATGTGGCGCGCAGCGAAGGGCGGCTTGCGGTCGCGCAGGCGCGCGGGCGCATCAAGACGCCCGCGGGCGTGCAGGTCCGCGTCAGCGCCGCGCCCAAGCAGACCGTGACGGTCGACTGGCAGCTCTCGTGTTACAAGGCCTCGGGCAGAACGTACGACACGAAGATCGACAAGGGTCGCTACCGCACGCGCCCGCCGGACATCCGCAGGCTTCCGCTGCCGATGTCCGGCGCCGACGAGTGCACGACGACCGTCGGCGCGCAGCTCACCACGGGGGGCAGCAACGGCCGCATCAAGGTGGCCGTGATCGCGGGCTGAGCTGACGAGCGGCGGCCCTCACCCGGAGGATCTCGACCGCGCGGTGAAGACGGTCGTCGCGCGCTGCCTGGGCGTGCGCGCCGGCGAGAGTGTGCTCGTCGTCGCCGATCCCGGCAACGCCGCACTGGGCGACGCGCTGATGCAGGCCGCGCGCGCGGCCGGCGGCGATGGCGTCCTGATGATCCTGCCGCCGGACGCCAGCCGCGGCACCGAGCCACCGGCGCCGGTGGCCGCCGCGTTCGCCGCCACCGACGTCTTCATCGCGCCCTGCCTGCCGTCGCTGTCGCACACGAGCGCGCGCAAGCGCGCCTGCGAGGGCGGCGCTCGCGGCGCGACGATGCCCGGCGTCACGACCGACCTGCTGGCGCGGCTGATGAGCGTGGACTTCGACGCGATGAGCGCGCGCTGCCACGCCGTCGCGCGGCTGCTGAGCGAGGCCGACGAGGCGCATCTGACGTGCGAGCGGGGCAGCGACATGCACTTCGATCTGCGCGGGCGCGCCGCGATCGCCGACGACGGCGACCTCAGCGCGCCCGGCGCGTTCGGCAACCTGCCCTGCGGCGAGGGCTTCGCGTCGCCGCTGGACGGAGCGGGGACGATCGCCGCCTCCTCGCTGCCGGACGGGCTGGCGGACCCGCCGCTGCTGCTGACCGTCCGCGACGGCCGCCTGCACGGCGCCGACGGCGCCGCGGGCGCCGCGTTCCTGGACCACCTCGACGCCCATGGCCCGCTCGGGCGCAACCTCGCCGAGCTCGGCGTCGGCACGAACGACCGCGCGACGCTCACCGGCTTCACGCTCGAGGACGAGAAGATCCTCGGCACGGCGCACATCGCGTTCGGCGCCAGCGCGGGCATCGGCGGCACTGTCACGGTCCCCGTGCACGAGGACGTCGTCGTGCTCGAACCGAGCCTGTGGATCGGCTCGACCCAAGTGCTCGCCGCCGGCCGCTACGTGCTTGCATCGTGAGCGCCGCAGGCCCGCTGCTGGCCATCCCCAACGTCTCCGAGGGCCGCGACGCCGCGGCGATCGCGGCGATCGGGGCGGCGTTCGCCTCGACCGGTGCGCGCCTGCTCGACGTCCACTCCGACCCCGATCATCACCGCACCGTCTACACGCTCACAGCGGATGTGGGCGAGTTCGCGACGGCCCTCGTCGCGGGAGCGCTCGAGTGCATGGAGCGCATCGATCTGCACGCGGGCCGCGGCAGCCATCCGCACGTCGGCGCGCTCGACGTCGCGCCGGTCGTGCACCTCGACGCCGCGCGCCGCGGCGCGGCCTGCGCCGAGGCGCTGGTCGCGGGCGAGGAGCTCGGGCGCGCCGGGCTGCCCGTGTTTCTCTACGGCGCGCTCGCGGGCGGACGCTCGCGCGCGCAGCTGCGCCGTGGCGGCGTCGCGGCGCTCGCGGAGCGCGTCGCGGCCGGTGAGCTGCAGCCGGACTTCGGCCCGGCCGCGATCGACCCGCGCCACGGTGCCGTGCTCGTCGCCGCGCGCCTGCCGCTCGTGGCGTTCAACGTCGAGCTGGCGCCCCCGGCGACGGTGCACGACGCGCGCGCGATCGCCGCGCTGATCCGCGAGGGCGGGGCGGAGGGGCTGCCCGGCGTGCGCGCGCTGGGCCTCGAGCTCGCCGCGCGCGGCGCCGTCGCGCAGGTGACGGCGAACGTCGAGGACCATCTCGCGGTGCCGCTCTCCCGGCTCGTCGCCGCGGTCGCGCGCCACGCCCAGGTCAGCGGCTGCGAGCTGGTCGGGCTCGCACCGGCGGCCGCCTTCGACGGGTTTGCAGCCGACGTGCCGGTGCGCAACCGGCGCACGATCGAGGACGCGCTCGCACCCGGGTCGCCCGCGACAAAGCCCTAACCTCCAAAGCCTCATGGCGCAGACCAAGAAAAAGCGGCGCAGCAAGCATCGTGGCAACGCGGCCGGCGTCGTGGAGGCGCGCGGTCGTACGGGGCGAAAGCCGACCGTCGAGGCCAAGGCCACGCCAAAGGAGCTCGCCGCGCAGAAGCGCCGCGACCGCTTCATGCAGCCGCCGACGTGGAAGTCCGCGGCGCAGCGCGCGGCGCTCGCGGCGATCGTGTTCGGCGCGCTGTTGGTCCTGCTCTTCGACACCGACCCGCTGCGGGCGATCCCGCTGACCGCGTTCGTGTTCGCCTTCTACGTCCCGCTGGGCTACTACACCGACCAGCTCGTCTACCGCCGGCGCATGAAGACCGAGGCCAAAAAGGCGGAAGCCAAGAAGAAGGCCGCCTGATGGACGTGCAGATGTTCATCGTCGGACCCGTGCAGGAGAACTGCTTTCTCGCCCGGCTCGACGGCGCCGACCGCGCGATCATCATCGATCCCGGGGAGGAGGCGCCACGGCTGCTGCGCGAGATCGAGTCGCGGAACCTGGCGCTCGAGGCGATCCTGCTGACGCACACGCACTTCGACCACGTCGGCGCGGTGGCGCCGCTGGCGCGCGCGACGGGCGCTCCGGTCTACTGCCCGGAGATCGAGGTCGCAGTCCTGCAGGACATCATGGCGTTCGTGCCGTGGCCTGGGTTCGGCCCGTTCGAGTCCTGGGACCCCGAGCACACCGTGCGCGGCGGGGAGACGCTCGAGCTCGCCGGCCTGACGATCGACGTCGTCTTCACGCCCGGCCACAGCCCCGGGCACGTGACCTACGCGGTGCGACCCGACCCGTCCTCGCCCGAGTCGGCGCACGCGCTGTTCTCCGGCGACGTGCTCTTTCAGGGCTCGGTCGGCCGCGTCGACCTGCCCGGCGGCGACTGGCCGACGCTGCTGACGTCGATCACGACGCTGCTGGACGCCTACGCGGACGACACCCCGGTGTATCCCGGTCACATGGGGACCACGACGCTCGGCGCCGAGCGCGCGACGAATCCCTTTCTCGCCGAGCTGTCGCGGCGGTGAGCCAGAAGATCCAGCCCCCGCGCGGCACGTCCGACGTGCTCGCGGAGGCCGCGGATGCGCGCGCGTCGCTCGAGGCGACCGCGCGGCGCGTGCTCGAAGGCTCGGGCTACCGCCGCATCGAGACGCCGACGTTCGAGCACACCGAGCTGTTCGCCCGCGGCGTCGGCGAGTCGACGGACATCGTGCAGAAGGAGATGTACACCTTCGACGACGGCGGCGGGCGCTCGGTCACGCTGCGCCCCGAGGGCACCGCGCCGATCTGCCGCGCGTACGTCGAGCACGGCATGCACAAGCTGCCCCAGCCCGTGAAGCTGTGGTACCTGTCGAGCTTCTTTCGCAAGGAGAAGCCGCAGGCGGGCCGTTATCGCCAGTTCTGGCAGCTCGGCGCCGAGGCACTGGGGTCCGACGACCCCGCCGTCGACGCCGAGACGATCCTGCTGCTGTCCGACCTGCTCGCGCAGCTCGAGATCGGCGGCATGCGGCTGCGGCTGGGAAGCCTCGGCACGCTGCAGGCGCGCACCGCCTACCGCGAGGAGCTGCAGGCCTACCTGCGCGAGCATGCCGATGCGCTGTCCGGCGAGGTCCGCTCGCGGATCGACCTCAACCCGCTGCGCGCCTTCGACTCCGATGATCCCGGCACGCGCGCGGTGATGGCAGGCGCCCCACGGCTGCTTGACCGCCTCGACGCGCAGGACGCCGAGCACTTCGCCACCGTGCGCGAGTTGCTCGACCGCGCGCAGGTGTCCTACGACGTCGACCCGACGCTCGTGCGCGGCATGGACTACTACACGCGCACGGTCTTCGAGTTCACCTCCGACAAGCTCGGGGCGCAGAGCGGCGTCGCCGGCGGCGGGCGCTACGACGGGCTCGTCGCGATGCTCGGCGGACCCGCGACGCCGGGCTGCGGCTGGGCGGCCGGCATCGAGCGGATCATGCTCGCCGGCCCGAGCGTGCCGGTGGCCCCGCCGCCCGTCGACCTCTACGTCGCGTTCGACGGCGCGCCGCAGCGCGCGAGCGCCTTCGCGGTCGCCGCCGAGGCACGCGACGCGCGGCTGAACGTGCAGATGGAGCTTGCCGGCCGATCGCGCAAGGGGCAGCTCAAGCAGGCCGATCGGCTCGCGGCCCGATACGTTGCGATCGTCAGCGAAGGGGGAACCGTGTTGAAGGACATGCAGGGCGCGGAGCAGATCGACGTGCAGGCCGACCAGGTCGTGACGCGGATCCTGCGCGATCGGGGCATGCGGTGAGGCGCGCGCCGCGCGCCAATGGCTACCGCGACGCGTGGTGCGGCGACCTGTCCGCCGCGAGCGCCGGCTCGCCCGCGCGGGTCTCGGGCTGGGTGGCGCGCCGCCGCGACCACGGCGGGTTGATCTTCATCGACCTGCGCGACCGCTCGGGCCTCCTGCAGCTCGTCTTTCATCCGGAGAACGGAGCGCAGCTGTTCACAGCGGCCGAGAAGCTGCGCGGCGAGTACGTCGTGAGCGTCGGCGGCGAGATCGTGCTGCGCGAGGAGCGCAACGTCAACCCGGAGCTTGGAACGGGCGAGATCGAGCTCCAGGCGACGGACATGCAGCTGCTGGCCGAGTCGCTGACGCCGCCGTTTCCGCTCGACGACGAGGACATCGTGCTCGACGAGACGCTGCGCCTGCGCCATCGCACGCTGGACCTGCGCCGCAAGCCGATGGTCGACGCGCTCGTGCTGCGCAGCGAGGTCGTGCAGACGATCCGCAGCGCGCTCGTCGCCGAGGACTTCCTCGAGATCGAGACGCCGATCCTGACGCGCTCGACGCCCGAGGGCGCGCGCGACTTCCTCGTACCGGCGCGCACGGCCGTCGGCTCGTTCTACGCGCTGCCGCAGTCGCCGCAGCTCTTCAAGCAGCTGCTGATGATCGGCGGCTACGAGCGCTACTTCCAGATCGCGCGCTGCTTTCGCGACGAGGACCTGCGCGCCGACCGCCAGCCCGAGTTCACGCAGCTGGACCTCGAGATGTCGTTCGTCGCCGAGGACGACGTCATCGACGTCAACGAGCGCATGATGGCCAAGGTCTTCGAGGCCGGAGGCCTCGACGTGGCGCCGCCGCCCTACCGGCGCATGCCCTACGACGAGGCCCTGCTGTGCTACGGCTCCGACCGGCCCGACACGCGCTTCGGCCTCGAGATCAGCGACGTCTCCGATGCCCTGCGCGGCTCGGAGTTCAAGGTTTTCGCGTCGGTCCTCAATCGGTCCCACCCGCCCGGGGTCGTGCGGGCGATCAACGCCGGCGAGCGCGAGGTGCCACGCTCAGAGCTCGACGAGCTGACCGAGGTTGCCAAGCGCTACGGCGCGGGCGGCCTGGTGTGGGCGTTCGTGCAGGACGACGGCACGTGGCGCTCGCCGATCGCGAAGTTCCTGTCGGCCGAGGAGATCGCCGCGGTGACCGCCGCGCTGGATGCCCAGCCGGGCGATCTGCTGCTCGCCGTCGCCGACACGGCGAGCACGGCGGCGGCGGCGCTCGGCGCGCTGCGCCTGGAGCTCGCGAACCGCTGGGGCCTCGTCGAGAACGGTCGCCACGACGTGCTGTGGGTCGTCGACTTTCCGATGTTCGGCTACAACGACGCCGAGCATCGCTGGGACGCGCTGCACCACCCGTTCACCGCTCCGACGGGCGACCTCGACGACCCCGGCTCGCTGCGCTCGCGCGCCTACGACCTCGTCGTCGACGGCTGGGAGCTCGGCGGGGGCTCGATCCGCATCAACGACCCGGCCGTCCAGCGCCGCGTGCTCGAGATCATCGGCATGGACGAGCAGGAGGCGGAGGGGCGCTTCGGCTTCCTGCTCGAGGCGCTGCGCTACGGCGCACCGCCGCACGGCGGCATCGCGTTCGGCATCGATCGCGTCGTCGCGCTGCTGGCCGGCCGCGAGTCGATCCGCGACGTGATCGCGTTTCCGAAGACCGCCAGCGGATCGGATCCGCTGACGGGCGCGCCGGCGCCGGTGGACGATGCGCAGCTGCGCGAGCTCGGCCTGCGCCGGCTGGGCGCGCCGCCGAAGCCGGGGTAGCCGCCGCGAAGCGGACGGCTGTTCGAATCCGCCCGGCTTCGGGTGGCAGCACAGCCGCGCGCTGTCGAAGAGCCGGGCAGATGCCACCGATCTCGCGCCCGATCCTGATCTTCATGGCCGCCACGGTCGCGCTGCTCGCGTTCTGGGGCGTCGCGCTGCGTCCGAAGCCGGTGGCGGTGCAGAACACCCCGCTCGCCGCGACGCAGCAGATCCCCAAGGCCCAGCAGGCGGTGGCGGCCTCCGACGCCGCCAACGCGAAGGCGCAGGCGGCCGGCGACGGCGGCTCGGGCGCCGGCGCGCCGGCGCCCGCTGCGCCTGCGGCTGCGCCCGTCGCGCCCGCGGCCGGTGGGCCGGCGCCCACCGCGTCCGCGCCGGCTGCATCCGCGCCCGCGACCGCTGCACCCGCGTCGGGCCCCGGCACGGCTGCGGCACCGGCAGCCCCGGTGGGCGCAGCAACGCCCGCCGCCGCCGCGCCCAAGGTCTCCGCTTCCAAGCGCTCGCCCGCCGGCAACGCCGCCGTCGCTCGCGACCTGCGGCGCGGCAAGGTCGTCGTCCTGCTCTTCTGGAACCCGGCGGCCGCCGACGACATCGCCGCCCGTGGCGCGCTGCGCGAGCTCAACCTGCACGGCGGCAGGGTCGTCGTCCGCGTCGTCCCGATCGCCCGTGCCGCGCGCTACGCGTCGTTCACGGGTCCCAACGCGATCACGCAGTCCCCGACGACGGTGATCGTCGCCCGCAAGGGCAAGCCGCGCGTCATCGCCGGCCTCGCACCGCTGCGCAGAACCTCGCGCGCCGTGCGCGCGGCGCTCACCCGCCGCTGACGCCGAGCCCTGCGCGCAAGGCCGCCGCTGCAACATCCTGCACCACAACGGTGCATCACCATCCTCTTGATCGGCCGGCGAGGCGGCGCGGCAGGGGCTGTGAGCGCGGCGGCGGGTCGTCCTGCAGCAGCTTCGGCAGGCTGACGAGCCGGTAGCCCTTGCGGCGCAGCGTCGTGACGACCTTTCGTACAGCCTTCAGCGTGTGCGGGCGCGCCCCCGGCCCGTCGTGCATGAGCACGATCGAGCCGCCGCGCGAGCCGCTGAGCGTCCTGGCCACGATCGAGCGCGAGTTCTTGGCGACGAAGTCGCGTGTGTCGACGCTCCACAGGACCATCAGCATCCGATGGGCGTTCAGGACACCCAGCGTGCGCTCGTCGAACAGGCCGTAAGGCGGGCGAAAGAGTCGCGTGGCGTGGCCGGTCAGGCGCATGATGCGGTCGGCGGTGGCGAGGATCTCGCGTGACTGCTCCGCGGCGCCCTTGGACGTCAGGCGCAGGTGGTTCTCGGTGTGCGTGCCGAGGGTGAAGCCGGCCTCGCTCATCTTGCGCACGATCGCCGGGTGATCCTCCATAGCGCGCCCGACGAGAAAGAACGTCGCGGGGACGCCGTTGGCGATCAGGTAGCGCAGCAGCGCCGGCGTCGTCGGCCCGGGGCCGTCGTCGAACGTCAGCGCGACCTCGTTGCTCTTGCGGCTGCCGCGGGTGACGTAGGGCGTGTAGCCCAGTACGGCGTCGATCGCCGTATCGGCCGCGGCGAGGCGGAGGTAGTTCTCGCCCCGCGGCGCCGCCACGCCAGCCGACGCGCGAGCATCCGGCGCGGGCGGCGTGTTGCCGGGACCCGAGCGGTCGAGGGCCAGCAGGACGATCGCGGCGATCGCGACGAGCGAGCCGAAGGTCGTCAGCCGGCGACGCTGGTGTACCCGAGCGTCGGCCTCGCGCCGGGCCCGAAGCTCCTCTGGGCTGTGTCCCTCGATGTCCGTATCTCCTCCAGCGATGCAACCCTGTTCAACAGCTCACGATAGACCTCGCCTCGGCGGTCACGCAACGCCTGCACAGCGGTGCCCGGTGTGCCCCCCGGAGTCGCTGATCGCGCCTAGACTCGACGCATGCCCGACGAGCGCTTCGAGGACCATCTGCGCCATCCGCGCGGCCGCGGGCGAGCGGTCGCGGGCGCGCATCACGGGGCCGCGGGCGGGGCGGCCTGCGGCGATCTCGTGCGGCTGTCGATCGCCGTCGCGGGCGAGCGGGTGAGCGCCGCCGGCTTCGAGGCCTCGGGCTGCGGCGCGACGATCGCCGCCGCGAGCGCTGCGATCGAACTCGCCGAGGGCGTGAACGTGATCGACGCCGCGCGCATCGGAGCGCCGCAGATCGCCGCCGAGCTCGGCGGCCTGAGCGCCGGCAAGCTGCACGCCGCCGATCTCGCCTCCGACGCGCTGCACCGCGCGCTGGGGGCCGCCGTGCGCGCTCAGGGCGCGCTGACGCCGGCGCCGGAGCGCACGCTCGTCGCGATGTCGGGCGGCGTCGACAGCGCCGTCGCGGCGCTGCTGTGTCGGCGCGAGCCCGCCGCAGACCGCGAGCACGACGTCGTCGCCGTGACGCTCGAGCTGTGGGCCGACGAGCACAACGACGGCGAGCGCTCGTGCTGCTCGGCCGCGGCGGTGCGCGGGGCGCGCAGGGTCGCCCACGAGCTCGGTCTGGCGCATTTCACGCTCGATCTGCGCGACGAGTTTCGAGCCGGCGTCGTCGAGCCGTGGCTCGACGAGCACGCCGCCGGGCTGACGCCCAACCCGTGCGTGCGCTGCAACGGCCACGTGCGCCTCGACGCGATGCTGGACTTCGCCGACCGCCTCGGCGCCGCGACGCTGACGACCGGTCACTACGCGCGCCGCACGGCGGGCGGGCTGCTGCGCCTCGCCGCCGATCCGGCCAAGGATCAGACCTACATGCTCGCGGCGCTGTCGCGCGCCGCGCTCGCGCGCCTGCGTTTTGTGCTGGGTGATCTGACCAAGCCGCAGGTGCGGGCGCTCGCGCGCGACGCCGGCCTCGACGTGGCGGGCAAGCCGGACTCCCAGGACCTCTGCTTTCTCGCCGGCACGGGCCGCGCGAACTTTCTCGCGCGCCACGGCGGGATGCGCAGCCGCCCGGGCGACATCGTCGACGCCGGCGGTGCCGTCGTCGGCCGCCACGACGGCCAGCACGGCTTCACCGTGGGCCAGCGCCGGGGCCTGGGCGTCTTCGCCGAGCAGCCGCTGTACGTGCTGGCGACCGATGCCGAGGCGAACACCGTGACCGTCGGCCCGCGCTCGCGGCTCGCCACGCGGACCGTCCGCGTGCGGGGTCTGCGCCTGCACGCCGAACCCGACGCCGTGCGGCTGCGCTACCGCTCGCCCGCGCTGCGCTGCCGCCTCGACGGCGACGAGATCCACCTGCATGAGCCGTTTGACGGCGCCGCGCCCGGGCAGACCGCGGTCTTCCTCGCGGGGGACGCGATCGTCGGATGCGCGACGATCGCCGCGTGACCGGGCCCGGGGCTTCCCGACAACCCGGCCTGTACCCTCGCCTGACTGTGGCCCGGAGTACGTACGAGATCCGCGAGACCTTCCTGCGCTTCTTCGAGCGCCGCGATCACAAGCGCCTGCCGTCGGCGTCGCTCGTGCCGTCCGCCTACGACCCGTCGGTGTTGCTGACGACGGCCGGGATGCACCCGCTCGTGCCGTACTTCAAGGGCGAGGAGCAGCCGCCGCATCCGCGCCTGACGACCGTGCAGAAGTGCTTTCGCACCACGGACATCGACAACGTCGGCAACACCACTCGCCACCTGACGTTCTTCGAGATGCTCGGCAACTTCTCGATCGGCGACTACTTCAAGAAGGAAGCCGTCGAGATGGCGTGGGAGCTGTCGCTCGACGGTTTCGGATTCGAACCCGACGACATCTGGATCACGGTCTTCGAGGGCGACGCGGAGCTCGGCATCGGCCCCGACGAGGAGGCGATCGAGGCGTGGCTGGCCGTCGGCGTGCCGCGCGAGCGGATCGTCCAGTGCCCGCGCTCGGAGAACTTCTGGAAGAGCGGCCCGACCGGCCCGTGCGGGCCGTGCAGCGAGCTGTACCTCGACCGTGGCCTGGAGTGGGGGACGCCCGACGACCTGCCGGGCGGCGAGAACGAGCGCTTTCTGGAGTACTGGAACCTCGTCTTCACGCAGTACGACATGGGCATCGATGCGGGCGGCCGCACGACGCTCACCCCGCTGCCGAAGAACAACATCGACACGGGCCTGGGTCTCGAGCGGATGGCGGTCATCCAGCAGGGCGCGCAGACGGTCTTCGAGACCGACACGTTTGCGCCACTGATGGCGCTCGGCCGCGAGCTCGCGTCGGCTGAGCCCGACGAGCGCGCGCTGCGGATCCTCTGCGACCACTCGCGCGCGATGACGTTCCTCATCGCCGACGGCGTCGTGCCGTCCAACGAGGACCGCGGCTACATCCTGCGGCGGATCATGCGCCGCGCGATTCAGCACGGCAACCGCGTCGGCATGCAGTCCGGGTTCATGGCGATCTTCGCCGAGAAGGTCATCGAGATCATGGGTGCGGCCTACCCCGAGCTCGAGCGCGAGCGCGAGCCGATCCTGCGCTGGGCGCGGGCCGAGGAGGAGGGCTTCGGGCGCACGCTCGAGCAGGGGACGAAGCTCCTGCAGGAGGTCATCGAGCGCTCTCGCGCCGCCGGCAAGGTCCCCGCGGAGGACGCCTTCAAGCTGCACGACACATTCGGGTTTCCGTTCGACGTCACGCGCGAACTCGCGGCCGAGCAAGACCTGGATGTCGACGCGGGCGGCTTCGAGGTGCTGATGGAGGCCCAGCGCACCCGCGCGCGGGAGGGCGGGCGGTCGGCCGCGACCGCCGGCGCCGGCGACCTGCGCGAGCAGGCGCGCGAGCTGACGCGCGCGGCGGGCTTTCAGACCGACTTCACGGGCTATGAGACGCTCGAGCAGCACACGACGATCGGCTCCGTCGGGGATTCGAGCGACCACCGCCTGCTCGTCAAGCTCGCCGAGTCGCCGTTCTACCCGACCGGCGGCGGCCAGGTCGCCGACAGCGGCGTCGTCGATTCGGAGTCCGGCGGCGCGCGCGCGACCGTCACCGACGTCATGCGCGTCGGCGACGACCAGGCCGTCCTCGTCGAGCTGTCGGCGGGCGAGCTGCAGGCGGGCGAGCGCGTCGTCGCGCGCGTGGACCGCGCCGCGCGCAGCGCCACCGCCGCCAACCACACCGCGACGCACCTGCTGCACGCGGCGCTGCGCGAGACGCTCGGCACGCACGTGCGCCAGGCGGGCTCCTACGTCGGGCCCGACAAGCTGCGCTTCGACTTCAGCCACGGCGAGCGCATCTCGGCCGCGGACCTGCAGGCGATCGAGGACCGCGTCAACGAGTGGGTGCTGCGCAACGACCAGGTGCGCCCGATCACGACGACGCTCGACGAGGCGCGCGCGCTTGGCGCGATGGCGCTGTTCGGGGAGAAGTACGGCGACATCGTTCGGATGGTGCAGATCGGCGAGGGCGAGTACTCGCGGGAGTTGTGCGGAGGGACGCACGTTGGAAGCACGGCGGAGATCGGCGTCTTCAAGCTCGTCAACGAGAGCTCCAGCGCGGCGAACGTGCGCCGCATCGAGGCCGTCACTGGGCCCGTGGCCGTCGCGCAGCTGCGCGCCACGGACGCCAGCGCACGCGAGGCGGCGACGTTGCTGCGCAGCAGCGTGCCCGAGCTGCCGGCGGCGGTCGCCTCGCTGCGCGAGCAGGTCAAGCAGGCCGCGAAGGCGGCGTCGTCCGGTGGCGCCGGCGCGGTCGACGCCGACGCGCTCGCGGGCGCCGCGACGCAGATCGGCGGCGCCGACGTGGTCGCCTCGGTCGTGTCGGGGCTGGCCAGCGCCAAGGAGCTGCCGGACATCGCCGACCGCGTCAAGGGCAAGCTCGGCGAGCAGTCCGCGACCGTGCTCGGCACCGTCGTCGACGGCCGCGTGCACCTCGTCGCCGCCGTCACGCCGGCGCTCGCCGCGCGCGGCGTCAAGGCCGGCGCGATCGTCAAGGCCGCGGCGCAGGTCGCCGGCGGCGGCGGTGGCGGACGCGACACGATGGCGCAGGCCGGCGGTCGCGACCCGGCGGCGCTGCCCGACGCGATCGCCGCCGCTCGCGCGGTGATCGCGGCGGCGTTGTCGGGGTGAGCGCCCGGTGCGCGTCCTGGCCTTGGACTACGGCAGCGCCCGCTGCGGCTGCGCGGTGAGCGACCCGACCGGCACGCTCGCGACGCCGATCGAGCCGATCCTGCGCCCGGCGACGCGCAAGGGGCTTGCGCGCGTCGTCGACGTCGTGCGTGAGCGCGACGCGGGACGCGTCGTCGTCGGCCTGCCGCTATCGCTGTCGGGCGGCGACTCCTCGCAGACGGCCGAAACGCGTGCTTGGGCGCAGCGGCTCGAGGAGCGCCTCGAGGTGCCGGTCGAGCTCTTCGACGAGCGCTTCACGACGCTGATGGCCAGCCGCGATCCGGGCGAACCCGCCGCGTCTGAGGACTCGCGCGCCGCCGCGCATCTGCTGCTGGGCTGGCTCGCGACGTGCGGCGAGCCCAAGGACGGATAGCGTCTATGGCGAATCAGAGAGCTGCATGAGCCGCAACCAGCGAGACGACCAGGGGTCCGGCCGCGAGCGAAGCGCCGAGCAACGCGAGCGCGATCGCCTCGAGCGCGAGGCTCGACGCGCGCGCGGTCAGCGCACCGGCGAGTTCGCAGCGCCGTCCGCCGAGCCCGCGCCGCCGCGCGATCTGTCCGATGAACCAGCACCGACACCACCTCAACCGCCCCGAACCCGAGCGCGCGAGCGCGTACAGGTGTCCGACCCGCCGAAGCCCCGCCTCGGGCGCGGTCGTGGACGCGCGGCGTCAGCCGAGCCGCCCGCTGCCGAGCCGCCCGCCGGCCGCGAGAGCGCGACCGACCGCCGCTCCGCGCGCCGCCGCACGCCGCCCGCCGAGCGCGAGCAGCCGCCGCCGGTGCTGCGCATCCAGCCCGATCCACCGGCCCCTCCGGCGGCGCCGGCCGGTGCCCTCGGCGACGAGACCGAGCGCCCGATCGGCATCCGCCGTGCGCAGCGCGTCGTCCGCACCCCGCGCACGATCGTGACGCCGCCCGGAGACGTCCCCGCCGGGCCCGCACGCGCCCGCCGCTCGGTCGGCGCGCACGTCGGCGCGCTGATCGTGCTGCTGGTCTTCGCCGCGCTGCTGGCCATCATGCTGTTCCTCTTTCAGCCGTTCGGCAGCGCCGAGGGCGACCGCGTGCGCGTCGTCATCCCTGCGGGCTCGAGCGCCGGCGAGATCGGCGAGCGGCTCGCGGCCGCCGACGTCGTCGGCTCGGGCACGCTGTTCTCCCTGCGTGCGACGCTCGCGGGCAAGCGCGGCGACCTGCGCTCCGGGCGCTACACGCTCAACCACGGGATGACCTACGGCGCCGCGATCGACGCCCTGAGCCGCAAGCCGGCGCCGGCCGAGAAGGCGGCGACGGTCAACGTCACGATTCCGGAGGGCCGCTCGCGCAAGGAGATCGCCCGCACGATCGGCTCGAAGAGCCTGCGTGGCAGCTACCTCAAGGCCTCGCAGCGCTTCAGGGGCCGGCTGAACCCGTTTCGCTACGACGCGCCCAAGGGCACGCGCTCGCTGGAGGGCTTCCTCTTCCCCGCGACCTACGAGCTGAAGACCGGCGCCCCCGCGCGCGACCTCGTCGGCAAGCAGCTTGTCGCGTTTCGCGACAACTTCGACCGCGTCGACCTGCGCCGCGCGAAGCGCAGGAAGCTGACGGGCTACGACATCCTGATCATCGCTTCGATGGTCGAGCGCGAGGCGCAGCTGCCCGGCGAGCGCGCGAAGATCGCCGCGGTCATCTACAACCGCCTGAAGGACGGCGTGCCGCTCGGCATCGATGCCACGATCCGCTACGCGACCGACAACTGGACGCGCCCGCTGAGGCGGTCCGAGCTGCAGATCGAGTCCGCCTTCAACACCCGCAAGCGCGCGGGCCTGCCGCCGACGCCGATCGGCAACCCGGGCCTGGCGTCGATGCGCGCCGCCGCGGCGCCGGCGAACGTCGACTTCCGCTACTACGTCGTCCAGCCGGGCACCTGCGGCAGGCACGCGTTCTCCTCGAGCTTTGAGCAGTTTCAGCGCGACAGCCAGCGCTACGACCAGGCCCGCGCGGACGCAGGCGGCAAGTCGCCCACCACCTGCTGATGGCCGAATCCCCGCGCTACGGGGTGCTCGGCTGGCCCGTGGGCCACAGCCGCTCGCCGGCGATGATGCGCGCGGCCGGCCTCGAGCGCTACCAGCGCCTGCCCGTCGCGCCGCCGGTCTTCGAGGACACCGTTCGCGCGCTGGGCGCCGCCGGCTTTCGCGGCGCGAACGTCACGATTCCGCACAAGGAGGCCGCCCTCGCGCTGGCGACCCAGGCCAGCGACGCGGCCCGCGCGATCGGCGCGGCCAACACGCTGACCTTCGGCGAGGACGGCTTCATCGCGGCCGAGAACACCGACGCGCCCGGGTTCATGGCCGCGCTCGGCCGCGCGCCGGCCTCCGCGCTCGTGCTCGGCGCCGGCGGCAGCGCTCGCGCGGTGATCTGGGCGCTGACGCAGGCAGGCACCGACGTGTCGGTCTGGAACCGCACACCCGAGCGCGCCCGCGGCCTCGGCGCGCGCGTCGTCACGCAGCCGGAGGGCGCTGAGGTGCTCGTCAACTGTACGAGCGTGGGGCTCGATCGCGTCGGTCAGACGTCCAATCCATTCAAGGATCTACCGCTAGACGCCGATGCGCTAGGCACGTACGTGACCGTGGTCGACCTGGTCTACCGGGCAGGCGGGACTGTGCTGACCTCAGAGGCTGAAAGGCAGGGCGTGAGCATCATCGACGGGCTGGAGATCCTGGTGCGCCAGGGAGCATTGAGCTTCGCTGTCTGGACCGGCCGCCAGCCGTCGCTCGACGCCATGTGCGCGGCCGCGCGCGACCCCCGCCCCGGGGCCGCCGGTGCCTGACGCGATCCCGATCAAGGCTGTGCCGAGCGAGCCACCGTCCAACGGCATCACGAAGCCGCGAGGCGCCGGCGGCCCCGCGCGCTTCTTGACCGATGTCATCGTCGATCTCGGCCTTGCCGAGCGCGAACGCGTGACGACCGCGATCGAGGAGGCCCGCCGCACCGGCAAGACGCCCGAGGCCGTCCTGCTGGAGTCCGGCAGCCTGACCTCTGACGGCCTCGCCCGCGCCGTCGCCGAGCGCCACGGCCTCGAGCACCTCGACCTGAACATCTTCCAGCCCGACATGGCGGCAGCCAACCTCATCTCGATCCCGGCGGCCAAACGCTACGAGGCGGTGCCCGTCGCGTTCATCGACGAGCGCACGCTGCTCGTCGCGATGGCCGACCCGGCCAACGTCCTGGCCGTCGACGACATCGCGCTGCTGACCGGCAAGGAGATCCGCCCCGCCGTCACGAGCCGCGAGGACATCCAGGGCCTGATCTCGCGGCTGACGCGCCTGGACGACGTCGTCGCGCTCGACGAGTTCGAGGAGGACGAGGAGCGGCCGGCGGAGATCGTCGACCTGCGCGAGTCGGCCGACGACGCGCCCGTCATCCGGCTCGTCAACCAGATCATCGCCCAGGCCGTCGAGCAGGGCGCGTCGGACATCCACCTCGAGCCCAACGGCACGGAATTGCGCGTGCGCTTTCGCATCGACGGCGTGCTCGTCGAGGCGGCGCAGGTGCAGCGGCGGATGGTGCTCGGCGTCATCAGCCGCGTGAAGATCATGAGCGACCTCGACATCTCCGAGCGCCGCGTGCCACAGGACGGCCGCGTCGGGTTGACGATCGACGGCCACCACATCGACCTGCGCGTCGTCACGCTGCCCAGCGTGCACGGCGAATCGATCGTCCTGCGCATCCTCGACAAGGACTCCGTCGTGATGACGCTGGAGAAGCTCGGCATGGCGCCCGCCGAGAAGGCGCGCTTCGAGCGCGCGTTTCATCAGGCCTACGGCGCGGTGCTCGTGACCGGCCCGACGGGCTCGGGCAAGTCGACGACCCTGTACGCGGCGCTCGGCGAGCTCAACACGATCGACAAGAACATCATCACGATCGAGGACCCCGTCGAGTATCAGCTCGACGGCATCACGCAGGTGCAGGTGAACACGAAGGCCGGCCTGCACTTCTCGACGGGCCTGCGCTCGATGATGCGCGCGGACCCCGACATCATCATGGTCGGCGAGATCCGCGACCGCGAGACCGCGCAGATCGCGATCGAGTCCGCGCTGACCGGACACCTCGTGCTGTCGACGCTGCACACCAACGACGCCGCCAGCGCGATCGCGCGGCTGATCGAGATGGGCATCGAGCCGTTTCTCGTCGCCTCGGCGATCGACTGCGTCGTCGCCCAGCGCCTCGCGCGCAAGCTCTGCCAGTTCTGCAAGGAGCGCCAGATCATCAGCGCCGAGGTGCTGCGCGCCAACGGGATCCGCAGCCAGTTCGACATGGAGGCCTACGCCGCGCACGGCTGCCAGCGCTGCGGCAACTCGGGCTACAAGGGCCGGATCGGGCTCTACGAGGTGCTGACGGTGTCCGAGGAGATCCGCAAGCTCGCGCTGGCGCGCGCTCCCGCGCCGGAGATCACCGAGGTCGCCGTGCGCCAGGGCATGCGGCTGCTGCGCGACGACGGCCTCGAGAAGGTCCGCCTCGGCATGACCTCGATCGCCGAGGTCACCCGCGTCACCGGCACGGGCGCCGTCGTCGACTGACCGCGCCGAGACGGCTCAGGCGGCGTTTGCCGGCAGCCACTGCTTGGCGGCCGCCACGGGCTCGTCGTCGAGCGCGGTCGCGTCGCACAGCTCTGGCAGGCGCCGCAGGATGCTGGCGCCCGCGACCGCGCGGCTTCGCACGCGCTGGACGTCGGCGTCGCCGCCGAACTCCTGCTGGACCTTCTCGATCAGCGCCCACATGTCTTCGACGCCGTAGGCGCTTCGCAGCTCCATGTCCGACAGCACCGCGCCGACCTCGCCGAGCGTGCGGCGCAGCTCGTCGGCCGCCTTGGATGACGCCTCGCCGGTGTGCGCCAGGAGGTTGTCGCGCAGCGCGGTCGCAGCCGGCGCGACGGCCTCCGGCGAGCCGTCTGCAAGCGCGGAGACGACGGCCTCCAAGAGCTCCGAAAAATCGTCGTTGCGATCGGCGTCGGCGGCCGCGGACGAGCCGAGGACGGCGGCGTACACCGCGGCGCGGCGTTTGGGCTGCATGCGCTTGTAGCCCTGATCCCAGAACTCGTGCAGGAGGTTCGACGCCTCGCCGGCGCCGATCGACAGCATCTTGTTCTGGTTGAGCTCGTTGAGGCGCTCGACGAGCTCGATCAGCGAGAGCTCCTCCAGAACGCAGGCGGCGTACAGCACGCTCACGTCGGCGTCGGTCCAGCCGCTGATCTCGATCAGCTCGTCATCGGGCGTGGTCACCCGGCGCATCCTAGTCCGACTCCAAGCGGCCATGGGCGCGGTTTCGCGCCGAAGGTGTGCCGGAACGACAGGTGTTCGCGCCGAGGGTCAGGCGTCCGGCGCGGGGTCGGCCGCGGCGAGCCACGAGCGCGCCGCGTCTGCGACCTCGTCGGGCACGACGCCCAGGTCGCCGGCCGCCAGCCAGCCGAGTATGACCGTGCCGCCGGCGGCCATCGCCTGGTGGCGGTCGATGTCGGGCGCGGCGCCGAGCTCCAGGCGCGCGAGCTGGTCGACGAGCTGCCAGGGGTCGTGCGCGCCGTAGGCGTTGAGCAGCTCGGCGTCGGCGAGGATCGCCAGCGCGTCTGCGAGCTGCGCGCGCAGCGTCGCGATCGCCGCGAGCGCCGGCTCGTCGATGTGTCGGTCGACGTTCGAGTGAAGCTCGTCGGCCGCCCAGGTCACGGCGTCGTCGTCGCCCCGGGCAGCGTCGGCAATCGCCGCCGTGAGGCGCCCGAGCAGGTGCTCGAAGCCCGGACCCACGGCGCGCGCATAGAGCTCCCGGCGCTCGTTCTCGGGCAGGCGCTCTGCGCGCCCGAGCCAGTAGGAGTCCAGCAGCGCCGCCGCCCCGCCGGGCCCGCCGACCGGCAGTCCGCCGCGCAGGTACAGCTCGACGAGGCGGTCGCAGACGCGCAGCTCGCCGAGCGCCTCGAGCTGCGCTGCCGCGTACAGGGCCGCCGCGGCCTCGACCTCCTCGGCGGCGGCCAGGACTAGCTTCCGGCCGGCAGCTCGGCCGAGTCGGACTCCTCCTCGGCGGTCGAGTCGACGACGTCGCCCGGCGGCGGAGCGACGCCGGCTTTGGCGTCGTCGACCTCGGGCTTCGGGGCGCGCTCGAAGCCCGCCGCGCGGTAGGCGTTGTCCTCGTCGAGCGTCTCGTGCTCGAGCAGCGCCTGGGTCAGCGACTCGAGCTTGCCGCGGTTGGCGGCGAGCGCCCGGCGCGCACGCTCATAACAGGCCTCGACGATGCGGCGGACCTCGCGATCCACCAACTCCCGTGTCTCGTCGGACACCTGCACCTGCCCACCGGGTCCGTAGTACTGCTCCTCGCCGGGCGCGGGGAGCACCGATACCAGGCCGATGACGTCCGACATGCCCCAGCGCCCGACCATCTGGCGGGCGATGTGCGTGACCTGCTCGAGGTCGGACTCGGCGCCGGTCGTGACGTCGCCGTAGATGAGCTCCTCGGCCGCGCGCCCGCCGAGCGCGCCGACGATGCGTCCTTCGAGGTAGCGCGCGTCGTAGCCATAGCGGTCGGTCGACGGTGACTGAAACGTCACGCCGAGCGCCCGCCCGCGCGGGACGATCGAGATCTTGCGCACCGGGTCGGCGCCGGGCTCGAGCATGCCCAGCACGGCGTGGCCGGCCTCGTGGTAGGCGGTGCGCTCGCGCTCCTGCGCCGACAGCGTGATGCGCCGCTCCGCGCCGAGGACGATGCGCTCGAGCGCATCGGCGAAGTCCGCGGTGTTGACGGCCGTGTGATCGCGGCGAGCGGCGATCAGGGCCGCCTCGTTGACGAGGTTGCGCAGGTCGGCGCCGACCATGCCCGGCGTCGACGCGGCGATGCGGTCGAGCCGGATGTCCTCGTCGAGCGGCACCGAGCGCGTGTGGATCTCGAGGATCTCGCGGCGGCCGTCCTTGTCGGGCGGGTTGACGGTCAGCCGGCGATCAAAGCGCCCGGGGCGCAGCAGCGCGGCGTCGAGCACCTCAGGTCGGTTGGTCGCAGCCAGCACGATGACGCCCTCCGAGCCCGTGAAGCCGTCCATCTCCGTGAGGATCTGGTTCAGCGTCTGCTCGCGCTCGTCGTGGCCGCCGCCGAAACCGCCACCACCGCCGCGTGCGCGGCCGATCGCGTCGAGCTCGTCGATGAAGATGATCGCGGGCGCCTCTTTCTTGGCCTGCTCAAAGAGATCGCGCACCCGTGAGGCGCCGACGCCGACGACCATCTCGACGAACTCCGACGCGCTGAGGCTGAAGAAGGGCACGTCGGCCTCGCCGGCGACGGCGCGCGCGAGCAGCGTCTTGCCCGTGCCCGGAGACCCGGATAGCAGCACGCCCTTCGGGATCGCGGCGCCGAGCTTTCGATAGCGGTTGGGGTTCTTGAGGAAGTCGACGATCTCCTTGAGCTCGTCCTCGACCTCGTCGATCCCGGCGACGTCGGAGAACGACACGCGGGTACTTGAAGCGTCGTAGCGCTTGGCCTTGGACCGCCCGAGGCCCATCATGCCGCCGCGGCCGGCGCCGGTCGAGCGGCGCAGCATGTAGATCAGCAGCGCGACGATCAGAAAAAAGGGTCCGAAAGAGATCAGCACCGTCGCGAGCACCGACCGGCCTTCGTCGATCGACCGCGCGTTGACCTCGACCTTGCGCTCCAGCAGCACCTTCAGCAGCTCGTCGTCGCGGGCGAAGCTCGGGACGACGGTCTCGAACGCCTTCTCCGGCCCCAGCTTCTCGAACTTCGTCGCGCGCACGAACGTCCCCTGGATGGCGTCGTTGCGAGCGTTGACCTCCTTGACGTTGCCCGCCGTCACCTGCTCGCGAAAGAACGTGTACGGGACGTCGATGCGCTTGTCCTTGTCGTCCGGGATCAGCTGACCGAGCGCGATGTTGAGCACCAGCAGCCCGAGCAGGAAGTACCAGAAGCGCCGGCTGCCCGGCAGGCGCGACATCCGCGATCCGGAGCGCTTGGGCTCGTCGCTCTCGCGCCCGCCCTCGACGCGCCAGGGCTGACGGTCGTCCTTCGAGTCGGGGTTTGAGCGTCTGCTGGAATCGGCCACGTCAGAGGATCATACGTTCGGGGATCTCGCCGGGATGACCACCGCCCTGGAGCACGTGTGCCGGGCGCGAGCAGGGGCGACCCCCGCACTCGTCCTGCCCGTGGGCGCCGCTGCACGCCTCGTACGGTTGTCCACTTCGCTGCCGGAAGCCGGGCAGCGGCCGACGGGGCGTCGATAGCCGCCGCAAATGGAACTTGATTTCGCCGACCTGCTGCTCGAAGTCATCGAGCGCAATGCTTCTGACCTGCACCTGACGGCCGGCGCACGCCCGACCGTCCGTGTCCGCGGCCGTCTGACGCCGCTGGACGAGTACCCGGTGATGACGACCGAGATGACGCGGGAGATCATCTACTCGATCCTCTCCAACGATCAGCGTCAGCGCCTGGAGACCGATTGGCAGCTGGACTTCGCCTACTCGATCCCGGGGCGCGCGCGCTTTCGCGTCAACGCCTACTACCAGCGCTCCGCGATCGGCGCCGCGTTTCGCCTGATCCCCGCCGTCATCAAGTCGCTCGACGAGCTCGGGATGCCGTCGGCGCTGCACGAGATGGCGAAGAAGCCGCGCGGCTTCGTGCTCGTCACAGGCCCGACGGGCTCGGGCAAGTCGACCTCGCTGGCCGCGGTCGTCGACGAGATCAACAAGTCGCGAGAAGAGCACATCATGACGATCGAGGATCCGATCGAGTTCCTCCACGCCCACAAGAAGTGCATCGTCAACCAGCGCGAGATCGGCTCGGACGCGCAGTCCTTCGCGATGGGCCTGAAGGCCGCCCTGCGCCAGGATCCCGACGTGATCCTCGTCGGCGAGATGCGCGACCTCGAGACGATCCACACCGCCCTGACCGCCGCGGAGACCGGCCACCTCGTCTTTGCGACCCTGCACACGCAGGACACCCCGCAGACGATCGACCGCATCATCGACGTCTTTCCCGCCTCCCAGCAGCAGCAGGTGCGCGTGCAGCTGTCGGTCGCCCTGCAGGGGATCGTCACGCAGCAACTGCTGCCGACCGCCGACGGCGCGGGCCGCGTGGCCGCCTGCGAGGTGCTGCTCGCGACGCCGGCGATCCGCAACCTCATCCGCGAGGGCAAGACCCATCAGATCTACTCCTCATTGCAGACCGGAGGCAATATCGGCATGCAGACGATGGACGCGGCGCTCGCGACGCTCGTGCGTGCGGGCAAGATCACCCAGCAGCTCGCCGAAGCGCGATCCTCGACCCCGGAGGAGCTCCGCCGCCTGCTCGGCGCCAGCTCCTTCGCAGCCTGATGAGCACCTACGCCTTCAAGGCGATCGACCCGCTCGGCCAGCACGCCAAGGGCGAGGTCGACGCGGAGTCCAAGCAGTCGGTCTCCGACCAGCTCAAGGCCAAGGGCCTGATCGTCCTCGACATCGCCGAAAAGGGCCGCGCGTCGAAGGACATCGAGCTGCCGTGGGCCAACCGCATCAAGATCGGCGACCTTGCGATCCTCAGCCGGCAGCTGGCGACGATGGTCTCCAGCGGCATGACGATCCTGCGCGCGCTGTATGTGCTCGAGGCCCAGACGGAGAACAAGAAGCTCTGTGGTGAGCTCGTCGAGGTGCGCAAACACGTCGAGGCCGGCCTGCCGCTGTCCGACGCGCTCGAGCGCTTTCCGAAGACCTTCAGCCCGCTGTTCATCGCGATGACGCGCGCGGGGGAGACGGGCGGCCTGCTCGAGGAGTCGCTGATCCGGATCGCCGACCAGCTCGAGAAGGAGGACTCGCTGCGCCGCCAGGTGAAGTCGGCGATGGCCTACCCAATCGTGATCTTCGTCTTCGCGGCCGCCGTCATGCTCGGCATGGTCGCCTTCATCGTGCCGGTGTTCGCGGGCGTCTTCAAGGAGCTCGGCGACGCGAAGATGCCCGCCATGACGGTCTTCGTCATGGGCATCTCGAAGATCGTCACCGGCTACTGGTACCTGCTGATCCTCGGCACGGTCGGCGGCGCGTTCGGCTTCATGAAATGGAAGAAGACGCCCAAGGGCCGCAGCCTGTGGCAGCGCTTTTTGCTACGCGTGCCGTTCAAGATCGGCGACATCTTCCAGAAGGTCGCGCTCGCACGCTGGTCGCGGACGTTCTCGGCGCTGATGGGCGCAGGCGTGCCGCTGCTGCAGGCGATCGACATCACCTCGCAGACGGCGGGCAACGTCGTCGTCGAGGAGGCGATGGCGAACGTCACGACGAGCGTCAAGGCCGGCGGCACGATCGCCCAGCCGCTGATGGAGTCGCCCGTCTTCCCCTCGATGGTCGGCCACATGGTCAAGGTCGGCGAGGAGACCGGTGCGCTGACGACGATGCTGTCGAAGATCGGCGACTTCTACGAGGACCAGGTTCAGGCGTCCGTCAAGGCCCTGACGTCGATCCTCGAGCCCGTCATGATCGTCTTCGTCGGCGGGATCGTCGGCTTTATCGTGATCTCGATGTACTTGCCGCTGTTCAGCGTGTACGACCAGATCAAGTAAGGCGGCGGCGCCGGTCCGCCGCGGGCGGCGCAAACCCTCTTCGCACGGGTACCGTGCGCAGCGTGCGCATCGCGACGTGGAACGTCAACTCGATCAAGCAGCGCATGCCGAGGTTGCTGGCGTGGCTGGATGAGCGGCGACCGGATGTCGTGTGCCTGCAGGAGACCAAGCTCGCCGACGACGCCTTCGAGGCATTGCTGGGCGAGGAGCTGTCGAGTCGCGGCTACGCCGTGGCGGCGCACGGGGAGGCGGCGTGGAACGGCGTGGCGATCCTCTCGCGCGTCGGGCTGGACGACGTCGTCGCGGGGCTCCCCGGCGGACCGGGGTTCCCGCATCAGGAGGCGCGCGCGGTGTCGGCCACCTGTGAAGCGATCCGGGTGATCTCGGTCTACGTGCCCAACGGGCGCTCGATCGACTCCGAGCACTACGCCTACAAGCTCGCCTGGCTCGCCTCGCTGCGGGAGCTGGTGGCTGCCGACCCGGAGGGGTCCGTCGTCTGCGGCGACGTCAATATCGCGCCGACCGACGACGACGTCTTCGACCCCGGCGCCTACGTCGGTCAGACCCACGTCACGGCACCCGAGCGCGCCGCGCTCGCCGAGCTGCAGGCGCTCGGCCTGCGCGACGTCGTCCGCGACCGGTGGCCCGATCACGAGCGCCTGTTCACCTACTGGGACTACCGCGCCGGCATGTTCCACCAGGACCTCGGAATGCGGATCGACCTCATCCTCGCGGGCGGGCCGATCTCAGACCGCGTGCGGGCCGCGTGGGTCGACCGGCACGCCCGCAAGGGCCGCGGGCCGAGCGATCACGCGCCGGTGATCGTCGACCTCGACGAGGCCCCCGACGGGGACATCGGGCCGGTCGTGCCGCCGCCCTCCGCTCCGCGGCCCAGGCGCGGCGCCAAGCGGCTGCCGCAGTCCCCGTGACCCGCGGTCACCGCGCGGTCACTCCCGTGGGCGATCGCGATCGCGCGAGGGCTGCACGCGCTTGGGCTCACCGGGCATCTTCGGATAGTCGGGTGGATAGGGCATGTCGCCCCGGCCCTGCGCCTCGTCGCGCTCGTAGAGGTCAAGCAGCGGCTGCAGGGAGTGTGCGACGTCGTCGATCGTGGCATGGCGATCGCCGACATCCGCGAAGCGCGCGGGCATCGTGGCGATCGTGAAGTCCTCGGGGGCGACGTCCGCGAGCTCGTCCCAGGTCACGGGCGCCGAGACGGGTGCGCCGGGCCTGGGCCGCACGCTGTAGGCGGAGGCGATGGTGCGATCGCGGGCGTTCTGGTTGTAGTCGACGAAGATCCGCTCGCCGCGCTCCTCCTTCCACCAGTTCGTCGTCACCTGGCCGGGCAGGCGCCGCTCGAGCTCGCGGCCGAAGGCGATGGCGGCATGGCGGACGTCGGTGAACGACCAGCGTGGCTCGATCCGCACGTAGATGTGGATTCCCCGGCCGCCGGAGGTCTTGGGGAACCCGACGTACCCCAGGTCGCCGAGCAGCACGCGCGCCTCGGCGGCGACGCGCTGGGCGTCGGCGAAGTCCGTGCCGGGCTGCGGGTCGAGGTCGAGGCGCAGCTCGTCCGGATGGTCGACGTCATCGCTGCGAACCGGCCACGGGTGGAAGGTGATCGTGCCCATCTGCGCGGCCCAGGCGACGACGGCGAGCTCCGTGGGGCAGATCTCGTCGGCGTGGCGGCCCGAGGGGAACTCGATCCGCGCGGTCTCCACGTACTCCGGCGCCCCGCGCGGGATCCGCTTCTGAAAGAAGGCGTCGCCGCCGCCCTTCTCGCGCGTCGACAGGACGATGCCCGGGTGCACGCCCTTCGGCCAGCGCTCCAGCGTCGTCGGCCGCCGCCCGAGCGCTCGCATGATCCCGTCTTCGACCGAGAGGTAGTACTCCACGACGTCGAGCTTGGTGATCGCGGGCGTGCGGTCCGTGCTCGGAAAGATCACGCGGTCGGGGCTCGAGACGCGCACATCCCGATCGCCGGCTTCGACGACAGTCGCCTCGGATGCAGCCATACCGGGAGTTCTACCGGTCGGCTGCACCGGGGCCGGGGCCCGGGCCATTCGAACCCCCGGCGGGCCATGCGGGCGCCCGCCGGCCGACGCTGCGCCGGCGGGCACGGCTTTGATCGATCAGCCGGCGGGGTAGGCCGGCAGCGGCCCGTCGAAGCCGAGCTTCGCCGCGGCCTCGTCGAGCGTGGTTGCCACGGTCCTCACCGCCGCGGGACCGGCGTCCTCGGCGAAGGCCTCCTGGATCGTCTTCAGGTCGGCGGCCGCGAGCTCACCATGCAGCGCCCAGGAGAACGCGAGGCCCTCCGCCCGGGCGGTTGCGTCCTTCGCGCCTTCGACGGCGTACTTCTTGACCGCCAGCGCGAAGATCTTGTTGATCGCGCCGCGCGTGCGCTGAGCTGCCGTGTCGAGCCCGGCCTCGTCCTTGGCCCGCACGGCCGACTGCGCGGCCGTGACGCCCGCGACGACACCGTCGGTGAGCGAGTGTTCGTCGAGGCCGAAGTCCTTTGCCCGCTTGGCGGCGGTCGCGCCGATGCCCTCGCCTTCGGCGTCGAAGTACGCCCACACCTCGTCGACGTTGTGGATCGCGCCCTCCTTCGGGTCAAGCTCACCGGCGACGAGCTTCTCCTTCGCCCCGTCGAACTCCTCGAGCGCATGCGACTTCAGCGCGACGATCATGCCCTTGTCGACCCACTGCGCGCGCGCCTCCTGAGACAGCCCGGCGGCGGTGCCGTCGCCCGCCAGCGCGTCCGCCACGCCCGTGCCGGCCGGATGCTTCTCGACCCATTCGGCGAGCGTGCGGTTCGTCCCGTCGCTCTTCTTCGAGAACTTGCCCGCGGTCCAGATCCGCTGTGCGGCGGCGAAGTCCGGCTTCGCATCGTCGGCCTCGGGATCGAGCAGCGCGCGGATGGCGGCGACGTCCTTGCCGATCGCGGCGTTGGAACTGACGTCTGACGCCGGCGTGTACTTCGCGTCCGGCTTCGCCGCGGCCGCGGGCGGCGCCGCGGCGGCCGGTTCGTCGTCACCGGACCCGTCGCCGGATCCGCATCCGGCCAGCAGCATTCCGCTCGCCGCGGCAGCGGCGATCCATCCGCGCATGACATCCCCCTGAGATTGAGCAAGCCTCCGTTAGGAGTACCTAATTAGGTCAACCTAACAGGTTGTCGGACCAGCGCAAGACCCCCTCGGGCTAGGCGACGGGTTCGGCGCGGCCGGCCTCTCGGTCGGGGGTGGCGTCGAGCTCGTTGTCGTGCTCACGTTCGCGCCACAGGTGATTCAGCGCGTAGGTGGCAAGCATCCCGGTGACCACGAGGGCGATCGTGCGCATGTCGCCGTGCCACGGCGCCTTGCCGGTCAGCATGTACACGACGGTCGCCGCGGCGAGCACGAGCGCGAGGATCCCGAGGGCCACCGACGCGGTCTCGCCGAGCCGGAGCTTGCGGCGCAGCAGGCGCACGCTCTTGCCGAGCTTCGCGAGCTTGATCGCCTTCGCGAGCTTCAGCGTCTTGAACGCCTTCGCGAGGATCAGCAGGCGCAGCGCCGGTGCGGCCGCCAGCGCGAGCGGGACCAGTGGCGAGGACACCGCGACGACGAGCAGCTCGAGGCGGTGCCCGGAGATCCAGGCGCGGCGCTCGCGCACGACGCACAGCATCACGAGGACCTCGATCGCGAACGTCAGCCAGACCGCCCAGTGACCGGCGACCTCGACGGTGTGCCACACGCCGTGCGGCTGTGACAGCGACAGCGCCAGCAGCGGCAGCACGGCGAGCGCCGCGACGATGATCGGGGGCTTGAAGCGCGCCTCCCACGCGGCGGCGCGGGGATCGGAGGTCGCGAGCGAGGCCATCGGCAGAAGGTAGTGGGACGTGCGCAGCCGGCGCGGGCGGCGACGCCGGCCGTCACCACCGGCCAGCGGGCGTTCGCACCCGCGCCGCGCCGCACGGTACGGTGCGTCGATGACCGGCCGCCTGGGTTCCGATCGCGCCAACGCGCTGAAGCTCGTCGCGGCGATGATCGCCGTGATGTGGGTCGCCGAGATCGTCGACGTCGTGGCCGGCAACCGTCTTGACGCCTACGGCATCCACCCGCGCGACGCCGAAGGGCTGCCCGAGATCCTGTCGGCGCCCTTTCTGCACGTCGGCTTCGGCCACCTGATCTCCAACACGGTCCCGTTTCTGGCGATGGGCGCGGCGATCGCCCTCGGCGGCCTCGCCCGCGTCGCGCTCGTCACGCTCATCGTGACGGTCGTCAGCGGCCTCGGGGTGTGGATCATCGCGCCGTCCAACGAGGTCCATCTCGGCGCCAGCGGCGTGGTCTTCGGCTACGCCTCCTACCTCGTGTCGCGCGGCATCCTGAGCCGCCGCCTGACCGAGATCGCGGTCGGCCTCGTGGTCGTCGTCGTCTGGGGGATCGGGCTCCTGCAGGGGCTGCTGCCGCAGGAGCGCATCTCCTGGCAGGCGCACCTCTTCGGCGCGATCGGCGGCGTCATCGCAGCGTACGCGCTGGCCAAGCGTCGCGAGCCCACAGCGGGCACGGCGCCCGCCGCCGTCTGAGAGCCCTCTGGCGCGTGACCGTCGCGGGCCGATCGTGCGGCCGGCGTCAGGCAGCGCGGCCGGCGCCGACGGCCACCGCGCCGCGAGGCGTCAGGATGCGTGCGCGGCCACCGTCTGCGCTCCGCGCCGGCGGGCGCGGCTCGCAGATGGCGTCGGCGGCCGGGGCCCGCTCGACGACCCCGGGAAGCCGCGCCAGCGCGACCGCGCCGAGCAGTGCCGGCAGCCCGAGCTGAAAGGCGCGGTAGGCCAGCACCGCGGCTGCGGCGGCCGCCAGCGGCGTGCCGTAGAGCACGAGCGCGGCGATCAGGCCGCCGTCGGCGCCGCCGACGCCGCCGGGCAGCGGGATCAGGCCGCCGAGCTGGCCGACGACGTAGGCCAGCAGCAGCACGCCGATCGGCGGCACGGTCCCGAGCGCGGCGAACGCCGCGCCGAGGGCGGCGGCGTCGAGCGCCATGTAGCCGATCGCACCGCCGATGATCTGCGGGTTGCCCGAGCGCGTGAGCAGGACCGCGTCGCCGATGCCGGCGCTCAGCGCGCCGCGGACGGTGGCGATGATGCGCCCGGCGCGGCCCGATCGCGGGGCGCTCGCCGCCCGCGAGGCCAGCGCGCGCGGCAGCAGGAGCACGCCCGCGATGACGAGCGCCGCCGCCAGCGCAGGACCGGCCGTCAGCGCCGTCGAGCCGCCGCCGGCGAGCACGCCGAGCGCGAGCAGGCCGCCGGCGAGCACGGCCGTCGTGAAGTTCACCGCGCTCGTCAGCACGTAGAAGGCGACCGTGCGCCGTCCGATGCGCTCGGCCGGCATCCCGGTGCGGCGCAGCGCCCAGGCCACGACCGCGAGGCCGCCGGCGCCGCCGGTCGGCAGCAGGACGTTGGTTCCCTGCGCCGCCATCGCGACGTCGTAGCTCAGCTTCCAGGGCATCCGGCGACAGAAGACGCCGCGCAGCACGACGACGCAGGCCAGGCACGATGCGGCATCGAGCGCCAAGGCGAGCGCGAGCCAGCCGGGAGAGGCGCCGGCGAGCCGCTCGCGGACGTCGCCGAGGCCGGGCAGGGAGCCGACCGCGAGCACGAGCGCGGCGACCACGGCGCCGATCAGCGCGATGCGAAGGACGAGCCGGCGGCGGTCGGGGAGGAGAGCGACCGCCGCCGGGTCGTGGGGGAGGGGCGCGGGGGTGGAGGGGGAGGGGTGGCTCCAGCCTCGCGCCGGATGCCGGTCGGACTCGTGGAGTTCGGCCGTTGGCATGTGAGCGAGCCTCCCACGCGGCCGGATCCGCTTGCGATGCGGTCAGCAGGTGTTCGGGGGTACGGCTGGCCCCACCCTTGCGGCCGGGCCCGGGGCTCAGCCCGAGTCGAGGTACGTCAGTACCGCGAGCACCCGGCGGTGCCCGTCCTCGGCCGCCGACAGGCCGAGCTTGCTGAAGATGCTGGTCACGTGCTTCTCGATCGCCCGCTCGGTGACGACGAGCTCGCGAGCGATCGCGCCGTTGGACCGGCCCTGTGCCATCTGGCCCAGCACCTCGCGCTCGCGCGGGGTCAGGCGGTCGATCGGGTCGTCCGCGCGCCGCCGGCCGAGCAGCTGGGCGACGACCTCGGGATCGAGCACCGAGCCGCCTTCGCCGACGCGCCGCAGGGCGTCGGTGAAGGCGTTGATGTCGGCCACGCGGTCCTTGAGCAGGTACCCGACGCCCTCGGCGCTGCCCTGCAGCAACTCGACGGCGTAGCCCTCGTCGATGTACTGCGAGAGCACCATCACCCCGACCCCCGGCATCTCCTTGCGGATCTGCTGCGCCGCGCGCAGCCCCTCGTCGGTCTGCGTCGGCGGCATGCGGATGTCGGTCACCGCCACTGCGGGCTTGTGCGCGCGCACCTTGCGCAGCAGGTCCTCGGCATCCGAGGCCTGCGCGACGACCTCGAAGCCGGCGTCCTCGAGCAACCTGGCCAGGCCGGCCCGCAGCAGCACGGAGTCGTCGGCGAGCACGATGCGCATGGACTGAAGACTCGCAGGCGGCGCGGTCAGTCGAGGATGCGATCGAGTGTCTTGCCGCAGACGTCGTGCTTGGCGACGAACCCGCGCGCGCCGCTGCGCGCCGCGCGGGCGGGATACAGCGGGTCGTCAGAGCTCGACGTCACGATCACGGCCGGCCCCTCGCCGTCCTCGGCGAGACTCAGCGCGACGGCGAAGCCGTCCATGTCGGGCAGGCGCACGTCGAGCAGCACGATGTCCGGCTTGAGCGCCAGTGCCGCGCTCAACCCCGCCCGCCCATCGGGCGCCTCGCCGACGACGTGGTAGCCGTCGGCTTCGAGCACCTCGCGCACGATCGTCCGAAACGCGGTGTGGTCGTCGACGATCAGGATGGTGCGGGGCACAGTGTGATTCTCGGCACACTCGCGACGGTCCTCAATGGGGGCAGGCCGTACCCCCTGGGGCGGGCGGCCCGCCCGCCGCGGAGAAAGGGGCTGCGGCCGCCCGGTCCGCCGGTAGAGTTGCGGGCGCCCAGGGAGGGCGAGGTGCAGAGGGACGAGACCACGTGCTGCGACGGAGCCTCAGGACACGGATCACGACACGCGTGTTGGCGCTGAGCGCCACCGTCGCCGTCCTGCTCGGCGCCACCCTCGTCCTGCTGATCGTCGCCGTCACCGGCCAGCGCGACGCCGGCCGCATCGCCTTTCGCTCGCAGCAGGCACTGACGCTCATGAGCCGCCTCGAGACGTCGCTGTTCGCGATCGAGAACGGCCTGCGCGACTACGTCGACCGCTATCCCGATCGGCCGGTCGAGAAGGTGACCCAGCAGCTGCGCGCCTACCCCGCCCAGGTCGGCGCGCTCGCCGACCAGGTCTCCGACGATCGCGGCCAGCGGGCGCGCGTCGAGCTGATCGGCGCGAAGATCACCCGCTACGTCACGTCGGCGAGCTCGTTGATCGAGCTCGTCGAGGAGGACGCCGACACCGCCCAGAACCTCCTCTTCTACACGGACAACCGCGACCTCGTCCTGGACCTCGGCAACGACCTGCGCGACCTCGCCGGCCGCGAGCGCACGCTCGTGCGCCGGCGCGAGAACGACGCGGAGGCGCAGTCGGCGCTCGCGATCGCGATCGGGCTCGGCGGGCTGGCGCTCGTGTTCGTCGTCGTCGCGGGCGGCACGCTGTACCTGCGGCGCGCCGTCGTGCGGCCGGTCGTCAGCGTGGCGAAGGCGACGGGGCAGCTGGCCTCCGGCGACCTCTCCACGCGCGTGCCCGCCAGCCGCGAGGACGAGATCGGCGAGCTCGCGCGCGGCTTCAACTCGATGGCGGACTCGCTGCAGCGCAGCCAGGCCGAGCTCGAGTTGTCCAACGCCGAGCTCACGCGCTCCAACAACGAGCTCGAGCAGTTCGCGTCGGTGACCTCGCACGACCTGCAGGCGCCGCTGACGACGATCTCGATGTACGCCGAGCTGCTCGAGCGCCGCCACGGGCGCGATGCCGACGACGGCCACGACCTGATCGACGGCATCCGCGACGCGACAACGCAGGCGCGCACGCTGATCCGCGACCTGCTCGAGTACTCGCGCGCCGGCCGCGGGGACATCACCGTCGAGCCGGTGGCCGCCGAGCTGATCGTCAACCAGGCGCTGGAGGCCCTCGCAGGGCCGATCGAGAACGCCGGGGCGCGCGTACGGGTAGGCTCGCTGCCGGTGGTGCTCGCGGATCGCTCGAACCTCTGCCGGGTCTTTCAGAACCTCGTGGGGAACGCGGTGAAGTTCACGCGCGGCGAGGACTCCGAGGTCCGCATCGAGGCCGAGGCCGATGGCGCGATGTGGCGCTTTGAGGTGCGCGACAACGGCATCGGCATGGATCCGGAGCACACGCGGCGCATCTTCGAGCCCTTCCGCCGCCTGCACGGTGAGGAGTCCTATCCCGGCACGGGCATCGGCCTCGCGGTCTGCGAGCGCATCATCGAGCAGCACGGGGGCCGCATCTGGGTCTCCAGCGAGCCCGGCGTGGGCAGCGTGTTCTGCTTCACGATGCCGGCCGCCGAACGCCACCCCGACGCCGCGCCGGCCGAACAGCCGGTCACCGCCGGGGCCTAGACGGTGCGCGTCCTCCACACGACCGTCGCGCTCGCGCTCGCGCTGCTGCTCGCGTCCTGCGGCGGCTCGGACCCCGAGCAGCCGGCGCGCGCCAAGGCGCCGGTGCGCATCGGGACGATGAACTTCACCGAGTCGCAGATCCTCGGCGAGCTCTACGGGCAGGCGCTGCAGGCCAAGGGGCTGCGCGTCGAGCTGCAGTCGGCGGTCGGTCCCCGGGAGATCACCAATCGCGCGCTGCGACAGGGCCTGCTCGACATGTATCCCGAGTACATCGGGGTGCTGCTGTCGGAGGTCCACAAGGTCGAGGCGCGCCCCACGAGCGCCGCCGAGGCGTACAGGCTCGCCAAGCGCCTCGAGGAGCGCCGCGACTTCACGCTGCTCGACCCGACGAAGCTCAGCAACGACAACGCCCTCGCGGTCAAGCAGTCCTTCGGTCGCAAGAACGACGTCGCCGGCATCCCCGACCTCAAGCGCGAACGCGCCGTCCTCGGCGCCGCGCCCGAGTTTCGCACCCGCTTTGAGGGGCTGATCGGCCTGGAGCGCCTGTACGGGCTGAAGTTCCGCAGGTTCGAGCCCGTGAACATCGGCAAGGGGCTGCAGTACCCGGCGCTCAACGACGGCAAGATCGACGTGGCGGTCGTGTTCACGACCGACCCGCAGCTGGCGCGCGGTCGCTACACGGTGCTGCGCGACCCCGAGGGCGTCTTTGCGGTCAATCACGTGGCACCGCTGATCAGCCAGAAGGTCCTCAAGGACAACGGACCGAAGCTCGCCGCGGCGCTCGACGCCGTCAGCGCGCTGCTGACGACGCCCGTGATGCGCGCGATGAACGCCAAGGTCGACATCGACAGGCGCACGCCGCGCGAGGTCGCCGACGAGTTTCTGCGCGCGCAGAGCCTGAAATAGCGCCGTGGGATAGCCTGCAAGGCGCTCATGAGCGCAAGCATCCGGGTCGCGGTGTGCGACGACGCCAGGGCCGTGAAGTTCTTTCTGCGCACGGTCCTCGAGGAGGACGGAGACATGGAGGTCGTCTCCACGACGAGCACCGGCAAGGAGGCGCTCGACGCGCTGTCGCACTGCCGCGCGGACATCCTGCTGCTGGACCTGCTGCTGCCCGACGTGCCCGAGCCCGCCGATCTGGTCAGGGGCATCCGCGAGCTGTCGCCGGACACGGCGATCCTGCTGATGTCCAACCTGCCGCTGTCGCAGCTCGAAAAGGAAGCCGCGCGCCTCGCCACCGACGGCTGGACGCCGAAGGCCAGCAAGCCCGAGCAGCTGCGCATCTCCGTGCGCGAGGTCGTGGCCGCAAAGGCGTAGGAATCGTCGGCGGGATGGCCCGGTCGCCGGGTCGCCGCTGCCGGCGACCATGTGCCGAGCTGGACGTTCGGAAGACTGGACGAAAGTTGAGCGGGTAGCCTCGCTTTCGCCCTGCGCGCCGAGTACGTTCGTGCCCAGTGGGTCACAGCAGAAGAGTGCCAGGGACGGCACCAAGAGCAGCGCTCCGTGCCGCAACCCTGATGGTCGTGCTGCTGGTCGCATCGCTCGCGACGGCGTCCGGCGCCGGGGCCGTGACCCTCGACGCGGCCCGCAGCAAGGCGCTCAGGGCGACAAAGGCCGAGCGCGCGCGCGGCGGTGTCATCCTCTTCAGCCTGCGCGTTCCGGTGCGCGCTGGAACGCGGATCCGCGAGGCCGGCTCGCCGCTCGCCTCATCCGGTCTGCGCACCCGCACGATGCCCGGCGTCATGCGCGTCGGCAGGGAGTGGTCGTACTTCTTCTATCTCGACCGTGGCTCCTACCAGGCGTCCGAGCATCGCGGCCGCGTGCTGCTCGTCGGCGCGGCGAGCGGGCGGGTCACCAGGAGCCGCACGATCCGCTTCGCGCCCGTGATCAACGGGCGCCTGCCGGCCTTTCTGCGCAGCCGCGAGGGCTATGGCGCCCCCCGCTACCGAGTCGCCTCCTCGAACTACTCCGTGCGCGGCGCCGCCGCGCGAGCGGCGAGCGCCGGGCTCGGGGCGTTCGGCGCCCTGCCCGCCATCGGGCTGCGCAGCGCGGCTTCGGAGAGCGCCGTCGCGGTGCGCCTCGCCGCCGAGCGGTCGTGCACCGTCGCGGTCGACGGGCGCTCGTCGAACCGGCTGTCGTCGCTGGGATCGCCATCGGGCTCGTCAGTTCTGCCGCTGCTCGTCTACACGCCCACCAGCGGGCAGTCGCTGGCGTCATTCGTCACCTCGGAGGCGATCGCCAGGCGCGGGTGCCGCGACGTGCTGATCGCCGTCTCGGGGGACGGCCGCCGCTCGGCGCCGCAGCCGAGCGTGCGCACACACGTGTCGACGACGAACTCGCGGGTACGCGAGTACCACGTGACAGCCGCGATGCTGCGGGCGATCATCGCCGCCAACGCGTCGGTGACGTTCAAGCTCATGGTCGACGCCCCCGGCTCGGGCGCGTTCATCGAGTCGCTGCGATCGCTGCCGAACGTGCTCCTGATCGCGACCTCCTCGACGGCGGCCCAGACGGCGTTTCGCCACCTGCCGCAGAAGACGATCGCCGGCAGGCGCACCGGCAACCCGCTGCGCCTGCGCGCGGACTCGAGCTTTCTCACGACCCAGCTCTTCGGCGCGGCGGCGTTCGCGGCCAGCGACGCGGAGGTCGCACACGCCTCGAGCGAGGTCGCGGCGCGCCGCGGGCCGTCGTTTCTGGCGTGGATGATCGCTCGCGGCTTCGCTCTCAGCCGCCCGTTCGACTTCACCGCCGACCTCGGCGCCACACAGCGGCTGTACATCAGCGGCTGGGTCGCCACGCCGCCCGCCGGCGGCGCGCCGGCCAATCTCCCGCCGGTCGCGACGGCGCAGGCGGTCACGGCCGTCGAGGACACGCCCACGACGATCACGCTCGCAGGCAGCGATCCCGACGGCAACCCGCTGACGTTCGCGATCACCGGCGGACCCGCGCACGGCACGCTCAGCGGCACAGCGCCGAACCTCACGTACACGCCGCTCGCCGACTACGCCGGCCCGGACTCGTTCACGTTCACCGTCAGCGACGGCACGCTGGTGTCGGCCGTGGCGACCGTTGCGATCGCCGTGACGGGCGTCCAGGACGCGCCGGTGACGGCGGCCTCGGGGACGCTGGCCTACACCGAGAACGATCCCGCAACGGCGATCGCGCCCGCCCTGACGGTGACCGACGTCGACTCGCCGAACCTGACGGGCGCGACGGTGCAGATCACCGCCGGCCTGCAGTCCGGCGCCGACGTCCTCGCGCTGCCGTCGCAGCCCTCGATCGCCGGCGCCTACGACGCGGCCGGCGGGACGCTGACGCTCAGCGGTAGCGCGACCGTCGCGGCCTACCAGGCGGCGCTGCGGGCGCTGACGTACCGCAACACGAGCGACGACCCCACCACCACCCCGCGCACGCTGACCTTCAGGGCACGCGACGCGGGCGGCTTCGGCAACGCGGCGACGCGCACGATCACGGTCGCGCCGGTCAACGACGCGCCGGCGATCGTCACGAGCGCCGGACCGCTGGGCTACACCGAGAACGACCCGGCGACGCCGATCGACGCGGGGCTCGTGCTGACCGATCCCGACAGCCAGATCACGGGCGCCACGGTCCAGATCACGGGCAACCTCGCAAGCGCCGAGGACCTGCTCGCGCTCGCGTCGCCGCCGGCGGGCATCACGGCCGCCTACGTGGCTGCGACGGGCAGGCTGACGCTCAGCGGCACCGCCGGCGTCGCCGCCTACCAGACCGCGCTGCGGGCGGTGACGTATCGCAACACCTCCAACACGCCGAGCCTGTCGGCGCGCACGGTGACCTTCATCGCCAGCGACGCTTCGAGCTCGTCGCCGCCGGCCACGCGCACGATCAACATCAGCGCGACCGACAACGCGCCGGACGTCGACAACTCCGCCGGCGCGCTGGCGTACACCGAGAACGGCCCGGCGACCGCGATCGATGCGGTGATCTCGATCACCGATGCGGACTCCGTCAACCTGACGGGTGCGACCGTGCAGATCACGGGCGACTACGTCCAGGGCCAGGACCTGCTCGCCCTGCCGGCACAGCCGATCATCACGGCGAGCTTCGACGCGAGCACCGGTCGCCTGACGCTCAGCGGCACCGCGACGGTCGCGGCCTACGAGGCGGCGCTGGAGGCGGTCACGTATCGCAACACGTCCGACAACCCGAGCACCGCGACCCGCACGGTCACCTACCAGGCGCGTGACGCGACGGGCTTCGGCGTCGCCGACACTCACGCCATCACGGTCGCCGCCGTGGACGACCCGCCCGTCGCGGTGAACGACAGCGCGACGGTCGGCGAGGACTCCGGCGCCAACACGGTCCTCGTGCTCGCGAACGACACCGACGTCGACGCCGGACCGAAGTCGGTCTCGACGGTGGGCACCGCGGCCAACGGGACCGTCGTCAACAACGGCACGAGCGTCTCCTACACGCCGAACGCGAACTACTGCAACAGCCCGCCGGGGACGACGCCGGACACGTTGACGTACACGCTCAACGGCGGCTCGATCGCGACGGTCTCGGTCACCGTGTCCTGCGCCGACGACGCGCCGACCGCGGTCAACGACGCGGCGACGGTAAGCGAGGACGCCGGCGCGAACACGATCGGCGTGCTGAGCAACGACACGGACATCGACGGCGGGCCGAAGTCGGTCACGGCGGTGGGGACCGCGGCGAACGGGACCGTCGTCAACAACGCCACGAGCGTGTCCTACACGCCCAACGCGAACTACTGCAACAGCCAGCCGGGCGGCACACCCGACACGTTCACGTACACGATCAACGGCGGCTCGCAGGCGACGGTGTCGGTGACCGTGTCCTGCGCCGATGACCCGCCGGTCGCCGTCAACGACAGCGCGACGGTGGCGGAGGACGCCGGCGCGAACACGATCGGCGTGCTGAGCAACGACACCGACATCGACGGCGGACCGAAGTCGGTCACGGCGGTGGGGACCGCCGCGAACGGGACCGTCGTCAACAACGCCACGAGCGTGTCCTACACGCCCAACGCGAACTACTGCAACAGCCAGCCGGGCGGCACGCCGGACACGTTCACGTACACGATCACGGGCGGCTCGCAGGCGACGGTGTCCGTCACGGTCACGTGCGCGTCCGACGCGCCCGTCGTCGACAACGCCGCCGGAACGACGGGCTACATCGAGAACGCGCCCGCGGTGCCGATCGACCCGGCCGTGACGGTCTCCGACATCGACCCGGGCGCGACGATCACCGGCGCGACGGTGCGGATCTCGACGAACTTCGCGGCCCAGGACGTCCTCGCCCTGAGCGGCATTCATCCGCTGATCACGCCGATGTTCGCCGGCGACACGCTGACGCTCAGCGGAACGGCCTCCGTCGCCGAGTACCAATCCGTGCTGCGCGACGTCACGTACCGCAACACCTCCGACACGCCGTCGACGCTGACGCGGACGGTGACGTTCACCGTCACCGGCGGCGACGCGCTCACCGGGTCGGACACGCGCAACGTGCAGGTCACCGCGGTCGACGACGCGCCCGTCGCGGTCAACGACTCAGCGACGGTCAACGAGGACTCCGGCGCGACCACGATCAACGTGCTCGCCAACGACACCGACGTCGACGCCGGCCCGAAGTCCGTCGCGTCGGTGACGGGCGCCGCCAACGGCAACGTCACCAACAACACCACCAACGTGAGCTACACGCCGAACGCCAACTACTGCAACAACCCGCCTGGCACGGCGCCGGACACGTTGACCTACACGCTCAACGGCGGCTCGACGGCAACGGTCTCGGTGACGGTGACCTGCGCGGCCGACGCGCCGATCGTCGACGCGAGCGCCGGCAACCTGGCGTACACCGAGAACGACCCGGCCACGCCGATCGACGCGTCCATCACGGTCACCGATCGCGACGCCGGCGCCACGATCACCGGCGCGACGGTCGCGATCACGGCGAACTTCGCAGCCGGCCAGGACGTGCTCGCTCTGGGCAACCCGCTGACGCACGCGCCGATCGGCGCGATGTTCGCCGGCAACACGCTGACGCTCAGCGGGACCGCGTCACCGGCCGCCTACCAGGCCGCTCTGCGCGACGTGACGTACGTCAACACCTCCGAGGGCCCGTCGAACCTGACGCGGACCGTGACGTTCACCGTCACCGACAACACCGCACTCAGCGGCTCGGACACAAGGGGCACCACGGTGACCGGCGTCAACGACCCGCCGACGGCGGTGAACGACACCGGCACGACCGACGAGGACACGCCGCTGAATGTCTCGGCAGCGGGCGTGCTCGCCAACGACACCGACCTCGACCCCGGCGACACGAAGACCGTCGTCGCGCTCAACGGCTCCGGGACTTTGACGGGATCCAGCGCCGAGGGCGGCAGCGTGACGATCAGCGCCAGCGGCTCGTACACCTACACGCCGCCGGCCGCCTTCCAGGCGCTCGCGACCGGCGAGTCCGACACCGACTTCTTCGGGTACACGATGGCCGACGGCGCGGGCGCGCAGTCCACGGCGACGGTGAACATCACGGTCAACGGCATCTCCGACGCGCCGGTCGCCGCCGACGACACGTTCAACGCCGCGAACTCGGCGGTGGGCAACACGGCGCTCGTCGTCGACGACCCGACCGACGCGGCGCCGGCGCTCGCTGCGCCGAAGAAGTCGATCACCGGCGACATCCTCGCCAACGACAACGATCCCGACAGCGCGATCCTCACGGTCGCCCCCGGTACGTTCACGAGCAACGACGGCGCCACCGTGACGATCGAGAGCGATGGCGACTTCACCTACACCTCCGACCCGGCAGACGCGTGCGGCGACCCGTCGGACTTCTTCACCTACACCGTTACCGACGGCGTCGCGAGCGACACCGGCCAGGTGAACATCGCGGTCACCGGCTGCGTCTGGTATGTCAGCAACAGCGCCGCCGGCAACGCCGGCACGTCGACCGCGCCGTTCGACACCCTCGCGCAGGCCCAGAGCGCGTCGGCCGCCAACCACACGATCTTCGTCTTCGACGGCGACAACACGTCGACCGGCCTGTCTGCCGGCATCGACCTCAAGAGCGGCCAGCGCCTCATCGGCGAGAGCGCGAACCTCGTCGTCGGAGCGGACACGCTGTGGACCGGCGTTGCGGCCAAGCGCCCGACGATCACCGATTCGAACGCCGACGTCGTCGCGCTCGACGACGGCAACGTCGTTCGCGGCGTCGAGCTCAACCCGTCCGGCACCGGCGGCGCCATCGCCGGCGCTGCGGGTGACGCCGGCGGCACGATCGACGACGTCCGCATCATCGACACCGGCACGGCCGCAACGCAGCCGAGCCTCGAGCTCGACACGACGACGGGGACATTCGACATCTCCGCGCTGACCATCGACAACTCCGCCGCGACGGGCGTCACGAGCGAATCGATCGGCGTGCGGCTCAATAACGCCGGCACCGTGAACTTCGCGTCGGCCGGCACGATCGCGGTCACGACCGCCGGCGCGAAGGGTCTCGAGGCGACCGGCCCCACGACGAACATGGGCACGGGCAGCGTCTTCGACGCGATCACGGTCAGCGGTTCGGCGAGCGGCGCGGTCTCGATGACCGGCACGACCGGCACGACGACGTTCGGCGATCTCTCGCTGGCCACGACGGCGGGCGCGCCGGCGGCGTTCCTGCTCAACAACGCCGGCAACATCACGGTGACGGGCGCCGGCACGGCCACCATCAGCGCGCCCGGCGCGGCCGGAGTCGACGTCAGCAACACCAGCGGGCCGTCGCTGACCTTCGACAGCGTCAGCGCAAGCCCGGGGACCGGCAGCGCGATCTCCCTCGCCGGGCTCGGGAGCGGAACGTTCGCCGCGCCGGCCGGCACGATCAGCGGCGGCTCCGGCGCCGGAGGCAACGCGCTGTCGGTCAACGGCGGCTCCGGTGACGTCGGCTTCGGCGGCTCGGTCGCCGACGGCGCCGGCGGCACGGCGCTCGTCACGGGTCGCACCGGCGGCACGGTGACGATGAGCGGCGCGCTCGCCGACGGTGCCGACGCCAACGGCGCCATCGCGGTGGCGAGCAACTCCGGCGGCTCGACGGTCTTCAGCAACGCGTCGAAGGTGTTCAACACGGGCGCCGGCGCGGCCGTGACGCTCAGCGCGAACACCGGTCACGCAATCTCGTTCACCAACGGCGGGCTCGACATCGACACGACGAGCGGCGCGGGCTTCAGCGCCGGCGGTGGCGGCACGGTCACGGTCTCGGGCGCCGGCAACTCGATCGCCAGCGGCAGCGGCGCCGGGCTCGCGATCGACAACACGACGATCGGCGCCGGGAACGTCACCTTCCAGAGCGTCTCGTCCAACGGCGCCACGGTCGGCATCCGCGCGAGCGCCACCGGCGCAAGCGGCAGGCTCGTCGTCACGGGCAGCGGCGGCACGTGCACCACGGCGAACACCAGCGGCTGCAGCGGCGGGCAGATCGCCAACGCGACGGGCGCCGACAACTCAACGTCGACTCCGGGCGGCACCGGCGTCGTGCTCAACAACACGCTCAACCCCTCGCTGACGCGCATGTGGATCCACGACGCGTCGAACTACGGGATCCGCGGCACGAGCGTCGCCGGCTTCACGCTGGCCGACAGCGTCATCAACGGCGTCAACGGCACGAGCGCGCTCACGGCCAACAAGGACGGCAGCGCGCGCTTCGAGGAGCTGACCGGAACCGTCAACGTGACGAACACCGAGGTGCGGGGCGGCTACTTCACGAACTTCATGGTCGACAACACCGCGGGCGTGCTCAACGCGACGCTCGACAACGTCGACAGCGGCACGCTGGATGCGACGGGCGGCGATGACGCCGTGCAGTTCGAGGGCATCGGGACGTCGACGATGAACCTGACCTACCAGAACTCGTCGGTGACCACCGCCAGCGGCGACCTGCTGCAGTACATCGGCGACGGGACCGGCGGCGCCAACCTCACGCTCACCGGCAACACCTTCACCAACGACGAGCCGTCGATCGCGACCGGCGGCGGTGGGATCGCGGTCACCGCGGGCGCCAAGGGCGCGGCGACGCTCAACATCTCCAACAACACGATGCGCGACGCGCTGACGAACGCGCTGACGGTGATCAAGACCCGCGACGCGGCGGCGGGGACCAACAACCTCACGGCGACGATCAGCAACAACACGATCGGCATCGCCGGCACCGCCAACTCGGGTTCCGTCGAGGGCGACGGGATGGAGATCACGACGTTCGGCGACGGCAACGCGACGTTCAACGTCACGAACAACACCATCCGTCAGTACAACTCCAGCGGGATGCAGTTCGTCGCGGGCGGAGGGATCGCGGAGTCGGGTCAGTTCAACCTGAACATCTCGGGCAACAGCCTCGCGAACCCCGGAACCAACCCGAGCATCACGCTGTTGCAGGGCATCAGGGTGGACAGCGGCGTCGTCGCCGGCGACACCTTCCAGACATGCGTGAACTTCGGCGCCAACGCGATCACGGGGTCCAGCGACGCCGCCAACAAGGACTTCCGGCTGGTGGCGAGCCAGAGCACGACAATTCGTCAGCCCGGCTACCTCGGAGGCGCGACCGACGGCACCGCGTTCGCCGCCTTCGCCGCCGGCAAGATCGGCTCGGGAGCGCAGGGCACCGCGGTTGCCAACGCGCCCGCGACCTTCTCCGGGACGGGGGCCACGTGCCCGTGACCGTGCCCGGATCACTCACGACGGGAGGGAGCTCATGGCAGAGCCGTTCTTGAGCGAGTTGCGGATCATGTCGTTTCAGTTCGCGCCCAAGGGCTGGGCGCAGTGCAACGGGCAGCTGCTGCCGATCAACCAGAACCAGGCGCTGTTCTCGCTGTTGGGAACGACGTTCGGCGGCGACGGCCGCGTGAACTTCGCGCTGCCCGACCTGCGCGGCCGGACACCGATGCACGTCGGCAGCGGGCACACCCTCGGCGAGCGCGGTGGCGAGCAGGCCCACACGCTCTCGATCGCCGAGCTGCCGACCCATGTGCACTCGGTGGCCGCGTCGACGGCGTCCAGCGGCGGAACCGACAACCCGACCGGCCGCTTCCTCGGGAGTGCGAGCAACGTGTACCACACGCCGGCGAGCCTCACCGCGATCAACCCGCAGACGATCGCGAACGTCGGCGGAAGCCAGGCGCATCTGAACATGCAGCCCTTCCTCACGCTGTCGTTCTGCATCGCGTTGCAGGGCATCTTCCCGTCGCCCAACTGAGGGACTCCGGACATGGCACAACCATACGTCGGCGAGCTACGCATCTTCGCCGGAAACTTCGCTCCGGCGGGCTGGATGTTCTGCGAGGGGCAGCTGCTACCGATCTCCCAGAACGAGACGCTCTTTCAGCTCATCGGGACGACGTACGGCGGCGACGGGCAGAGCACGTTCGCGCTGCCCGACCTGCGCGGCCGCATCCCGATCCACCAGGGCAACGGCTTCATCCTCGCGGAGACCGGCGGTACCGAGGAGGTCACGCTCACGACGCAGCAGATCCCTGCCCACGGCCATCCGTTCCTCGCCGCCGCCGTCACCGGCGATCAGACGACGGCCAATGGTGCGCTGCCGGCCAACTCGGTGACGATCACGCCCTACCTCAACACCGCGCCGGACGCCGGCTTCGCGGCGGCGGCCGTGACGCCGACGGGCGGCAGCCAGCCGCACACGAACTTCCAGCCGTACCTGTGCGTCGACTTCATCATCTCGCTGTTCGGGATCTTCCCGAGCCCGACATAGGAATCTCATCATGGCCGATCCATTCGTCGCGGAGATCCGCATCTTCCCGTTCAACTTCGCGCCCACGGGCTGGGCGTGGTGCAATGGCCAGCTGCTGCCGCTGTCGCAGAACACCGCGCTGTTCTCGCTGCTCGGCACGACCTACGGCGGCGACGGCAAGTCGACCTTCGCGCTGCCCGACCTGCAGGGACGCGCGCCGATGCATCCCGGCCAGGGACCCGGCCTGAGCCTGCACGACCTGGGCGAGAGCGGCGGCGCGGAGACCGTCACGCTGCTGCAGAGCGAGATGCCCTCCCACAACCACGCGATGCGGGGCGCCACCCAGGACCCGGCGCTGGCGAAGCTCGTCTCCTCCGACGCGTCCTTCGCGCTCTCGCAGGGCGGGGCGCTGTATCAGGCCACCAACGACACCGCGCTCGCGCCCGAGGCGATCGCTCCCGCCGGCGGCGACCAGCCCCACAACAATCTGCAGCCCTACCTGACGTTCTACTTCAACATCGCCCTGCAAGGCGTCTTCCCGCCGCGGTCGTAGCCGTGGCCGTCGCGCTGCGGCCGATAGTGGCGGACGACGCGCCCTTCCTGCAGCGCGTCTACGCGAGCACGCGCGAGGAAGAGCTCGCTGCAGTGCCATGGAGCGACGAGCGCAAGGCGGCGTTCGTCGCGATGCAGTTCGCCGCCCAGAGCGCGCACTACGCGCAGCACTACAGCGGGATGAGCGCTGACGTCATCGTCGTCGACGGCGAAGACGCGGGCCGGCTGCTCGTGGCGCGCTGGGCGCGCGAGATCCGGATCGTTGACATCGCGCTGCTGCCCGCGTTTCGCGGCCGCGGAGCGGGGAGCGGACTCCTTGCCGAGCTGCTGGACGAGGCGACGGAGATGGGCAAGGCGCTGAGCATCCACGTCGAGCGCGACAACCGCGCAATGCGGCTCTACGAGCGGCTGGGCTTCGAGCCCGTCGGCGAGACCGGGGTCTACCTGCGCATGGAGTGGGAGGAGGCGGATGATCGCCGGAGACATCGCGATGACGATCGCGTAGAAGCGGATCGTGGGCACGCGCGGAGAGATCCACGTGGAGGCGGGCGGATCGAGGGGAATCCGCGCGGGAGGATCAGGTGAAGATCGCCTCGTAGGTCGTGTGCTCGTCGCCTTGCCCGATCGCGACGATGAAGATCTCAAGGGCGCCGAGAGCGGCGTGTTGCAGCGGGTAGATGGCCTGGGGCAGCAGCGGGTCGCGCGGCCCCCGGAACTGCAGGCGAAACGGCTGCCTGCCGCCGGGCCAGTCGCCGACCGCCTCAGCGACCTCGAGGACGAGCACGAGCTCGACGCCGGGCACCGCCTCGACCGAGAACGCATCGCCGACGAGCGGCTCGAACGTCGTGACCGTCAGCTGGCCGAGATCCATCGTCCGCTCAGCGTTCGGTGACCGCCACATGGTGGTCGGGGCCGACCGTGAGCGAGCGGCGACCGTCGAGCAACTCGAGCAGCTCGTTGCCGACGACCTCGCGGCGCCAGCCCTGCAGCGTGCGGACCTCGGGCATCGGCGCGCCGTCGCGCATCGCGAGCACGATCCGCTGCAGGTCGGCACGCGCCGCGATCAGCTCGTAGGCGAGCTCCTCCTCCAAAGCGCGCGCCCGCACGAGCGCCTCGGCGAGCGCGATCACCGGCGCGTCGAGTGCGCTGGGCTGGGCGGGCCGGTCGCCGACGGTGGCGATCGGCTGGCGCGCGCGGCCGTGCTCGACGGCCTCGAGGATCGCCTTGCCGCGGCGGCGCAGCGTCGCCTCGTTGATGCCGCGGATCTGCTCGAGCTGGGCGATCGCGCTCGGCCGGCGCTTGGCGACCTCGATCAGCGCAGCGTCGCTGAGCACCGCGGGAATCGGGCGGTCCTGCGAGCGCGCGGTCTCCTCGCGCCACTCGACGAGCTCGCGCGCGATCGCGCGCAGCTTGGGGTCCAGCGAGTTCACGCGCGGCAGGCGCGCGAAGATGACGTCGGGATCGCGCTCGTCGGTCGCCTGGGCGAGCGCGTAGCACTCCTCGCGCGCCCACTCCAGGCGCCCGAGCTCCGCCAAACGCGTCTGCAGCGCTGTCGTGGCCTGCAGCAGATGGCGCACGTCGTCGCGGGCGTAGTCGATCTGCTCGTCGCTCAGCGGTCGCGCGTCCCAGCGCGTGAAGCTCGCGCTCTTGGCCAGGCGCACGCCCAGCAGCTCGTGCAGCAGCGCCTCGTAGCCGAGCTGGGCGCGCAGGCCGGCGAAGCCGGCGGCGAGCTGGGTGTCGAAGAGGTTCGTGATCTCCGTCGCCCACACGCGGCGCAGCAGCGCGACGTCCTGGCGGCCGGCATGCATGACGATCTCGACGGCGGGGTCGGCGAGCGCGTCGGCCAGCGGCCCGGGGTCCAGCGTGCCGTCGAGCGGGTCGAGCACCTCGATGCGCAGGCCGGCCGGTCCCTCGACCGCGACCTGCACGAGGCACAGCAAGGTCTGGTAGCGGCCCTCGCCCATGAACTCGGTGTCGATGCACAGGCGGCCGCTCTCGCGCGCCATGGCGGCGAGCTCGCAGACGTCGCTTGAGATCGCAAGGTTGCTCATCGCACCCGCGACCCTATTGATCGTGGTGCTCGCGCTCGTCCTCGGCGGCGTAGTTGACGCGCAGCAGCCAGATCGAGGCGCCGCCGGCGAGCACGACGACCGCGAACAGCGCTCCGTAGATCGTCGGGCTGATCAGCAGCGTCACGATCACGGCTATGACGATGATCGCCAGGCAGACCAGGCCGGCGATCATGCTCTCAGCACGCTCGGCTCGCTCGGCAGCAGGGCGGGATCGAAGCGCTCGAGCAGCTCGTGCAGCGACGGGCGCTCGCCGGGCTGCGCCAGGCCGGCGGAGGCGGCGAGCAGCGAGCGGACGTCCAGCGGCGACTGGCCGGCGGCGGCGCGGTCGGCCAGCGTCACGGCACCGTGGCGCTTGGCGAGCCGGCGGCCGTCGGACCCGAGGACGAGCGGGACGTGCGCGTGCGCCGGCGCGCCGACACCGAGCAGCCCGGCCAGATGCAACTGGCGCGCCGTGGTCTCGAGCAGGTCCGCGCCGCGAACGACCTCGCGCACGGCTTGAGCTGCATCGTCGACGACCACGGCCAGATTGTATGCGGGGTCGCCATCGTTGCGACGCACGACGAGATCGTCGACGGCGTCGCGGCGCGTTCCCATCAGCCGGTCGCGGAACTCCACCACGGCGCCACCGGCACGCACGCGCAGCGCCGGCGGGCGCCCCGCTCGATCGCGCTCGGCGCGCTGCGCGGCGCTCAGCTCGCGGCACGTGCCCGGGTAGGCGCCCTCGGGGAGTGGCCCGTGCGGGGCGCAGGCGGCCTCGCGGATCTCGGCGCGCGTGCAGAAGCAGGGATACAGCCGTCCGTCGGCGTCCAGCCGCGCGATCGCAGCGTCGTACAGTGCGCCCCGCTCGGACTGGCGCACGACCGGCCCGTCCCAGTCCAGGCCGAGCGCGGCGAGGTCGGCGAGCTGCTGCTCGGCGATCTGCGGGCGCACGCGCGAGCGGTCGAGGTCGTCGACGCGCATGAGAAACAAGGCGCCCTGCGAGCGCGCGAACAGCCAAGCGAGCAGGGCGGTCCGCAGGTTGCCGAGGTGCAGCGCTCCGGTGGGCGAGGGCGCGTAGCGGCCGGTGGGGGCGAGCGTGCTCAGCAGGGCATGGTGACATGACGGTGCGCGGAGGGGGCAAGGTCCGCGGCCGGGCTGTGTTCATTCGAATACCGGCTGGGACTCCGGCTCCGAAGTCCCAGCGCCGCAAGCTCTTCCCAGCAGCCCGGTCAGCGCTGAAACCCGCGCCGTCCCGACGGCAAGCCGCTCCACCGTCCTGCCCTGAGGTCGTACCACGACAGCAAGCCAGGACAGCGCCGTACTCGCTGCCCCAACACGGGATGTGCTGAAGCCCCAGCCCGGGCGGACGCGCTGC
>Ga0136633_1000183_pt1 | contig 47405 bp, 55 predicted proteins | sample AntDrymeUQ832206_2_FD_105494 | JGI IMG/M metagenome (GOLD analysis project Ga0136633, IMG submission 105494) | Polar desert sand microbial communities from Dry Valleys, Antarctica - metaG UQ83 (22.06) | ecosystem: Environmental > Terrestrial > Soil > Desert | place: Antarctica: Dry Valley... | reverse complement strand
GGATAAGAGGCAATATCCCCGAATCGTGCAGGCGGCAGCGCCCTGACTGAGCTGAGTGGCCGTGTTGGTTTGCTGGCAGCGATCGGTGTCGCCTACCGGTGTTGCGACACCCTGGGGATCCCTCGGCCCGAAGTGATTGCAGCATCCGACGCGCCGGCCTCCGACGGAGTGGCAACATCGTTGAGCGGCCGGGAGCAGGTGGGCCCGCTCCTCGTCGGCCAGCCGGCGGGTGGTGATGTCGGCCATGCAGCCGATGCGCCCTGTTACCCGGCCCTGCTCGTCGAGCGTGACCTGGCCTCGACCCTGCAGCCAGTGGATGGAGGCGTCGGGCCAGATCACCCGATATTCGAGGTCGTAGGCGCCCCGGGCCTCGACGGCCCGGTCGAGCGTCGTTACCACCCGCTTCCAGTCGTCGGGATGGAGCAGGGAGGACCAGGACTCGAAGCTGCCGTCGAAGGTGCCTGGCGCAAGACCCAGGAGAGCCTCGGCGGTCGAGTCGAGGGTGACACCGCCGGTTTCCCGGTCCCATCGCAGGATGCCCAGCCGTCCGGCGGCGAGGGCGAGTCGCTGCTCGTCACGGGTGGAGCGAAGCTCGGCTTCGAGCCGGCGCTCGACGGTGGGGTCCTCCGATTCTCCGACGATCGCCACCACACGTCCCTCTTCGTCGAGAACCGCCCGGTCGGCCACCACCACGTTGAGGGGACGCCCGTCCTTGTGGCGGGCGACGAACTCACCGATCCACTCGTTGCCCATGCTGACCTGGTGGAGGATCGCCGACGCCTGGGCGACCTGCGGCTCGGACACCAGGACGTGGTAGATGTTGCGGCCGATGACATCGTCGGCGGACCAGCCGTAGAGCCTTTCGGCCCCACGGTTCCAGGTCAGGATCGTCCCGTCGGTGTCGGTGGCCACAACTGCCCGGCTGACAGCGTCGAGCACCGACGCCGGCGTGACGTACAGCACCCTGTCACTCATGGACGGGCCGGTACGTCGACACGAAGACAGTGTAAGACCCATGCGCCGTATCAGCACCCGGGCTACCACGACCCACCCCCGCCTCCGCCGCCGCCCCCACCGGAGAAACCTCCGCCGGAAAAGCCGCTCGATCCGGACCCCGCAGGAGTGGAGGTGATCGTGCCTGCGGTGGTGACCGCGAAACCGTCAATGGAGTGGGAGAAGCCGACGGCGGTGAAGGTGTTGGATCCCCCGTACCAGTCCTGCCGGGGAAGCTCGCCGTCGATGCCGGCGAACGCCTGCGCCCACCGCTCCGTCACGCCGAAGACGATGGCGTAGGGCAGGTACTCGGAGAAGAGGTGCTGCTGCTCGGCGAACCGGGCGCGGTCCTTCTCCGACTCCAGGATGAACCGCCGGAAGCCCTCGGCCCGCCGCAGGACCCCTGTGCCCTTGGCCGTCCGTCTCGGCATCCGCTTGGCCGACATCAGCAGCAGCAGTGCGCCGGCGACGAGCGGGACGGCGACCAGCGCGGCGTGGGTCAGCGCAGCGAGGAGCACGAGCAGGACGAGGGAGAGCACCACTGCGACGGCGCCGATGATCCGCCATCGCAGTCGGACCCTGTCCGGCCGGCCGACGAACCAGCCCTGTTCGACGGCGTCGTCGTACAGCGCCTCCTGCACCTTCGTCAGGCGCGCGCTGAAGGTGTTCCGCAACGCCGACAGCTTCACCTCCGTGCCGCTGGTGAACAGCCCGTCGAGCAGCGACCGCTCGTACGGCCGCAGGTCGTCGCCTTTCTTCAGCTTGGTGAGGTTCCAGTCGGGTTTGCCGAAGAACCCCTTCTTCGGGATCTCGTCGATCCGCAGGTAGCTGCGCACGGCCAGGTCGACGATGGTGGCGGTCACATCGAGGGTGTTGGCCGCCTCGTCCACCAGCGTGCCCACCTGGCCCGGCCGGAGGCCGTCGGGAGGGACGAACTCCACCGGCGTCTCCTCACCGCCGAAGGGCCCGAACGTCGGTGGCACCGGCTCCTCCTGGCCTGCGGTGGCGAAGGCGGCGTCGATCGGCGAGCCGGCGAAGCGACGGTCGCGCCCGGTCCGCCAGGCCAGGCGACCGATGCCGAGGAAGGCGGCGACGAGCAGCACCAGGCTGGCGGTGACGGTGGCCGGGGTGGCCGAGAACGCCCGGGTGATGCTCCATCGCTCGTCGAGGACCGGCGCCGGCTCGGGGACAGCACCCTTGGCGAAGCCCACGACCACCGTGATCCCCTCGCCCGGGCTCAGCCCGCTCTTGGAGAACGCTGCCACCCGGCCGGCGCGGGTGGCTTCCGAGCACGCCAGCCGTGACCCGCTCCCGCCGCCGAAGCACGCCACCTCGGTGATGTCGCCCGGGGTGCTCACCCGCACGCTCGTGCGCTCGATGGGCACGGCCCACTCCGTGCCGATGGCGTTCCAGTACAGCTCGTCGTGCTCGGCGAACCCGTTCAGCGCAGCGTCGATCCGGTACACGATGGTGTAGCGGTGGACACCCGTGATCGTCTTGTCGGGGTCACCGATCTTGAGCCGGGCGTGGTGGGGGTGTTCTCCTTCTCGTACTCGTCGGGCGTGCCCTCCGAGCCCTCGACCGAGATCACCTCCAACGGATAGATGCGCTCGTAGCGGCTGTCGTAGTCGAGCCGGACCGGGATCTCACGGAAGATGCCGTGCCTCCTGTTCGAGGCGAAGTCGTAGTCGATGTTCTCGGTGACGAGCATCGACCCGAGCCCTCGATCCGGATGTCGACGTCGTAGGCGGTGATGCGCTCGCGGCCGGCCTGGGCGTGCGCGGGACCGGCGCCCAGACCGATGGCGACGGCGACGGCGATGACCAGGACCGCCAGCACCCTGGCCCGCCGGTCAGTCATCGGCCTCCCCGAGCTTGGCGACGAGGCTCCGGTGCGACGCCTGCAGTTGCTCCAGCTCGGCGCGCAGATCGACCACCGCCTCCTCGAGCGCGTTCAGGCGGTCGGTCCGCGACACGGGCCGGCTGTCGTCGGACTGGTCGTCGTCGTCATCGCCGGCCAGCACCTCGGCCAGGTCGCCGCCGAGCAGGTGGGCCCAGCGGTTCTCCTTCTGGCCAGGCCGGCGCTCCAGGCGGCCGACCAGTGGCTCGTTGCGCCCGGCGAGCTGACGAAGGGCATCGTCGACCTCCTCCAGCGAGGCGAACGGGTGAAGCCTCTCGGTGCGGGTGCGCAGCTCGCTCACGGTCTGCGGGCCCCGGAGCATCATCACCGACAGCACTGCGAGGTGCTCGGGCTCGAGGGCGAGCACCTCGTCGAGGACGTGCCGGAACTTGTCGGCCCGGTTGGAGCGGCTGTAGACGATCCGTACCACCTGCGCGGCCCGTAGGTTCTCCAGGGCGTTGCTCACCGTGGGCTCTTCCAACTTGGTGACGGGGTTGCGGTTCGTCGTCTGGTTGCAGGCCGCCAGCAGCGCGTTCATCGTGAGCGGGTAGTTGTCCGGAGTCGCCATCTCCTTCTCGATCAGACAGCCCACGATCCGCGACTGCACCGGCGTCAGGTTCACGGGTGCAAGGGTACGACGCCGGGCAGGGGATGATGCGGGTCGTGCCCCTCGCTCTCAGCGTGCTCGACCAGTCTCCCGTGCCGGACGGCTCGACGGCCACCGAGGCCCTGCGCCACACGCTCGGCCTGGCCCGGGCCGCGGAGGCGCTTGGCTACCGCCGGTACTGGGTGGCCGAGCACCACGGCACCCGATCGCTGGCGGCCACCGCTCCCGAGATCCTCGTCGGCGCCGTTGCCGCGTGCACGTCGACGATCCGGGTGGGATCGGGGGGCGTGCTCCTGTCGCACTACAGCCCGCTCAAGGTCGCCGAGCAGTTCCGGACGCTGTCGGCTCTGCACCCTGGACGCATCGACCTCGGGCTGGGCCGGCACCCGGGCGCCGACCCGGTCACGGAGGCTGCGCTCCAGTACCTGCCCGGCGTCCCGGGCGACGAGCGCTACGTCGACAAGGTGGTCGACCTCATCGGCTTCCTGCACGACCGGCTCGACCCGGGCCATCCCTTCGAGACGGTGCGGGCCATGCCCGACGGCGTCACGCCGCCCCGACTGTGGCTGCTGGGCTCCAGCAGCCACAGCGGGGCGGTCGCCGCTTATCTCGGGCAGCCTTTCGCCTTCGCCCACTTCATCACCTCCGCCTTCGGCCCGCAGGTGGTGGCCGCCTACCGGCGAGGGTTCCAGCCGTCGGAGTCCGTGCCCGAGCCGGTGGCGCTGGTGGCGGTGGCGGTCATGTGTGCGGACACCGACGCCGAAGCGGAGCGACTGGCACGCTCCGCCGACGTATGGCGGTTACGTCCTGAGGGCACCGAGCGGGGGCCCCTGCTGTCGCCGGAGGGCGCTGCGGCCCGGACGCTGACGGATCTCGAGGAGGCCAAGCTGGCACAGAGCCGGTCGGCCACCGTGGTGGGGGGGCCGGCACGGGTTCACGCCGAGCTGTCGGCTGTCGCCGCCGGACACGGGGTGGAGGAGCTCATGGTCGTCACCGTCTGCCACGACCCTGCGGCTCGCCTGCGGTCGTACGAGTTGCTCGCCGAGACGTTCGGGTAGGAACGGCTCCATGCGCGCCCCGATCGGTACCGACGACGCTGTCCGCCTGCACCGGGACGGCGCCCAGTTCGTGGAGGTCCTTGGCAAGGCGGAGTACGCCAAGGAGCACCTGCCGGGCGCCATCCACATCCCGTTGCGCCACCTCGACGAGCGGGCACCCGAACTGCTCGACCGGAGCAGACCCGTCGTCGTCTACTGCTGGGACTACCAGTGAGACCAGAGCCCCCGAGCTGCGTGCCGGCTCGAATCGCTCGGCTTCGTCGAGGTCTACGACTATGGGCCCGGCAAGGCGGCGTGGATGGCCATGGACCTGCCCTTCGAGGGCGAGAACGGCCCTGACACGCGCGCCGGCGCAGTCGCGGACCGCTCGCCGGCCACGTGTGGGCTCCACGATGAGCCGGCCGGCGAGTTTTGCGTCGTCGTCGAGCAGGGACTAGTGATGAGTGTGATCGAAGGTGACGCCGTGAAGCCCGGTCCGAGCACGTTCCGCCCGTCGATTCCCAAGGACGAGCTGGCGGCGTGGCTCGACGACCACGACCTTGCGCACACGCTGCTGACCACCCTCGACGGGCGGCTGGTGGGCGTCGTCCGTCGAGAGGACCTCAACCCGTAGGGCGATCAGCCCGGAGTTTCGCGGGGATCGTCGCCGTAGGTGTGCTCGGTCTCGATCTTCCCGTCGCGGGTGTGGATGATGATCTGGCTGGGCTCGTTGGCCTTGGCCAGCTCACGGGCGTGGTTGACGGCGTTGTCCTTGTCGTCGACCAGCCACTCGGTCTCGTCGGATCCCTGCTGCTTGACCTGCCAGCCGTTGGCGTTGGGTGTGACGTGCAGGACGTATCGGTCGGTAGTCATATGCCGTTGTTACCCGCCGGCGCCGCTCGCTACGACTGCCACTGAACCTGTCGTCTACTTGCGTCGCAGGCGCTTCCACCATGGGGCCTTCTTGCGGTCGCGCTCGACGCCCAGCTCGGCCATGATCCGCGGGCCGGCGGCGTTGACGATCTCCTCGGCCGCGTCGAGCAGTTCGGCGGCGCCGTCGCCCAAGCCGGGCGGCTCCGGCGGGGTGGGAGGGGCGAGCAGGTTGCCGTGGGTCCAGTTCACGTCGGCCAGGCGGGGAGCGAACCCCACGCAGTTCTCCGGGCACCGCCACGGCGCCTCGGGCGCCAGGTCGATGTTGCACTTCCGCACCGTTTCGCCGGTCGGATAGGTGCGGCTCTCGTAGTTCTTGCATTCGGTCCGCATCGGCATGCGAGCCATCTTCTCAGCAAATCTGGAAATTCGGTTGACGGGGCGGAAACGGCGTGGACACCATGTACCCATGCGAGTAATGGCCTGGCAGCGCGCGAGCAAGCCGAACGGCGTCGATTGCAGCGTCGCGCGCCTGCGTCCGGTCACCGGTCTCGCAACCATGACCCTCGCATCGCACGCCGCCGAGCGGTCGTTCGGCATTCACAACTACATCGAGCGGCCATGGGGCCCAGGAGGCGCATCACCGGGGTAGCACCCGAACCACCTCCACTGAAGGCCCCAAGGCCGCCGGGATTCTCCCGGCGGCCTTTCTCATTGCCCCAACCCCCCGACACCCACACGACCACCCACACGAAAGCCACACCAAACCGGAGCACGAACACAAGAGAGGAGCCAAGCAACGATGCTGGCCGAGCGGCGGGAAAACGAGGAGTTCGACGAGAGCCAGGGCACCGCTGTCGAGGGTGACAGCGAGGCGTGGCTGTGGGAGAACGCGCGGTGCAACGACGGCACGGGGAACCTGGTGGCGCTGTTCTTCTCCGAGCAGCTGGACGACATCGCCCGGGCGAAGGCGTTCTGCGGTGGGTGCCCGGTCCGGGAGGCCTGCTTCGAGGCCGCCCTGGTCCGGCGCGAGCCCTACGGGGTCTGGGGTGGGCGCTTGTTCTTCAAGGGCAAGGTGCTGGCGGTCAAGCGGCCCCGGGGTCGACCCCCCAAGAATCCCCGGCCGGAGCTCATGGTCGACGCCGACACGGCGCTCATCGCCTAGCGCATCATCGTTTGACTTCGGCGGGCCGGCACACCTGCCGGCGGGCGTCCATCGCCCGCCGGCGGGAGGTGTTGGCGGCCGCCCAGCCGTGGAAGGGTGACGCCGGGCCGGCGCAGACCGCCTGCAGCACCTCGCTGCGTGCCGGCTCGGCAAGCCGGGGGAGGGCGGCGACCAGCTCCGGAACCGCGTCGTCGGAGAGCTCGGCCAGGTACGAAGGGTCGACCTTCTGGGTCTTCGCGGCCCGATCGACGTTGTGGCGTACGACCACGGCCTCCGGGTTCACGATGTTGAGCCCGAGCAGGAGGCCGAGTCCGGCCACCAGGGCCGCGGCGGGGAACCAGGCCCGTTCGGCGGCGACGCCGGCGAGACCGAGGCCGGCGAGGACGAGCACCACGCCGATCCAGGCCGCGAACACCGAGCTGTAGAGCCGGAGCATGGTGAGGCCGTATGCGTCCTGGTAGAGCCCGAGCCGGCGCAGGGCGACGAGCACGATCACCATGGTCAGCGCGATGGCGGCCTCGGCCATCACGGTGAACCGGCGGGTGTGGGCCTCGTCGGACAGATCCGTGATCGCCCGGAGCCCGATCAGGCTGACCAGGGTGATCGCGGCGACGGCCAGCAGTTGGAAGAAGCCTGTGCGGGCGTACTCGGCATAGGTGAGACCGGCGGTTTCGAGGACGTGGCGCCCGCCGCCGGCGAGGGCTACCGCCTGGGCGGCGGCGAAGGCGGCGAACAGGGCGAGCAGGCTCCCGAGGACCACCGTTGCTTCGACGTGGCCGAGCCGGTACGGGAGCCGGGGGGCATCGGGTGCCGGCTCGGCCGAGGTCAGCCGCAACAGCCCGATCGCGCCCCAGGCGCCAACGCCGAGGAGCACGGCGTGCAGGATCACCGTCTCCGGGGACCACCAGGTGAAGAACCCGGCGAAGATGGCGTCGGCCGACGCCAGCAGCAGGCCCAGCACGACCAGGAGCGGGAGGGCGAGGCCGAGTCCACGCAGGAGCGCCGCCGGCCGGGTCCGCTGGAGCGGTGCGACCATGAACCCGGGCGCAGCCAGGCCGTGGCCCAGGGCGTGGAGGGCACGTATCGCGAGGTTCGGCAGAGGCAGGTCGAGCAGGCTTCCGCCGCCGGCCAGCGACGCCCCCAGGATGAGCAGGCCTCCGATGGCCAGGATGTCGAACGGGAGCAACCACGGGCTCATCCGGACGGACAGGAAGATGCCGAAGGGAACGGCGGCGGCGACCACACCCGCCGCCTGCACACCCGCCACCCGTCCGCTCGCCAGCACGGCGGCGACGACAGCGACCACCAGCAACGTGCCGGCCACGCCGGCCACGCCCGAGCGCAGCGCAAGGTCGGTCAGCACGGCGGCCACGGCGGCGGCGATCAGCACCCGGCTGTCGGCCGGTCGCCGGACGCCCATGCCAAGCGAGGGCGATGTGGTCTGGACGAGCGGGCTCATCGGGCTCCGCCCGATGAATGCTCAATGGACCGGCCTCCCGGGCCGGTCATGCGCGCACCACGGGTAGGACCACGACCATGCGACAGCCGTGAGGCTGTCGGGTCTCCACCCGGATGTCGCCACCGTGGAGGTCGACGATCCACCGGGCGATGGCCAGACCGAGGCCGGCGCCACCGTCCTTGGACGACCGGGCGGAGTCCGCCCGGTAGAAGCGCTCGAACACCATGCTCTTCTCCTCGTCACTGATGCCCGGGCCCTCGTCGCACACCTCGATGGTGACCCCGGAGCGGTTGCGGATGCCCCGCAGCTCCACCGTCCCGCCCGCCGGCGAGTGCCGGAGCGCGTTGTCGAGCAGGTTGGTGACGACCTGGTGCACGCGTGCGGGGTCACCGTCGGCCACGGCGCCGGCGGGATCCACGCTCACGGCCAGCGTGACGTCGGTCGTGCGCAGGCGGGCCTCGCCCGCCGCCTCCTCGAGCAGCCGTCCGAGCTCGAACGACCGTCGCTGCAGCGGGACGGCGCCGGACTCGAGGCGCGAGAGGTCCAACAACTGGGCGACGAGCGTTCCCAGTCGCTCCACCTGGCGGAGCATGGTCCGCAGCGTCTCGGGATCGGCCGGCTCGACGCCGTCGACGAGGTTCTCGAGCACGGCCTGGAGCGCGGTGATCGGCGTGCGCAGCTCGTGGGAGACGTTGGCGACGAGTTCCCGGCGCACCCGGTCGACCTCGGCAAGTTGCGTGGCCATGCCGTTGAAGGCCCGGGCCAGCTCGCCCACCTCGTCGTGCGAGCTGGCGGTCACCCGTCGCCCGTACTCCCCCTGCGCCATGGCCTTTGCTGCCGAGGCCATCTCCCGCAGGGGGGAGGTCATGCCGTGGGCGAGGACCTGGACGAGCCCGAGCGCCAGCGCACCGGCGGCGAGGGCGCTGATCACGGGCGACACGCCGGCGCCGGTGCTCACGGAGACCACCAGCACGGTGACGGCCACGGCCGCGACGATGACCGCGCCGAGTTTCATCTTGATGGAGGAGAGGGGGTCGAGCGGCCTCATCCCGTCGACGCATCGAGCGCATAGCCCACGCCGTGGACGGTGCGGACGATGCCATTGCCGAGCTTCCGGCGCAGCGACCGGATGTGCGAGTCGACCGTACGGGCCCCCGAACCGTCGCGATACCCCCACACCTGGTGGAGCAGCTGCTCGCGGGAGGCCACCGCACCCGGATGGGAGGCCAGCCAGGAGAGGAGGTCGAACTCCGTGGGGGTGAGGTGGACCTCCTCGCCGGCACGGCGGACGCGGCGGCTGCTGGAGTCCAGCTCGACGTCGCCCACCGTCACCAGCATCGAGGGCCGTGGGCCGGTGCCCGGGAAGACCAGCGTCCGCTCCATGCGGCGCAGGATGGCGTGGACCCTGGCCACCAGCTCTCGGGGGCTGAACGGCTTGCTCATGTAGTCGTCGGCCCCCACGGCCAGCCCGACGAGCATGTCGGTCTCCGAGTCCCGGGCCGTGAGCATGAGCACCGGGACCGGTCGGTCCTTCTGGACCTGACGGCAGACTTCCAGGCCGTCGAGGCCGGGGAGCATCAGGTCGAGGATCACCAGGTCGGGGCGGACGTCATGGCAGAGGGCCACGCCGGAGGGGCCGTCGGCGGCGATCTGCACGGTGAAGCCTTCGCTGCGCAGACGAGCCGCCACCGCCGAGGCGATGGACGTCTCATCCTCGATGACGACCACTGTCCGCTGCTGCATGTCACTCAGGATAAGAAGCCGATGTGCAGGAGTCCTGCGTACCGCGTGGAGATTCGGTGCAGAATCCATCCATGAGCAGCCAGGAGCAGCCCAAGGACCAGCAAACCGATGACCAGCCGGAGGCGGAGGAACCCGACACCGCAGGCTCCGACGACGCCACCGGCGACGACGCAGTGGACGCCAGCAGCGACGACGTCACCGACGACAGCGGGCCGGAGCAGCCGGACGAGTCCAACGAACCCGATGACGGGGCGGACGAGGAGTCGGATGACGAGGCGGACGAGGAGGAGGACAAGCCGCCGACCGAGGACGAGCGCCTCGAGCAGCTCACCGAGCGTATCGAGAAGGCACGAACCCAGGCCGAAGACGCCGGCGTGGTCGAGGACACCGACGACGAGAAGTCCGACGACGGCGAGGACTCCGACGACGGGGGTTCCGACGACGGCGAGGACGCCGACGACGGGGGTTCCGACGACAGCAAGGACACCGACGAGACGACGTTCGCCGACAGCGGTGCCACCGAGGAGGAGGACGACCAGACCATCGCCCCGCCGGGGTAGCTCGAGTCAGCCGCAGTCGGGCGGCGCCAGGCCCCAGCCCCAGTGGGAAACTGGCGCCTGCCCGAATGGCCCGGACGGGTCGGCCGTCACCGGCGCTCCGGCGGGGTTTGCGGGCCGGCGACGATGTCCTGGTCCTCACCTGGCTCGGCCGGGCCCGCCGCGACGTGCTGGTGGTGCATCCCAGCGACGACCCGGCAGCGCCCGAGACCGGTATGTTCAGCACCCGGTCCGCCGACCGGCCCAACCCCATCGGCATCCACCGGACAGAGATCGTGGCGGTCGAAGGCCTTCGAATCCTGGTGTCTCAGCTCGAGGCGGTGGACGGAACACCGATCGTCGACGTGAAGCCGGTCCTCCGCCGCTGAGCTACATCCCCAACTGGAGCTGGCTGACCATAGGGGCCGGCAATGCCGCCGGCTTGGGCGGTACGGCGCGGGTCTTGCCCGGCGGGACCGACCGTCCGCCATGGCGGGCGACCAGCGTGCGGACGAGCACGGCCAGCTCGTCCTGGGAGCGCTTCGGCGCGTACGCCGTGGGATACAGGCCGGAGTAGCGCCCGAGGAGGTCGGGGCGCGCCCCGGCCAACCAGTCGAGATAGTGCTCGCGCACGCCGGCGCGCAGGTGGAGCAACAACGGGGTGATCGACACCGCACCCGCTTCGACGCAGGCCTTCACGACGGCTTCCAGCTGGTCCGGATCGTCGGAGAGGCCGGGGAGGACGGGCGCGACCAGGACGCCGCACGGCACACCGGCTTCGTTGAGCTTCGCCACCGCCTCGATCCGGCGGAGCGGGTGGGGAGTGCCCGGCTCGGACGTGCGCCAGACCTCCTCGTCGAGGGTGGCGATCGAGAAGTTGGCCCGTACCTGGGTGCGACGGGCCGCCTCGGAGAGCAGGTCGAGGTCGCGGAGGATGAGGGTCGACTTGGTGAGTATCGAGAACGGGTTGGCCGCCGCCGACAACTCACCGACGATGCCCTGGGTCAGCCGGTACTTGCCCTCGCACCGCTGGTAGGGGTCGGTGTTGGTGCCCATTGCGATGTGGTCGCCGGCCCACCGCCCGGGCGACAGCTCGGCCCGCACCCGTTCGACTGCATTGATCTTGACCACGATGCGCCGGTCGAAGTCGTCGCCCGAGTTCATGCCCAGGTACTCGTGAGTCGGCCGAGCAAAACAGAAGGTGCAGGCATGGCTGCAGCCTCGGTAGGCGTTGATCGTCCACCGGAACGGCATGCGTGACGCCTTCGGTACCTCGTTGACGACCCGCCGGGCGGCCACGTGAAGGAACTCCATGCCCCGGAACTCGCCCCGGCCGATGTGGCGCTCCACCTCCTGCGCGAACAGGGCGGCTTGACCGCCGTCGTCGTCGGCGAGGCGCCAGCGCAGCTCGGTCACCGGTGCAGGATAGCGAACGCATGTTCGCTACTATTGCGTGGGCACGCTAGAGTTTAGGCTCCGGCCCATGGAACACTTCCGCGAGTACCTTGCAGCCGAGGTCGCGCTCGACCATGCCGCCGGTCAGGTGAGCCGCCGAGAGGCGCTCCGCCAGCTGGGCATGATGGGTCTCACCGTGACTGCGGCATCTGCGCTCCTGGCTGCGTGCGGCGACGACGGCGACGAGCAGACCACCGGACCGTCGGCACAGACGTCCACGACCCTCGCCGCGGTGACGACCACCGCAGCCACCGCTACCACCGTCCGGCCGACCGGGACCCCCGTTCCCCACCAGGACGTCACCTATCCCGGGCCCAACGGCACGATGATGGGCGCCTATGCGCCGGCTTCCAGCGCCAGAGGCGCAGTCGTCGTCGTCCACGAGAACCGCGGGCTCACGGACAACATCAAGGCGGTGGCCAGCCGATTCGCAGGCGATGGCTACAGCGCACTGGCCGTTGACCTTCTGTCCGAGGAGGGCGGGACGGCCAAGGTGCCCAGCACCGACGTCGGCGCCGCGCTGAACAGCGCAGGCGCCTCCCGCATCCGAGCGGACCTGGTCGCCACGATCGACGAGCTGGTCAAGCGCAATCCGTCGGCCAAAGTCGGCCTGATCGGGTTCTGCTTCGGGGGCACGGTGGCGTGGGACTTCGTCACCGTCGGAGACGCACGCCTTGCCGCGGCCACCCCGTTCTACGGCACGGTGCCGGCCGAGGTGAACTTCGAAAAGAACCGGGCGGCTGTCCTCGGTGTCTACGGCGAGACCGACACCCGCGTGAACGCCACCCGTGACGCAGCGAAAGCGGCTCTCGTCAAGACCACCGTGCCGAACGAGATCAAGACCTACCCGGGTGTGGGCCACGGCTTCTACAGCCAGGTCGAGTCCGAGCAGTCGAAGACGGCATACTCCGACGTGCTCAACTGGTTCGGGCGCTACCTGCGGTAGGCGTACGCGTAGGCGGGAGACACTCCCGCCTACGCTGCTCCGATGCCCCAGAACGTCGCCGGACCCGCGCGGTACCGGCGGGCGCTCGAGGCGCTGCTCGGCGTGCCCGCCACCGAGGGCAATGCGGTCGACGTTCTCCGCAACGGCGATCGCATTTTTCCCGCCATGTTCGAGGCGGTCGAGGCGGCCACGTCCACCGTCGACTTCCTGACGTTCGTCTACTGGCAGGGCTCGATCGGCCGGGAGATGGCCGAACTGCTGGCCGGACGGGCCAAGGGGGGGGTCCGGGTCAGGGTCATCCTCGATGCGCTCGGTGCCTTCAGCATGGACCGATCCCTGGTCGACCGCATGGTCGCGGCCGGCGCCCAGGTCGAGTGGTTCCGGCCTGTCAACAAGGCCCGCTTCTGGGACGCCAACCACCGCAGTCACCGCAAGGTGCTGATCTGCGACGAGGACGTGGCCTTCACCGGCGGTATCGGCATCGCGGATGAGTGGCGGGGCGACGCCAGGGGACCGGGGGAGTGGCGGGACACCCACTTCCGCATCCGTGGTCCCGCAGTGGACGGGTTGCGGGCTGCGTTCGTGCAGAACTGGGCCGAGACGGGCCGGCCCCTCTTTGACCATGAAGTCGACCGGTTCCCGGTGCAGCCGGTGGCCGGCGCCACCGTCGCCCAGGTCGTGCGAGGCGCGGCCCAGACCGGTTGGAGCGACGTGGCCACTCTGATTCGGTCCCTCCTGGCCCTGGCCGAGGAGCGGGTGCGCATCACCACGGCCTATTTCGTGCCCGACGACGCCACGTGCCGGGCGCTGGCCGACACCGCTCGCCGGGGGGTGGAGGTCGACGTGCTGCTTCCCGGGCCCCACGTCGACAAGCGGTACACGCAGCTGGCCAGCCAGGCCCAGTACGACCTGCTGCTGAACGCCGGCGTGCGCCTGTGGTCCTACCAGGTGAGCATGTTGCACGCCAAGGTCATCACGGTGGACGGCACCGTCGCCAGCGTGGGGTCAGCCAACTTCACCAGCCGGTCGCTGCTGCTCGACGACGAGGTCAACGTGGTGGTGTTCGACCCTGCGGTCGTCCGCCTGCTCGACGACGACTTCGAGGCCGACCTGGCCGTGTCCAAGCCGGTGGACCCCCACGCCTGGCCCGACCGCAGTCTCACCCAGAAAGCGCTGGAGGTCGTGGCCGGCCTCGGCGGCCGTCACATGTGATCTCGGCTACTTGACGATGAAGGTGCCCGACATCTGGCCGGGGTGGATCTTGCAGTGGAAGGCGAAGGTGCCGGGCTTCAGAGCGGGGACGGAGAGACTCTTGACCCCCGGCCCCGGAAGGACCCCCGAGTCGAACAGGGCCTCACTTGCACTGTGGCTCTCGAGGATCTGGATGTTGTGGGTCAGGGAGTCCTTGTTGTCGAAGCTCACAGTGAACCCCTGGCTGGCGGGCGCGGCCAGGCAGTCGGTGTTGAACTTGGTCCCGCTGGCGGTGAGGGTCAAGGTCGTGCCGGATGGCGAGCAGGTCGACGTGGCGTTGCCGGCGTGGTCTGCGTGCTCGCCCCCGCCGCCCGCAGCCGCCGGGCCGCCGGCGAGGGGGTCGACTTCGGTGTCGCTGCCGCCGCCGCAGCCCACCAGGAAGAGGGCCGATACACCGAGAAGCGCAGCGAGTCGTTTCATGCGTCCACCCTACCGGTCCATGCTCCCGATCAACCTCCGGGTCGCGCCGTTCGTCTGGGTGAGAACCTCAGGGTTCTCCCTGAGGTTCGCGAGGTCGCGTACCGAGACCGCTATGGGAAGCTGGGGGCTATGTCGGCGCCGTCGTACTCCCGCCGTCGGTTTCTTGCCCTCGCCGGCGCCGGTTCGGCCGGCCTCGCCCTTGCGTCCTGCAGCGGGTCGTCGGCCTCGAAGACGGCACCGGTGCCCGCCGGGGGACCTGAGGTAATCGCCGCTGAAGAAGCGAGGCGGCGGTCCGGGGTGGCCGTAAGGGACCTGGCGCTTGTCGCCGCGCCCACGATGATCGATCTGGGTGGCGGCATCCAGGTGCCGACGTGGGCGTACGGCCCCACCGTTCCCGGCTCGGAGATCAGGGTGAAGGCCGGCGAGGTGATCAGGGCCCGTTTCACCAACCAGCTGCCCGAGGCCACCACCATCCACTGGCACGGGATCAGCCTGCGCAACGACATGGACGGCGTGCCGGGGATGACCCAGGACGTCGTGGCGCCACAAGGCACCTTCGACTACGAGTTCACGGCCCCGGATCCGGGCACGTACTGGTTCCACCCCCACGTCGGCCTCCACCTCGACCGCGGCCTGTACTCCCCACTCATCGTGGAGGATCCGGCCGAGCCGGGCCGGTACGACCGGGAGTACGTCGTCGTGCTCGACGACTGGAGCGACGGCCTCGGCCAGACGCCCCAGGCGGCGCTCGAGGACCTGAGGGCGGGCCGGGGCCCCCACGCCGCCCACCGGGCCGGCGGTGGTCCTTTCAGCGAGGTCCTGCAGAGCGGCGGCGGCGACGTGAGTTATGCGCTGTTCCTGCTGAACGGTCGTCAGTCGGGGGCGCCGGCCGAATTCGTGGCCCGCAAGGGGGAGCGGATCCGGTTCCGGATCATCAACGCGGCGGCGGATACGCCTTTCCGGGTGGCCCTGGGCGGCCATCAGATGACGGTGACGCACGCTGACGGTTTCCCGGTGGTGCCCGTGACCGTGGACACCCTCATGATCGCCATGGCCGAGCGCTATGACGTGACGGTCACCATCGCCGGTGACGGCGTCTTCCCGCTCATCGGCGTCGCCGAGGCGAAGGCCGACGAGGCCATGGCGGTGGTCCGATCGGGCTCAGGCGAGGTGCCCGACCCCGGCGTGCGACCGGCCGAGCTTAACGGGAAGATGCTCCAGCGGGCCGATCTGGTCGCTGCCGAGTCCGTGCGCCTCCCGGCCGGTCGCCCCGACCGGACCTACAAGGTGACGCTCGGGGAAGGCGACACCGGCTATGTGTGGACCCTGAACGGCAAACCGCATGGCCAGAACAAGCCCCTCGAGGTCCGCCAGGGCGAGCGCATCCGGCTGAACTTCGAGAACACCACCACCATGTTCCACCCCATGCACTTGCACGGGCACACCTTCCAGGTCGTCAACCCCGGCGGTGCCGCCGGCGCCCGCAAGGACACCACCATCGTGCGCCCGAAGGAGCCTGTTTCGGTTGAGTTCGTGGCGGACAACCCGGGGCAGTGGATGATCCACTGCCACAACAACTACCACCAGGAGGGCGGCATGATGCTGACCCTCTCCTATGTCACCGACCGCGACCTGACCCGCGCGGAGCGGGCCTCCCCGCTCGGCCTGGTGTGCGACTGGCTGGCGCCGAACGTGGGTTGACGGTCAGCCCACCTGTGCGGGAGCCCTTCCCGTCTGGGTGACCGGTGGCGGGGCCTGGCGGCTCCGTGTGACCAGCGAGACGCCGAACAGCAGCAACCCGACGACTGTGATCCCGGTGACAGCCGCCAGCGCGTAGCCGGCCGTCCACATGCCGATGAGGCGGTTGGTGGGGATGTCGGTGATGCGCTCGTTCTTCGACCACCTCACGCCGAAGTCGGTGGAACGTGAGGCGTAGACGTCGGTGACGTACCTGCCCGTTCCGTCGCGCTGGTCGAACCAGGCGACGTCCACCCGACCGTTGGGAGCGATCGCGAGTCCGGGCTGGTGCTGGCTGAACAGCTGGGCGGGATCGTCGTCGTTGATCATCTGCGTCCGGCCCGACGTCCGCCCTCCGTCGGTGGAGCGGCGGTAGAGGATGTCGCGGTCGCCCTGGGTGAGCTTCGGCTTGCCCTCCCAGACGAGGTGCACGGTGCCGGCGGGGCCGCCGCCGGGCCCCCAGGCGAGCGTGGGGCCCGACGGGTTGAGCTGGTCCTCGTCGGCCGGGAGCGCCTCGGCCATAGTGAAGGTCTTGCCCTGGTCGGTGGACTTGGCGAAGGTCTTCCCGCCGTCGGTGGAAGTGGCTACGAACGCCTGGCCCGGACGGGTGGCCGCCGGTGCGGCCGGGTTCGGCCAGCTCGCCCTGTACGTGGCGTAGACGATGTCCTGCGCCCCGCGGCTGTCGACGGCCAGGCCGAGCAGGAGGTTCTTCTCGATGTCGTTGCCCGTCTTGCCCCGGTTGATGTTGACCGGGGTGTGCACCCACGTGTCGCCCTCGTCGGTGCTTCGGGCGAGGAACACGCTGCGGTTCTCGGACCGCCCGCCGTCCTGGGTGTCCCAGGCGGTGTGGAGGAAGTAGAGGGCGTGGTTCCGGCCCATGGCTACGAACGACATGGGGATGAGGCCGCTGTCATGGGTGCAAAAGGGGAACGCTGCGGGAGACGGCGCCTCCTTCGACTTCGCCCACGTGCGGCCACCGGCGGCCGAGCGGAGGAGCACGCACCGCTGGGAGCGCACGTCGACGGAGCCGGCGTAGACCTTGAGCGGGTCGTCGGGATCGACCACCACGCCTGGCGAGGTGTAGGAGTGGCCCGGGGCCTCATCGTTGGCGTTGGTGGCGTTCACCGGCTGGGTGAGCCTTGGCTCCGCTGCCGTGGCCCCGCTTGCGGTGAGCGCCAGCAGGGCGACGAGCCCTGCGCCGGCGGTCACGATCCTCCGGGTCGCCATCATGCACCCCGCCCGGAGCGCACGGGCTACGCCTCGGCGCCGTCGGCCTTCCGGCCGGCGGCGAGCACGACGCCGAGACCGGCCAGTAGGAGGGCGACGCCTCCCGCACCGGCGGCGGCCAGGAGGAAGTCGCCGCTCCCAAGGGACTCACTGGTGAGCAGATCGCCCGGTCGAGGCGGGGCCGGCGAGCCGACCGCCTGACCCAGGACCGGCGAGCCGTCGCTCACCTGGAGGAGGCCGCGTGCCGGGACGCCCCACGTGGCGCTGCCCTTTACCGCTTTCTGGCTGGCGATGAGCACGTAGGTGCCGGCCTTGGCGTCAGGCGGGACGGTGAACGTGCCGTCGACGAAGCGCCAGTTCCCGTGCAGTCCGTCGCATGCCACGGCCTCCGCGTCGATGAAGCTGTGGAAAGTCTACGCCGCCGCTGGGCGTCAGCCCCGGGCTTGGCTGGTGGTGGGCGTCTCGGATGCCACCGCGGGGCGGACGAGCCAACGGTGGGCCTCGCCTCCCGAGTCGGCCTGGCGCCACGTGGCCGTGAGGGCCGGCAGCCGGTCGAGCAGGGCCAGGCGGAAGGCGTCGTGCAGGTCGATCAGCGAGCGACGCAGGAGGACGCCGTCGACGAAGGCGGTGCGCCCGGGGTGGGCGACCAGGTGGCGGGCCGCATCCCAGCTGAACATGGCTCCTGCGCCGTCCTCCCGGATGCGGCGGGCCCGGGTGGGGTCACGGCTGTCGGCGGTCTTGGCGCTGGGAGCCACGCCGGCGGCCACGACGCACCCCCGGAACCAGGGGTCGTCGCCGAGCCGCCACGTGCGCTCGATGGCGGGCTGGGCCGGACCGTAGGCCAGGGCGGTGAAGCGCTCGACCGCCGACCACAGGAGCAGGTAGGCAGCCTGCAGCCCGTAGAAGCGGTCCCACATGCCGGCCTCGTCGGCGGTGACAGTGGGAAACGGCGCGGTGGCGTGCTCCAGGGCGGCGCGGCGCACGTGCACGAGCCCGAAGCGCAGGAGGGGGTCGTCGCCTGCGGACCAGGTCGAGAACCACTCGTCGGAGCTGCCTCTGTCGGGATGCCGGCCCCGGAGCACGTTGACCCGGCCGGGCCGCCCATCGACCCGCATCTCGGTCATGTCCCACCGGTAGTGCTGGCGGGGGGCGACAGTGCAGACGGTCGTGTAGGCGTCTTTCTCCCGGCCCGGGGCGAAGGTCAGGAGCACCCCGCTCACCCCCACCGCGCCCTCCGGGTCGAGCAGTGGCAGGCCGTCGCGGACCCGTAAGCCGCCGGTGGACAGCGTGGCCGCCTCCGTGCGGGCCACGACGTCGAGCAGCAGGTCATGGGCCGGCTGGTCCGGCTTGTCCGGGCCGTAGGCGAACATGGGCAGGTCGAGCCGGGGCGGCGGCTCGAGGAGTTCGGGCATCACTGCAGGACTACCACGGATGATCAGCGGACACCTGCCGGGCCGGCGTTTCGCCAGCGGATAGGAAGGAGAGGCTTCGCCTGGTCCCACGCGCCCAGGAGGTCGCCCATGTCCCATTTCATCACTCTGCTCTCCGAGGACCACAGGCGGGTGGAGGACCTGTTCAAGCAGTACGAGGAGACCGGCGACGCCCAGGTCGCCCTCCAGGTGTGCCTCGAGTTGAGCGTCCACGCCATGGTCGAGGAGGAGATGCTCTACGGCCTGTACTCGGCCAAGGTCGACAACGCAGGGGCGGCGGAGGCACGGGGCGAGCACCAGGAGGCCAAGGACCTCATCCTCCAGCTCGAGGGCATGGACACTGGCAGCGACGCTTTCGCCAGCACGATGGCCCGCCTGAAGGAGTCGGTGTACCACCACATCGACGAGGAGGAGCACCAGATGTTCCCGAAGATGCTCGAGAAGCTTCCGGAGACCTCGGAGATATTGGGCCAGGAGATGGTGGCCCGCAGGGTGGAGATCGAGGCACAGCTGCGGGGCGACCGCGCCGTGGGCATGGCCCCGTCGACAACCAGCCAGAAGCCCACCAACAGCCCCGGGTCGGGCTGGTAGCCGCTCAGGGTCGGTATTCCACCCGCCCGCCCAGGGCCTCCCAGACCGCCTCGGTGTGGGAGAACGTGCCGTCCGGTAGCCGCCGGAGCTGGTCGAGCACATCGGTGGGGGCGTGGAACTCCTCTGCGCAGGCCACGAGCTGCTCGCGGTCGGCGGGCCAGATCGAGGGGCGGAGGTGGGCGGCGATACGACTGCGCGCTTCCAGCTCGTCGTGGCTGAGGTCGTCCTCGCCGGCCTGCTCGGGGTGCAGGTCGCCGGTGAGGAGGGCGTCGGTCGTGGGCTCGCCGTCGGCCGCACCCTCCTGATGGCGTCCCTCGTCGGCCCGGGCCTCACTCGGTGAACCCTGGGTCAACGGGCGGGTGTCGTGCTCCAAGTTCTCGTCGATCCTGGGCGAGTGCTTGTCGCTTCCGCGTTGCATGGGCCCCTTGTACCCATACCGGCCGGAATGACAAGCTTGTAACTGTCTCAGGACCTTGGGATGCTGGGGGAATGGTTTCTACGGCCCTGCAGTCCGCCGCGGAGCGGTTGGCCACCCTGCTCACCCAGGGAGGGGGCGGACTGGCCGACCCCGGGAGCGGCCACCTGGACTTTGACGCCGAGATCCGCCTCCGCCCCCTCACCCGCGCCGGCGCAGTGCCGGCCGAGGTGTGGGCCGTCGACGGCGGCCAGGCCGTGGTGGCCGATGCCCGTTGCCTGCAGCTCGTCGTGGCCCGGGCGGCCCGGACCCGGTTCCGGCACGGCGTGTGCGACCTGGAGGACGAGGGTGATTTGCGGGCCTTCCTGCTGGGCGGCCGGGAGAACCGGGCGGTGGCCGCCGGCCTCGGTCTGGGCATCGCCCCCGACGCCACCGTCGATCTGAACCTGCTGCGCGACCACGAGGAGTGGGTCGCAGTCGACCGCTGCGTGGAGGAGGCGTCGGCCGGCGCCGTCGTCCTCGTCGACGGCGACCTGGAGACCGACTGGCGGGTGACGCCCTCGTGGATGTCCGACCTGCTGGCCCGGGCCGCGGCCCGCAACGTCACGGTGGCGGCGGTCACGAAGCGGTCGTCGCTGTCCCGAGGGGGCGCCCCCCTCCTTGGCTGCCTGGAGATCGAGGCGGCTCACGAGCTCGGCGCCCGGGCCATGTGGTGGGCGCCCGTGGCCCGCAGCCGGGCCGGTGCGCGCGTGGTGGCCGCCCGCCTCGACACCGACGCGCCCTACGCCTTCCGGGTCGACCTGTCGCCTGGTGTCGATCCGGAGCGGGCCCTCGCCGGCCTGGCCACGTTCTGCGACGACGCCGGCTTCCCCGGCTATCCCTACCCGCTCACCGTCGCCGACCGCCTCGCCGCCTGCCCCGGCTGGCTCCGGCAGGACACGTGGTTCGAGGTGGACGAGCTCCTCGACCGGGCCGGCGTCCCGGCCGAAGTCCGCGAGCGCGCCTTCGCCGACCGCCACGACTTGATGGAAAGGTTCTGATGTCGCCTTCGCAAGCGGAGCTTGCTCGGCGAGGCAATCGCGCTCCGGCCGCCCGGCGGAGCCGGTCGGCCTCCGCCGTCTCCTTTCTCGCCGCCAGCCGAGGGCGGCGGCCTCCGGCCGCAAGTGCGGCCAGCGGCGATCGAAGGCCTGCGTGAGCACCGGGCGGCTCTTTGGCAAGAATGTGCTCGAAGGGACCTTCCGGGCCGCGCCCGACGAGGACCTGTTCCTGGGCGAGCTGCTGGTGGCGGTCGACGAGGCCACCGGCCGGCGGTACCTGTTCCGCATCGTCGACGTCACCTATGGCACCGAGCACCGGGAGCCGGGGTGGGCCGAGCGGGTGGCCGGCACCCTGCTGGTCGATGACGCCCGGGGCGAGGCCGGGCTGCACCGGCTGTACGAGCAGTCCCGCCGCACCTACCGGGTGGCCAGCTGCCGGTGCCTCGGCTACCTCACCCCCGATGGGCTCGACTTCCGCCGGCCCAAGAGCCTGCCCACCCAGTTCTCCCGGGTGTTGGCCCCCGAGCCCGCCGACTTCGCCTTCCTGCGCACCCGCATGGGCGACCTGCCCGTCGGCACGCTGCGCAGCGGAGAGACCGAGGTCGACTTCGAGGTGGGTATCTCCGGGCGGAGTCTGGCCAGCCACGTGGGCATCTTCGCCACCACCGGCATGGGCAAATCCAACCTCATGATGGTGCTGGCCGGCGATGTGATGCGCGCCGCCGGCCGCTACGGCCTGCTGCTCGTCGACCCCCACGGCGAGTACCGCACCCAGCTGGCCCGCCACCCGTGGGCCGGCGACCGGATGCGCACGTACGCGGCCCGGTCGCTTCCGAACACGTCGTCGCTCAAGGTCGGCCTGGCCGAGCTCACCGTCGACGACCTGCGTACCGCGTACGACTGGTCCCGTCCCCAGGAGGAAGCCCTCTTCGAGCTGGAACGGAAATTTTCCACCGGAAAGGCCGTCGGCGGCGAGGGGCTGTCGTGGCTGCTGGCGTTTTCACAGGTGGAAGACCTGCCCGGGTTCCGCGATGTCGAGCTCGGCAACCGGGTGGCGCTGAACACGTTGCAGGTGCTCCACCGCCGGGCCCGGCGTATCGTCGACCTGCCCTGCATCGCCGCCGATGCCCACGTGTCGGTGGGCAATGCCGTGTTGCGAGACCTGCGCGAGGGCAGGGTGGTGCTCATCGACGTGAGCGGCCTGGGCTCCACCGAGGAGCTGCTTGTCGCCTCGTTCCTGGCCCGCCGGGTGCTCGAGGAGTGGTCAACCGCCTATCTGGAGGATCCCGAGGCCCACGAACGGCTGCCTGTGGTGGCCGTCGTGCTCGAAGAGGCCCAGCGGGTGCTGGCCGCCAGCAAGGACCGCGACTCCAACGTGTTTCCCCGCGTGGCCCGCGAGGGCCGGAAGTTCAAGGTCGGCCTGTGCGCGGTCACCCAGCAACCCAAGCTGCTCGACGGCGAGCTGCTCAGCCAGTTCAACACCTTCTTCATCCTTGGCCTGGCCGACGAGAAGGACCGCACCATCCTGCGCTCGTCGTCCAAGCAGGACATCGCCGCCCTGGGTCCCGAAATCCAGACACTCATGCCGGGGGAGTGCCTCCTGGCCAACCTCGACGCCCCCTTCGCCGTCCCGGCCAAGATCTCGCTCTGGGCCGACGTGGTCCGCGCCTGCCCGCCGCCCCCGGCGCCCCGTCCGGTCGCCGCCGCCAACGTGTCGGCGCTGGTGGATTAGTGAAGGTCGCGGCGCTCGGCGACGCCCACCTGGGCCGGTCGTACTACTCGTACACGACGCCCGACGGGTTCAACCAGCGCGAGCGCGACTTCGAGGAGTCCTTCACCAAGGCGGTGGAGCTGGCCCTGGCCCAGTCGCCCGACCTGGTGGTCTGGCTGGGCGACATCTTCGACCACCCCCGCCCCACCTACCGGTCCTACCGCATCGCCCAGCGGGCCCTCGTCCGCATCCGCGATCACGGCGTCCCCCTGGTCGTCATCACCGGCAACCACGACACGCCCCGCCTGCCCGGCACGGGCAGCCCCTATTCGGCCCTGGCCGACCTGTTCCCCGACGTGCGCTTCGCCCACCGCATGAGCTACGAGCGCTTCGTCTTTCCTGGCCTCGTCGTCCACGCCGTCCCCCAGATGCTCACCGTCGACGCCACCCTCGACGCCTTGGCCGAGGCCCGGCTGAGCCGCAGCTCCGACGCCACCAACCTGCTGCTCACCCATCCGCGCGTGCCGCAGGTCGAGCCCCACCACGCCGACATCAACGAGATCGAGGTCGACGCCGGCCTGCTCAAGTCCTCCGCCGACCTGGCCCTGCTCGGGCACTACCACTTCCACACCAAGGTCGACAACGGCATCTGGTACGCCGGCTCCACCGACACGTTCTCCTACGCCGACGACCCGGAGGTCCCCAAGGGCATCGTCGTGCTCGACACCGACACCGGCCAGATCACCCACATAGCCCTCACCGGCCAGCGCCCGCTGCTCACCCTGCCCTCGGTGCACGCGCTCGGGCTCTCACCGGCCGAAGTGCAGGAGCGGGTGCTGGCGCGGGTGTCTTCCGTACCCGCCGGCGCCGTCGTGCGCCTGTTCCTGGAGGGCGTCGACCCCGAGGCGTACCGCATGCTCGACATCGAGGCGGTCCGGGCTGCGTCGGCCCACGCCCTCCACCTGAAGCTGCAACCCGACTTCGCCGGCTCCAAGACCAACGTCGAGCTGCCCGACCTGGCGTCGCTGCCGGTCCAGTGGGCCAACTACGTCGACGGCCAGGACCTCGTGGGTTTCGACCGCGACCGCATCCGCGACCGGGGCGACGAGTACCTGGCCCGCGCCGTCGAAGAAGCGGTCGACTAGTGAGAGTCACCCGCCTGCTTCTGCGGAACTACCGGGTGTTCGAGCAGGAGCTCGAGCTGGAGATCCCGCCCGGGCTGGTCGGCATCTACGGCATGAACGGAGCAGGAAAGTCGGCGCTCATCGAGTCGATCCGGTTCACCCTCTACGGCCGGTCCCGCACGTCGATGGACGAGGTCCGCACCGCAGGTGTGAACGCCGAGTGCATCACCGAGGTGGAGTTCGAGCACGAGGGCCACCTCTACCTGGTGCGGCGCACGATCGCCGGCGCCAGCTCCCAGGTGAAGGCCGAGGCCCACGCCGACGGCCAGCAGGTGGCCGAGGGCGTGCGTGACACCGGCCGGTACGTCCACTCCATCCTGGGCATGAACGACGCCGCCTTCCGGGCCTCGGTGTTCGCCGAGCAGAAGCAGCTCGCCGCCTTCAGCGAACAGACGGCCGGCGAGCGCCGCAAGCTGGTGCTGCAGCTCCTGGGCATCACTCCGCTCGACGCCGCACGCGACCTGGCCCGCAAGGATGCCCGGCTCACGCAGGACTCCTTCGAGCGCCTCCGGGCCGTGCTCCCCGACGTCGACGCGGTCCGCCACGCGGTGACGATCGCCGAAGCGGCGGCAGCCGAAGCCGAGGTGCGCAGAGCCGACGACGAAGCGCGGGCGGCGGCCGGCCGGACCGACGTGGAGGCCGCAGTCACCCGCCACCTGAACCTCGACGTCCTCCGCCAGGAGCACGAGCGCCTGGTGGCCGAGGGCAAGGCGGTGCGGGAGCAGCACGACAAGGCAGTCGCCTGGGTGGCCAAGCTCAGTGAGGAGAAGGCCGACCTCGAGCGGGCGGCTGAGCGGCTGAAGACCCTCGTCCCCGAGGCCGAGGGGTGGCAGGCCGCCGAGGCCCGCTTGCGCCTGGTCGAGGGCGTGGTGGCGGCCCAGGCCGCGCTCGATGCGGTGCCCGCACCCCTGACGCCTCCAGTCCCCGACGAGGCCGGGTGCGAGGCGGCCAGAGCTGTGGCGGAGGCGGCGAAGGTGGCGCTGGCAACGGTGAACGCCACGCTCGAGGCCGCGCAGGTCGAGCGGGGGAGGGCCGCCGAGGCGGTGCAGCGCTCCTCCGTCCTCACCGGCGAGGGTGCCTGCCCCCTGTGCGGCCAGGCGCTCGGCGACGCGTTCGAAGCGGTGCAGGCCCACCGGGCGGCCGAGCTGGCCGAGATCGAGACCCGGCTCAACGAGCTCGAGCTCGACCGGCGCCAGGCCGTGGTGTTGGCCACCACCACGGGGGAGCAGGCGGCGGGCATGGCCAAGGACCTCCGGGCCGCCCAGACGGCGTGGGCGAGCCACGAGAAGCGGGTGGCCCGCCGGCAGGAGGCCGAGTCCGCACTCGCCGATGCCCTCGCCGCCCACGGCCGTCCGTTGCTCGACGGCGAGCGGACGGCCCTGGCGGCCGAGGTCGAGCGCCGGCGACGGGCGGCGGATGAGTGCCAGCGGCTGCGGGGTCGGTTGGAGCGAAAGGACGCCGTGGTAGCCGAGCTCGACGTGGAGCAGGCCGCGGTGGCAGAGAGCCAGGGCCGGCTGGAGACGTTGCGCGAGAAGGTCGCAGTGCTGGGCTTCCGGCCCGAGAACCTCATTGCTGCGCTCGCCGATCGCGTCCGGCTGCAGGCGGCGGCGGAGGAGGCCACGCTCCGGGCCCAGGGGTCGAAGGTTGCCGCCACCCAGTCTCGCGAGCGGGCCGACGCGGAGGCCCGCCGGCTAACCGAGGCCGTGGAGCAGCACGAGCGCCTTGGTGAACTGGCCGAGGAGGCCCGCCACCTGGCCCGTCTGGCCGACCTGCTCAACAACTTCCGCAACACCCTCGTGGCGTCGGTCGGCCCCCGGCTCTCGGCCCAGGCCGCCGAGCTGTTCGCCGAGCTCACCGACCGGGAGTACGACCAGCTCGAGGTGGACCCCGACACTTATGAGATCAAGATCCTCGACGCCGGCCGGTCCTACGGGATGGGCCGGTTCTCCGGCTCGGAGACCGACCTGGCCAACCTCGCCCTGCGGGTGGCGGTGAGCGAGCACGTCCGGTTCCAGTCGGGTGGTGCAGTCGGGCTGCTCGTTCTCGACGAGGTGTTCGGCCCGCTCGACGACGACCGCAAGGCCCGCATGCTCGTCGCCCTGGAGCGTCTCCGGGCCCGGTTCCGCCAGGTCCTCGTCGTCACCCACGACACCGCCATTAAGGAGCAACTGCCCAACGCCATCGAGGTGGTCAAGCTCCCCGGCCGGCGGGCCACCGCCCGCGCCGTGAACGGGTGACCTACCCTGGCGCCGACTAGGGGGAACGGCGGTGATGGAGTCCGGCGGTGCTCTGACGTGCTCCTTCTGTGGCAAGGCGCAGGCGCAGGTGGTCAAGCTCATCGCCGGCCCCGGCGTGTACATCTGCGATGAGTGCATCTCACTGTGCAACGAGATCATCGGGCAAGAGGCCGAGGAGCGCTTCGACGGCGATCTTGACGCCGAGATCGACGTCGCCGCTACCGACGCCCGGGAGGCGATCGACCGGCTCCGTCGGCCGGCTCAGCGGGCCCAGTCCCCCGATACCTCGAGCTAGCCGGCTTCTCGAGGGACGCTGTAGCAATGAACTCCTCCCGGACCTTCCGCTTCACGATCACGGTAATCGTCGACTCTGACCAGCAGGGGTTCCACGATCCCGAGTGGATCGCCGACGCTGCGTGGGGGGCGCTCTCAAATGAGTACGGCTACCGGTGCACATTCGGCAGGGTCGAGGAGATCGACGATAACGGGCACCTGTCGGGACCGTGAGATCACGCCATCTCAACGTGTGCGCAGGCCGTACAGGCTCGCCCGCCTGACATCCCACGCCGGAAAGGACCCATCTGCACGACGCCACTCCCGCAACCGGAGGTGCATTTGCGGCGGTTCCTTCCAAGGCGTGTATGGCGTCGCCTTGGCCCCTCCTACTCACGAACCAGCGGCGCAGCTGATTCGATAAGTGAGACCTCCACCGCTTATTATGACCCACGTGACCCACGTGACCCACGTGACCCACGTGACCCACGTGACCCACGTGACCCACGTGACCCACGTGACCCACGCGACCCGGCGATGGGCCTGCCTGTGGATGTGCCGGAAAGACAGCAGCAACGGACCGTGCGGAGCCGGGCCCTGGAAGAGCGGCGATGGAAGCGAGGAGACGAAAGGAGAAGCGGGAACAGATTGAGGTCGTGTGCTTCGACGTGGCCCTCGGGCGACCACCAGGCCAGCTGCGCTGAGGCCCCAGGGTAGTTGCAACGCCCGGCCGATGTCCGGCCGGCGACGTCCAGAAAGGCGTCGGTGAGGACGGTCCCCGAACGCAATGCTCATCGTCGCCGCCGGGGGACCCGGAGTAGCGCCGATTTCCCGTCACACCCGATGGCGAGTACAAACCGAGCGTGGTTTGGATCCTCGATCTCGACGGTGTGGTGTGGCTCTCGGACGACGTCATCCCGGGTGTGCCGGAAGCGATAGCGAAGTTGCGGGAGGCCGGGCACACGATCCTGTTCCTCACCAACAACTCGAGCCGGCGGGTTGGCGACCTGGTCGAGAAGTTCCAGGGGATGGGCATCCCGGTCGACGCCGAGGAGATCGTCACGTCGGCCCAGGCCGCAGCCATGATGCTCGAGCCCGGGTCCGTCGCACTGGTCTGCGCCGGCGACGGTGTGCGTGAGGCCCTCAACGCCCGCGGCGTGGAAACGGTCGACGCCGGCCCGGCCGACGCAGTGGTCGTCGGGTTCCACAAGGAGTTCGACTACGACCGTCTCAACGTCGCCTACCAGGCGATCAGGGGCGGCGCCCGGCTGATCGGCACGAACGACGACACGACCTACCCCACGCCCGACGGCCCGATCCCGGGCGGTGGGGCTCTCCTGGCCTCGGTGGCCGCCGCCGCCGGCGTGGAGCCCGAGGTGGCGGGCAAGCCGTACCAGCCGATGGCCGACGCAGTGCTGGCGCGCATCGGTGGCGCCGCCAAGGACGGCATGGTCGTGGGGGACCGGCCCGACACCGACGGACTCATCGCCAAGCGACTGGGCCTCTCGTTCGCGCTGGTCTTCACCGGCGTGACGTCGGAGGACGACCTGCCCGTCGACCCGGATCCGGACATCACCGCGCCGGACCTGGCCACGCTGGTGACTCAGGAATTAGCGTAGATCCAGGGGTCGATCGTGAGGTACTTGCGACGGTCCTCGCAGCTGTCCTGCACCGCGGTGAGATTGAGTACCGCCTTGCCGGCGAGCTGCTCGCCGGTGACCACCACGTCGTAGTCGCCGGTCTGTGGACCGCATTCCTTGGAGAACACCACGAGCCGGCCCTTGCTCAAGGTGAACGACCCGGAGGTCGGCCCCGGCCCTTCCGGCACGATCAGCACGAAGTCACCGTCGGATCGCAGCTGCAGGAGGCCTTGATGGATCGACCGGTAGATGCCGGTGACGTCCTCGGCCGTCGCAGGAACACCCGGCGCTGGCGGCTGGACGTTGCTCGACGGCTTGGCCTTCATGCTGGCGCACGAGCCCGACAGGACGCCGACAAGGAGGAGGGGGAGCAGGCGCTTCATCTCCCTCGATAGTGCCCGCAAACCGGCGGAAGAGCGAAATGCTTGAAGTTGCGGCGTCGGTCGGATCAGATGGACCGGTACCAGTCCCTTCGAAGGAGGTGGTCGTGAACAAGTCCGATGTGATTCAAGACGTGGCCGGCGCATCAGGTGTGGGAAGGTCGGATGTCGAGAGGGTCATCGACGCCTTCTTCGACACGGTCCGGACCGCGGTCTCCAACGGCGACCGGGTGGCGTGGCCGAGCTTCGGCTCGTTCTCGACCACGAGGCGCCAGGCGCGCACCGGGCGCAACCCACGGACCGGCGAGCCGGTGCCGATCGCCGCATCGACCGCAGTGAAGTTCTCGTCGAGCACCGCACTCAAGTCGGCGCTCAACCCGAAGCCGGCCAAGGCGGCCAAGAAGGGCTCCGCCACCACCAAGAAGGCGGCGCCGGCCAAGAAGTCCGGCACCACGAAGAAGGCGGCCCCGGCGGCCAAGGCCGCCCCGGCCAAGAAGGCTCCGGCCAAGGCGGCTCCGGCTACGAAGGCCCCGGCGAAGTCGGCTCCGGCGAAGGCCACCGCCAAGGCCCCGGCCAAGAAGGCGCCGGCCAAGAAGGCCACGAAGAAGAAGTAGGCGCCGTCTACGGCGAGCGGGTCACAGCTTCGACAGGAGCTTGAACCGTTCGCCGTAGGCCACGCCCTGGTCACCTCCGACGTCGGCGTGGCGCGTGCGGATCTTGGCCCGGAACCGCTCGGCCTGCTCCTCCGAGGACGGGTCGTCGATGTCCATCGTGGTCCGGTACTGGCTGCGGTGCTCGAGAAGGGCGGCGAGCTTGCGGTCCATGCCGGCGCCGATGTCCTCGACGTGGTCGGGGTCGTCGGCCTCCCACAGCAGCAGGTGCGACGGCCGGTGGGGCGCCTCGCCCTGTTCGGGGAAGAAGTGCGGGTCGCGGGCGGCGACGATGCCCTCCACGGCCAGGAAGCCGGCGTGGCGGTGGTCGGGGTGGAGGCGGTAGCGCTTCCAGGGATCGTGGCCGAGGACGACGTCGGGCCGCAGCGTACGGATCCAGTGGCACACGTCGGCGCGCTGGCGCAGCCCGGATTCCAGTTCGCCGTCGCGCCAGCCGAGGAAGACCACGCACCCGCTGCCACCCAACGCGACCGAGGCCGCGCGCTGCTCGACCTGCCGGCTGGCCACGAGCGTTGCGGGGTCGTCGGCCGGATCCCAGGAGCCCTTCGATCCGTCGGTGCAGATGAGGTGGGCGATCTCACAGCCCGCCGCCGCCCACTTGGCCAGCGTGCCGCCGCAGCCGAACTCGACGTCGTCGGGATGGGCCCCGATGGCAAGCGCCCGGCCGGGAGTGGGGAGGTCGATGGTCACGAGAGGGCCAGGGCCTTGAAGGCCACCAGGTCGGCGGGGAGGTCGACGTCGTGGGAGAGCGACGCCTCCCGCACCACCCGCAGCGGAAGCCCCAACCGGTGCGCCTCGGCGCCGTGGCGGGTGAACGAGCCCGGCCCGTAGGAGAAGGTGAAGCCGGCGTCGCCCGGGACGCAGATGACGTTCGTGCCGTTGTCGCGGTGGTCGGGCACCAGCGTCACGCCCGCGAAGCGGGCGACCCAGCCGAGCCTCCCCGCCTGGGGCAGGTCGGCGTGGGCGACGACCACCCGCATGGCGCCGCCGGCGGCCAGCCGGGCCACGCCGGCCTCGACGGCGCGGTTCAACCCCCGTTCCGGCTCCCACACCACCAGCGCGCCGAGGTCCCGGGCCCATGCCGCGACCTCGGCGTCGTCGCACACGACGGCGGTGGGGAGCGGTGCAGCGGAGGTCACGACGTGTGTGGCCATCGCCCGGGCCAGCTCGGCCCGGTGGGCGGGGTCGAGCGCCGGCGCCAGCCGCAGCTTGGCCTCCCCGAAGGACTTGACCGGAACGAGGACGGCCACAGGCCCGAGCCACGCGCCGCTCACTGGAGCACTTGCAACACCTTCGACACCGGCTCCTGGCGCAGGAGCGTGCGCACGCGCACCAGCGCCTCCTGCACCTCCCGGGACGCCATGGCCTCCGCCATCTCGTCGAGGGAGGACCACCGGGAGATCGCCGCCCCTTCCACCAGCCCGCCGGCGTTGGGCTCGACGGCCACGGTGAGCTCCAGGCCGATGCAGCCGGGGCGGCCAAGGAAGGCCGGCACCACGTCGTCGACGAACAGCCGGTGCATCTCCTCGACGTCGGCCGGGTCGACGGCACTCTGGTACAAGCGCAGGAACTCAGCCATTGAACATCTCTGGCATCAGGGCCTCCACGTGCTCTTGGTGAACATTGCGGCGAGCTCGGGATTGCTTGTCAGGGTCATGCGCCCACGATCGAGGACGCCGGCCAGGCGTTCGCCGGTGCCTGGGTACTTCAGCGTCACCCGCACCTCGTCGCGGGTGACCTCCAGCACGTTGTACGACGGCCGGGTGTAGCCGCGCACCCGGTGGGACGACACGGTGCCCGACGTCACCAGCAGCACGTGGTCGAGCAGCCAGAGGTGAGGCACGTGCTTGTGGCCCGAGAGGACGATGTCGACCTTGAGCTCGGTCAGGAGGGCGAGCACGTCGCCCGCGTCCCACACCGTGTTGCGTTCCCGCCCGGTGCCGGGGACGGGCACCAGGTGATGGTGCAGCACGAAGACCTTGAAGTCGGCCTCCGCCGCGAACTGGTCACGGATCCAGCGGTAGCGCTCGCGGCCCACCTCCCCCTCGGCCAGGTCGGGCTTGGAGGAATCGATGGCGACGACCTGCACCCGGAAGGGATCGGTTCCGTCGAGGCTCGGCAGGGTGAGGGAGATCACCCGGTCACCCTTCTCGGCGGCGTCGCCCACGCCGAAGGTGTCGCGGAAGTGCAGGTACCCGACGTTCTTTGAGTCATGGTTGCCGGGGATGACCAGCATGGTGAACCCGGCCTCGAACAACGGCTCGAGGAAGCCCTGCGCAGTGCGGAACTCGCCGGCGTAGCCCTCGGCGGTGAGGTCGCCACCGATGACGACGAGGTCGGGGTCGAGGGCGATCGTCTCGTTGACCGCGGTCTCCAGCAGAGTGGCGTCGAAATAGGGGGAGCCGCAGTGCAGGTCCGAGAGCTGGGCGACGACGAACGCTTCGCGTGCCATGTGCCAGCGAGTGTACGGGAGCCCGCAGGTAGGGTTCCCCACCGTGCCGCAGCGGGTGTGCGTACTGGGAGCGGGCTCCTGGGGAACAGCGATGGCGGCCATGTGCGCCCGCAAGGTCCCGACGACGCTGTGGGCCCGCCGGCCGGAGTTGGCGGAGGCCATCAACACCGACGCCCGCAACGCGGTCTACCTGCCGGAGCTGGCCCTGCCCGCCGGCCTGCGGGCCACCAGCGACCTGCAGGACGCAGTCGACGGCGCGGACGTCGTGGTGATGGCCGTGCCGTCGCACGGGTTCAGGGCGGTGCTGCGTGTCGCCGCCGGGCACGTGCCGGCGGGCGTGCCGGTGGTCAGCCTCACCAAAGGGGTGGAGCAGGGCAGCCTGGCTCGCATGACCGAGGTCATCGCCGAGGTCGCCCCCGGGCATCCGTTCGGCGTGCTCACCGGTCCGAATCTGGTGGGGGAGATCGTCGCCGGGCACCCGACCGCCAGCGTGATCGCCGCGGCCGAGCTCGGCGTGGCCGAGGAGCTGCAGCGCCTGTTCAGCACGGGCTCCTTCCGCGTCTACACGAACCCCGACGTGGTCGGCTGCGAGCTCGGTGGGGCCCTGAAGAACGTGGTGGCGATCGCCGCCGGTGTCGCCGACGGCCTCGGGTTCGGCGACAACACCCGCGCCGCGCTCATCACGCGTGGGGTGGCCGAGCTCACCCGACTCGGGGTGGCCCTGGGCGGGCAGCCGCTCACCTTCGGCGGCCTCACCGGCATGGGCGACCTGGTCGCCACGTGCACCAGTCGCCGCAGCCGCAACCGGTGGGTGGGGGAGGAGTTGGCCAAGGGACGCCCACTGGCCGAGATAACCGCCGGCACGCGGATGGTGGCCGAGGGGGTTCGCACGTCGGCCGCAGTGGTCGAGCTGGCCGCCCGGGTCGGGGTGGAGATGCCCATCGCCGACCAGGTGGTGGCCGTGCTCGACGGGGTCACGCCGGCGGCGGAGGTCGTGGCCGCCCTCATGGGGAGGATGATGAAGGCGGAGCTGCACGGACTGGGCTGATGAACCTCGGAGCGGGCTCTCAGCTCGTCCCCAGGTCCAGGCCCGATGCTGACCCCATGCCGTCTGAGCCGTTTACCACCCCGGACCGTCGTACTCTTTCCGCGATGACCGACGCCGCTGCCTCCGCCGCCAACGCTGCTCACCTCGAGCAGGCCCTGTTCGAGGTGAAGAAGGTCATCGTCGGGCAGGACCAGGTGATCGAGCGCCTCGTCGCCTGCCTGCTGGCCCGGGGCCACTGCCTGCTCGAAGGCGTGCCGGGCCTGGCCAAGACGCTGGCCGTCGAGACGCTCGCCGAGGTGGTGGGCGGCACCTTCGTCCGGGTCCAGTTCACCCCCGACCTCATCCCCTCCGACCTCACGGGAACCCGTATCTACCGGCAGTCGAGCGAGACGTTCGACGTCCAGCTGGGTCCGGTGTTCGCCAACTTCGTGCTGGCCGACGAGATCAACCGGGCGCCGGCGAAGGTGCAGTCGGCGCTTCTCGAGGTCATGTCGGAGCGCCAGGTGTCCCTGGGTGGGCAGACCTACAAGGTGCCGGTGCCCTTCCTCGTCCTGGCCACCCAGAACCCCATCGAGTCCGAGGGCGTGTATCCGCTGCCCGAGGCCCAGCGCGACCGGTTCCTCATGAAGATCATGGTCGGCTACCCGGATCGCAACGAAGAGGTCGAGATCGTCCAGCGGATGGCGGTCAACCCGCCGCACGCCAACCGGGTCCTGGCGCTGGAGGACCTGGTGCGGCTGCAGTCCGCGGCCGACTCGGTCTTCGCCCACCGGGCCGTCGTCGACTACGCCGTGCGCATCGTCCACGCCACCCGGGTCCCGGCCGAGCACGGGCTGGCCGATCTGACCAGGTTGATCGACTACGGGGCCAGCCCGCGAGCCAGCCTCGGCCTCGTCGCCGGCGCACGGGCACTCGCCCTGCTCCGTGGGCGCGACTACGTGCTGCCTCAAGACGTCGTCGACGTGGCGCCCGACGTGCTTCGCCACCGCCTGGTGCTCTCCTACGAGGCGCTGGCCGACGGCACGTCGATCGACGACCTGCTGATCAAGCTTCTCTCCACCGTCCCCGCCCCCCGGTTGGCGCCCAGCCAGGACACCACTGCCGTCGACGGGATCGACGTGCCGAACGTGGCCAATACCGCGTGAACGTGCTGCCGACGAGCGGCGACACCCAGATGGCGCAACGGCCGGAGGAGGTGCTGCGCCGGCTGCAGCTCACCATCACCCGTCGGCTCGACGGGCTGCTCCAAGGCGACTACCAGGCCCTGTTGCCCGGCCTGGGCAGCGAGCCGGGCGACAGCCGCGAGTACCAGGAGGGCGACGACGTCCGTCGTATGGACTGGGCCGTCACGGCCCGTACCACGGTGCCCCACGTGCGCGACCCGGTGGCCGACCGCGAGCTCGAGTCCTGGGCCATCGTCGACTGCTCGGCCAGCCTCGACTTCGGCACCGCCAACTGCGAGAAGCGCGACCTCGCACTGGCCGCAGTGGCGGCCATGGGCTTCATGACCACCCGCACCGGCAACCGCTTCGGCGCCCTCATCGTCAAGCCCGACGGCATCACCCGCATCCCGTCCCGGGCCGGTCGCCAGCCTCTCATGGCCCTCCTGCACCGGCTGGCCACCCGCGAGCGGGTCGACGGTGGCGGCCCAACCGACCTGGGGGCGGCCATCACCAGCCACATGGTGGCCCGCAGCCGGCGGGGGCTGGCCGTGGTTGTGTCCGACTTCCTGTCCCCACCTGGCTGGGAACGGCCGCTCACGGGCTTGGCCGCCCGGCATCAGGTGCTGGCCATCGAGGTGCTCGACCCTCGAGAGCTTGAACTGCCCAACGTGGGGTACCTCACCCTGGTGGATCCCGAGACCGGCCGGCGCATGGAGATCCAGACGGCCAAGGCCAGCCTGCGACTCCGGTACGCAGAGGCGGCCGCCGCCCAACGGGCCGAGATCGGCGCGGCCATCCGTCGCTCAGGCGCCCAACACCTCGTGTTGCGCACCGACCGCGACTGGCTCCGTGACGTCGTCGACTTCGTCCTGTCCGCCCGCCGCCGCAGAGGCGCTCTGCAGAGAGCAACCCGCTGATGATCCTCGCACTCACCTTCCTCTCCCGCAGCCGGCTCTGGTTCCTTCTCCTCGTTGCCGCGCTCATCGCCACCTACGTGGTGATGCAGCTCCGCCGCAAGGAGTACGCGGTCCGCTTCACCAACCTCGCCCTCCTCGACTCCATCGCCCCCAAGCGCCCCGGGTGGCGCCGGCACGTGCCGGCCGCTGCCTTCGTCCTGGCCATGATCGCCCTCGTCACCGCCTTCGCCCGTCCGGCCCGCCCGGTGAAGGTGCCCCGGGAGCGGGCCACGGTGGTGATGGCCATCGACGTCTCACTGTCCATGGAGGCCACCGACGTCGAGCCCAACCGGATCATCGCCGCCCAGGAGGCGGCCAAGTCGTTCGTGGACCTGGTGCCCACCCGCCTGAACCTTGGGCTGGTCGCGTTCTCCGGGACCGCGCAGGTGCTGGTCTCTCCGACCACCGATCACGCCTTGCTCAAGCGCAGCATCGACAACCTCCAGCTCGGGCCCCGCACCGCCGTCGGCGAGGCGATCTTCGCCAGCCTCGGCAGCATCGCCTCCGTCGCCTCCGAGCCGGGTCAGCCGCCGCCGCCGGGGCGCATCGTGCTGATGTCCGACGGCGAGACCACCGTGGGCCGCCCCAACGAGCTGGCCACCAAGGCCGCCCTCGACGCCAAGGTGCAGATCTCCACCATCGCCTTCGGCACCAACGACGGCTACGTCAGCGTGGAGGGCCGCAACATCCCGGTGCCCGTCAACCGCGATGCGCTGGCCCAGATCGCCGAAGCCACCGACGGCCAGGCCTTCGAGGCGGCCACGGCCAAGGAGCTCCGCCGGGTCTACGCCGACATCGGCAGCTCGATCGGCTTCCGCACCGAAGAGCGGGAGGTCACCTCGTGGCTGGTCGGGCTGGCCCTGGTGTTCGCCCTGGCCGCCGCCGCCGGTTCCCTCCTCTGGACGTCCCGCCTGCCCTGAGTACGGTGGACACCGATGAGGGTGGCGTTCGGGTCCGACGAGGCGACGCCCCTCTGTGACGAGGTGGCCGGCGCTCTCACGGCCGCAGGGCACGACATTGTGCTCCGGGTGGTCGGCGAGCCGTGGCCCGACGTCGGCCGGCGGGTCGGCGAGGCGGTGGCGTCCGGCGACGCCGACCGGGGGGTCGTCTGCTGCTGGACGGGAACGGGCGTCTCGATCGCAGCCAACAAGGTGCCGGGCGTGCGGGCGGCGCTCTGCACCGACGCCGAGACCGCACGGGGGGCACGGCGTTGGAACGACGCCAACGTCCTCGCCCTCGGTGTGCGCCTGACCACGGCGGCCATGGCCCGGGAGATGCTCGAGGCCTTCCTCACGACTCATCCCGACGCGGACGAGGCGCCGAACATAGCCAGGATCACCGATGGGTAAGACCCCTATGGGCCCGGTCCCGAAAGCTGGGGAGTCCGGGCGGCGTGAGCGGGCGTTGGGACCGGGCCCGCCCATCGTGCCGAGCCTCGCCCGTGAGCGAGCCCTCTGGGCCGAGGGGCTCGACGTGGTCGTGGGCGTCGACGAGGTCGGCCGGGGCTCCTGGGCCGGACCCATCTCGGTGGGCGCCGCCGTGCTGCCCCAGGACCGGCGGGTCTACGGCGTGCGCGACTCCAAGATGCTCACCGAGCCCGAGCGAGAGCGCCTCTTCCCCCGTCTCACGTCGTGGTGTTCGGCCTGGGCCGTCGGCCACGCCAGCCAGCAGGAGTGCGACGGCCTGGGCATGTCGGCGGCCCAGAAGCTGGCGGCCCGGCGGGCCATCGACGGTCTGGGCGTGATGCCCGACGCCATTCTCATCGACGGGCTCTGGGACTTCGTGACCTCCTCGGGCATCTACAGCGGCAAGGTCACCCGCATCGTCAAGGGCGACGCCAAGTGCTTGTCGATCGCCACTGCGTCCATCCTGGCCAAGGTCACTCGCGACCGGATCATGCGGGCTGAGGCCGAGCACTTCCCGGCCTACGACTTCGACCTCAACAAGGGGTACCCCTGCCCCCGGCACAAAGCAGCGCTGGCCGCGTGGGGGCCGACGTCGATCCACCGGCGGGCATGGGTGTTCATGGACAACCAGCCGTGGGGCGGTGTGCAGCGCCTGGTCCGCGACCTGCAGCCCACCCTATGGTGACAGCGTGAGTCGCACCGACGCCATCATCCTGCGGACGGCGGCCGCCTGGACCGTCTTCATCTGGGTCACCCGGATCCGCAACATCATCGGCGACGAGACCCGGTCCACCGGGTTCAAGGTGGTGCACTCGGTCCTGGCCCTGGTGTCGGTGGCCTTCGCCATCGCGATACTGGGCGTGGCTTCGAGGAACCGCAGACGGGCCGCCGACAAGACGGCTACGCCGTCATAGGACACGGTCGCGACGCACTCGTCGGGCACATCACCAGCGCCGGCTTCGCCTCGGGCGACCGGTTCGTGGTGGGGACGTGGCGGACGTCGCCTATCGGCCGCCTCGACGACCTCATGTGGGCCCGGCCCGACGGCAGCCGGTTGCTGCTGGCCGCGACCCCCGAAGCCACTGAGTACGTCGGCGGTGTCTACGGGTTCGACGAGGTGGTGGTCGGGCCGCTACGAGTCTCATTCGACGGCCGGGAGCTCCATCTCCACGCCCCTGGTCTGGCGCTCGAGCTGCACCTACACGGGGGCCGAGGCCTCTCGGTGCCCTGGCCCCGGCCGGCGTGGTTCACCCGGTGGGTCGAGGGCCCGATCGCCCACCGGCTGCTCGGCGTGAACACCTACGGCGTGAGTCCGAGTGGAGTCGAGGAGTGGTACCGGGCGGTGTCGATCCGGCGGATCCTGTCCGGCTGGGCGTCAGTCGGGGGGCGCGATTTCGGCCGGCTGGGCCCCATCGACCCGCCGGCCGGCTTCGGCTTTAGCGAGCCGCCCCGGTTTCCGACGATGGTGGGCGTGCACCCCTTGTTGGAGCGGCCGCTGGAACGGCCACATCCAGGGCCAGGGTGAGGCACCGGCAGCCGCCGCCGGCCTTGAGGAACTCGTCGACGGCGACGACGACCACGTCGAACCCCCAGCTCTCGAGCTGACGGCCGATTCTGGGCGGGCAGGCGGGCATCACGGCGGTGCGGCCGACCACGACCGAGTTGGCGCAGAACGCCAGCATCTCGTCGTCGGTGAGGACGAACGGCTCGGGCACCAGTGCCTCCACCACCTTGCGGCCGTAGCTGTCCCAGGCGTGCGGGGCCACCAGCGCCCGGCGGTCGTCGAGGGGGCAGAAGGTGAGGTCGAGGTGGTACAGACGCTCGTCGACCAGCTCGATTGGCCGCACCGGTGCGCCGAGCAGCGCTGACAGCGGGCCGTGGGCGCCGGCGTCGGAGCGGGAGCGGTAGCCGGACAGGAACACGCCACGGAAGGGGAGGGCGTCGCCGGCGCCCTCGTGGCCGATGCCCTCGGGCAGGGCGACGACCTCGAAGCCGTGAGCCTCGAACCAGGCGACATCGTGGTCCACCTCCGGCTGGCGGTGGGGATGGCGGAAGCGGCTGGCGACGTAGCGCCCGTTGTTCACCGTGCCGGCATTGGCGGTGAAGACGAGGTCGGGCAGGCCGGGCTGGGGCTCGAGCAGCTCCACCTCGGCGCCCGCCTCGACGAGGGTGGCCACCAGCTCGCCCCACTGGTCCCGGGCACGGTCGAGGTCGACCGCCACCTCACGGTGCATCCACGGGTTGATCTCGTACAGCACCCCGAAGTGCTCCGGCGGGCACATGAGGAAGCGCCGTCCCCATGACAGCTCCGTCAAGGCACGAGATGCCGGGCCAGGGTGGAGAGGAAGAGGCCGACATCGGTCACGATGCCAAGGGCCTGGTGGCTGCCCCGGTCGGCCAGCTTGGTGACCACCGCCTGGTTGATGTCGACGCAGTATGTCTCCACGCCGGCGGGCAGCACGTTGCCCGTGGCGATGGCGTGCAGCGTGGAGGCCAGCATGAGGGCGATCGTCACGCCCGGCAGCTGCGCCCGCATGGCGTCGGCCGCTTCCACCACGTCGGTGAGCACGTCGGGGAGGGGACCGTCGTCGCGGACCGATCCGCCCAGCACGAACGGCACCCCGTGCTGGACGCACTCGAACATGACCCCGCCGGTGAGGTACCCGTCGGCCACGGCGCCGGCGATCGACCCCCGCCGGCGGATCTCGTTGATCACCCGCAAGTGGTTGCTGTGGGCGCCTTCCGGCGGGAGCCCGTCGCCCAGGGGCACGCCGAGCGACGTGCCAAGCACGTTCGACTCGATGTCGTGGGTGGCGAAGCCGTTGCCGGCGAACAGAACGTCGATCACGCCGGCCCGCACCAGGTCGGCGACGTCGGGCCCCGCTCCGGTGTGGATGACCGCCGGCCCGCACACGGCAAGGACCTTGCCGCCGCCGGCCTTGGCCGCCCTGATCCGCTCGGCTACTCGGGCCACCAGCTGTTCCTTGGGCTTCTCCGACGACACCTCCGAGCTCATGAACTCGAAGGGGTTGGCGCCCCGGGGCCGGTCGAGGGGCTGGACCCGGACGCCGTCCCGGCCGACGACGACGGGGTCGCCGGCGTGGACCCGGTGCATGGGAACGGTGAGCACCCGGCCGTCGGGCCCAACCACGAGGGCGCAGTCCATCTCGGGATTGTCGACGTCGACCCAGTGGCCGCCCATCCGCACCTGGGTGGGCAGGTTGGTGGTGGCGTAGAACCCCTCGGGCAGGACCCCGTCGACCTCCGCTGCCTCCGTCACTGCGTCGACCTGAGCGACCCGGTTGGCGCCGTGGATCTGGAGCTGGGCCACCAGCGCAGCCAGCGCGTCGTCGTCGGGAGCGGTGATCTCGATCCGGGCCCGGCTGGGGTCGACGTTGGTCCGCCCGATGGAAACGTCGAACATCCGGTACTCGGCGCCGGCGTCGACGATCACGTCGAGCACCTTGGCCAGGATGAGGGAGTCGATGATGTGCCCCTCGACCTCCACCACCTCGGAGGCGCTCATTCGGAAACTGCGACCGGCCGGTCGGGGGTGTCGTCCTCGCCGTCGATCTCCGACATCGGTATTTCTTCCATGCCGATGGTCGGCTCCTCCTTGAACTTTCCCTTGCGGTGGTCCCAGAGGTCACGGGCGATGACCTGGATGACGCCGGCGGCCGGAATGGCCAGGAGCGCCCCGAGGATTCCGAGCAGCTCGACGCCGACCAGCACGCTGACCAGCACGAAGAGCTGGTTGATCTGCACCGTCTTCGACATGATCACCACCTGCAGCACATGGTTCTCGAACTGCTGGTAGATGATGTAGAAGACGAGCATCCCGATGCCGGCGGAGGTGGAGTGCAGGAAGGCCACGCCGATGGTGGGGATGGCGCCGAGGGTGGCGCCCACCAGGGGGATGAGGTCGGCGAAGGCGGTCCACAGTGCCAGGACGGCGGCAAAGGGCACGCCGAAGATCGTCAGGGCGATGAAGGTCACAGTTCCTGCGATGACGCTGATCAGCAGGTTGCCCATCACGTAGCCGGTGAGGGCGCGGGCGCAGTCGGCCGCCACCGCCCTGACCCGGTGCTGGCGTTCCGGATCGAGGATGGCCAGGCCGCCCTTGAGGATGTCCGGGCCGTAGAGGATCATCATCAGCGACAGCACCAGGATGGTGAGGATCGAGACGACCCCGCCGAGCACCTTCCCGGCCACTTTGAGGGCGCTGCCGCCGGCGCCGGCGACGCTGTCCTCGATGCTGGCCTGGGCGTCCCGCAGCCGTTCGTCGAGGTTGTACCGCTCGACCAGGTCGCCGGCGGGGCCGCGACCCTCCCGGGCCTCGCTGACATAGGTGGGGAAGTTGTCGGCGAACTCGCGGCCCTCTTCCACCAGCGGGCTGATGAACGCGTACATCAGCGCGCCAAGGAGCCCGAGGCCGGCGATGAAGACGATGGCGGTGGACATGCCCCGGCTGACGTGGAGCTTGCGGCGGAGCAGGTCGACCGCCGGGGTGAGGACCACGGCGAAGAAGGCGGCGACCACGAGCAGCGTTTCGATGTGGGCCAGCAGGACGATGGCCCGCAGGGTGAGGTACGTCGCCACCACCAGGGCGATGCCGACGAGCATGGTGCGCACGGGCACCGGCTGTCGCTCATTTGCCACGGGATCGAGCCTACCGATCCGGTACTGTTCCGAACCTCATGGGTCAGCTCATCACCGTCAGCCGGAAACCGTCGATCCGCCCCGACGTGGCCATCTTCGAGCTCAATCGCAGCCTCACGGGGATGGGGCACGAGCGCTACAAGTCGCTCGCCGATATCGTGCGCTTCCGCCCGGTCGACGAGCTGGCCAAGCGGCTGTTCGAGGCCGGCGGCGTCGACGGCGTGCACATCTACTCCAACATGGTCACCGTCAATTTGGCCTCGGGGGCCACCGCCGACGGCATGGAGGAGATCATCCACAGCCTGTTCACCTACTACCGCGAGGGCGTCGAGGTCGTCGAGCCGACGGGCTGAACGGCGTTCGAGTTTGTACACTGGTGTACAGTTATGTACATGTCTTCGGTATCAATGAGCGAGGCCCGGGCCACGCTGCCCCAACTGCTCGACCGCGTCGTGGCGGGTGAGGAGGTGACCATCACCCGTCATGGTCAGCCCGTGGCGGTTGTTGTGCACCCCAATGTTCTTCAGGCACGACGGGCCGCAGGGGCATTCGCTGCTGCACAGGCCCTTCACGAGCGACTCGACCAGGGCCGACGAACTCCGCTGGCCGCGCAAGGCACCTTGGCCCCCGAACGGGCGGAAGAGCTGATTGCGGAGGTGCAGGCGAGCCGGTCGAGCCGGTAGCCGTGGACGCCTTCGACGCTGACGTCCTCATCTACGCCGCCACACCGGACCATCCGCTCGGCCGGCGGGTCCGAGCCCTCTTCTTGGCAGCGTCGCCCGATCTCCCAGTCGCAGGAATGGGGTCGGTGCTGCTCCTCCCGGAGGAGTTGACCAAACCCTTGCGGTCAGAGTCCCATGGCGATGTGCTCGAGCTGACCTTGCTCCTCGGTCGCCTCGAGTTGCGCTCGATCGACCGGCACACAGCCGAGCTTGCAACGACGCTGGGTGCCTCGTACGGGTTGCGTGCCGCCGACGCCATTCATCTCGCCACTGCCGTGGTTGCCGGCGCTGCCCGTTTCCTGACCAACAACCGGTCCGACTTCCCGAAGTCGATCACCGAAATCGATGTGACGTATCCGGAGGATCTTCCCGATGTAGAGGTCGAACACTCGTTCGTCTAAACTGCATCTGTGGCAGTTGCAGCAGAAGCACTTCCCGAGCTGGCCACCGCCCGTTCCGGCATCGCCGCTGAAGGGGCCGCTCGGGCCCAGCCGGTGGCCATGGCCGGCGAGCGCCTGCTGCCGGTGTTGCCCGTCCTCGAGCCGCTCTTCCCGGCCCGGGCCCTGCGCCGGGGATCGGTGGTGTCGGTGGCCGGCTCGACCTCGCTCGCCCTGTCGGTGCTGGCCGCGGCGTCGGCGCAGGGATCGTGGTGTGCGGGAGTCGGCCTGCCATCGCTCGGGCTGGCGGCGGCGGCGGAGCTGGGCGTGGCGCTGGAGCGCTTCCCGCTGGTGCCGTCGCCCGGACGGGCCTCGGGCGCCGGCGGGTGGGGATGGGTGGTCGCCGCCCTGATCGACGCCTTCGACGTGGTGCTGGCCCGCCCGCCCGCGCACCTGAAGGGGCCCGACGCCCGCCGGCTCACCGCCCGGGCCCGGGAGCGGGGGGCGGTGCTGGTGCTGTCAGGCGCTGGCTGGCCGGAGCCGGCCGAGGTGCAGCTCACGGTGGCCTCCGCTGTCTGGGAGGGGGTCGGTCAGGGCCACGGCCGGCTCCGGGGCCGGCGGGTGGAGGTGGCGGCGGGTGGCAGGGGAGCGGCGGCCAGGGAGCGGCGATTGTCGCTCTGGCTGCCACACCCCGATGGCGGGATACGGGAGGTGGTCGATGAGCGGCGTGCGCACGCTCGTCGTGTGGTGTCCTGACTGGCCGGTGGCAGCCGCCGGCCTGTGCTCGCCGCCGGCCGCGGTGCTGGCCGGCGGCCGGGTGGTGGCCTGCTCGGCCGTCGCTCGGGCCGAGGGAGTCGCCCGTGGCCTGCGTCGCCGGCAGGCCGAGGCTCGCTGTCCCGGGCTGGTGGTGGTCGACCACGATCCGGCCGCCGACGCCCGGGCCTTCGAGCCGGTGGTCGTGGTCGTCGAGTCGTTCACGCCGGAGGTGGAGATCGTCCGCCCGGGCGTCTGTGCGGTGGCCACCCGGGGGCCGTCGCGCTACTTCGGCGGCGACGACGCCCTGGCCACCCGGGTGGCGATGGCGGTCGACTCGGCTCTCCCCAAGGGTGCGCCGGCGTGCCGGGTGGGCGTGGCCGACGGACCGTTCGCCGCCGAACGGGCGGCCCGCCAGGGACTGGTCGTGCCGGCCGGATCGAGCGCCGCCTTCCTCGCCGGGTTCCCGGTGGCGACGCTGGGCGACGACGAGCTTGCCGACCTGCTCGTCCGCCTGGGCATCCGCACCCTGGGCCAGCTGGCCTCCTTGCCGGCGCCGTCGGTGCTGGCCCGCTTCGGGCCGGCGGGCGGGGCGGCGCACCGGCTGGCCCGGGGCCTCGACGAGCGGCCGCTCGCGTCCCGCATCCCACCGGTCGACCTCACCGTGGCCGCCGAGCTCGATCCTCCCGCCGACCGCGTGGAGACCGCCGCCTTCGTGGCCAAGGGCCTGGCCGACCGGCTCCACGACGCCCTGATCGCCCAGGGGCTCACCGCCACCCGGGTGCTGGTGGAGGCCGAGTGGGAGCACGGCGACCGGCTAGGCCGCCGCTGGCGTCTCGACGGCAATGGCGGGCGCATGGCCGAGCGGGTGCGCTGGCAGCTCGACGGGTGGATGAGTGCCGCTAACCGTCCGTCGGGGGGGATCACGCTTCTGCGCCTGGTGCCCGAGGAGGTCCGCCCCGACGACGGCCGCCAGCTGGGCTTCTGGGGCGGCGACCGGGCCGCGGCCGAGCGGGTGGCCCGGGCGCTGGCCCGGGTCCAGGGCATGCTCGGTCCCGACGCCGTGGTCATCGCCGTGCCCGCCGGCGGCCGGAGCCCGGCCGAGCAGGTCCGCCTGGTCCCATGGGGTGAGCGCCCTGCTGTGGATGCTCCGGTGCGGCCGTGGCCGGGGCGGATCCCCGCTCCGTCGCCGGCCACCGTCCATTCGGTGCCGATTCCGGCTGAGGTGGTCGACGCCCGGCTCTCCGTGGCGGGAGGCGCGTGGTCGGCAGTGGCGGCCTGGGCAGGGCCGTGGCCGGTCGACGAGCACTGGTGGGACGACGCTGCGCACCGTCGACGGGCCCGTTGGCAGGTGATCACGGCCGAGGGGACCGCCCACCTCCTGTCCCAGCTGGACGACCGCTGGGAGGTGGAGGCCACCTACGACTGAACCGCTGTATGTCCGTCACATCTATTGAAGTGACCGTCACACACCGGTAAACCGGCGGGATTCTGCAACAGGGAGAATGGATGCGAACCACCATGCGGCGACTGCTGGCTACCGGCGTCCTCGCTGTCATGGTCGGGGCGTGCGCGTCGGACGCCGGGGGACCGGCCAAGGCCTCGTCGGCCGTCCAGGCGAACCGTTCGGAACCCGTGCTGCCCCTCACCCGTGACGAGGAGGGCCCTGCGCTGCTCGTCGACCGGGGAAACCCCGACACCGTCTACCTCGCCTACTCCGAGATGACCACCGGCGCCTGCAAGTTCGCCGTCTCGACCGACCGGGGGGCGACCTGGCGGCAGGAGAACGCTCCGGTCCTCGAGCCGTTCACCAAGAACTGCGCCATGGGGTACGCCACCTCGCAGAACATCCGCACCGAGCTGCAGCAGGGCCCCGACGGAACGATCTACAACGTGTTCCAGGCCAACGCGCCCGAACGGAACGGGACCCGCAGCGTGCTGCTGGGCCGCTCGAGCGACGGCGGACGGTCGTGGCAGACCGTCGCCATCGACCCGGGCACTCCCGCTCCCGAGCCAGGCGTCCAGATGGAGGTCAACTTCGAGGGTCACATCGCCCTCGATCCGGCCAACCCCCGCCGCATCTACGCCATGTGGCGACGGTCGTTCAACCGGTTCCCGCCGGACCCGCCCCGGGCCACCCGTCCGTACATGGCGATGTCGGATGACGGCGGCGCCACCTGGTCGCCACCTCGCCTGATGTTCGAGCGCAACAACGGCTTCGACGGGCCGCGGCCGGTGGTGGTGGGCGACCGGCTGTTCACCTTCTGGCGTGAGTCGGCGCCGCCTCTGGCTCCCAACCAGCAGGGCCCGTCGCCGGCGCCGCCCGTCACCCGCCTGTTCGCCAGCGTGTCCACCGACGAGGGCACGACCTGGACCGACCACGAGATCACCAGCGCCAACGACGCCAGCGAGCCGATCCCCCTCTACGACCGGGCGCGGCAGACGTTCTACATCGTGTGGCACGACAACCGGGCCAACGAGCTCGACGCCTATTTCGCCAGCTCCAAGGACGGCCTCACGTGGTCCGACCCCGTTCGGCTGAATGACGATGCCAAGGACACGAAGTACGGCCAGCACTACCCTCAGATCTCGATGAGCCCCGGTGGGCGGATAGACGTGGCCTGGTACGACTGGCGGGAGGACCCCTTCCCGCCGTCGACAGTGGGCAACGGGCAGACCCTGAGCCTGTTCTCGAACCGGGGCAAGTTCGCTTCGGTGTACATGACATCCTCGCGTGACGGGGGCGCCACCTGGACGCCGAACGTCCGCGTGAACGACGTCCCCATCGACCGCACGATCGGGTCGTGGATCAACAACATCGACGTCATGGCCCCGGTGGCGATCTCCTCGCTGAAGGACGGTGCCGTCGTGGCCTGGTCCGACACCCGCAACGGCAACTCGATCAGCAACACCCAGGACATCTTCACCAGCACCGTCGCCTTCGGCGAGGGCGAGGTGAACCGCGTGACCGGCTTCCAGGCCGGCGTCGTAGGCGCCCTGCTGGGTCTAGGCCTGGCGATGTGCCTGGCGTTCTACCTGACATACCTGGCCCGCCGGCAGAACCCGCCGGCGGAGATGCCGCCCGGCCGGGTTGAAAAGGAGCCGCAACCGGTCGAGTAGGCCGGTGGCGGCGGTAGCCGGCGGTAGCCGGCGGTGGCGGGCGGCAGTGGTGGCGGGCGGCGGGAGTTGCTTGCGTTGCGAAGTTGGCACGCTTTTACAGTCCTGGACTGTAAAAGCGTGCTCAGTTCTCCGCCGCCGGCAGCGTAGCCGGCGGTAGCCGGGGTGGCGGTGCCGACACGTGTCAATGGCCGGCGGTGGCGATCGGGGCGGCGGGCGGTGGCAGGGCGGTGGTGCCGCCACGTGGCCGCCGGCGGGCCGGGCGAGTCGTCGCTTTGCGACGATGGATCGGTATTCCAACCCAGACTCGTGACCTGTTCCCCGCTGGTGGCCTGTCAACCGAGGTCTACACGGAGAACCACACGTAGAGCGGTAAACCGTGCAGACTGCCGGGCGCTACCGCCCGATAACCGCCTGAATCTGCTCAACCGGAAAATCATCGATCCGCCCGGTCGTCTGCAGCGTCCGAAGAACGCCACTCTCACCACCCAGCCGCCAGGTCGCCGTCCACCGTTCGGTGACGACGATGTCGTACGACCCCACACCGAGGTAGTCGTGGGTGATTGTGCCATTGGGCCAAGGCCTACCTTCGGAGTCGTGTGGCCCGCTGGTGCTTCCGTCTCCCCAATCGATGATGTAGGCACCTCTCGCCACGATGTCCAATTGCCCCAACACCGTGCCAGTTGTGTAGGTGTGTCCGACCTCTCCGTTGGTCTCAAGGAATGCCAACTTGCCAGTGATGGCGCGCCCAGGCGCTATCGAGGGTCGCGGGCGTGGAAGCGGGATTCTTTCCCAGTATCGCCGGGCGAGCATGGAGGGTGTTTCAACTGGCACCGGTTGGCCGGGGGCCCGGGGTTGCTCAGGACAGGGAGGATATTCGAGGGGCAACCCATGGATGTCGAGGATGTTCTGTGTGACGGGATCGGTTGTCACTCCGTCTGACGGTGTTGTTCCCTCAACGACGTAGCCTGTGGTTACGCAGCCCTGGCCGTCCGGCCCAGTACTCAGCCGGTCGTAGGGAACGTAGGTGATCCTTGGTCCAGACGGTGAGCCCGACCCGGCAACTCCGGAAACTGGCACAACGACCCGTGCACCTGAATCGTGCACTCCCAAGCACTGAGGGACTATCTCCTGCGAGCCGGAATCACTTGGCAGGCATCGTGGAATCGTGGGCGCCCGTTGCCCGGCGGTAGCTTGGGTCGCAGGTAGAAGCAATACAATTGTTGTGGCTAATGATCCGGTCAACTTGCGCATGGATCTCGAGGCTGCGTCCGGTCGGGCGGGTAGCCCTCGTAAATGAATGCCCAGGATGTGGAGTTAAACTTTTGGGGGTCCCGAGAAGCCTCTAGCGGTTTGATGGCGATCCACTGGGTGTCGGAGATAAGAGGGTTGGTCCCAACGGCGGAGTAGTCTCGCGTTACGCGCGCAAAGACGCAAGAAGCTTTTACGGTGAATAGTTGAGTAACCGTGGTCAATTTATTACCAGGGTCAGGTTTGTACCCGGAGAAATTCCGGCGGATGTCGCTCTGGAAGGTATCGATCGCAAGCTGAAGACCATCGTCATCGCCGTATATAGATCGAAGTCTGTCGAATGCTTCCCTAGGAATCGTCTTTGTGCGAAGGACAAGTCGGGTCACGTCGCCTTTTGCGGCATCTAACCCCGCCAGCACCCGATTCACGTACGCCACGTCGATGACCGCCGGCACGGCGTAAAGGGGCTCTCCTGACGATGATGTGGATCACGCCACGGCCTTCGTGGCCCGCCGCTCGTAAGGCAACCTGAGCTCGATCGGCCCGGCGGCGAGCATGACGAGTGCGAGTGCTGCGTCGGCGGAGTG
>Ga0136633_1000182_pt1 | contig 47495 bp, 50 predicted proteins | sample AntDrymeUQ832206_2_FD_105494 | JGI IMG/M metagenome (GOLD analysis project Ga0136633, IMG submission 105494) | Polar desert sand microbial communities from Dry Valleys, Antarctica - metaG UQ83 (22.06) | ecosystem: Environmental > Terrestrial > Soil > Desert | place: Antarctica: Dry Valley... | reverse complement strand
GCGCTGGATACGCTCGCTCGTACGACATACGACGCGATCCTGATGGACTGCCAGATGCCCGAGATGGACGGGTTCACGACCACGGCCGAGATCCGTCGCCGTGAGGGCGCCGTTCGTCTCACGCCCATCATCGCGATGACGGCCGGTGCAACCGACACCGACCGGGAGCGGTGTCTGGCCGCCGGGATGGACGACTTCCTGACCAAGCCGATCAAGCCGAGCGACGTGGATGGCGCTCTCACCCGCTGGGTCGGTACCGGAGGGGTCGCCGGCCACCCTGCGGAGAAACCTGACGAAGTTCCGGATGCTCGTCCGGGAGGCCAGGTGATCGACCGTGGCACGGTGGCGGAGTTGCGCGCGCTCACGCCCGACGGATCGCTCTTCGTGGAGGTCGTCGACACCTTCCTGCGCACCGGGCCGGACCACGTCGCCGAGTTGCTGGCGGCGGTGTCGAACGGCGATCTCGCGTGGGCACGCCGGTCGGCCCACCGGCTGCGTGGCGAGTCCAGCGCGCTCGGCGCAATCGAGCTGAGCGATCTGTGCACCTCGCTCGAGACTCGCGCCGAGGAAGGGTGGGGCGACGGGGCGCCGGCTCTGGCGTCCGCCATCGAGACGGCCTTCGACCGGGCCGCTGCAGAGCTGGGAGACATCGTCGGCCAAAGCGCATAAAGGCGTCGACGAAGGTTGGGGGTTCAGTTGCCCCCGCAGTGAGGTTACGGATGGTCGGCCTGGGCGGCGATGACCAGGTCGACGAGGTCGCCGCCGCCGCTGGCACCGTTGGTGTCGGTGTTCTGCCAGGACTGCACGGCGACCGCCCTTGGGCCGACATCGCCCTCCCAGAAGCCGAACATCGGGCCGCCGGACTGGCCCGGAAAGACATCGGCCTGGTGGTAGAGGGCCTGGTGGCGGTCTTCCTGATCGTCGTCGCCGTTCATCGTGATCCCGCGCTGAAACGTCGGGCGCTCGACGCTGGTGAGATCCTGCGGATAGCCGATGTGCCACCAGTTCGGATTGGTGTCCCAGGCATCGGTGTACCGGCGGGTGCCCAACCAACCTGTGCTTTCGCCGATTCGGTCCTTCAGAACCAGCACGGCGTAGTCGTACATGCCCTCGTCGCCATTGCTGAATCCGTCGTTGTTGTCCTTCTGGACCCAGTAGACGTGGGTGGCGTAGGTCGACCCGAACGGCGCATCGCCGCTGTAGTACGAAGGCGTGAACGTCAGCCAATCGGCTTCGTAGCCGGGGGGCGGCGTCCAGTCGACGCCGTGGTTGCACGTCAGGATGTGCCGGGGCCCGACCATGACCCCACTGAACGGCCCGAGGTTCGTCTCGCACCGGCCGAACGCGCCCCAGGGGTAGCTGGTGTCCCTGAAGACCTGGCGGTCTTCGTCGCCGAAGATCGTCGTGTTGTACCGGAGCTCAGGATCCATCCGTTGGGGAATCCTCTGGTGGGCTTTCACCAACTGCTTCGGGGTCAGGTCGAATCCCAGATGATCCGGGATGTAGGCCTGAAGTCGCCGGTCGTCGACATCGCGTCCTATGCGGTCGGAGACATCGACGCCGTGCAAACCCGGCAAACCAGTTCGAACGCCCAGCCGGGCTCCCTGGATCTCCAGGCGGATCTCGTAGGTGATGGCTTCGCCGTCGCCGCGCCGGTCGACAGGGACGACGCGAGCCTCCACTCGCGGTTCCTCCTTGCCGCCGGCGACAAAGAGCGACCTGAACGTCGTCCCGTAGTCATTAGCGAGAGGCGGACGCTCCTCGAAGAACTTGCCGAGGGAGTCGTCGGACAGGGGCGCTTCGGCCATAGAGCGGCTCCTCGAGGTTGGTGACTGCGACTCCGCGCACGGTACCCGCTGGAGCCCCGGGCCCGCCGACTCAGCTGGCGACGGTGTGCGCTGTGCCGAGCCATGCGATGTGTCCGCAGGTGTCGCCGAGCGCGAACACCAGGGGGAAGGACACGCCGGCCACGATGGCCGCCGACGCCAGGTGCCCGGCCCGACGGCCGGCAATGCCGACGAGGATGGTGCTCACCGCGAACAGCAGCCCGCTGAGGCCGATCACGAAGGCGTACCACGGCGGGTCCGCGGGCGCCCCCGCGCCAAGCTCGGCCGCGCCGATGAGGAAGGCGTGCACAGGAGGGTCGCGGCGGTGCTGGCGTTTCGACAGAGCTGACACACGCGAGGAGGCGCTACTCGGATGTTCGCCTGCGGAAGCGGCGGGCCGCCCAGACGGTGACGACGCCGCCACCGCCGGGGATCAGGAGGAACTTGGCCAGCGAGTTGTCAAAGAACCCATTGACGCGGTCGTCAACCTTCGCCACCAGCGACTGCGGTAGTGCGTCAACCTCGATCACCGCCTCGTGGACGTCGACGATGCCCGGCACCGGCGACCTGCCGTCCTCCCGGATGATTGGCTTGAGGTGAAGCAGCAGGCGCATGCCAGGGCCTGTGCGGCTGGGACTCACCTGCCAGCGCCAAGTGAGGATCCGGGTGCGAAGGAAGGATTGTCCGCTCGAGCCGGGTGGGGTGACGGTGAAGTCGGTTCCGCCGGTCAGCTCCGCCTCGATCGTGCACTCTGTCGTCCGCAGCTGCACCACCGTGGTCCGGTCGGGGCCCGGGATGACGACCGACGTCACGTCTGAGGCGTCGAGGGCCAGGGAGACGACCACGTCGTACGCCCCGCCCACCACCATACGGCGGGCCGGCTGGTAGACGAGTTGGCTCTTGGCGTCGGCGGCCTGCCGTTCGCAATCGGCGACATCCCGGCGCCGGCCGGCGGTGGTGGGAGTAGGCGGGGCCAGCGTGGTCCTACCCAAGGTGAGCGTGGTCCGCGTCGTCGCCGTCGGCTGGGTGGGCGGGGGGGCGATCGAGGTGGCGCCCGGCGGCGTGGTGGTGGTGACCGGCACCGTGCCGGCGGGGCGGGTCGTCGTTGGCCGCACCGTTGTGGTCGACACCACCGCGGACACGGTGAAGGGCGCGCCGCCGACAATCCGCTCCTCTTCGCCGGGCGAAGCCTGGCACGTGGCCACGACGGTCTGCGTCGTGCCGGCGCCGTCGGGCACGCTGAAGGAGACCGAGCCCCGGCCGTCGCTGCCGCTGTCCGTGCCGAGCACAGGCCCGCCCGGCTCCATCCAGCGGAGACGGTAGGCCTGGCAGTCATTCACCGGCTGTTCGCCGCGGACGAGGTCGCCAACTGCTCCCCTGTTCGGCGTGAGGACCAGCGGGCTCTCGGCGGCCGCCCGGCCAGCAACGACGCAGAGCATGGCCAGCGCCACGGCGACGGAGGACGAGAGCCCATCGGTTCAGCTCACAATCCCGGCCACGTAGGCCAGCGACCGGGCCGATTCGTACTTCAGATCATGACCAGTCTTCGGGGTTGTCCTCGACGATCTGATCGAGGACTTCACCGTCGACTCCATCGACGAGCACCATGCCGCGTGACGCCGGCGGGTCCTCGCTCGAGTAGAGGAGGATGCGCCACGTCGGGCGGCTGCGCAGGCCCCGCCAGCCGAGCTGGGCTGAGGCATGCCCCACCGGGAAGCCCACTTTGCCTGCGGCGGCGACAAGAGCATCGGTGTCCTTCACCGCCAATGGCCAGGCCGCCAGCAGGTGGTAGATGCCGATCAGGGCCAGGGCGACTGCGGCGGCGAGGAACCCTTCATTGACCAGGACCCCCCGCCCGGGATGGCTCGCTACCAGGACACCGAGCGCAGCGGCCAGCAGGAGGTACGCGTAGGCCGGGGCCCGGCGGCGGCGGATGTCGGGGAAGGTGTACATCCCCACGTAGTTGCTGACGTCGAGATCGGCCGGCAGCTCGTCGCCGTGCTCCTCGGCCTCGTCGGGCGGATCAGCCATCGGTGGGCCACGCCTTCCTGACCTTCTCGTAGGTGGCGGGCAGGGCCTCGGGCAGCATGCGGGTCTCAGCCAGGGTGGTCATGAAATTGGTGTCGCCGTTCCAGCGGGGGACGCAGTGCATGTGGAAGTGGCCGGGCACGCCGGCACCGGCGCTGCGCCCAAGGTTGGCACCCACGTTGAGCCCATCCGGCGAATAACCGGCCTTGAGCGCCCGCACCGCGTCCGAGAGCTCCCGCCACAGTCCCGCCGCCTCGTCGGGCTCGAGGTCCTCGAGCTCGCCGACGTGGCGCACGGGCATCACCATGAGGTGCCCGCTCGTATAGGGGTACGCGTTCAGCACCACCGCGCAGCGGTCGTCACGCCGGACGATGTAGGTGGTCTCCCCCGCCTCGTCACTGGCCAGGATGCGGCAGAAGACACACCCCTCGTCGGCGTGTGCGCCCTCGACGTACTCGCTGCGCCAACCGGCCCACAGTCTTTCGAGGCTCACGCTCGGCTTTCGACCTCGTCGCGCAACCGCTCGACGAAGGTGGCCACCGGTACGCCCCGCTCGACCTCCCCGCCTCGGGGGTTGACTCCCACCGTGCCCGCCTCCACATCGTCGTCGCCGACCACCAGGACATAGGGGATCTTCTCGAGCTTGGCCTTGCGGATGCGACTGCCGACGTTCTCGTCGGCCGCAGCCACGTCGGCCCGCAGACCGATGCCCTTCAGCCGACCGAGCACGGCTGCGGCGTACAGCTCGTGGTCGGCCCGCACCGGCAGGACCCGGGCCTGCACCGGCGACAGCCACGCCGGCAACGCGCCGGCGTAGTGCTCGATGAGGATCCCGAAGAACCGCTCGACCGACCCGAAGAGCGCCCGATGGATGATGAACGGGCGGTGGCGGTTGTTGTCGGCTCCGACGAACTCCAGGTCGAAGCGGGGCGCCAGCTGAAAGTCGACCTGGAGCGTCGACATCTGCCAGCGGCGGCCGATGGCGTCCCGGACGTGGATGTCGATCTTGGGGGCGTAGAACGCCCCCTCGCCCTCTGCCACCCGGTACGGCACGCCGGCGCCATCGAGCGCCTCACGCAGGGCCTCGGTGGCCTTGTCCCACTCCTTGGGCTCGCCCACGAACTTCTCCGGGCGGGTCGCCAGCTCGGCCTCGAAGTCAGTCAACCCGAACGTCCGCAGCACCTTGAGCACGAATGCGAGGAGGGACGCCAGCTCGTCGGCCAACTGGTCGGGCGCACAGAAGATGTGCGAGTCGTCCTGGGTGATGCCCCGGACCCTGGTGAGGCCGTGCAGGACCCCGGAACGCTCGAACCGGTACACCGTCCCGAACTCGAACAGCCGCATCGGGAGGTCCCGGTAGGAACGGGACTGCGACTTGTAGATCAGCATGTGCATGGGGCAGTTCATGGGCTTCGGGTAGTACGTGGCCCCTTCCATCTCCATCGGCGGGTACATGCCGTCGGAGTACCACTGGAGGTGACCCGAGGTCTCGAAGAGGGTGGACTTGGCCAGGTGCGGCGTCCACACGAAGGAGTAGCCCGCGGCCTCGTGCTCGTCGCGGGAGTAGTCCTCCATGAGCTTGCGGATGAGGCCGCCCTTGGGATGGAAGACCGGGAGGCCACCGCCGATCTCCGGCGGGAAGTGGAACAGGTCGAGCTCCAGGCCCAGCTTCCGGTGGTCCCGCCGCTCGGCCTCCTCCAGGCGGTGGAGGTGCTCGGCCAAGGCCTTGTCGGACTCCCATGCCGTGCCGTAGATCCGCTGGAGCATCGGCCGCTTCTCGTCGCCCCGCCAGTAGGCGCCCGCCACCTTCATCAGCTTGAACGAGCCCAGGCGGGAGGTGGAGGGCACGTGGGGGCCCCGGCACAGGTCGGCCCAGTCGACATTCCGGTACACGCTGACCGCGCTGCCTTCGGCCCCCTCCTCCGGGTCGACGCCCTCGATGATCTCGACCTTGAAAGGCTGGTCGGCGAAGCGGGCAAGACCCTCGTCCCGGGACAGCTCCTCCCGTACGAAGGGCTGGTCCTCGCCGACGATCGCCCGCATGCGGGTCTCGATCCGGCCGAGGTCGTCGTCGCTGAAGTGGGCGCCGCCAGGCAGGTCGAAGTCGTAGTAGAAGCCGTCGTCGATCGGCGGGCCGATGGCGTACTTCGCGCCCGGGAACAGGTCGCAGACGGCCTGGGCCAGGACATGGGCAGTCGAGTGGCGCAACACCTTGCGGCCGTCGTCGGTGTTGGCGGTGAGGATGGCCACTCTGTCGCCATCGTGGAGCGGCGCGCCGAGATCGGTCTCGGCTCCGTTCACAACTGCGGCGACGGCGGCCTTGGCCAGGCCCCGTCCGATGGAGGCGGCCAGGTCGGCGGCGGTGGAGCCGTCGGGCAGGTCGCGCGTGGAATCGTCGGGAAGAAGAACCTTCATTGCCGGCGAGGATACTGGTGACGCCACGGGTGCCCGCCTCCAGTATCAGAACGTGCGGGCCTCAACCGGGCCAGGCGGCCACCGGATAGGCGGACGTGGGGACCACGACCGTGGTGGCGATCTTGTCGTGCCAGGTCTGCTTGTCCTTGTCCCACAGCATCCAGAAGTACCCGAGCGCGCAGGGGATGCTGGACACGATGCGTCCCAGGTACCGGATCAGCGCCCGCGTCGTGCCGATCGGGCCTCCGTTGGCCAAGTCGATCACCCGGATGCTCATGGCCCTCTTCCCGACGGTCTGACCCGATGGGCTGCCCTCGAGATAGCTGTAGTACGCCAGGCCGATCGCGATGTTCAGGATCGTGCCGAGCGTGCTGCCGACCACCAGCGAGAGCACGCCTCCGACGATCCCGACGAGAATGACGTCGATCAGCACGGCCACGAAGCGGATACCGAAGCTCGCCCGCGGTCCTGACTGCACGCTGCCGCCGCCCATGCCCGTACCGAAGTCCGACATCTCTGTCCCCCTCTGTTGCCCGCCCCACGCTGCCGGGCGCGAACGGTACACCTCTGGTCGTCCTGCGTCTCAGAGAACGCCGAAGCGGACGAGCTGCCAGATCTCCATGACGACGAGCGCCGCCGGGAGCGCCCAAACCGGCATGTCGGCGGTGCGGCGATGCCGGGCCGCGAGGAGACCCAGGGCCACCGCCACGGCGAGGAGGCCGGCCGGGTTGGCGACCAGCGCGCCCCACGGATCGAGGTTCACCGCAGCCGTCACGCTGGTGGTCAATCCGCACAGCGGGCACGGGATGCCGGTCAGCGAGCGGAGCGGGCACGGAACGCCGTCCGGCCCGGGCAGGACCGGCAACAGTGCCGCGCCCGCCAGCATCACCACCCCGGCGACGCGCAGGTCGTGAAGGTCGACTGTCGTCGTCACCCCCGGGCCGCCTTGGTCGCCATCAGGTACTCCAGGAATGCCTCCGGCTCCCACTGCTTCGGCGGCCCCACCACCTTGGGCCCAAGGCGGGTGGCCATCTCGTGCGCCAGCCGCTCCCGCGCCTCGGGCGCGAGCGTGTCCCGCCGGTCGAGGAACCGGCGGACGGTGGCCACCTCGTCGGCCAAGATGGCCGACACGTCCCAGAGCGAGGAGTCGTCGTCCACCGTCTCGGACTTGGACGATTGCGCCTGAGGGAGGGCGGTGCGCTGCGCACGCTCGCGGACGACGATGGTGCTGGCCGCGAGGTCGCCGAGCCGCTGGTTGTTGCGGGTGAAGAGGATGCACAGCATCCCGACCAGGTAGAACCCCGGCAGGAAGTCGACGATACGCAGCACGTTGCGGATCGCACTGGCGAGGAACCCGACCGGGGCCCCGCCCGCCTTCACCACTCGCAAGCCCGTCCACCGCTTGCCCGGCGTCCGGCCAGCGGCCAGCGTCTCGAACAGCACGTCGTAGGCGAACTGGACGAGGAAGAGGAGGACGAGGAGCAGGGCCAGGAACAGGCCGGACGACAGGTCGCCCAGTTCCCCGACCAGACCCACCAGCAGCACGAGGGCGAGGAGCACCGCGTAGCGCAGCAGCTGGTCGACGAGGCCGGCCACGAACCGTGAGCCGGCTCCCGCCAGGGTCACCTCGAGGGTGACGCCCTCCGGCGTCGCCATCGAGATGCGATCCTCGTAGAACACCAACCGTGAACCTAGACCGCTTCATCGCCGACCGCCGCCCGTCCTGGGACGAGCTCGAGACGTTGCTCGGCGCGGCCAAGGGTCGACCCGAGCGGATCGGCACCGAACGGATGCGACGCCTCGGCGCCCTCTACCGCAGCGCGGCCGCTGACCTGGCCGTGGCCCGCCGCCAGTTCCCGGCCGAGCCGACCGTCCCCGCCCTCGAGGACCTGGTCGGCCGGGCCCACACGGTGGTCTACGGGACCGCCGTCCGGCGGGAGTCTGCCGTCGACTTCCTCGTCCACGGCTACTGGCGACGGGTACGGGAGCGCCCGGCGCTGCTGGCTGTCGCCGCCGTGCTGCTGTTCGGGCCCATCCTGGCCGCCGGCGCCTGGGCCTGGCAGGACCCCGGCACCGCGGGCGCCCTGTTGCCCACCACCAGCGAGTCGGCGGGACGGCCCCGGCCCGAGGGATCCGACGTCGGCCTGACCGCAGGCGAGCGGGCCTCGATGTCGGCCGGCATCTTCACCAACAACATCCGGGTCACCTTCGCGGCGGTGGCGGGGGGGATCACCTTCGGACTGCTCACTGCCGGCGTGCTCCTGTTCAACGGCGTGCTGATCGGCGTCGTGGCCGGCGTGGGGACGGCTGCGGGCAACGGATCCGTGCTGGTGGAGCTGATCGTCCCCCACGGGGTGCTCGAGCTGTCCTGCATCGTGGTGGCCGGCGCCGCCGGGCTCCGAATTGGCTGGGCCCTGGTCGACCCCGCCCGCCGGCCCCGAGGGGAGGCCCTCGCCACCGAGGCTCGCGCCGCGGTGGAGCTGGTCCTCGGCACCGCTGTATGGCTCGTCATCGCCGGTCTCGTCGAGGGCCAGATCACCCCGCTCGGCATCGGCCCCTGGCCGGCGGTGGCCGTGGGCTTCGGGCTCGGCGCCGTCTACTGGACTGCTGTCTGGCGCCTGGGGGCGCCCAAGCCGGTCACAACCGGGCCCGGTGCTTCGCCCTGAGGTAGGTCGAGACGCACGCCGCCGAGAACGCATCGGGACCGGCCTCCACCACCTCGGCGCCCGCCCGGGTCAGGCGGGCCGACACCACGGCCCGGGCGTCGAGCACGTCGTGGGCGGCGGCGGCGGCGTACACGTCAATTGGGGTCGACGGAGACAGGCCCACCAGCTCGGCCACGCCGGGATCGGCGACCGTGGCCACGGCGACGACGTGGCGGCGGGCCAGGATCGGGACCGCATCGAGCAGCGGGCGAGCCGCCGACTCCTCGAGCAGGTCGGTGATGAGCAGCACGAACGCCCGCTTCGACCGGGCCACGGCGGTGAAGGCCAGCTCGTAGTCGCTCTCGACCGGCCGCGACTCGAGGTCGAACACGGCCTGGAGCACGGCCCGGGCGCCGGCCCGGCGGGGCCGCACCTCGCGCCGGATCTCGGTGTCGAACGCCACCACCCCGCAGCGGTCGCCCACCTCCTCGGCGACCACGGCGACGGCTGTCACTGCGTCGAGGGCGGCGTCGAGGCGGCTGCGGTCCCCCAGCGGCGCAGCCATCAGCCGGCCGGTGTCGACCAGGCAGACGACGTCGCGGTTCTGGTCGACCCGGTACTGGTTGGTCATGGGCCGGCCGAGACGGGCGGTGGCCCGCCAGTTGATCCGTCGCATGTCGTCGTCGGGGACGTACTCCCGCACCGACTCGAAGTCGGTGCCGAGTCCAAGGGGGCCGCGCATCCGCCGGCCCTCGGCGCCGAGCTTCCCCTGGCGCACGGCCTGAGCCAGGCGGCGGGCAGCGGGGAGGTCGGGGTAGACGACGACCTCGGTCTGGCCCCGCCCGCCGTGGTACCACCGCCCGAGGCCCAGGGGCCCGGTGAGGCGGACGGCGGGATCGGCCATCGGGTGCCGGCCGCGACGGCGGGCGGTGACCACCGCCACGAGCCGATCGTCGGCCTCCGGCGGGTCGACGTCGAAGTCGGGAGGCACGGGCTGGCGCACCCGGGCCCGACCGGCCGTGGTCGAGGTGGTGTCCACCTCGAGCGACGTCGGGACGCCGCGGGCGAGGATCCCCTGGAGTCGCCGGGACGCACCCGGGTCGGCCCGCACCGACGCGGCGTCGGCGAGGGTGGCGGCGGCGACGACGATGACCCCGAGCAGGGCGAGGGGTACCGGCACCACGAGGGCGAGAGCGGCGACAACGGCCAGGAGCACCGCCGCCCTCGGCGTCGGGCTCACCGGGGGACGGGGACCGCCGCCAATGCGGTGGCGATGGCGTCGTCGGGCCGGTAGCGCTCTAGCTCGGCTTCGGGCCGCAGCAGGAGCCGGTGACGAAGCACCGGCGGGGCCATGGCGACGACGTCGTCCGGGGTGACGAACCCCCGCCCCGCCAGGCGAGCCGCGGCCTTGGACGCGGCCAGGAGGTGGATTGCGGCCCGGGGGCTGGCGCCGAGGGCGACGCTCGGCAGCGTCCGTGTCCGCCGCACGATGGCGGCGACGTAGGCCAGCAGCTCCTCGCTGGCCGTGGTGGCGTCGACCTCGTCTCGCGCCGCCCGCAGGTGGTCGGGGCTCCCGACCGCCTCGACGTCGGCGAGGGTCACCGCATCGACACCCCGGTGGGCGAAGCGCAGCATTGCGACCTCGCCGGCCTCGTCCGGGTAGCCCACGTCGAGCTTCACCAGGAAGCGGTCGAGCTGCGCCTCGGGCAGCGGGTACGTGCCCTCGTACTCGATGGGGTTCTGCGTAGCCACCACGATGAAGGGGTCGGGCAGCGGCCGGGGGGTGCCCTCCACGCTCACCTGGCGCTCCTGCATGGCCTCGAGGAGGGCGGCCTGCGTCTTGGGCGGTGTGCGGTTGACCTCGTCGGCCAGCAGGAGGTTGGTAAACACCGGGCCGGGCCGGAAGGTGAGGTCGCCCCCGCGGAGGGTCATGGTGCCGGTGATGTCCGAGGGGAGCATGTCGGGGGTGAACTGCATCCGGCGGAACTCGAGTCCAAGGGCGCGGGCGGTGGCGTCGGCCAGCAGGGTCTTGCCGACGCCCGGCACGCCTTCGAGCAGCACGTGGCCGCCGACGGAGAGGGCAGCCAGGAGGACGTCGAGGGCGGCGCCCTGGCCGACGACGACCTTGGCCACCTCGCCGGCGACGGCGTCGCGCAGCTCGGCGAGGGTGGGCATGGGCTGGCCGAGACGAGCGGGAGTCATGGGGCAACCGCCTCCGTGAGGTGGGCCGCTACCCGGCCGACGGCGAGCACGTCGGCGTCCGTCCGGCACGGGCGGAACAGGGCGTCGACGTCGGCCGGGGCCAGCCGAAGATGGCTCGCCACCTCCCGGAGGGCCTCCTCGCCGGCGTCGGGAGGAAGCCCGGCACGCATGGCTAATCGGCGCCGGGCCCGGTCCTGCAGCGGGGCGACGACAAGATCGGGCTGTCGGGTCCGCGCCAGGGCGCCGGCCATGGCCTCGACGTACGCGCGCCGGGCCGGTGGAGCCGGCCGTTCGATGTCGTCGGGAGGACCCAGCCGCCGCCCTCGCGACCACATCCACACCACGGCGGCGAGGAACGCGCCGGCGATGGCCCACCGCCAGCGCGACGGCAGCGCCCGCAGCCCCGTCCCCTGGCCGTAGCCGTGCTGGGCCTCGGCGAAGGCCACCGGCCGGCCGGCGCCCGCCAGGTTCAGGGCGAAGGCGGCGTTGTCGGCCCGCGCCAGCAGCCGGTTGTGCAGTGGCGACGAGTCGGCGAGCGCCACCACCCGACCCTGGCCGACGGACGCCACCGTTGCCAGCACGCGGTCGTCCTGCCCCAGGACGGGAAGCGAGCCGCCCGCGTCCCGCCACACGCCGCTCCCTCCGGCCTCGACCCTGGAGACACCTGCCACCTCGGGCACCGGCGCCAGGGGGCGCGCCTGGTCGACCGTGCCGCCGGCCCACTCCGGGCCCCCTCCCGGGATCCCGGCCAGCACGGGCTCCACGCCAGGGCCGGCGGCCAGGAGACGGCCGCCGGCGGTGACGAATTCCGCCAACGCCCGCCCCTCCTCGTCGGTCACCCCTCGGGGATCGGCCAGGACCAGCGTCGTGCCCGGGTCGAGATCCGCGTCGTCGAGCGACACGCGCAGCTGCTGCACCGGATGGCCGTGACGGGCCAGGAGCTCGGCGTAGGCGGCCAGGCCGTCGCGGCCCGTGGCGAAGGACGACGACGTGGGGCCACCGGGCCCGGACCCGCCGGTGATGACGGTCACTCCCGCCATGAGCAGGTTGAGGCCGAGCACGATCACCACGACACCCACCACCGCCCGGGTGCCGGTCCGCATCGAGCGCCACACCTCGGCGATCACCGGCGGGCCTCGGCCAGCACCCGTGGCCAGGTCGTGCGCGCCGTCTGCACGTCGGACTCCTCGGCCCGACGGCCGCCGTAGGCGATCTCGTCGAACGTCGCGGCCAGTTCGGCGAAGGGCGCAGAACGCAGCATCGACGCCAGCTGCCCGCTCGTCATCGAGGACCGGTAGTCGATGGCGCCCGCCCGGTCGAGGCGCAGCACCCCCGCGACGAACCGCAACCGCACGGCGCGCTCGAGGTCGCCGGCCGCCTCGGCCGACGCCGCCTCCCGCTCCAGTTCGTCCGGATCGAGCCCTTCGGCGTCGACGCCGATCGCCCGCGACCGGGCGAGGGCGCGTGGGCTCCGGCGGCCGATGAGGCGCACAGACACCGCCGCCGCCACCACGAACACCACCGCCACCAGGGCGAGCTGGGCGCCGAGGCTGTCGGCCACCCGTCCCCACAGGCGCCCCAGTGGTTCGCCCACCGGCTCCAGCCACCGGCCGATCGTCGACAGGATCCCCTTGAGCGGCCGGGGCACCCTCGACGGTTGGAAGCGGCGCCCGTCGAGCACGTCCTCGGCGTCACTGCGGGCCACCTCTGGCGCAACCGCCGGCGCCGCCGCGGCTGTCGACCGGTCCCCGGCCAGCGTCCGCAAGCGTGACGTGAGCGCAGGGCCTTCCACGTCACGCAACGTCCGCCCGATGTCGACCGGCCGGCCGTCGACCTCCCGGACGGCCCGCAGCTGGGCGAGCGCACGAGGGTCGTCGACGGCCCGCTCGGCCAGCGCCTGCAGCTGGGTGGCGGTGACGCTCTGCGCGCTGGCAGGGCTGCCGAGCCCGATGCCGATCACCATCAGCACCACTGCGACGACCGCCGTCCGCCGCACCTGCCGCTCAGCCATCCCGCGGCCGCCACCCGGGTGGCGGCGGCCAGAACGGTGGTTGGTCGTCGGAGTCGGAGGCGTCCCTCGTCACCGCCGGCGGCAGGATCTCCGCTCCGGCCGTCCAGCCGGGGTCGACCTCGACCCCGAGCCGGCGGGCCAGCAGTTCGAGGTCGAACCCCTCCTTGCGGACCCGCAGGTCGAAGTACAGCACGGTCAGGACCGAGGCGGACAGGGGTGTGGTCAGGGCGCTGCTCGCAGTCTGGCCGACGGCCTCGGCCACGGCGGACGCCACCTCGTTGCCCGTCACGCTGACCAGGGCGGCGAAGATGCCGAGGAAGATGGCCTGCACGATGCCGGTCAGGACAGCGACCAGGATGAGCACGGCGACCGTCGGCCAGAAGCGACCCTTGACCAGCTCGCGGGACCGCTTGAGCGCGGCCCAGCCCCGCACGTCCTCGAGAAGGAGGACCGGGGAGGCGACGGACCACGCGACGTACAGGTAGATGCCCGGGACGAGGAGGGCCAGGAACGCCGGCACGAGCAGGATCACGAGGAGGAAGGACAGCCACAGCAGTGCGCCCAGCTTCGAGCGGGCGAAACGCAGGGACTCCTTCCAGTCCGGCTGCTCGTCGAGGTAGGCGCCGCTGACGGACTTGAAGCACGCACCCGTGGCCAGCTGCGAGGCGAGGAACCCGAGCAGGGCGATGACCACCGTGCCGGCGACGAAGGCCCAGATCTGGTCGGCCTGGAAGTCCGGTGTCGTTCCGGGCTGGCCGGCGTCGAAGAAATCGTCCTGGACCGGGATGGAGATCCGGACGATGGCCGCCAGGGCGAAGACCGGGCCCAGGACGACGGCCACCGACTTCACCAATACCGAGAACCGGGCACGGTAGATCTTGATGGCGACGTCGAGGACCTCCCCCACGCCCAGCGGCCGCAGTCCGGCGGGGTCCATGGCCCGCACAGTACCGGCGCTACAGCAGGGTGCTGGCGGTGACCTTGACCTCCTCGCCGCGCTTCGAGCCCGTGGCCTCGATCTGCAGCTTGGCGTCGTAGTTGCGCAGTGGCCCGCCGGGCGTGAACGTCACCCGCAGGTTGCAGCTGAGGTTCGGAGCCAGCGGTCCGGTGCAGTCCCCGGTGGCGACAGTGAACTGCTGCGCGTCCTTGCCGGTGACCTTGGGCGCCTGCACGGTCAAGCTGGCCGTGCCGGTGTTCTTGACCGCCACCGTCTTCTCTTTCGAAGGGTCCGTCGGAGCGAAGGTGAGCGACGTCGGGCTCACCGTGAACGAGCCGTCCTCGGTGGCGGCGGTCGGTGTTGCGCCGGCCACCGTCGTGCCCGTCGTCCCCACTGTCTGGTCGTCGTCGCCGCCGATCACGTCGAGCTGCACCAGCAGGGTGATGAGGCCGACGACCGCTGTCAGCAGGCCGGCAAGGCCGGTGACCACCCCCGGAATGGTGCCGAAGAAGGACTTTGTCTTTTCGCTCATGAAACGGCGACTCCAATCAGGTCGGCGGCTCGACGCACGCCAGAGCCGGAAGCGGCCGCGTCGTCGATCGCCCGGATGGCCCGACGGATGTCGAGATCGTCATCGAGGGCCGCCCGGACCTCACCGAGGTTAGCGTCCCCGTCACCCGCCTTTCGCCACTGCTCCAACCGGGCGGCCGCCAGCTCGAGCAGGCCGTCATGCCAGATCCACGGCTCCCGGTAGGAGTGGTCGAGGATCGCCAGGCGCACGGCCATCGGATCCCACTCCTTGACCAGCTCACTGATGAACACCAGGTTCCCCAGCGACTTCGACATCTTGGTGCCCTCGTACTCCACCATCGGCGCGTGCATCCAGTGGCGCACGAAACGCTCGCCGGTGGCCGCCTCCGACTGCGCCGCCTCGCACTCGTGGTGCGGGAAGATGAGGTCGGTCCCGCCGCCGTGCAGGTCGATCGAGGTGCCCAGCTCGCGCATGGCCAGGGCCGAGCACTCGATGTGCCAGCCGGGCCTCCCCGGCCCCCACATCGAGTCCCAAGCAGGCTCGTCGGGCGCCGAGGGCTGCCACAGCACGAAGTCGAGCGGGTCACGCTTGGCCGGGTCGCCGGGGTTCCCGCCCCGCTCGGCCGCCAGCGCCAGCATCTCGTCCCGGCCGAGGTGGCTCACCTGGCCGAAGCGCTCGAAGCTGCCGACGCTGAAGTACACCGAACCGGCGGCCTGGTAGGCGTGGCCCCGGTCGATCACCATGCCGATGAAGCCAAGGATGTCGTGGATGGCCGAGCTGGCCGCCGGCTCGCTGAACGCGGGGAGCATGCCCAGAACTCGCATGTCGGACTGGAACCGGGCCACCTCGGCAGCCGCCAGCTCCAGGTACGGCATGCCGACCTCCCGTGCCTTGCGCAGGATGTCGTCGTCGACGTCGGTGATGTTCCGCACGCACTGTGTCTCGTGGCCGAGGTCACGCAGGCGGCGCTGGAGGACGTCGTAGAGCACGTACGTGGCGGCGTGGCCGACGTGGGTGGCGTCGTAGGGCGTGATGCCGCAGGTGTACATGGTCACCAGCCGCCCGGGCTCGAACGGCACCACCGCCTGGCGGGCAGTGTCGTAGAGGTGCATCACCGCCGGTTGTCGACGTCGATGCCCGTGAGATGGATGGTGGCCCGGCCCTTGTACCTGCCGTTGAGGCTCAGCAGGACGGCGGTGAAAGCCTCGACGGGGCCGGCTGCGGCCAGTGAGCCGGCGTCGAACGCCCGGAGCTCGGGTACCCGGGCAACCAGCTCCGCCGTCGCCTTCATGGCCTCGGGATGGTCGCTGCAGATCAGCACGTCGCCCGACGCGGGACGGGTCAGGTCGCCGAGGGAGCGGGCCGGGAGGTGGTGGAACGCGGCCGACACGAGCGCGTCGGGTATCGCGGCCTGGACGCCGGCGGCCACCGAGCCGCCGGGCGGGACGACGGCCTGCAACTCACCGTCGATCTTGGCAAGGGCGTTGCCCATGGACACCACGACCTTGCCCGCCAGCTCGGTGCGGAGCGACCCCGCGGTGTCGGCTGCTGCGTCCCAGGGGGTGGCGAGCACGACGAGGGCGGCGCCGGCCGCCTCGGCATTGGCCGCCGCGGTGAGGGCGAGGTCCCGGTCGGGCCACTTCTTCTGGATCTCGTCGACGATCTCCTGCGCTCGTTCCGCCGACCGTGACCCGATCACCACGCGTAACCCGACCGACGCCAGCCGGGCCCCGAGCGCCCGCCCGGCCGGTCCGGTACCTCCAACGATCCCTACGTCCATGCTCGACACACTGTCATGCGCGAGGACCGGTACTGTCTCGCCCAGCCTTGACCACCTTCCGCCATGGTGTCGCCAGCGCCGACCCAATTCCCGACGGCGTGCTGCTGTGGACCCGTTGCACGACGCCGGAGCCGGGTCCTGTCGCGGTCGAGTGGTGGGTGAGCCTGACGCCGGAGCCCGACACTGCCCAGGTCGTGGCCCGGGGGGCGGCCGAAGCGGCGGCGGAGGGCGACTTCACCGTCCACGTCGACGTGGGGGGGCTCGAACCGGCGACGACGTACTGGTACGGGTTCCGCGCCGGCGAGACCGCTTCGCCCGTCGGGCGCACCCGGACGGCGCCGGCGCCCGGTGACCCGGTGGAACACCTCCGGCTGGGGCTGACGTCGTGCGCCTACTGGTCGTGCGGTTTTTTCAACGTCTACGCCAACCTGGCCGCCCAGGACCTGGATCTGGTCGTCCACGTCGGCGACTACATCTACGAGAACGACTACGTCAGCCGCCAGCGACGGGCCGTCCGGGCCACCGCCCTTCCGGCACGGCGGTGACCCTCGCCGGCTACCGGGCCCGCTACGCCCAGTACCGGAGCGATCCCGACCTCCAGGCCCTCCACGCCCGTCACCCGGTGGCCGCAGTGTGGGACGACCACGAGATCGTCGGCGGGGCGTGGAGCGGAGGGGCGGTCGCCCACCACCCCGAGTTCCACGGCGACTGGGACACCCGCCGGGCGGCCGCGGTGCAGGCCTACTTCGAGTGGATGCCGGTCCGCCGGCCCGACCGGACGTCGGTGTACCGCACCGTGCGGCTGGGAGGCCTCGCCGACCTCGTCCTGCTCGACACCCGGTTGACCGGTCGGGACCGACCGTCGCACGGCGCGCGACGACCGGTGCTCCGGGCCCCCGCCGGCCGCCACGACCTGCTCGGCGACGACCAGTGGCGCTGGCTCCGGCAGGAGCTGACGTCGTCGACCGCCCGCTGGCTGCTGCTCGGGAACCAGGTGATGATGGCCCCCGTCCGCGGGCTCAACGCCGCCGGCGGCCTCGGCGTGAACCCCAGCCAGTGGGACGGCTATCCAGCCGAGCGCCGGCGGCTCTATGACCTGTGCCGGCACACCGGGTGGGCGTCGAACGTCGCCGTGCTCTCCGGCGACCTCCACTCGTCGTGGGCGGCCGACCTCCCGATCGGGGCCGAGTTCGTCACCCCCAGCGTGACGACCGACAGCTTCTCTAGCACCGCGCTGCCCGCGTTCCCGGGCGTGTCCGCGCTGGTCCGTCGGTGGCTCCTGACGCAGAACCGCCACCTGCGCCTGGCCGACCTCGACGCCCACGGCTACGTCACCGTGGACGTGACCCCCGAACGCATCCAGGGCGATTGGTGGCACGTCGACACCATCGCCCGTCGCGTCCGGGCCGAGCGATGGGCCGGCGGTTGGCGGCTGGCCGAAGGCCGGTCGGGCCTCGAGCCGGCGGACGCACCCGCGTCGGTCAGCCCTCAGTCAGCCGGCGCACCGTCGCCGCAGTGAGTTGCGGGAGGGTGAGGTAGCGGGCGCCCATGGCGTCGGCCAGTTCGGCGGCCAGGCCCAGGCGGGTGTGACCGTCCTCGGCGTCGACCACCACGGCCGGCACGCCCCGCCGCCGGACCTCGGCCGCCGCCTCCTTGGCCGCCACCAGGGGGTCGACGCCCTCCGGCCCGGCCGTGGCCCGGCCGTCGGACACGAGGACGAGAAGCGGCCGGTCGCCCGGATGCTGGGCGAGGGTCAGGGCGGTGGTGATGCCGGCGGCCAGCGGGGTGCGCCCGCCGGTCGGTAGCTCGCTAAGCCGGGCCCGTGCGACCTCCACGCTGCCCGTCGGGCGGAGGGCCACCTCGGCCCCCTCGCCCCGGAACGTCACGAGGGCGACGCGGTCCCGGCGCTGATAGGCGTCGAGCAGCAGGCCGAGGACTGCGCCCTTGGCCGCCTCCATGCGGGTCTCCGCCCCCATCGACCCCGACGCATCGACGGCGAGGATGACCAGGTTGCCGGCCCGCTCCTCCCGCACCGCCTCCCGCAGGTCGGTGGGGGCAACGAGCGGGCCACCGTCGACGGCGCGACGGGTCGCCGCGGCCCGGACGGTCGGCCCGACGGCCACGGAGGTCATCGTCGCCGACGGCGCCCGGTCGCCGACCAGGCGACCCCTCGGCCCCTCGACCACGGAACGCCGCCCGCCCCCGGTGGCGGTCGTGCGGGGCGCTTCGAGACGGGTCATCCGTTCGGGCGCGGCGTCGGGCTCGGCCACCTGGTCCTGCTGTTGCTCCTCGCCGGCGGCCGCCTCCAGCCCCTGGTCGATCTCCTGCTGGCTCAGGCCGGGGTCGTCGAAGGGGTGGCGGCGGCGCCGGTGGGCCAGGGCCAGTGGCGCCACCCGGCGGACGTCGTCGACCGTGGCCTCGATGCGTCCCTCGAGGCGGGCCAGCGCGGCCGCAGCCCGGCAGATCACCAGATCGGCGCGCAGACCCTCGGCGCCCACCGACGTGCACAGGACGCTCACGGTGTGGACGAGCTCGTCCGGCACCAGGGCCGGCGGGTGGTCTGGAAGGGGCTCGTCGGGCCAGGTGGCGGCGAATCCCGCCGGGTCGGCGTCGAACGCCATGCGCCGGCGCACGGCCTCGGCCCGCTCGCCCGGGTCCACCGGTGCGGTCACGTCGGCGGCCAGGCCGAAGCGATCGAGCAGCTGGGGGCGGAGGTCGCCCTCCTCGGGGTTCATGGAACCGATCAGTACGAAGCGGCTGGGATGGGTGTGGGAGATCCCCTCCCGCTCGACCCGGTTGACGCCGCTGACCGCCACGTCGAGGAGTACGTCGACCAGGTGGTCGGGCAGCAGGTTGACCTCGTCGACGTAGAGCACGCCGCCGTGGGCGGCGGCGAGTAGGCCGGGCGAGAAGTGCACCTCGCCTCCGGTGAGGGCGGCGGCGAGGTCGATCGAGCCGATAAGGCGGTCCTCGGTGGCGCCGATCGGCAGCTCCACGAAGGGTGCGTCGGTGGCGAGCATCCGTGCCAGTCCCCGGGCCAGGGTGGTCTTGGCCGACCCCTTCTGGCCCCGCAGGAGTACGCCGCCGATCGCCGGTTCGGCCGCGGCCAGCAGCAGCGCGAGTTTGGCCTCGTCCTGGCCGACGACGGCCCCAAACGGGAACTGGTGACGATTCACCACGTCCTGGCGTGTTCGATCGTCACCAGAACGGAGGGTCATCGGGCTTCCTCCCAACCCTCGGCTTCGAGCAACGCCGACCGCAGGGTGGAGAGAGCCTCGGGGGACGCGTCCCACAGGCCCCGCTCTTTCGCCTCGAGGAGCCGCTCGGCGATGGAGCGCAGGGCCCACGGGTTGGACTGCTCGAACAGCTTGCGCACCGCCGGGTCGGCGACGTAGGCGTCGGTGACCCGCTCGTACATCCAGTCCTCGACGACGTGGGCGGTGGCGTCGTAGCCGAAGAGATAGTCGACGGTGGCGGCCATCTCGAAGGCGCCCTTGTAGCCGTGGCGGCACATGGCGCCGATCCACTTCGGGTTGAGCACCCGGGTCCGCACCACCCGGGCCGCCTCCTCGGCCAGCGATCGGACCTTGGGGTTGGCGGGGTCAGCGGAGTCGCCGAACCAGGCCTTCGGCTCCTCACCGCCGCGGAGGGACCGGATGGTGGCGATCATGCCGCCGTGGTCCTGGAGGTAGTCGTCGGAGTCGAAGATGTCGTGCTCCCGGTTGTCCTGGTTCTTCACCGCCACCTCGATGAGGGAGAACCGCCGCTGCATCGCCTCCGCAGCGGGCGCGCCCATGGCGGCTCGGCCGTACGACCACCCGCCCCACGCGGTGTAGACGGCGGCGAGGTCCTGGTCGTCGTCCCACTCCCGGGACTCGAGCAGGGCGAGGATGCCCGACCCGTACGCACCGGGCTTGGACCCGAAGATGCGGGGGTCGTCGTCGAAGCCGGCGAGCCGAACGGCGTCGTCGAGCAGCGCGATCACGTGGGGGAAGGCGTCGCGGAAGAAACCGGAGATGCGCAGGGTGACGTCGACCCGGGGCCGGCCCAACTCGTCTTCGGGGATGCGCTCGACACCAGTTACCCGGCCCGACTCCTCGGCCCACACCGGCCGGACGCCGAGCAGGGCCAGCGCCTCGGCCACGTCGTCGCCGCCGGTGCGCATGCACGCCGTCCCCCACACGACCAGGCCGACGGTGGCCGGCGGCCGGCCCTCCTCCCGGACGTGGCGCTCGATGAGCTGGTCGGCCAACTTGCGGCCGACGTCCCACGCCAGCCGGCTGGGAATGGCCTTTGGGTCGACGGAGAAGAAGTTCCGCCCGGTGGGCAGCACGTGGGCCATGCCCCGGGTCGGGGCGCCGCTCGGCCCGGCCGGCACGTGGCGGCCGTCGAGGGCGCCCAGCAGGTTGGTGAACTCGTCTGTCGTGCGGCCGAGGGCGGGGACGAGCCGGTCGCACACCCAGCGCAGGGTGGGGTGATCGCCGTCGTAGGTCCAGCCGTCGGACTGGATCGTGGCGAGGGTCGACCGGGCCTCGGCCTCGGCCGCGTCCACGTCGTGACGGCCCTCGGCGTGGGCGCGGAGCGCCGGCACCGCCGATCCTTGCGGGAGGCGGGTGATGGCCAGGACCAGGTCGAGCTCGGCCTCGCCTTCCGGAGGGCGGCCGAGGATGTGGAGGCCGCCCCGGATCTGCGCGTCCTTGAGCTCGCACAGGTAGCCGTCGACGTGGAGGACGAGGTCGTCGAACTCCTCGCCGTCGGGGCGGTCGGTCACGCCCAGGTCGCGATGGATCTCGGCCTGCACCAGCAGGTCCCAGACCTGGGCCCGGATGGCCGGCAGCTTGGCCGGGTCGAGGGCGGCGATGGACGCGTGCTCGTCGAGCAGGGCCTCGAGCCTGGCCACATCGTCGTAGCTGTCGGCGCGGGTCATCGGAGGCAACAGGTGGTCGATGATGACGGCGTGGGCCCGGCGCTTGGCCTGCGTCCCCTCCCCCGGGTCGTTGACCACGAACGGGTAGACGAGGGGGAGGTCCCCCAGGGCGGCGTCCGGGCCGCAGCTCGACGAGAGGCCCACGCCCTTGCCCGGCAGCCACTCGAGCGTGCCGTGCTTGCCAGCATGGACGACGGCGTGCGCGCCCCACGCCTCCTCCAGCCAGCGGTAGAAGGCCAGGTAGTGGTGGGTCGGTGCCAGGTCGGGCGAGTGGTAGACGGCGATGGGATTGTCGCCAAAGCCACGGGCGGGCTGGATCGCCACCAGCACCCCACCCAGGTCGATGCCGGCGAACGCCAGCTCGTCGCCTTCCACGGGTCCCCAGGTGTCGTCCACGCCGGCCCGGAACCCTTCGGGGAACCGGGCGAAGGCCTCCGCGTAGCGGGCGACCGGCCAGTGCCCGCACACCTCGCCGTCGGCCAGTTCCGCCATCAGGGCATCGCCGTCGGGCGGGATCCGGTCGACCCGGTAGCCGGCGTCCCGCAGTGTGTGGAGCAGGTCGACCACCGACGCCGGCGTGTCCAGGCCGACGGCGTTGCCGATGCGGCTCTTCTTGGTGGGGTAAGCGGACAGCACGACGGCGAGGCGCTTGTCGTCGTTCGGCACGTGGCGCAGCGCAGCGAGCTTCGTGGCGAGCCCGGCGATCCTCGCCACCCGGTCAGGCGCTGTGCGGTAGGCGGTGACCGGCGCGCCGAGCTCGTCGCCGTCGTCGACCACCTCCTTGAACGAGAACGGGACACCGATGATCCGCCCGTCGAACTCGGGGATGGCCACGCTCATGGCCACGTCGATCGGCGTCAGGCCGGCGGTGCTCGCCTCCCACGTGTCGAACGGCTGGGTGGCGGCCACGGCCTGCAGGACGGGGACGCCGAGGTCGGCCAGGGCAGAGGCGTCCCAGTCGTCGCCGTCGCTGACGCCCATCGCCAGCACGGTGGTGACCAGGACGTCGACGTCGCGCAGGAGGTCGAACACGCCCGGATCCGACCGCAGCGAGTAGCACCACACCGGCAGCGCATTGGCGCCTCGGTCCTCCACCGCCCGGCACAGGTCCTCGACGAAGCCAGTGTTCCCGGCCAGGACGTGGGCCCGGTAGAAGACGATGCCGACGGTGGGCTTGCTCGGGGTCTGCGGCCGGTCGCCGAGCACCCCGTACGCGGGCACGACGACCGGTGGGAGGTGGGGGTGTCCGGCGACGAAGCGCAGGAGCTGTTCGGTGTTGGCCAGACCGCCGTGGGCCAGGTACTCGAAGGCGCGGGCGACGGTGGCGGGGGCCGCAGTCGATAGCGCAGTGAGCTCGGCGTCGGGCGTCGACTCGCCGCCGAAGGCCAGCAGCGGGATGCCGCCGGCCAGGCACCGGCGGCGCAGCTCGTCGAATTGCTCCTCCCATGCCCGTCGCCCACCCAACAGCCGGACGAGAACCGTTGTCACGCCGTCGAGCGGCGGCACGTCGACCGGTCGGGCCGCCCGCACGGGCGGGAAGCTGTCGGGCAGCCCTTCGACCACCGACCGCAGGGCCAGGATTTCGGTGTCGGCGTTGGTCAGGACGAGGATCACGTGGCTTCCTTCAGCAGGGTGTCGATGGCGGAGAGGTCGAGGTGGGCTTCGAGCATGTCCGCCAGGCGGTCGAGCTGCGCCTCCCGAGCGGCGGCGAACGACACGCCCGACGGGGCGATCCCGAGGAATGCTGTGCGGAGGCCGTCGTCCTCGAACAGGCCGTGGAGGGTAGTGCCGGAGAACCGGCCGTTGACGGCGCCCTCGGGCTCGTCGCCGTACGCGTCGTCGAGACGGATCCACGGGTGGGCGGCCGTGACCCGGCCGTGGTGGATCTGGTAGCCGGTCACCCGCTGGTTGAGCGCATGGCCCCGGCGCTGGCGGGTGACCTTGGTCGGCTCGAAGGTGGTGGCGGCGTCGAGCCAGCCCAGACCCGCGACCTCACCCCGCCCGGACTCGACCTCGTCGACGATCGTGCGACCCATCATCTGGTAGCCGCCGCAGATGCCCAGAACCCGCGCGCCGCACGCGTCGATCGCCCGGTCGAGACCGCGCCCCCGCAGCCACTCGAGGTCGGCGACGGTGGCCTTGGTTCCCGGCAGGACCACCAGGTCCGGCCGGCCCAGAGCTGCGGGCCGGTCGACGAAGCGCACGCCGACGTCGGGCTCCATCGTCAAGGGGTCGACGTCGGTGAAGTTGGCGATTCGGGGGAAGCGGATCACGGCCACGTCGAGAGCGGCACCGTCCGGCGGCGCCACGTCGGGGAGGGCCAGGGAGTCCTCAGCGTCGAGCGAGACGCCGTGCAGGTACGGGAGCACGCCGAGGGTCGGCACGCCGCACCGGCGTTCCAGCTCGGCCGGACCATCGGCGAGCAGGGCGGGGTCGCCCCGGAGCTTGTTGATGACGAACCCCCGCACGAGCGGTCTGAGGTCGTCGGGCAGCAGGGCAACGGTGCCGTAGAGGGAGGCGAACACCCCGCCCCGGTCGATGTCACCGACGACGATGGCGGGGACCCCGGCCGCCGCCGCCAGCCGTAGGTTGACCAGGTCCGCGTGCAGGAGGTTGATCTCGGCCGGGCTGCCGGCGCCCTCGACGATGACGACATCGAACCGGCTGCGGAGATCGGCGAGAGCCTCGAGGACCGTCTGGAAGAGGCGGGGCTTCTCGGCCTGGTAGGCGGCGGCGTCCAGGTGGCCTGCGGGCCGGCCCATGACCACGACCTGGCTGGTCCGCTCGCCGGTGGGCTTCAGCAGGATCGGGTTCATGGACACCTCGGGCACCGCACCGGCGGCCAGAGCCTGCACCCCCTGGGCCCGGCCGATCTCGTGGCCGGCCGGCGTGACGTAGGCGTTGTTGGCCATGTTCTGCGCCTTGAACGGCGCCACCCGGACACCCTGCCGGTGCAGCATGCGGCACAGCCCGGCGACGACCGAGCTCTTGCCCACGTCGCTGGCCGTGCCGCACACCATCAGCGCGCCGCGCACGGATTCTCCAACGTCAGGGCCTCCTCCAGCCGGGCCAGCCCGGCTGCGTCGGGAACGGCGACGCGCACGTGGTCCGGGAGACCGAAGCTGGCGCAGTCGCGGACCAGCACGCCGTGCGGCGCCAGCCGGGCCCGCAGGCCCGGGGCCCGCACGAGCACGAAGTTGGCGTCGGACGGCTCGGGCGAGAAGCCGGCGTCACGTAGGACGTCGACCAGGCCGGCGCGCAGGGCGGCGATAGCGGCGGCCCACGCCGGCAGGTCGACCGCCTCCAGGAGATCCGGAAGGGCGGAGCACGCCAGCCCGTTCACCGACCACGCCGGCTGGCGCAGCCGAGGCGCCCCGAGGACGTAGCCCACACGGAGGCCCGGACACGCCAACAGCTTGGTAAGGCTGCCGACGACCAGGGGCTCGCCGCTGGTCCACCGGCCGGTCGCCAGTGGGTAGAACGCCTCGTCCCAGATGTCGGCGCTTCCCGATGCCAGCCGCCCTGTCGGGTTGTGCGGGTTCGACCGCCACAGCGGTCCACTGCCGCGGGGGTACAGGCCGAAGTCGGGCTCCTCGACCCGGCCACCCAGGGCATCGGCGACAAGGGCGATTGCCTCCGATCCGCCGTTGGTGACCAGCAGACGGTCGGGGTCGACGCCCATGGCGCGGGCCAGCGCAGCGGTGGCCACGGTCGGGTCGGGGTAGCGCCGGAGCGCATCGAGGTGCTTGCCGACCACCTCGCCGGCGTCCGGCGCCACCGGGTTGAGGCTGGCCGAGAGGTCGAGCACGGCGGCGGGGTCCACGCCGAGCGCAGCCGCCAGCCGGGCGCCGTCGCCCCCGTGGGGTCCTGCCGGGATCATCCGGGTGCATTTCTGGTCGTGATTTTTGCTCCACAGGCCGATTTCACGACCAGAAATGCACCGAGCGCGAGCGAGACGTCCCGCGAGAGGGCGACGGCGCGGGCGATGTCGACCGGCTCGGCCGGGCGACCTGTGCCGAGGGGGGGCCGCAGTTCGACCCGATCGCCGTAGCGGTTCTCGCCGCCCAACCGGAGACCGAGGGCGGCGGCGAAGGCAGCTTCAGCCACGCCGGCGTTGGGCGACGGATGGGCCGGCGCCTGGGTGCGGACTGCGGTCCAGACGGCGCCGGCGGTCGCCGGACGGACGGCGGCCACCAAAGCGGCGGTGGCTCGGGCGGGGACCCAGCCGGCGGCGTCGTCGAGGCGGGCGCTGGCCCATCCGTAGTTCCGGTAGCGGGCCGACCGGTGGCCGACCATGGCGTCGAGGGTGTTGACCGCCCGGTACCCGAGCGCGCCCGGGGCGCCGAGAAGGGCGGCCCACAGGGCGGGGGCGACCACTGCGTCGACGGTGTTCTCGGCCACCGACTCCACGACGGCCCGGGCCAGCTCCTTCTCATCGAGCCCTGAGGGATCCCGCCCGACCAGCGCCGGCAGCAACGAGCGGGCCTGGGGGAGGTCGCCGGCCTCCAGCGCTGATGCCACCGCCAGCGCGGCATCGCCCAGGGCCCGTCCGGCGACGGCGACCCACGCAGCCACCGCTGTCGACCCAAGGAGCGCACCGGCGGCCAGCCCGAGCCCGGCGCCGATGGTGGCGTGGGTCACGCCCGGCAGGCGGGCGTCGCGGTAGATCGTCCGCTCGACGGCGCGCATGGTCCGACCGAAGCCGACGACCGGATGGACAGCAGACGGGGGTTCCCCCAGGAGCCGGTCGGCCACGATCCCGAGCGCCGCCGCACCGCTCACCAACGGGCCGCCGCAGCCAGGAGTCCGGCGGTCTCGCCCACCATGCCGGCGGCGCCCAGGACGTCGCCGGTGAACCCGCCGATGCGGCGGACAGCGAGTGCCATCACCGCCGCCGCCGAGAGGGCGAGGACGATGACCCCTGCGACTGCGTCGCCGGCGCCGAGGGCGGTCAGCAACGCACCGAGCATGATTCCGGCGACGGGCAGCCGGCGTGGGCCGGGCTGGAGGAATGCGCTGGCCAGCCCACCGGGACGTGCATAAGGGACGGTTCGGGCGAACTGGGCCATGGCCAACCGGGACGCGCACCACAACGCGCCGAGCAGCACCGGCGACGGAGCGAGCGTGGCGATCGACGCCCACCGCAGAAGGAGTACGACGATCGCCACGCCGACCCCGAAGGCCCCGGCCGCCGGGTCGGCCATGACGTCCAGCCGGCGGGCCCGCTCCAGAGGAGGAAGCAGGCCGTCGGCCGAATCCACCAGCCCGTCGAAGTGGAGCATGCCGGTCAGGGCAAGGTCGGCGGCGACCACGACAGCCGCCGCCACCGGCGCGGCCCACAGCTCTCCGGCCAACCACCAGATCGCCCCGAGCGCCAACCCCATGGCGGCCCCGACGAACGGGAACCAGGACAGCGTGGACGGCGCCGGAGGCGCGGCGCCGCCGAAGGCGGTGAGGAACGCAAGCGCACGGCGCATCAGGCCGGGTCGAGCCGGAGGAGGCGGCCGGCGACGACGAACCGCACCTCATCGGCGACCGCGGCGACGGCCTGGTTCACCAGCCCAAGGGCGTCCCGGAACCGGCGGCCGGCGTCGGTCGAGGGGTGGACGCCGAGACCCACCTCGTCGCTGACCAGGATGACATCGCCGGCGTGATCGGCGAGGGCCCGACACAGGGCGGCGGTGTCGACGGAGAAGTCGGGGGCACGCGCCACCCACGTCGTCAGGCTGTCGACCAGGACCGTCCCGGCGCAGGAGTCGACGGCGGCGACCAGGTCGTCGGTCTCCACCGTGGTCCACGTCGACGGGCGCCGCTCCCGGTGGGCGGCGATGCGGGCCGCCATGTCAGCGTCGGCGTCGGCGAGGCCGGTCGCCACGTAGGTCACCGGGCCCGCCCCGGCCTCACGCTCGGCCAGAGCAGATTTCCCCGACCTTGCGCCACCCAGCAGGAGCGTGACGCTCACCGTGTCACCTGGTCGCTGCGCTCGCCGGCCCTCGAGGCCCCGCCGGCAGGGGCCTTCGCTGCGCTCCGGCGAGGCCGGCAGGGCCGGCCGGCGTGCTCGCTCCGTGTCACCTGGTCGCTGCGCTCGCCGGCCCTCGAGGCCCCGCCGGCAGGGGCCTTCGCTGCGCTCCGGCGAGGCCGGCAGGGCCGGCCGGCGTGCTCGCTCACCGGGCCAGGCTGCCAAGGACGGCGGCGTGGACGGCGCGCGCCAGGCGGGCGCCCCACACCGACCTCGGGCCTCCGAAGGCGTGGGGGGAGCCATCGTCGGGACAGACCAGGCACACGGCGTCGGTCGCCGTGCCGGTCCCGGGGATGCCCGCCTCCCACAGCGCCTGCGACTTGGCCTCGGTTGCGGTGGCGATGGCGTTGACCAGGGCGGCGTCGGACAGCCGCTCGGGCAGCAACACGACGAGGTTGATCGTGCCGACCAGGCTCACCGGCTGCACCACATCGGGAGCCGCCGCCCACGTCGGATGGCCGAGGCCGACGGTGGCCGACACCTCCACGCCCGAGTCGGTCACCGACGACACCGACCGCACGTCGGCGGCCGTGAGCATGCCGACCCCGCGCCCCGGCAGGCCGAGGGACACGCCCAGCCTGGTCAGGTGGTGGTCGGGGTCCCTTCGTCCGTAGCTGACCGGCACCTGGGCGTTCACCACCCAACGGCGGACACCGATGCCCCCGCCATGGGGCGCCGAGGCGACCATGCGCATCGGGGTGGGGGCGCGCCATACGAGCACGGGCAGGGCCCTGCCCGCCTCCTGGCGGAACCGAACCTGCATATCCACGTCCACGCGACCTTTCCTCCGGCACTGATTCTGGAAAATCAGGCCCGCACAGACAGGTCTCCTGGCTTCCGGATCGGCGCTCGCCTCGGCCTTCCCGCCCTTTCGGGCCGTGGCCACTGCGTGAGGTCTGCTCCCCGGTGACAGTTGCGGGACAGCCCCGGACTTCCACCGGGTTCCCTGCGCTGCGACCGGCATCATACGCCCCTCCGGGCGGCGGGCATACGCTCGCCCCATGGCCAGAGCCGAATCGATCGTCCTGGTCAACACCGGCTACGGCAAAGGCAAGTCGTCGGCTGCGTTCGGGGTCATGGGACGGGGCTGGGCCCGGGGCTGGCGGGTCGGCGTCGTCCAGTTCATCAAGAGCGGGAAGTGGAAGACGGGCGAGCGCAAACTGGCCGACCACCTGGGGATCGAGTGGCACACCCTGGGTGACGGGTTCACCTGGGAGTCGACCGACCTGGACGAGACGGCGGCCAAGGGGCGCCACGCCTGGGATGTCGCCGCCGCCAAGCTGGCCTCGGGCGACTTCGACCTGCTGATCCTCGACGAGCTCACCTATGCGGTGAAGTACGGCTGGGTGCCGGTGGCCGACGTGGTCGGCGGTGTCCGGGCCCGGGCCCCACACACCAACGTGGTCATCACCGGCCGGGACGCTCCTGCGGAGCTGGTCGAGCTGGCCGACACCGTGACGGAGATGCGCAAGGTCAAGCACGCCTACGACCAGGGGATCAAGGCCAAGAAGGGCATTGAGTATTAGCAATCTGGCGGTAGAGTCAGAGGCGTGGGGGAGCCGATCGAGCTGAACAAACGCGAGGCGTGGGCCGTCCAGTGCATGGACCGCCAGCTGGTGGTCATGGAGGATTTGGTCGCGCGCGCCGCCGACATTCGGTCGTGGCTCGCCCTCGAGCGCCAGGCCAACAGCTACGCCCGCCACCTGGGCACGTGGCTGGCCAAGGAGAGCATCTTCCCGGCTGCCCGTGACCGGATGCGCCAGCACCAGTCGGACCTGGCGGGCTACGCCCAGCGGGCCTGCGACGAGGTGGCCGGCGTCGACCCCGACAGCCTGGAGGCGGCCCGGGCCGCCCTTGGCGTCCGGCTGGCGGTCATCGGCAAGGGTGGGGCGGGCAAGACGGTGACCTCGTCGACCCTCGCCCGGCTCTTCGCCCAGAACGGCCGCAAGGTGTTCGCCGCCGACCTCGACGTCAACCCCGGGCTGGCCATCAGCCTTGGGCTTCCGGCCAGCGAGGGGGGTCTCCCCGACGGGGCCATCGAGGAGCACCCGGGCTCTCTCTACGGCTGGCAGCTCACCGGCGACATGACCCCTATCGAGGTGGTCGAGAAGTTCGCCGCCGTCGCCCCCGACGATGTGCGCTTCCTCGGCCTGGGCAAGATCGGCCCCGCCTCCGAAGGCGCCGGCACCGACAAGTCGGCGGCCAAGCAGTCGGTGGCCGCCCTCGTCCACCTCCTGCTCGGCATCGGCGAGCCCGACTGGGACGTGATCGCCGACCTCGAGGCCGGGCCCACCACGCCCTTCGAGCGCTACCACGCCTTCTCCGAGGACGTCGTCGTGGTCGTCGGGCCGGCGTGGCGCTCGGCCATGACCGCCCGCCGGCTGCTGCCCATGGTGGAGGACCGACGCTCGATCATCGTCTCCAACCGGTTCCGGGACGAGCCCGATCACCCCGGGCTCGCCGCCCGCTTCCGCATCCCGTTCGACCCGGAGCTGGCGGAGGTGGAGCGCCAAGGGCTCGCCCCGCTCGACGCCTGCCCCGACTCCCCGGCCATCGTCGCCCTCACCCGACTCGCATCGCTGTTCATGGCGCCGCCCGGGAGGCGGCGCCCGACAAGCAACCAGGAGGTACCGGTATGAAGATCGCCGTCTGTGGCAAGGGAGGGTCGGGCAAGAGCACCATCTCCGGCGCCCTCGCCCGCCACCTGGCCCGCCAGGGCCACAAGGTCATCGCCCTGGATTGCGATCCCAACCCGAACCTGGGCATCTCCCTCGGCGTGCCCCGGGAGAGCGTGGAGTCGATGAGTCCCATCCTCAACGCCCTTCTCGACGCCGGCCACACACATAAGGACCCCAAGATCGAGGCCGAGGTTCTCCTTGGTCGCTACGGCGTCGACGCTCCCGAAGGCATCCGCCTGGTCGCCACCGGCAAGATCGAGCGGCCGTCCAACGCCTGCCTCTGCTGCGGCTCGCACAACACCACCCGCCAGTTCTTCGGCGAGCTCCCGGCCGACGACCGGATCGTGCTGGCCGACCTCGAGGCCGGCCTGAACGACCTGATCTGGGCCAAGCCGGGCGCAAACGACATCGTCCTCGCCGTCACCGAGGGCAGCGCCAAGTCGGTCGAGATCGCCCGGCGGGCGTGCCGGCTGGCCGAGGAGCTCGGCGTGGCCCGCATCATCGGCATCGCCAACCGGACCGTCAGCGACGTCGACGCCAAGCGCATCGGCGAGGAGCTCAGCGTCGAGATGTTCACTGTTCCCGAGGACAGGGCGGTCGAGGACGCCGACCACCTGGGCGTCGCAGCCATGGACGCCGACCCTTCGTCGCCCGCCATGGTGGCCATCGGCGAGCTGGCCCAGCTGATCACGAGGTAGCTGGCCGAAGCGGGGTCGCCAAGTCCTCACCTTCCTGTGGGGAGTAGAGAGTTGGTGGTCGCCACGCTGCCGATCTCGGTGGGCGTGTGGGCCTACTTCGGGTACCGGCCGAGGCGCCTCGGCCCCCGCATCGCCCAGTAGCGTCGCCAGCGTGACCGGCCGCCTCGGACTCGGCATCGCCGGGGTCGTGCTCGGTCTTGCCCTCGCCCTCGTCGGCCTGCAGTCGCAGGGCGCCGCGCTCCGGCCGGGCCCGACGCAGGCGGTGAGCGACGACCCGCAGCAGTCGATCAACGTGAACACGTCCCCCGTCGTGGCCGTGGACCCCCGCCGGCCGGAGGTGCTCGTCGTCGCCGGCCGGGTCGACGCGCCGAGGCTGCAGTGCGCCATCTCGGTGTCCACCACCGGCGGCGAGGCGTGGCGGCGCCTCGACCTGCCGGCGGCCCCCGAGGCCACCAACTGCTTCTGGGCGTCCGTGGCCTTCGACGGCGACGGGCATCTGCTCGTGCTCTACACCCCCACGGGTGGCCCGTTCAACCTGCCCACCGGCCTCTGGCTGCAGCGCTTCACCCCCGACCTGGCCGTCGACGGACCGCCCATCCGCGTCAGCGGGCCGCTCACCTTTCAGCCCCGCCTGGCGGTCGACGGCCGACGGGTGCTCGTCGCCTGGATCCGCGCCGGCGAGGCTCGGGCCGACAAGTTCCTCGGCTTTCCTCCACCCCCCAATCCCATCGTCCTCGCCCGTTCCGACGACGGCGGCCGCACGTTCTCCCCGCCGGTCACGGTCAGCGACCCTGCCCGCCTCGCCGTGCAACCGACCCTGCTGGCATGGAACGGGAACCGGGTGGTCGTGGGCGCTCTCGACCTCGGAGACGATCGCGACACCTACCAGTCGAGCCACGAAGGGCAGCCAGGCCCGGCGCCGGCCGGGCCATGGCGACTGGTGGCGTGGGTATCGTCCGACGGCGGGTCGACCTTCGGCCCGGCGAAGGCGGTGGCCGAGGGCGTGGTGCCGTCCCAGCGGGTGCTCATCGACCTGGCTCCCGCTCCGGCGTTCGCTGTCGACCCGGGTCGCGGCCGGCTGTACGCGGCGTGGGAGTCGGGCCACGACGTCGTCCTGTCCCGTACCGACGACGGCGGCGACTCCTGGTCACCGGCCCGCCGGCTCGGCCCGTCCACGGGCGCCCAGTTCCTCCCGGGCGTCGGCATCGCCCCCGACGGCCGGGTCGACGTTGCGTTCTACGACCGCAGCGGAGACGCGAACGACGTGCTGGCCGAGCTGGTCCTGGCCTCGTCCGCCGACGGCGGCGAGTCGTTCGTCACGGGCACCGTGTCCGACCGCCCCTTCGACTCCAAGGTCGGTTCGTTCACCGGCGAGGACGTGATGCTCGGCAGCCACGTGGCGGTGGTGTCACAGGCCGACCGGGCCACGGTCGTGTGGCCCGACACCACCCGCGGGAACCGGACCAACAACATCGTCGACCTCGTGTCGGCGATGGTGGAGATCGCACCGGCAAAGGGGGCCCGCGCTCCCCTGGTGGTCGCCGGCGGGGCGCTGGCGCTGGCCGGCGCCGCCCTTACTGCCCTGTCTTGGCCCGGTAGAGCAGCTGGTCGAGCTCCGCGGCCCGCACCCCGCCCAGCAACTTGGCCACGACCAGCCCGTCGGGACTGATGAGGAACGACTCGGGCACTCCGGCCACGCCGTAGTCGAGGGCGACGCGACCCTTGGGGTCGGCGAGCATGGCCCAGCCTCCGCCCTCCTTGTCCCGGAACTCCTTCACCGCTTGGGCATTGTCGCTGTAGATGACACCCAGGACGGCGGCGTCGCCGACGGCCTCGTGGGCCTGGGAGAAGCGGATGAGGTCCGGGTGCTCCTGGCGGCAGGGCACGCACCAGGTGGCGAAGAAGTTCACCACCACCCACTTGCCCTTCAGGTCGGCCAGGGAGGCCCGGGTCCCGTCGACCGTCGTGCCCTCGATGGGCGGCGCCGGCTTGCCGACGAGCGGCGACCTCACCGACCGCTGGGCGGCGGGCTGGCCGTTGGCGAGGACCACGACGAGGAGGAACAGCGGCACGGCTACCGCTACTGCGATCCACAGAACCTTGCGGGTGCGGCGCAGGCCGGTGACGGCGGCCGCGGGCGGGTCGTCGTCGACGGCGGGCTCGGTGATGTCGGTCATACGGGAGGCCATCCGTGCTCGGCGAACCAGCGCTGCAGGGGCTGGAAGTAACCCTGCCAGCGCCCGGTGACGAACAGCAAGCCCACCAGCACGAGCAGCGCCCCGCCGGCGACCTCGATGCGACGCCCGTTGCGGCGCAGCCAGCCCAGCGAGCGCTGGGCCCGGTTGAAGCCCAGGGCCAGGGCGACGAACGGCACGCCCAGGCCGAGGGAGTACAGGACGAGGAGCACGGCGCCCCACACGGCCGTACCGCTCACCGCCGCGGTGGCGTAGATGGTGGCCAGCACCGGGCCGAGGCACGGGGCCCAGCCGGCGGCGAAAGCCATGCCCATGGGGAAGGCCCAGGCCGTCCCCCGCGGGACCCGGGCCATGTCGATCCGCCGCTCGCGCATGAGGAACGGCAGGCGCAGCACGCCCATGGTCGAGAGCCCCAGGAGGATGATCGGGACGCCGAACCAGCGCACCACCGGTCCGCCGTTGGACAGGAACACCGACCCCAGGAGCTGGGCGACGACCCCGAGGGCGGTGAAAACCACGGTGAACCCGGCAACGAAGAGCAGAGCGGCCCGCAGGGTGACCATGCGGGCCTGGCGGTCGCCCAGCTCCGAGACCGGGAGGGCGGAGACATAGGACAGGTACCCGGGCAGGAGCGGCAGGCAACAAGGAGAGCTGAACGAGATGAGGCCGGCCACGACTGCGAAAATTGGCAGTGCGAAGCCGGCTTCCACGGGTCCAACGTACCGCTCGCCTACCCTTTGACGTGGTTCGCCTCGGCCCCCGACTGGTCGTGGCGGGAACGTCGTCGGGCGTGGGCAAGACCACGGTGGCCACCGGGCTCATGGCTGCGCTGCGCGCCCGAGGGCTGTCGGTGGCGTCGGCGAAGGTGGGCCCGGACTTCATCGACCCCGGCTACCACGGGCTGGCCACCGGCCGCCCGGGCCGCAACCTCGACGCCTGGATGTGCGGCACGGAGTGGATGCCGGCCTTGGCCGGGCGGGCCGCCGCCGGGAGCGACGTGCTCGTGGTCGAGGGCGTCATGGGCCTCTTCGACGGCTCGGGCGACCCCGACGGTCCCACGGCCAGCACCGCCCAGGTGGCCGGCCTTCTCGACGCGCCGATCGTGCTCGTCGTCGATGGTGCCGCCGTGGGCGCGTCGGTCGCGGCGATGGTGCACGGCTTCGCCACCTTCGACCCCGCAGTCACGGTGTCCGGCGTGATCCTCAACCGAGTGGGGAGCGACAGTCACGAGGAACTGCTCTGCCGTGCGGTGGAGGCCACGGGCCTCCCGGTGCTCGGCGCTCTGCGCCGCTCGGCCGACTACGCCTGGCGCGACCGTCACCTGGGCCTGGTGCCGGTGGTGGAGCAGCGCGACCAGGTCCGGCGGTCGGTGGACGCCCTGGCTGCGGCCGTCGCCAGGGACTGCGATTTGGACGCCGTACTCGCCCTGGCCCGGTCGGCGCCGGTGTCCACGGTGGCCGACCCGCCACGCGCCCGACCCCAGGGTCACGCCCGGGTGGCCGTGGCGGGCGGGCCGGCCTTCAGCTTCACCTACCCGGACAACCTCGAGGCCCTCGCCGTGGCCGGGGCCGAGCTGGTGGCGTTCGACCCCCTGACCGACGGCCGGCTGCCCGACGACGTGACCGGCCTGTACGCCGGCGGCGGCTTCCCGGAGGTCTACGCCGAGGGTTTGGCCGCCAACCGTCCGCTGCTCGACGATGTGCGGCGCAAGGTGGCGGGCGGTCTGGTCACGTGGGCGGAGTGCGGCGGGCTCCTGTGGCTGGCCCGGTCGCTCGACGGCCTCGCTCTCGCCGGCGTGCTCCCCGCCGACGCCCGCATGACCGACCGGCTGACGCTCGGCTACCGCCGGGCCACAGTGCGGACAGAGTCGCCTCTCGGTTCGGCCGGCACCGAGCTCAGGGGCCACGAGTTCCACTACTCGTCCCTCGACCCGCCCGGCGACGCCATGGACTGGAAGGGCCGCGCAGGGCAGGGTCGGGCCGGGTACGCCTCCGCCACCCTCCTCGCCTCCTACGTGCACGTGCACCTCGGCTCGGCCCCCGTCCTGGCCGAGCGGTTGGTGGCGGCGACTACTCGGCGATGAGTTTCGTCAGCTGATCGACCACGGGGCGCAGCGTGGGCGGCATGACCCCCTCGTCGGCGGTCACCGTGATCCCCCGGTATGTGACGTCGTACTGGTAGGCGTTGACGGCCTGGCGGTCGAGGTAGTTGCGCTGGAGCGTGGCCATGTCGGACCGTTCGAGCGCTCCCCTGAGCATGGCCAGGTTGGTCGGGGACAGGGTTCGGGTCGACTGAGAGTCGGCGCGATCGCTCACGATGGTGGCGACTCCGAGGGCGTCGACCGAGACGCGGTCGTTCGAGTCGGCGGGGCCGCCGTAGCGGAGCAGCACCACGAGCGGCGCCTCGGTCGAGCGTTCTCCGGTGGCGCCGGGCTCGTCGTCCGTCGTGCCGTTGCCACCTCCGCACGCCGGCAGCACGGCCAGGGCGAGGATCACGAGGAGGACGCGAACGGCAGGCGTCGAGGGAGCGTAGTTGCCCGCTCGCAACCTTCTCCTCGCCGGGGGTCGGTGACGGCTACATTTCGACGCAAACGCTGGCGATCGACGGGAGCGCCGGCAGTGGGGGAGGCAAACATGGCGAGGATCGGCCCGGTCAAGCTCAACGTGACGATCAAGGGTGACACGGCCACCGCCGAGGTCTCCTACGACATCCTCTTCAGCAAGACCGACATCAAGAAGCAGACCGCCTATGAGGAGGAGTGCCGCCTCATCGGCGACGACACCCACGCCGGCGACCCGGCGGAGGCGGGTGGCGACGAGACGCTGGAGTTCATGAGCCCCCTGTTCAGCAAGGACGTGACGGGGACCGAGGAGAAGATGACCCGGATGCACAAGAAGTCCTTCCGCGCCATGGACCTCAACGAGGACATGAACGCCATTCCCAACCCCGACGAGATCCGGGCCCTCGTGATCCTCCGGCCGGCGCTCGCCCCCCAGAGGATGAGCCGGCGGGAGAGCCCGATGGTCAAGCTCAAGCTGGGCTGACACTCCACCTGACAGGCCGGGGGTACAGTCGGCGGGTCTGTCGGGTCGACGAGCCGGTGTGAGTCCGGTGCGGCCAGTGCCACTGTGACCGAGAGGGAGCCAGAGGTCGGACCGCCAGAAGACGATCTCGCGTGCCTGCCCGAGGGCCACATGACCCAGCCGAGTGTCCGGGGTGCCGCGCTCATCGGCGTCGGTGTCGGGCCGGGCGACCCGGAACTGCTGACCGTGCGCGCCGCGCGGGTGATCCGTGAGGCCGACCGGGTGCTGGCCCCGTCGTCCGCGGTCGACGCCGTGGGGCGGGCCGAGTCCATCGTCCGCCAGGCCTGCCCGGCGGTCCGGATCGAGCGGCTGGTGTTCGCCATGGGCGAGGCGTCCGGGTCGATCGACGCCGCCGCCGCGGTGGCCGTCGACGGGCTCGACGCCGGCCAGCGCCTGGCCTTCGTGACCCTCGGCGACCCCAACGTCTACAGCACGTTCTCCTCGGTCGCCGCCCGGGTGCGGGAGCTGCGGCCGGACGCGGTAGTGGAGACGGTGCCGGGGATCATGGCGTTCCAGGAGCTGGCGTCGCGGTCGGGCACCGTCGTGCTGCAGAACACCGAACGGCTGGCGCTGATCACCGCCCTCGACGGCCCGGACGCCCTCGACGGCGCCCTCGACGATCCCAACCAGGCGGTGGTGGTCTACAAGGGAGGTCGTCACCTGCCGGCGATGGCCACGCGCCTGGCCGCCGCCGGACGCCTGGACGGCGCCGTGTTCGGCGAGCTGCTGGGTCTTCCCGGCGAGCGGGTGACTCCGGTGGCCGACGCCGCCGAAGGGCCGGCGGCCTACCTGGCCACCGTGATCGTGCCACCGGTCGGCCGGTGATCTCCTTCGTCGGCGCCGGGCCCGGGGCGCCGGACCTCATCACGTTGCGGGGGCGGGACCGCCTGGCGGCGGCCGACGTGGTGGTGTGGGCGTCGTCGCTCGTCCCCGAAGCCATCCTCACCCACGCCCGGCCGGACGCGGCGGTCCACGACTCGGCCACCATGACCCTCGAGGACGTGCTGGCCGTCTACGCCGCTGCGCCGGGGGATGCGGCGATCGTGCGGCTCCACTCCGGCGACCCGTCGATCTACGGGGCGATCGGTGAGCAGATCGACTGGTGCCTGGCCAACGGGCGCGATTTCGAGATCGTGCCGGGCGTGAGCTCGCTCGCCGCCGCGTCGGCGGCGGTGGGCCGGGAGCTCACGCAGCCTGGGGTGGCGCAGAGTGTGGTCCTGACCCGCCTGGCCGGGCGCACGGCGGCGTCGATGCCGAGTGGGGAGTCGGTGGCCGCCTTCGCCGCCCACGGGACGACCATGGCCGTGTTCCTCTCCGCCGCCCGCCCGGTGGAGCTGGCCGCCGAGTTGCTGGCGACCGGCAGCGCCTACACCGCCGGCACCCCGGCCGCCATCGTCGTGCGGGCCTCATGGCCCGACGAGCAGGTGGTGATGACGACCGTGGGCCGCCTGGCCGAAGACCTATCCGAGCTGGGCGTACGGACCACCGTGCTGGTGCTCGTGGGTCCGGCGCTGGCCGGCGCCGGCGGTCGCAGCCACCTCTACTCCCCCGGCTTCGCCCACATGTTCCGTCGCCGGTCGCTGCCGGGGACGACAGCGGGCCGGCCGGCATGACGGCCCGGGGCGGACTGCGGACGGGGTGGACCACCGGCACGTGCGCCAGCGCCGCGGCCAAGGCCGCCGCCATCCGGCTGGTGACCGGTACTGCGCCGGCCGAGGTGGAGGTGGGCCTACCCGGGGGCCGGCGGGTGACGTTCGCCGTGCAGGTCGATGGTGCGGGCTGCGTGGTGGTCAAGGACGCCGGCGACGACCCGGACTGCACCGACGGCGCCCGCATGACCGCCGAGGTCGCCGAGGCCGGCGCCGCCTCGCTGTCAGCCGGACCGGGGATCGGAACCGTGACAAAGCCCGGACTCGGACTGGCCGTCGGCACCCCGGCCATCAATGCCGTCCCCCGGCGGATGATCGCCGCCGCCCTCGCCGAGGTCACCGCCGGGCCCCTGGCCGTCACCTTCTCCGTCCCCGGCGGCGGCGACATGGCGGCCAAGACCTCCAACGCCCGCCTCGGCATCGTCGGCGGCATCTCCATACTCGGCACCACAGGCATCGTGCGGCCCTTCTCGACCGCCGCCTACCGGGCGTCGGTCACCCAGCAGATCGACGTGGCCGCGGCCCAGGGCGAGTCCGAGGTGGTGCTGGCCACCGGCAGCCGCTCGGAGCGGGCGGCCATGCGGCTGCGCCCCGACCTGCCCGAAGTGTGCTTCGTGGAGGTGGGGGACTTCACCGGCACTGCGCTGCGGCGGGCGGCCACTGACGGCATCGGCCACGTCACGCTCGTGGCCATGGCCGGCAAGATCACCAAACTGGCCGCCGGCGTGATGATGACCCACTTCCACCGCTCCCAGGTCGACGGCGAGCTGTTGGCGTCGGTCGCCCGGGCCAGCGGCTCGCCGGCCGAGGTCGTGGCCGCGGCAACCGAGACGGCCACCGCCCGCCACTTCTTCGAGACGTGCATGACCCACGGCGACGTCGCCCCGCTGCAGCGGGTGTGCGCCCTTGCCCGGGACGCCTGCCGGGCCCACACCGGGGGCGCAGTCGAGACCGAAGTGGTCATGGTGGACTTCGAGGGCGACCTGGTGGTGGCACGTGCCTGACCTGCCCATCGTGGTGGTGGGGATGCCGGGCCCTGTCGTGGACGCCGACCTCGTCGTCGGCGGGCGCCGGCACCTCGAGGGCCGGCCCGGCCGGCACCTGGTGATCGGCGGCGACCTGGCGCCGGTACTCGACGCCATCGCTGCGGAGGTGGGGCGGGTCTGCGTGCTGGCATCGGGCGACCCCGGCTTCTTCGGCATCGTCCGCGCCCTGGCGGACCGGTTCGGGCCAGAGGCGCTCGACGTCCGGCCTGCGGTGTCCTCGGTGGCGCTCGCCTTCGCCCGCCTGGGCCTGCCCTGGGACGACGCGGTGGTCGTCTCGGCGCATGGCCGGCCCCTGCGCGCTGCGGCTCGCCGGGCGGCGGCTGCGCCCAAGGCTGCGGTGCTGACGTCGCCCGACTCGCCCCCCGAGGCGTTGGGCAAGGAGCTCCTGGTGCTGGGCGCCCGCCACGGTCGGGCCGTTGTCTGCACCCGCCTGGGCACCGACGCGGAGACCGTGGCCGACGTCGACCTCGCAGGCCTGGCCGCCGGCACCTGGGACCCCCTGTCGGTCGTGGTCCTGCTCGACGCGGAACCGGTGGCGACCCGGCCGGCGCTGGCGTGGGGCCTGCCGGAGGCGGACTTCGACCACCGGGAGGGCATGATCACCAAGGCTGAGGTTCGGGCCGTGGCCCTGGGCAAGCTCGACCTCCCGCCCGCCGGCGTCCTGTGGGACGTCGGCACCGGCAGTGGCAGCGTTGCCGTGGAGTGCGCCCGGCTCTCTCCGGGTCTGCGGGTGATCGCCGTGGACCGGGACGGGGAGCGGGCCCGGCGCAACGCGGTCCGCCACGGCGTGCGGGTCGAGGTCGTCGAGGGCGACGCGCCCGGCGTGCTGGCCGCCCTGCCCGATCCCGACCGGGTCTTCGTGGGCGGCGGCGGGCTCGACGTGCTGGACGCTGTGCTGGCCCGGCTCACCCTTGGAGGGCGCGTGGTGGCCACCTTCGCCGCCCTGGACCGGGCGGCGGCGGCCTTCACCCGGCTCGGCCACCTCGTCCAGGTGGGGGTGTCCCGGGCGATGGTGCTGCCAGACGGCGGCGTCCGCCTGGCCGCCGAGAACCCTGTGTTCGTGGCGTGGGGACCGGACGAATGACAAGGGTCGTCTCCGTGTCCGTGACCGCCGCCGGCCAGGCTCTCGCCGATCGTCTGCCCTACGAGCACGTCTCGGGCCGGCGGGTGGGCGAGGTCGTTCCCGCGCGCTGGTCGGACGTCGACGGGTTCGTCCTGTTCCTCGCCACCGGCGCGGCGGTGCGCATCGTCGCTCCCCTACTGCGCGACAAGGGCACCGACCCTGCGGTCGTGTGCGTCGACGAGGCCGGCCGGTTCGCCGTCGCCCTCTGCGGCGGTCACGCGGGTGGCGCCAACGCCTTGGCCCGGTCGGTGGCGGCCACGCTCGGGGCCACCCCGGTGGTCACCACCGCCACCGACGCCGCCGGCGTGGTGGCGCTCGACCAGCTGCCCGGCTTCGTCGCCACCGGGGACATCGCCGGGGTGACCACCGCCCTGCTCGACGGGCGGCTGCCTTCCGTCGAGAACCCGCTCGGCTGGCCGGTGGCGATTCCGTCCGGTCCGGGCCCGGAACGCATCTTGGTCACCGACCGGACCGAGGGTGCGGTCCCGGGCATTGTGGTGCTGCACCCACCGTCCCTGGTGGCCGGCGTGGGCGCGTCGACAGGGGCGCCCGCCGATGCCGTCGAGCCGCTGCTGGTGGCCGCCCTGGCCGGTGCGGGGCTGGCCCGGGCGTCAGTGTCGGAGGTGGCCACCATCGACCGCCGGGCGGGCGACCCGGCCGTGCTGGCCCTCGGCCTTCCGGTGCGGGCGTTCCCCGCCGCCGCCCTGGCCGCCGTCGACGTGCCGACGCCGAGCGAGGTGGTGCGGGCCGCGGTCGGCACGGCCAGCGTGGCCGAGGCCGCCGCCCTGCTCGCCGCCGGCCCGGGCGCTGAGCTGGTCGTCACCAAACAGGTCAGCGCCCACGGCACGGTGGCCGTGGCCCGGCGGCGGGGGCCGCGAGGCCACCTCGCCGTCGTCGGCCTGGGCCCTGGCGACGTCGCCCACCGCACGCCGGCCGCCGAGGTCGCCGTCCGGCGGGCCGAGGTGGTCATCGGCTACGGGCCGTACGTGGACGCGTGCGCCGACCTGCTGACTGCGTCCCAGGAGGTGGTGCGCAGCCCGATCGGCGACGAGACGGTCCGGGCCAAGCAGGCGGTCACCGAGGCCGGCGCCGGCCGGCGGGTGGCGCTGGTCTGCTCGGGCGACGCCGGGATCTACGCCATGGCATCGCTGGTGTTCGAGGTCGGCGGAGACGCAGGACTCGACGTGGAGGTCGTGCCCGGCGTGACCGCCGCACTCGCCGCGTCTGCGCTCCTCGGCGCCCCGCTCGGCCATGATCACGTGATGATCAGCCTCTCCGACCTGCTCACGCCGTGGTCGGCGATCGAGGCCCGCCTGCAGGCGGCGGCAGAGGCCGACCTGGTCGTCGCCCTCTACAACCCCCGGAGCCGGGGCCGTACGTGGCAGTTCGACGCAGCCCGCACCATCCTGCTGGGGCATCGGTCGCCCTCGACCCCGGTCGGCGTCATCACCGACGCCACCCGTGTCGGCCAGGCCGTCACCGTCACGACACTGGGCGAGGTCGACCCGGACGACGTCGGCATGACGACCTGCGTCATCGTGGGGTCGTCGAGCACGCGGGTGATCGGCGGCCGCATGTTCACACCGCGGGGGTACGCGCCGTGAGCGTGGCCATCGACCTCCGCTGCACCGGATGCGGCGCCTGCCTGACCACCTGCCCGGAGCGGGCCCTGCTGGCCGCGCCCCGCCACCCAGTCGTGATCCTCGATCGGTGCACCACGTGCATGGCCTGCGTCGAAGTCTGCCCCGCAGACGCGATCCGGGAGGTGTCGTGAGCACCGTCCATCCGATCGAGGTCGAGAGCTACCGGATCCTGTCCGAGCGTGTCGACCTCTCCGGTTTCGGGCCGCTGGCTGCCGCAGTCGTCGCCAGAGTCATCCACGCCAGCGCCGACCTCGAGTACGCCGAGACGATGGTGGTCGACGAGGCTGCGGTCGAGGCCGGCGTGGCTGCGCTGACCGGTGGCGCTCCGGTCATCGTCGACGTGGAGATGGTCCGCCACGGGATCACCGGGATCGACGCTCAGTGCTTCCTCCCCGCCACCGCGCCGCCCGGTACGACCCGGTCGGCGGCCGGCATGGCGCAGGCCGCCGAGCGCCACCCGGAGGGTGCGGTCGTCGTCGTGGGTTGCGCGCCCACCGCCCTGGACGAAGTGGTCCGGCTCCAGCAGGCCGGCCGGTTCTCGCCGGCGCTGGTGATCGGCCTCCCCGTCGGCTTCGTGGGCGCAGCGGAATCGAAGGCCCGGCTGCGGGCCGGCGGCCTGGCGGTCATCAGCAACGTCGGGGAGAAGGGCGGGAGCGCAGTGGCCGCCGCCGCCCTGAACGCCGTGATCCGGCTGGCCGATGGCTGACCAACCCTCCCTGCTCATCGTGGGTCACGGCAGCCGGTCGGCGGCCGGCGTGGCCGAGTACTGGGACCTGGCCAAGGTGGTCGCCGACGCCGCCCCCGAGCTCGACGTCGGTTGCGGGTTCATCGAGCTGGCGGCGCCGGACCTCGATGCCGCCATCGACCGCCTGGTCGAGCGGGGCGCGCAGTCGGTGGTCGCCGTCCCCCTTGTCCTGCTGGGCGCCGGCCACATGAAGGACGACGGCCCCGCGGCACTGCACCGGGGCCGTCACCGCCACCCTGCCGTCCGCTTCGCCTACGGCCGCCACCTGGGGATCCACCCCCTCGTGCTGGCTGTCGCCGAGGACCGCATCCGGGCCGCCATCGGCGACGCCGACCCGGCGGAGACCGCGGTCGTGCTGGTCAGCCGGGGTTCGTCCGACCCCGACGCCAACGCCGACCTGTACAAGGTCGCCCGCCTCCTCTGGGACTCCCGTGGCCTGGCCATGGTGGAGTCGGCGTTCGTCTCGCTCGCCCAGCCCAGCGTCGCCGCCGCCCTGGAGCGGTGCCGGCTGCTGGGCGCCACCCGGATCGTCGTCGTCCCCTACTTCTTGTTCACCGGCGTCCTGGTCGACCGGATCCACGACCAGGTGGCGGCGTGGGCGGCGGCCCACCCCGAGGTCGACGCCCGTCCGGGCCCCCACCTCGGGGCCGACCCCCGGGTCGCCGACCTCGTGCTCGCCCGCTACCGGGAGGCCCTCGCCGGCGACGCCCACATGAACTGCGACCTGTGCGTCTACCGGCACGCCCTGCCGGGCTACGAGCACAAGCATCACCACATCCACCCAAAACCAGAGGAGGTGATTGAACTTGGAAACCACCACAGCAACCCCTGAGGCCATCGCCGTCCCGGCGTGGGCCTGGCTGGTCGTGGCCATGGCCCTGGCCACGGTCTACGCCCTGACCATGGAGAACGGCGCCACCCTGCAGGCCGGCGCCACCGTCCTCCACGAGCTGTTCCACGACGGCCGCCACTTCTTAGGAGTCCCCTGCCACTGATTCGCATCGCCTGAAAGGTCCGAGTGTTCGGGAAACTGTTGAAGCAGGGCGTCCTCGCCGGCATGGCCGGCGGGGCCGCTCTGGCGCTGGTGCTGCGCCTGATCGGCGAAGGGCCGATCGGGCGGGCCGTCGCCCTCGAGGGCGGCGGTGGCGACGAGATGTTCAGCCGAGGCACGCAGCAGCTCGGGGGGATGCTGGCTGCGGTGCTCTACGGGGCGGCGTTGGGGGCGGTGTTCACCGTCGCCTACGCCGCGATCCGCCACCGGCTGCGGGCCGCCGACGACTGGCGGGCCGCCGTCGCCATAGCGGCCGCCGGCTTCGCCGGGGTGTTCCTCCTTCCCTTCCTCAAGTACCCGGCCAATCCTCCTGCCGTCGGCCTCGATGACACCGTCGGGCGCCGCACCGCCCTCTACCTGCTGGCCGTGGCCTGGTCGCTCATTGCCACATGGGGCAGCTGGCGGGCGTGGCGGGCGATGATCGCCCGCCACCTTCCCGTGCACCAGGCCGCGCCGGCCACGCTCCTGGTCTGGGTGGCCCTGGCTGCGGTGGGGCTGGTCGCCCTGCCCGCCAACCCCGACCCGGTGAACGCTCCCGCCACCCTCATCTGGCAGTTCCGGCTGGCCACGGTGGCGGGGGCGGCCACGTTCTGGTCGGTGGTGGGGCTGGTGTTCGGCTGGTTGCGGGTCCGGGCGGATGTGACTGCGAGGGTCGACCGGCACGATCGCGCCTGACCCGTCGACCGTGGGACGATCGTCGCATCGACAACGTCAGCGCAGTGCTCTTCGACTTCTACGGCACCCTCGCCCGTGCGGTGTCTTGGGGCGACACCCACGAGCAGGTGTTCGCCCGCCATGGTCTCCCCTTCGATCTCGAGCGATGGGGATGGAACTTCGTCGGCGAGGCGAACGACGGCGACAGCCACCTGGAGCACTCCGTCGACCGTGACACCTACGTCGCATGGGAGCGCCAACGCCTCCGTCGACGGGCCCGCGCCTGTGGGGTGGGCGAGGACGACCTGGAGGCCCTCGTCGACGACCTCCACACCGCATCCAAGACCTACACCCTCGAGGCCTACGACGAGGTGGCCGGCGTCCTGGCCGAGCTGCGGGGACGGGGCCTCACGCTCGCCATCTGCTCCAACTGGGACTGGGACATCGACCGCGCCGTCGCCAAGGCCGGCCTGGAAGGGGCCACCGACGTGGTGGTGACCTCGGCCCGCGCCGGCGCCCGCAAGCCGAATCCCCGCATCTTCCGTGACACGCTCGAGCGCTGCGGCGTCGGCGCCGAAGAAGCCCTGTTCGTGGGCGACACGATGTACGCCGACGTCGTGGGCCCGCAGGCCTACGGCATGAGGGCGGTCCACGTCTGGCGCCGCGACATGGTGGGCGACCCCGGGCCCCTGCCACCCGGTGCCACCCGGACGGCCGACCTGCGCGCCGTCCTGGATCTGGCTGTGCCTCTCCCGCCGACCTTCACCCGCTGACCGCTACCCCGCCAGGAAGCTGAGCCTGACGGTCCGACGGGGGTTGTCGGCGTTGTAGTCCACCAGGACGACGCTCTGCCACGTACCGAGCTGCGGGCGACCGCCCCCCACCGGGATCACGATCGACGGGCTGACAAGGACCGGGAGCACGTGGTCGGCGCCGTGGCCCCTGGCGCCGTGGCTGTGCCGGTACCGGTCGTCGCGGGGCAACAGCCGTCCGAGCAGCTCGTCGAGGTCCGCCTCGGAGCCGGACCCGGTCTCCATCAGGGCGACGCCGGCGGTGGCGTGAGGCACGAAGACCGACAGCAGCCCGTCGCCCAGTGGCCGGCAGAACTCCACCACCTGCGACGTCAGGTCGGTGAGCTGACGGTGGGTCGTGTCGACTGAAAGCTCTGTGGACTGCATGGCCCCTTCCTACGCCCCGGCCAGGCGCTCGACGACCGGAGCCATTGCCTCGAAGCACTCGCCCCCGACGACGATGTAGGAGAAGCCGAGCTCGTCCCGGCGCTGCTCGAGCTCGTCAGCGATCTCGCCGACGCTGCCGATGAGGAAGTTGGGCATGGCGAGAACCTGCCCGGCGTCGAGGCCGAAGCCGGCGCCCAGGCCTCCGGCCACCGCCTCCCGGTCCGTCGTGGCCATGGTCAGGTAGGCGGTGGAGGACAGCTCGATGTCCTCGAAGCGGTCGCCGGCGGCCTCCCGGATCCACCCCACCTTCTCGGCGGTGGCCGCCGCCGTGGCCGTCGCGCCCACCTGAGGCCCGATCGATCCGGAGCGGAGGTCGAAGTTGACGCTGACGATGTCGGCCTCCCGCCCGGCCAGGCCCAGGATCCGCCGCCCCCCTCCGCCCACGAGGATCGGCGGCCGGGGCCGCTGAACGGGAAGGGGCGTGCCCGGGTGCCCCGTCACCACGTAGTGGCGGCCGGTGAAGGTGAACTTGCCCCCGGTCAGCAGCCCTTTGACCACGGCGAGACCCTCCTCCAGACGGTCGATGCGCACGCCGGGCGGATCCCAGGCGATGCCGGACTGCTCGTAGTCGCTGTGCAGCCATCCCGCCCCGATGCCGAGCTCGAACCGACCGCCCGAGAGCAGGTCGAGGGTGGCCGCCTCCTTTGCCGTGAGGAGAGGGTGGCGGTAGTCGTTGTCGAGCACCAGGGTGCCCACCCGGAGGCTGGTCGTGGCCTCGGCGGCAGCCAGCAGGGCCGGCATGGGCGCCAGCTGGTCGTCGAAGTGGTCGGGCATGCAGAGGGTGGCGTAGCCCAGCTCCTCGACCCGGCGGGCCTTCGCCGCCCACTGCTCCCGGTCGGCGGCATAGGAGAGCTGGGCCCCGAATCGGAACCGTCGGTCGTGGGCCATGGGGTCCCGGCGGACATTACATTGGCGTGAAGAGTCGCCCTGAGGGTCCCGCCGACGCTGAAACGCGCCAGACGCCGGTAAGCTCGCGCTGTGCGACCTGTTCTCGGCCGGCGACATTGGCATGCCCTGACCGCAGTCGTCCTGTGTCTGGCGTTCGCCGGTGCGTGCTCTGAGTCCAAGTTCCGCTACGTCACCAACTCCTCGATCAACACCTACCTCAAGGTGCCCCGGGAGTGGAAGGTCTACGAGCAGGACGACCTCGTCGACGCCGAGATTACCGCCGCCCGCAAGGCCAACCAGCCCTCATCGCTGATCGACGTCCTGATCAACCGGCAGTTCCAGTGGAGGATGGCATTCGACAGCGACCCGCAGCCGTCGGTCGAGCACACGCTCAGCTTGGCCGAGGAGCCGGTCGTGGAGGTCAGCGTGCGGGCCCTCGACCGCGACGAGCACGACCAGGTGAGCCTGGCCTCCCTGCGCAACGTGATCGTCAACTACGACGAGATGAAGGCCGAGGCCGCCAAGGACGCCGGCGGCCGGAGCGGCCTCGGCATCGCCGGCGAGTCGACGACCACCTTCCGTCCCATCGACGAGGAGGAGCTCAACTACGCAGAGGGCGTGCGGGGGGTCCGTATCCGGTACGTGCTCCGGCCCAACCCCCAGTCGCCGTTCTACGCCTTCGACCAGACCACGCTCGTCGACGGCAAGGCCGAGCGCCTCTACGTGCTCCTCATCCGTTCTGGCGAGGCCCAGTTCCTCCAGAACAACCAACTTTTCACGGAGATCGCCAAGTCGTTCACCGTCAAACCGAAGGGCTGATCCATGCCTGAAACCAGCATCGAACCGGCAGGGCTGGCGCCGCCGGACCAGGGCCCCACCTTCGGGTTCAAGAGCCGCGAACGGCTCGAGGACCGCACCACCCGGAAGCCCATGAGTACGTGGGACCGGCTGAAGATGCTGATCCTCCTGACCGGCCTGTTCCTCTTCTTCGTGCTGGCCGAGACCGGCGAGAACCCGATCCTGCCGTTCTGGGAGGCATTCGACCAGCAGGTCGCCGAGAAGTGGTGGATCGTCGCCCTGGCCGGGGTGGAGATCGTCCGACAGATCCACTACCTGATCAGCGAGCGCTCGGCCCGGTATCACCTCTTCTGGTCCCAGCAGGTCTTCGGGCGCTTCTCCCGGCGCCAGGGCCGGATGAACGACTGGAACCGCTACCGGCTGGGCCGGGCGCTGCGGTACCTCATCATGCTCGTCGTCGTGGCCATGGTGCTGGGTGCGGTGCTCAACACCTCGCCGATCCAGGGGTTGGTGCAGCTCCCCAGCACGATCTTCGCCGCCCTGCCCCTCATTTTCCAGCTCTTCTTCGCCGTCGCCTTCATCATCATCCAGTTCGGGGCCATGTTCTGGTTCCTGTCCCGGGGCGGCATGGAGGTCTACTTCCCCGACGACATCAAGACCCGGTTCTCCGACGTCTGGGGCCAG
>Ga0136633_1000181_pt1 | contig 47582 bp, 49 predicted proteins | sample AntDrymeUQ832206_2_FD_105494 | JGI IMG/M metagenome (GOLD analysis project Ga0136633, IMG submission 105494) | Polar desert sand microbial communities from Dry Valleys, Antarctica - metaG UQ83 (22.06) | ecosystem: Environmental > Terrestrial > Soil > Desert | place: Antarctica: Dry Valley... | reverse complement strand
TCCGTGCGATGGGTGCTGGATCGCGAGCAACTGTTCTTCAACACCTCCAGCGATGCCACGCTGCTCGGCGCTGCTCTCGCGGCCGCCGGCACGAAGGGCCCGGTGCCCACCGACGACCAGATGGAGGCCGACGTGGTCGCCCACGGCATCCAGCCCCTCTTCGACGGCGAGGCCCTCGAGCGGATCTGAGCCCTTCGGGCGGTGCTCATGGTTCGTCTGCCGTATCGGCTCCGAGTCATCTTTGTGTCATGTTCCTGACGCGGGCTCGCCGCCGAGGCGGGCTTCCCGTTCCCGGTAGACATCGATGGCCACCACCTGGATGACGCCGGCGGCCGGGATGGCGAGCAGCGCGCCGAGCAGCCCGAACAGGCCCACGCCCACCAGCACGCTCACCAGGACCGTGAGCGGATTGACGTTCACGGTGCGGGACATGATCGACACCTGCAGGACGTGGTTTTCGAACTGCTGGTAGACGATGAAGAAGATCAGGGCCACCACACCGGCCGTGGTGGAGTGCAGGAACGCGAACGCGATGGTGGGCACCGCTCCGAGGGTGGCGCCTACCAGCGGGATCAGATCGGCGATCCCCACGAACAGGCCGAGGACGCCGGCGTAGGGGACGCCAAGGGCGGCCAGCACGATCCACGCCGCGGAGCCGGCGATCACGCTGATGACGAGGTTGCCAAAGACATAGCCGGAAAGTGCGCTCGCCGCATCGGTGGCCACCCGCCGCACCCGCTCCCGATGGGTGCTGGGCACGAGGTTCAGCGCCGTGCGCGTCACGGTCTCGGCCTCGAGCAACATGAGGAAGATCAGCACGAGGATGGTGACGGCGGCGAAGATCCCGGCGAACAACGTGCGGGCCAGGGCGAGTGCAGGGGCGCCGAGGTCGGTGAGGCTCTGGCGCAGGCGGTCTTCGTTGCGTTCCACGTAGTCCTCGAGGTCGTAGCGCGTGACGAGGTCACCGATGGGGCCGTCGCCGCTGCGCGCGTCGTCGACGTACTCGGGCAGGTCCTCGACGAAGGTGGAACCCTGATCAGCCAACGGGTGGATGAAGGCGTAGAGCAGGCCCGCCACCAGCGCCAGGCCCAGGACGAAGACCACCCCGGTGGCCAGCCCGCGGCGCATGTGGGCGCGGCGTTGGAGAGCGTCGACCGCCGGGTTGAGCACGATGGTGAAGAAGCCGGCCACCACCAGCAGCGTCACGACGTTGGCGACGGCCAGGTAGGTGCGGAAGGCCACGTAGGCCAGCGCCACCGACCCGATGGTGGCCGATATGGTGCGCCACGGAACGGGACCGTTGGCCGACGGTTGCGCCTGGTTCACGGTTGGACCGTACCTGTAGTTGTCCCATGCCCAGGCGGGTGGGCCATCCTCTTCGGGTGGGTGACGAGGCCGAGCTGACCGACGAGCTCTTGGCGGCGGCTGAGCTGCTGGAGGCGGTGGCGGCCGATCGGTCGCTGTTGGATGGCCTGAACGCCGAGGAGCGGATCCGGTTCCTCAACGCCGCCGGCAACGCCTTCGATCCCGACGTGGAGGCGCGCCGCCAGCAGACGAAGGCCCGTCGTCGGCGCGAGCGCACGGAGAAGGTGCAGCGGGACGAGTCCGTGTTGACCGAGACCGGGATTCGCCGTCTCCGGGCCAAGCCGGTGTTCGTCACGCCCAACGTGTTCGTACCCGAGGACTTCGTCCAGACGGAGGTTACGGACGACGGCGAGCCACAGGTGCTGGGGGAGGACCGGCACTGCTACGTCTGCAAGCAGCGCTTCATGGAGGTGCACCACTTCTACGACCAGCTCTGCCCGTCGTGCGCGGCCTTCAACTTCGCCAAGCGCACCGAGTCGGCCGACCTGCGGGGCCGGGTGGCCCTGCTCACCGGCGGGCGGGTGAAGATCGGCTACCAGGCCGGGATCAAGCTGCTGCGGGCCGGGGCCTCTCTCATCGTCACCACCAGGTTCCCCCGCGATGCGGCGATCCGGTACGCCCAGGAGCCCGACGCGGAGGAGTGGGCCGATCGCCTCGAGGTGTATGGCCTCGACCTGCGGCACACGCCCAGCGTCGAGGCCTTCTGCCACCACGTCGACGCGCGCTACGCCCGACTCGATCACATCGTGAACAACGCCTGCCAGACGGTGAGGCGCCCTCCTGAATTCTACCGGCACATGCTCGACCTGGAGACGGCCGCCCTCGACCACATGCCTGAGCAGGCTCGCCGCTTGCTGGGCGGGGTCGATGGGCTGCGGGCGCCGGAGCTCCTCGGCGACGGGTCGCCCACCCTCATCACGGCGCCTGGCGCAGTGGTGCCGGGTGTGGTGCCCTCGGCCCCGCTGTCGCAGGCGGAGCTGCTGGCTGATGACGCCCGCGCTCCGGGGCACCTCTTCCCCCAGGGGCAGCTCGATCAGGACCTCCAACAGGTGGACCTACGAGGCCGGAACTCGTGGCGCCTCACGCTGGCGGAGGTCTCGTCGGTGGAGCTGCTCGAGACCCAGCTGGTGAACGCAGTGGCGCCGTTCGTGCTCAACGCCCGGCTGAAGCCGCTGATGCTGCGCACGCCGGGGCGGGACAAGCACATCGTCAACGTCAGTGCTGTGGAGGGGCAGTTCTACCGTCGGTTCAAGACCACCAAGCACCCGCACACCAACATGGCCAAGGCCGCCCTCAACATGATGACGAGGACCTCAGCGGCGGAGTACCACGCCGACGGCATCCACATGAACAGCGTCGACACGGGGTGGGTGAGCGACGAGGATCCGGCCCACCTGGCCGAGGCGAAGCGGGCCGAGCACCGGTTCCACCCGCCCCTCGACATCGTGGATGGCGCCGCCCGCATCGTCGACCCGATCATCGACGGTCACAACACCGGCCGCCACGTGTGGGGGCAGTTCTTGAAGGACTACACGCCCACCGACTGGTAGGGCAGGCGATGATGGGGGCATGGCCCTCATCGAACCCGCCACCACCAATGCCGAGGTCTCAGCCGTCGACCGGGCCCACGTGTTCCACTCCTGGTCGGCCCAGCACCTGATCAACCCGCTCCCGCTGGCGGGCGGCGCCGGCAGCGAGTTCTGGGACCACGAGGGCAACCGCTGGCTCGACTTCTCCTCGCAGCTCGTGAACCTGAACCTCGGTCACCAGCACCCGAAGGTGATCGAGGCCATCGTCGAACAGGCCCAACGGCTGTGCACGGTGGCTCCGAGCTTCGCCAACCAGACCCGCAACGAGGCCGCCCGCCTGATCGCCGCCCACGCCCCGGAGGACCTCGACCGCGTCTTCTTCACCAACGGCGGGGCCGAGGCCAACGAGAACGCCCTTCGTCTCGCCCGCGCCCACACCGGACGGTCGAAGGTGCTGGCCGCCTATCGCAGCTACCACGGGGGCACCGCCGCCACCATGGCCCTCACCGGCGAGCCGCGCCGCTGGGGGGCGGAGCCGTCGATCCCCGGCGTCGTGCACTTCATGGGCCCGTACACCTACCGCTCGTCCTTCGGCGCCACCACGGAAGAGGAGGAGGGTGTTCGTGCCCTCGCCCATCTGGCCGAGGTCGTCCAGTACGAAGGTGCCGAGCACATCGCCGCCATCATCCTGGAGACGGTGGTGGGCACCAACGGCGTGCTCATCCCGCCGGCCGGCTACCTCCCGGGGGTGCGCGAGCTCTGCGACGAGCACGGGATCCTGCTCATCCTCGACGAGGTGATGGTGGGCTTCGGCCGTACCGGCGAGTGGTTCGCCGCCGACCATTGGAACGTGGCCCCTGACCTCTTGTGCTTCGCCAAGGGCGTGAACTCGGGCTACGTGCCCCTCGGTGGCGTGGTGATGACGGAGGTGGTGGCCGAGAGCTTTGCCGAGCGTGCCTACCCCGGTGGCCTCACCTACTCCGGACACCCCCTCGCCTGTGCCGCCGCGGTCGGCGCCATCCGCGCCATGGAGGACGACGAGGTGGTGGAACACGCCGCCCACATCGGCACCGATGTGCTCGGGCCCGGCCTGCGGGCGCTGGCCATTCGCCACCCGTCCGTCGGCGAGGTGCGGGGCCTGGGCTGCTTCTTCGCCGTCGAGCTGGTGAAGGATCCCGTCACCCGGGAGGGGTTGGTGCCGTTCAATGCCTCGGGCGACGCCGCCAAGCCGATGGTCGAGGTGGTCAACGCCTGCAAGAGCCGCGGCCTGTGGCCCTTCGCCCACTTCAACCGCATCCACATGGCGCCCCCGCTCATCGTCACCGAGGACGAGGTGGCGCGCGCGCTGGCCATCCTCGACGAGGCACTCACGGTGGCCGACGGGTTTGTCGACGGCGGCTGAGCCTTCGTGGGGGGATGCTTAGGCGGGTAGTCCACCTAGGAATGCGACGATCGCCGCGTTGACCTCCTTGGGATGGGTGAGGTTGGCCGAGTGCGTGCCGCCCTCCACCACCACGAGCGGGGCTGCGTGGGGCAGCTCGGCCACCAGGCGCTCTGCGTGCTCAAGCGGGATGGCGACGTCGGCGGTGCCGTGGACGACGAGGGAGGGGGCCTCGATCTCCCCGAGGCGATCCCAGATCGAGTCGCGGGTGAGCAGGGTCGTGCCGGGCTGGCCCAGCGACTCCTTCGGCCTGGACTGCCAGGTGGCGATCCACGCGGCCGACAGCGCGGGCTCCCCGATGATGAGCCCGGCCACGGTGGAGGACAGCTCGTCGTTGGGCCCGTCTGCCACCCAGGTATCGACCATCCCCTGGTAGAGCGGGATGGCCTCCGGGTCTTCCGTGCCGGCTTGGGTGTCGAGCAGGATCAGCCCCCGCACTCGCTCGGGCGCCAGCAGGGCGACCCGCAGCGATATGAAGCCGCCCTGCGACATCCCACCCACCACGGCCCGGTCGATGCCGAGGTGGTCGAGGAGCCCGAGGCAGTCCTGCGCCGAATCCCAGTAGGTGAACGGTTCGCCGTCGTACTGCGTGTCCCCGAACCCCCGCTCGTCCCAGGTGATCACCCGGTGGGAACCGCGCAAGGCCTCGACCTGCGGGGCGAACATGCTGCGATCCATCAGGAATCCGTGGGCGAGGATGACCGGCGGCCCGTCGCCGCCGGTGTCGTCGTAGGCGATCTCAGCTCCGTTGACGGTGGCCGTGACCATGGCGCGTCCTCTCGGATCCCTAGGCGGCGGAGCTCTCGAGGATGTGGACACCGCAGGCGGAACCAAGGCCGATGACGTGGGCCAGGCCGACCTTGGCGCCTTCGATCTGGCGGTCGCCGGCCTCGCCGCGGAGGTGGTGGCACACCTCCCAGATGTTGGCGATGCCGGTGGCGGCGATCGGGTGGCCCTTGGACTGCAGGCCTCCGGACACGTTCACCGGCTTGGTGCCGTCCCGCCACGGAGCGCCGCTGTTGAAGAAGTCGACGGCCCCGCCCTCCTCGCACAGCTGGAGGTTGTCGTAGTGGACGAGCTCGGCGGTGGCGAAGCAATCGTGCAGCTCCACGAGGTCGAGGTCTTCCGGGCCGACGCCGGCCTGCTCGTAGGCCTGGGTGGCCGCCATGCGGGTGAGGGTGTTCACATCGGGCAGCACCTGGCAGCTCTCCTGCCAGGGGTCGCTCGTGAGCACCGACGCCGACACCTTCACCGCCCGCTTCTGCTGCTCGAGCGAGAGCGTCTTCAACTTGGCCCCTGACACCACCACCGCGGCGGCGGCACCGTCGCAGTTGGCCGAGCACATCGGCCGGGTGTTCGGGTAGGCGATCATCATGTCGCCCATGATCTCTTCGAGGGTCATCTTCTTCGTGTAGGCGGCGAGGGGGTTCAGCGTGGAGTGGCTGTGGTTCTTCTCGCTGATCTTGGCGAACAGCTCGAAGCTGGTGCCGCCGTACTTGTGGCCGTACTCCATGCCGATCTGGGCGAAGGTGCCGGGCATGGTGTTGGTACCGATGCGGCCGTCGGTGCTGGTGACGGCGCCGAAGCGACCGTTGGGCTCGTAGACCTTCTTGTCGCTCTTGGGCGTGCCGCCCCCGCCGAGGAGGCCGGCGCCGGAGAGCTTCTCCACGCCGACGGCCAGGCCCATGTCGCACTCGCCGGCCTTGATGGCCATGATCGCCGTGCGCAGCGCGGTGGCGCCGGTGGCACAGGCGTTGGCCACGTTGTACACGGGGATGCCCGTCTGGCCGATCTGCTTTTGCAGCTGCTGGCCGATGCCGGCGCTGGCGTTCATGAGGTTGCCGGCCGCCAGCACACCGATGTCCTTCATCGTCACGCCACCGTCGGCCAGCGCCGCCATGGCGGCTTCGGCGGCCAGGTCGACCGTGTCGAGGTCGGGGTGCTTGCCGAACTTGGTCATCTTGATCCCGAGGATCCAAATGTCGTCAGCCATGGTTCATGCCTCCAGGGGCTCGAAGCCGAAGCCGATGGCCTCGGTGCCGTCATCGTCGGTGCCGACCACCTGGGTGGTCAGCTGTACCTTCATCCCGAGCGACACGTGGTCGGGGTCGGGCTCTACGTTGATCACGTTGCCGCGCACGCTGGTGCCGTCGCAGTCGACGATGCCGGCCACGAATGGCACCGGAACGCCGGGCGCCGCGAAGGCCACGATCGTGAAGGCCTTCAGCTCACCGATCGTGGCGATGGTGGCGTCCTTGAACTCCGTGGCGAAGCACGACGCGCAGGCGTTGCGACGGTCGAAGAACCGCGCCCCGCAGGATGTGCACTCCTTGGCCACCAGGTGTGGGTCATTGCCCAGCACCAAGTAGTCGACGATCGGAACGGCTGTGGCCATCGGCCCCCCTCTTGCGTCCAACGGTTTCCTGGGTCATCGCTAGCAGGTGGGTTCGCTCGCCGTCGAAGTCAGGGCTCGGCGAAGGTCCAGTCGGGTTGCTTGAGAGCGTGCCGGGTGTCGTAGGTGGCCGTGCCGTCGACCACCTCCACCAGCTTGGGCACGAAGATTGTCCTCGGCTCGACCGAGCAGCGGCCCTCCAGGTGGAGGGCGAACTCCTCGGGGAAGGAGCGCAGGATGCTGGAGATCATGATCTGCTCCTCGGCGGCCAGGTAACAACGGGTCTGGTCGGTCACGGACAGCAAGCGAGCACCGATGACCTCCACGTCGTGCTCGGTGCCCTCACCGGCGGCGATCACGTCGAGGGTGCGGGTGATCTCGCCGCTGCCGAACTTGCAGCTACGGCACTGACCGCAGCTCTCCACGTACAGGAAGCGCGACAGCTCGCGTGCCACCTCCACCATGCAGGCGGTGTCGTCGTACACGACGAACCCGGCCGACCCGAGCCCGCTGCCGATGGCGGCCAGCCCCTCGTAGCTGACCGGCACGTCGAGCTGGCCCCCGGTGATGACAGCGTTGGCCACGCCGGAGAACACGGCCTGCACGCGCCGCCCTGCGGCCACGCCGCCCGCCCGCTCGATGAGCTCAGCGAGCGGCGTGCCCAGCTCGACCTCGCCGACGAAGGGGGCGGTGACGTCGCCCACCACGGTGGCCACGGTGGTGCCGGGCGACTCGGCGGTGCCCATGGAACGGAACCAGCCCGCGCCCTCGCGAAGGATGCGGGGCACGTGGGCCAGCGTCTCCACGTTGTTCACCAGCGTGGGGTTGGCCTGACCGCGTCCGCCCTCCACGCTGGGGCCCTCGATGGCCTGCCACCCAGTCTGGACGTCGGTGGCGAACAGCCCGTGCTCGTAGGGCGGCAGCAGACGGGGGAGCGGGTCGTGCCCCTCGATGACCTCGAGGAGCGCCTTCTCCTCTCCGAACAGGTACTCGTCGGGCCCGAGCACGAGCGAGATCTTCAGGTCGGCGAACAGCCCGACGGCTTCGATCTCGGCGATGGCCGTCGCCAGCCGTTCCGCCTCCTGTTCGTAGCGTGCCTTGGTGGCGATGTAGGCGGCCTCGGCGCCGATGGCGAACGACGCGATGGCCAACCCTTCGAGCACCCGGTAGGGGTCGTGACGCAGCAGGGCCCGGTCCTTGAAGGTGCCGGGCTCACCTTCGGCGGCGTTGCACACCGCGAACCGCCGGCCCTCGCCGGCCGCCCGGATGCCCGACCACTTGCGACCAGTCGGGAAGCCGCCCCCACCGCGGCCTCGCAGCCCACTGGCGGTGATCTCCTCGATGACGGCGTCCTCGCTCACCTGCACCGCCGTCGCGAAGGCCTGCCCGCCCCCGCGAGCCTGGTAGGCCGCCAAGCTGGTGACCGGATCCCCGTCTAGCAGCACAGGGGTCATCTCAGGAGGGTACGGGCGCTAGAAGAGGAAGGTGCTGTCATCCCAGGGACTGTTGGAGGTCGACGAGGAGGTCGTCGATGTCCTCGATGCCGACGGAGAGGCGCACGAGGTCGCCGGGAACCTCGTTGCCGCTGCCCGCCACCGAGGCGTGGGTCATGCGGCCGGGGTGCTCGATGAGGCTCTCGACCGCACCGAGGCTCTCGGCCAGGGTGAACACCTCGGTGCGGCGGCAGACCTCGAGTGCGGCCGCTTCACCACCGGCGAGTCGCATCGACACCATGCCGCCGAAGGCCGACATCTGGCGAGCGGCGATCTCGTGGCCAGGGTGGGACGGCAGGCCCGGGTAGAGGACCTCGCCGATGGCCGGATGGGCGTCCAGCATCTCGGCGATGACGGCGGCGCTCTCGCTGTGTCGGGCCATGCGCAGGTGCAGGGTCTTGGCGCCGCGGTGCACGAGGTAGCAGTCGAGTGGCCCGGGCACGGCGCCAGCGGCGTTCTGTAGGAACCCGATGCGCTCGGCCAGCTCGTCGTCGTTGGTGGCGACGAAGCCGCCGACGACGTCGCTGTGGCCACCGAGGTACTTGGTGGCCGAGTGCACCACCACATCGGCGCCGAGGTCGAGCGGGCGTTGTAGGGCCGGGGTGGCGAAGGTGTTGTCCACCACCACCACGGCATCGTGCTGATGGGCCAGGGCGCTGACGGCCTCGATGTCGACGATGTGCAGCCACGGGTTGCTGGGCGTCTCGATCCAGACCATGCGGGTGCCGGGCTGCCAGGCCGCGGCTACGGCGGCGAGGTCGGTGAGGTCGATCGTGTCGACGGCCAGGCCGGCGGGCGCATGCACCTGCAGGGCCAGCCGGATGGTGCCGCCGTAGGCATCGTTCGGCAAGAGCGCGTGCTCGCCGGACGCGATCAGCCGTAGTAGAGCGTCCTCCGCAGCCAGGCCGGAGGCGAAGGCGAACCCGTGCGACGCGCCCTCCAGCACGGCCAGATGGGTCTCGAGGGCGGCGCGGGTGGGGTTGCCACTACGGCTGTACTCGAACGCGAGCGGCTTGCCCACCGCCTCCTGCTCGAACGTGGTGGCCAACGAGATCGCCGGCACCACCGCCCCCGTGGCGGCGTCGGGCGGGCCGGCACCGTGGACCGCTCTGGTGCCGAACCCCTTGTCGTCGAGCTGCACCATCAGCGACTGCCGCGTTCGGTCACCATGCTCCGGAGCACGTCGGACCTCGTGATCACGCCGACAGGGTGCCCGCCCTCCAGCACCAGGGCGGCGGACGCCTGTTCGAGACGCTCGATGGCGAGATCGAGCGGCTCGCCGATGCCGATGGTGGGCAGGGCGGGGCCCATCACCTCGCCGACGGGACGGTCGAGGGCGCCGGGGTCGGCGAAGGCGGCCTGAAGGAGCTGTCGCTCGGACACGGACCCGATCACTTCGGCCAGCACCACCGGCGGCTCGTGCTTAACCACGGGCATCTGGCTCACGTCGAACTCATGCAGGATCTCGATGGCGGTGCGCACCGTCTCGTCGGGATGGGTGTGCACGAGCGACGGGAGATCGGCGGCTCGCCCGCGGAGGAGGTCGCCCACCGTGGGTCCAGCGGCGCGCAGGAAGCCGTGATCGGCCATCCAACCATCGTCGTACAGCTTCGAGAGGTAGCCACGGCCAGAGTCGGGGATGTGCACCACGACGACGGCCTCGGAGGGCAGGCCGGCCGCCACTTGGAGTGCCGCGGCGATCGCGGTTCCCCCGGAGCCGCCGATCAGCAGCCCCTCCTCGCGGGTGACTCGACGAGCGGTGCCGAAGCTGGTGGCGTCGCTCACGGCGATCACCTCGTCGACCACCGATGGGTCATAGGTAGAGGGCCAGAAGTCCTCGCCGATGCCCTCCACGAGGTATGGACGTCCGGTGCCACCCGAGTACACCGACCCCTCCGGGTCGGCGCCGATAGTGCGAATGGCGGGGTTCCGCTCTTTGAGGTAGCGGCCGATGCCGGAGATGGTGCCGCCCGTGCCGACGCCGCACACGAAGTGGGTGATGCGGCCCTTTGTCTGCTCCCAGATCTCGGGGCCGGCGGTGTCGTACTGCGACTGCGGGTTGTCGGGGTTGTGGTATTGGTCGGGCTTCCAGGCGCCCGGCACCTCCCGAGCCAACCGGTCGGACACGGAGTAGTAGGAGTCAGGGTGGCTCGGGTCGACCGACGTGGGACAGACGATGACCTCGGCTCCGTAGGCCCGCAGCTGGGCGAGCTTGTCGGGAGCGACCTTGTCTGGGCACACGAAGATGCACTTGTAGCCACGACGGGCCGCGACGATGGCGAGGCCCACGCCGGTGTTGCCGCTGGTGGGCTCCACGATGGTGCCGCCGGGTTGGAGGCGCCCGTCCCGCTCGGCGCTGTTGATCATGGCCAGCGCCGGACGGTCCTTCGAGGAGAAGCCCGGGTTGTAGAGCTCGAGCTTGGCCAGCAGGTGGCAGTCGACCTCGCGAGCGGTGCGATCGAGACGGACCATCGGCGTGTTCCCGATCAGCGCCACGAGGTCGTCAGCGACGTCCATGGGTTCGCCACCATCGGTGATCCGCTGGGTGGGCACTCCGGGCACCGCGACGTCGTCGTCCGTGTGAAGGACGACGGGCAGGCCGCGATCGTGCAGCTCTCGGGCTACGGGGGCCGCTTCGGCGCCGGTGCCCACCACCCCGATGCGGCGGGGGATGTGGCCGCGCAGATCGGCGATCAGGGTGAGCAGGGGTTCGCCGGGCACGACGCGGATCGTGCGCCGCGCCCGCGCCACGAGGCGCGCGGGTGGTTTGACGTCACCGACCACCACGAGCAGGTCCACATCGTGGAGGCTATCGGCGTCCAGTTCTCCGACTACCAGCCCTTGAAGTCGGGGTTGCGGCGCTCGCCGAAGGCCTTGATGCCCTCGGCCATGTCGGCCGTGGCCGTCACCAGCTCCTGGGCGTATGCCTCCTCCTCGAAGGCGCTGTGGCGGGAGCTCTCGTAGCTGCGGTTCACGAGCCACTTCGTCATCGCGATTGCCTTCGTCGGCCCGGCGGCCAGGCGCGCCACCAGCTCGTCGACGGTGCTGTCCAGGTCGGCGGCGGGCACGACGCGGTTGGCGATGCCCCAGCGCTCGCAGTCGGCCGCCGAGAGGTCGTCGCCGAGGAACATGAGCTCCTTGGCCCGCTGGGGGCCGACGATGCGCGGCAGGAGGTAGCAGCCGCCCGCATCGGGGATGATGCCGCGCTTCACGAACACCTCGATGAGGCGGGCAGTATCGGCCATGACGACGAGATCGCAAGCCAGTACGAGGTTGGCGCCGCCACCGGCGGCCGTCCCGTTGATGGCGCCGACGATGGGCTTCTCACAGTCGAGCATCGAGGCAACGAGCCGCTGCCAGCCGCGGCGAATGAGCCGGGACACATCGCCGAGGGCCCGGTCGGGCGCGCCGTCGGGGCGTGCTGGCTCGAGCTTCTGCGCCCCGCCCAGGCCGGCGCCCGTGCAGAAGTGCTTCTCGCCGGCGCCGGTGAGGATTACTGCCCGCACGCCGAGGGTGGCGGAGAGCTCGTCGAAGGTGTCAGCCAGATGGTCGCGCATCTCGGCCGTGAGGGAGTTGCCGGCGTCGGGTCGATTGATCGTGATGCGGGCCACCCCGCCGTTCACCGCGGTGCTGATCAGCTCAGTCACGGGGAAGTCGTCAGCCATGGGGCGTCACCGTAGCCAGGAGGTGATGGAGCACGATGCCGTGAGCGACCGCCACGTTGAGCGAGCTGGCCGAGCCGGCCATGGGAACGGCGAGGGTGACGTCGGCCAGATCCCGCAGCGCCCGCGCCAGGCCGGTGCGCTCGGTGCCGAGCAGGAGGACGGCGGGCCGGGACACGGCGACCCCGGGGCGGAGGTGGACGTCGCCGGCCTCGTCGGTGGCGTAGACCGTGACCGCGGCCTCGGCTCGCCATGCAGCCACCCAGTCGACGAGATCCTGGTTGCTGGCCACCGGCACCACGGGCAGGGCGAAGAGGGACCCGACGCTGGCGCGGATGGTGCGGGGGTCGTACAGGTGGGCGCCATGCCCGATGGTGAGCACCGCCGCCGCGCCGAGGGCGTGGGCGGTGCGCACGATGGTGCCGAGGTTGCCCGGGCGGGCGGGCCGGTCGACCACCACCACGACGCCGTGGGCCGGGCGCGGGACCGTGTCCAGGTCCGGCACCGGGATTCGGGCGACGACGAGCAGTTCGGGGGGCTCCTCGCGGTCGGTCAGTCGGGCGAACAGGTCCGTCCGCAGCTCGAGGTGCTCGGCCGCTACCAGCTTTGCCAGCGTCGCTTCCGCCCAGCGTGACCGCTCAGCGCCGATCGGCGAGAGCACCGCCCGCACGGGCCAGCCGGCGGCGACGCACCGGTCGATGGCCCTCACCCCCTCCACGAGGAACTCGCCGCGCTGCTCGCGCTTGCGGCGATTGTGGCGCAGCGCCTCGAGGAGCTGGAACGCCGCGCTCTCGGACTCGATGCGGGTCACGCCCGGTGCAGCCATCTATGCGGGGAACGGCGAGCGACCATGGCTGGCCCGCTCGGCCGCCTCGTCGGCCGTGAGGCGCTGCGTCACCGTTCCACCAATCGGGGGGCCAGCGTGGCGACGAGCTCGACCACCTCGACCGCGCAGGCGGCGAACACGTCAGCGTCACCGCCACCGGGGTCGAGCACCTCTTCCCACTCACCGAGCTCGACATCGGCCAACCCGAGGGCGGCCACGCGCCCGGACAGCGGGGAGCCGTCATCGACGAGGTCGCGAGCGAGTCGCCGGAGCGTTCCCGTGCGGGCGGCGGCCTCGGGCTGGGTGCGGCGCACCCAGTGGACGTGCTCGGGAGCGAGGGCGATCACGAGGGCAGCATGCCCGAGGTCGGCGGCCGTCGCCTGCCGGCTGCGGTGCTGTGGCGCAGACAACCCCACTGCGTCCAGAGCGGCCTTGGTGCGCCAGCTCATCGGTTGGCCCTCCACCACCAGCGTGCCGGCCGTCGACACGTGCCAGTCAGGGAGGTGGGCGGCCAGCGCGGCCCCGCCCATCACCGATCGGGCGGCGTTGCCCGTGCAGAGGAAGACGACGGGGTGGGTCACCGCACCCGCAGCCTGGCTCGCACCGGGCGGTGATCGGAGCCGAGGTCGGGCAGCACCTCGCTGCCCACCAGCTCCACGGAGGGGGTGACGAGGATGTGGTCGATCTGGTGGCCGGGTCGGTGGGCGGGCCACGTCTTGCCCCGCACGACGCGACGCCAACCGGACGGCGCCATCGCCGACATGGTCCAGCCCCACATGTTCATGTCGCCGATGAAGACACCCGGCCGGTCGGTGGGCGGCAGAGCACGCCGCAGGGCACGGGTGTGCAGCACGGAGCCGAACTCGAGGTGGCTGAAGTGGGTGGTCACGACCGTGAGGTTGGCCCCGTCGACGTCCAGCTCGGCCTGGAGCAGCACGCGAGACCAGGGGTCGAGCCGCAGGTGCGGCAGGTCGATCACCCGGGTGGTGCGGATGGGCTGGCGGGTCAACAGGGCCAGGCACCAGTCGCCGTCGCCCTCTGGGCGGCCCGCCGTGGCCGGGCTGAGGAGCTTCGGTTCCGGCTCGAGCTGGGCACGGGCCAGCGGCACGGCTGCCACATCCAAGCCCAGGGCCTTGGCCACCTCATCGTGCTGGCTCACCCCGTCGTCCGGCGCCCACGTCTCCTGCAGTGCGATGACGTCGGCGTCGAAGCCACGGCAGGCCTCCACCAGGTCGAAGGCCGGATAGCCGTAGCGCTTGGACCCGACCCCCCAGTGCACGTTGAAGGAGACGACGGTGAGCTCGGGCACGGCCGGAGTCAGCTCTCGGCCTGGAGGGTGGCGATGCAGGCCGGCAGCTCGGTCAGCGAGCGGAGCACAGGGAAGTCGTGGAGGGCCGGATCGGGCTCAACGTGCTCGAGGGCCCAGGTCACCGAATAGGGCACGTGCACGGCCCGGCCACCGATGCCCAGCACCGGGAGCACGTCGCTGCGCACGGAGTTGCCCACCATCACGAAGGTGGCAGGGTCGACGTCGTGGCGGTCGAGGACGCGCTGGTAGGTGGCTTCGTCCTTCTCCGACACGATCTCGACTCGCCAGAAGAGCTCAGCCAGGCCCGAGCGGGCGACTTTGGTCTCCTGGTGCAGGAGGTCGCCCTTGGTGAGGACCATCACCCGGTAGTCGTCGGTGAGGGCGTCGACGGCCTCCCGCACACCGTCGAGCAGCTCGACGGGATGGTCGAGGAGGACCTTGCCGAGATCGAGCACCGCTTGCAGATCGCGGCCCGGGATGCGCCCGTCGGTCACCTCGATGGCGGTCTCGAGGAGCGACAGCGTGAACGCCTTGACGCCGTAGCCGAACAGCGGGAGGTTGCGGCGCTCGACCTCGAGGAGCCGCTCGTCGAGGGCGGCATCGTTGAGCTCGGCGTACGGCCGCAGCAGCTCGCGGAAGCGGTCCTGGGTGTCGACGAAGAGGTGCTCGCTGTGCCAGATGGTGTCGTCACCATCGAGGGCGATGACCTCGATCACCCGTGGCCTCGCTCGGCTGCCCAGGCGGCGGCCCGGCGTCCGAGGTCGGTCGAGGGTGACCCGTCAACGAACGGCCAGATCTCCTCGGAGATGCGCCGCCAGTTGGCCGTGGCGTGGAGCTGGCCGAAGATGGCGTAGAGGCCGAGGTTGATGCGCTGGATGATCACGAAGGAGGGAGGCACGTTGGCCGCCTTCATGATGGGCGCATAGGGACCGGCGTAGTCGAAGAAGCGGCGCACCGTCTCCGACGCGTACTCCGACGTGATCGTGGTGATCTCGTCGCGCTGCACGAAGTCGTAGAAGTGCCCGAAGTAGTCCTGCACCGCCTCGTCGCTGAAGCCGTTGCCGGGCGTGAGCATGCCGATGCTCTCGATGAGGCGGCGGTACTCCTGGATGTCCTTGTCCACCACCATGGCCTTGAGCATCCCGGCGATTAGCTCGACCTCCTCGAACCCGAAGCGCTTCACGAGGCCGAAGTCGAGGAACGTCACCTGACCGCCGGGGCGGAAGAGGTAGTTGCCGGGGTGGGGGTCTCCGTTGAAGGCGTGCAGTCGGTAGAGGCTCCCGAACACGAACCGGAAGATCGACTCGGCCGCGAGGTCACGCTCCTCCTGGCTCCAGCCTTCCAGCTCCTCGAAGCGGACCCCGTCGGCCAGCTCGCTGGTGAGCACCCGCTCGGCGGACAGCTCCCCGACCACGGCCGGGATGTGGATGAACGGGTGACCCTCGTAGTACGCCGCGAAGAGGCGCTGGTTGTCTGCCTCCTGTCGGTAGTCGAGCTCCTCGAGCAGGCGCAGGCGGAGCTCGGCCACCAGCGGCTCGGGCTCGAGTCCCGGCAGCATCATCCCCATGGCCCCGAAGAGCAGCCCGGTGTTGTCGAGGTCGGCCCGGATGGCGTCCCCCACCCCTGGGTACTGCACCTTGACGGCGACGGCCTGCCCGTCGTGCGTCATGGCCCGATGCACCTGACCGATCGACGCCGCCGCGATGGGCTTGGGGTCCCACGTGGCGAAGACCTCCTCGGGCGCGCCGCCCAGCTCCTCCCGCACCACCTGAGCGGCCAGCTCAGCGCTCATGGGCGGGGCGTTGGCCTGGAGCTCGGCCAAGGCTTGGCGCACCGGCTCGGGCAGCCCCTGGTCGAGGTAGCTGGCCATCTGGCCCAGCTTCATCATGGCGCCCTTCATGTTGCCGAGAGCGTCGGCAATGCTCTCCGCCGTCTGCAGCTCGAAGGCGGCGTCGAGCTCGACCCCGCGGTCGGCTGACGCGAACACCTTGCGAGCCCGGTGCAGCGCGTACCGGCTGCCGGCCTTGGCCCCCAGGCCGGCCATGGCGGCGCTACGGGCGTTACGGCTCGACGACGAGATCGGTCCAGTGTCGGCGTCGCGCCGCCTCTTGGCCTCCTGCACCGCCAGCGCGCCGGCGGTGGCGGCCACCGCCAGACTCAGCAGCTTGGCGATGGTCTTGGCCTTGGGCATGGCCGCCGAGCGTACCGATGACCCCTCGGCGCGGTCGATCCCGGTACCTTGCGCAGCGATGGACGACGTCGACTCGATCAACCTGGCCCTGCTCGTGCTGCGGGGCGGCGTCGGGGCCGTGATGCTGGCCCACGGCATCAACCACATCTTCGGTGGCGGCAAGATCGCCGGCACCGCTCGCTGGTTCGAGAGCCTCGGCATGAAGCCGGGCATCGTGCATGCCTGGTTCGCCAGCCTGGCCGAGATCGGCGGCGGGGCTCTGCTCGTGCTCGGGCTGCTCACCCCGTTCGGTGGTGCCGCCGTCGTCGGCGTGATGCTGGTGGCCTGGATCACCAACCACAAGGGCAACGGCTTCTTCATCTTCCGCCCCGGTGAGGGCTGGGAGTACGTGATGACCCTCACGCTGGCCGGCTTCGCCATCGCCATCCTGGGCGCCGGCGAATGGTCCCTCGACAACATGCTCGAGCTGTTCGAACCGCAGCCCGGCGCCGACGGCCTGCTCATAGCGCTGCTGGCCGGCGGAGGCGGTGCCGCCGCGCTGCTGGCGTCCGCCTGGCGCCCCCCGAAGAAGGCCGGCGACGCCACGACCTGACGCGACGCGGCTCCGGGCAGGAAGGGCCAAGGGCGAGGGCGCGGCGAGGCGGAGCGGGGTGATCGATGGCTCCTCGCCTGGTCACGGTCGTGTGGCTGGACGTGCTGCTCGTGCTGCCGCAAGCTGGCGCGACGATCCACCGGGGGTTCGGGGCGCTGACCGTCGCAGGGCGACGGCGGGTGCCCCCAACCTCGACAACGGGCCAGGTTCGGGGCGCTGACCGTCGGCCTGCGACGGTGGGTGCCCCCAACCTGCTCGCAGGACTGTCCCGGACACTGGTTGGCGACCACCGGGCACTCCTGTTGCGCTCGCCGCGCCCTTGACCTGACGCCGCCGACCGACCGCTCCTCGCCATGAGACGCACGGCCCCCGGCCAGACCCGTTCGGGGGTTGTCCTGGGGCGTGGGACGTCGAGAACTGACGCAAGTTCGGACCGGTTCGGGTGACACAGCCCTGCCGGACCGCGCTAGAGGAAGGCGGCTTGGATGTGGCTGGCGACCACCCGGGCGCCACGCTGGGCCAGGATGATGGAGTAGTGGTTGGTGTTGTCGACGAGCATCTCGAGCTGGATGGGCCACCGGCTTCGGAGCGGGTCGATCAGCTCGTCGGGGAGCAGCGGCGGCACCTCGTTGAGCAGGCCGCGCGGTGCCCGCAGGAGCACGGCGGGCTGTGTGAGCTCGTTGATGGCGAGGCGGACGTCCTCGTCGACGAGCAGCGCTATGCCGTCGACGCGCACGGCCTCGAGGGCCGCTGACGACCGCAGCTCCGGCTCCGTGCCGGTGAGATCGTGGTCGAGCCAGGCCCTCGTGTCATCGTTCCAAGCCCCCGGCTCGATCAGCGCCGGGTGATCGCGCCAGTAGGAGTGGTAGGCGCCACGGTTGGGGAAGGTCATCTCCAGTCGGGCCAGAGCGGGTCCGAGCACGCCCTTCAGCATGTCGGCGGGGTCGACGCCGGGCGGGAGGGGCAGAGGCACCCCGCCGTCGACCAGGATCACGGACGACCAACGGCCGGCATGGGTGGTGGCGGCCAGGGTGGCGACGTACGCCCCCATCGAGTGACCGGCCAGCACGGCGTCGTCGAGGTTGAGGTGGTCGAGGACGGCGACGAGGTCCTCGGCGTGGGCGCGCATGCCGAACGGTCCGGGCAGCTTGGTGGAGTGTCCCCGACCCCGGAGGTCGGGGGCGACGAGGGAGATGTCGGACCCCAGTGCCCGAGCTACCCCTTGCCAGGAGCGGTGGTTGCCGGTGATGCCGTGGGCGGCCACGACGACCTTGTCGCCATTGCCCCAGCGGCCCACGTGGAGCGCGCCGCCCTCCACGGGTACGTCGAAGCTCGTGTACGGCGCCAGGACCATGGCTCTGACGCTACAACGGCACCCTCGGGAGGGCCTCTGGCCGTCAGGCGATGACGCCGTCGGTCCGCAGGGCGGCCAGTGCGTCGCTATCGAGGCCGAGCTCGGCAGCCAACACCTCGTCGGTGTGCTCGCCCAGCCAGGGCATGCGGGTCTCGGGACCCTCGGCCACGTTGGTGAGCTTCACTGGGTTGCCCGGTACGAGCACCGGCGCGTCCACACCGTCCGTTCGTGGCACCTCCACGAGCATGTGGCGCGCGGCCAGGTGCTCGTCAGCCACCACCTCGTCGTCGCGGTAGCAGGGGCCAGCGGCGATGCCGGCGGCCGACATGGCGGCGCAGGCCTCCAGCCGCGTCTTGTCCGCCGCCCAGGTCTCTACGGCGGGGCGGATGACGTCGTCGAGGTGGTCCACCCAGCCCTGGCGGTCGCTGAAGCGCGGGTCGCGGGGCCAGTCGGGGTGGCCGACGAGATCGGCCAGCTTGGCGAACTGGGGTTCGCGCCCGACCTGGATGATGAACCACCCGTCGCCGGCCCGGAAGCCGTCCATGATCAGAGGGGCCAGCGCGCCGCCTCGCAGGCCGAGGGACCAGAAGTTGGTGACGAGGTCGGTCATGGCGACCATGGCGTCGAGCATGGCGATGTCCACGTGCTGTCCGACGCCGGTGGCCTCACGGTGGCGTAGGGCGGCCAGCACGCCGATGACGGCATAGAGCCCGGAGCCGATGTCGCCCAACGCGCCAACGGGCGCCACCACGGGCGGGTCGTCGCCGCGCCGCTTGAACTCGTAGATGCCGGACATGGCTTCGACGACGGGGGCGAAGGCCGGCCACGAGTCGTAGGGCGAGGCCACGGTGTTCCCGAACCCTGACACCGAGAGATAGATCGCTCCGGGGTGCACGGCGGCGATGTCGGCGTAGCCGAGGCCGAGGCGCTGCATCGAGCCGGCCTTGGAGTTTTCGGCGATCACGTCGAAGTGGGGCACCAGCTGCAGCACGAGGTCCCGTCCGGCGGGCGCCTTCAGGTCGATGCAGATGCTCCGCTTGTTGAGGTTGTTGCGCAGGAAGGTGGCTCCCACGTTCCGACCGTCGGGATCGACCATGGCGGGCTGCGACCCCCGGCCCAGGTCGCCGCCGGCGGGGTTCTCCACCTTCACGACGTCGGCCCCGAGGCGCGCCAACAGCTGGGTGGCGTAGGGCAGGGCCTGCATCTGCTCGAGGGCCAGGATGCGCACGCCGTCGAGGGGCTTGCCGGCGCTGGCGGCCCCCTCGTTGGACACGTCGCCGAGCCGCATGGGGGCGACGCTACCGAGGATGTGACGACCCGTCAGATCCCGCCGTACCCTCATCGCATGGGATCTCGGGGGATCGTCGCGGCGGCCGTCTACGTCCCCCATCGCCGGCTCGATCGCACCACGATCGCCGAGGTGGCGGGCGGCGGCGGGGGCACGGGCACCCGGGCTGTAGCCGGCTACGACGAGGACACCACAACCATGGGCGTCGAGGCGGCCCGAGCGGCACTGCGGGGGCGGGACGTCCCCGTGCCGCGAACGCTCTGGTTCTCTACCGCCAACCCGGCGTATGTCGACAAGACCAACGCCACCGCCATCCACGCGGCGCTGCGGCTCGAGCGCGGCTCGAGTGCGTTCGACGTCAACGGCTCCGTGCGCTCCGTCATGGGCGCCCTCTGCGCCGCCCTGCAGGGGAGCGGCTCGCACCTCGTGGTAAGCGCAGATCTGCGCGCCGGGCTGGCCGGCGGGTCCGACGAAGCAACATTCGGCGACGGGGCCGCCGCCCTGCTGGTGGGCGACAGCGACGACGCCTCCCTCTTGGCCGAGGTCATCGGTGAGGGGACCGCCACCGAGGAGTTCCTCGACCGGTGGCGCACCCCTGGTGACGTCCGCTCGAAGGTGTGGGAGGAGCGCTTCGGCGAGACGCGCTACGTGCCCCTCGGCGAGGCGGCGTGGGACGACGCCCTGAAGTCGGCCGGCCTGGTGGCCGACCAGGTCGACCGCATCGCCATCGCCGGGACCCACGGTCGAGCGGTCGGGGCGCTGGCCAAGAAGCTGGGCGTCGGCGATCGACTCGTGGGGGCCGACGTCGCCGCCGGCGTGGGCAACCTCGGCGCCGCCCAGCCCGTCGCGCTGCTCACCGCGGCGCTCGAAGTGGCCGAGCCCGGTCAGGTCGTCGCGCTGGTGGTGCTGGCCGACGGTGCCGACGTGGTGCTCTTCCGCACCACGGACGCCATCAGCTCCTGGACCCCCTCGCGCCCGCTGGCCGACCAAGCCGCCGGGGGGGCGCCGATCGACTACGGCACCTACCTGCGCTGGCGCGGAATCTTGCCCGTGGAGCCCCCGCGCCGTCCCGAGCCGGCTCGCCCGTCGGCCTCGGCCGCCGGGCGCTCGGCCGACTGGAAGTTCGGCTTCGTCGGCTCGTCGGCCGCCGACGGCGCGGTCCACCTGCCCCCGCAGCCGGGCGACACCCGCGCCGTGCCAATGGCCGACGCCAAGGGCACCATCGCCACCTTCACCGTCGACCGCCTGGCCTATTCGCCCAGCCCGCCAGTGGTGTTCGCAATCGTGGACTTCGACGGCGGTGGCCGCCTGCCGGTGGAGCTCACCGACGTCGACGTCGACCGGGTGCGCATCGGTGCCCGCGTGGAGCTCACCTTCCGCAAGCTCTTCACGGCCGACGGCATCCACAACTACTTCTGGAAGGCGCGTTTGATCTGATGGGCTCGCACGGGATCAAGGACCGCGTGGCGATCGTCGGGATGGGCTGCACGCGCTTCGCGGAGCACTGGGACAAGGGCCTCGACGACCTGCTCGTCGAAGCCACCGCCGAGGCCTTCACGACCACGGGCGTCACCAAGGACGACGTGGACGCCTACTGGCTCGGCACCGCCCAGGGCGGCATGAGCGGGATGCTCCTCGCCAAGCCGCTGCAGCTGGAGGGAAAGCCCGTCACCCGCGTCGAGAACATGTGCGCCACCGGATCCGAGGCGCTCCGCCAAGCCGCCTATGCGGTGGCTTCGGGCGCCTACGACCTCGCCATGGCCGTCGGCGTGGAGAAGGTCAAGGACTCCGGCTACCAGGGCCTCAACGCCTTCCCCGTGCCCAGCGACGGTACCCAGCGAACGCTGACCGCGGCGGCCATGTTCTCCATGGTGGCGCCTGCCTACGCCGAGCGCTACGGCGTGCCCATGGACGAGCTCAAGGCCGTGCTGGCCCGGATCGCGTCCAAGAACCACCACAACGGCGCCCGCAACCCTCGGGCCCAGTTCCAGCGCGAGATGTCGGTGGAGCAGATCCTCGCCATGCCCGATGTGGCCGGCTGCCTGTCCGTGTTCGACTGCGCCGGCGTGGCCGACGGCGCCGCCGCCGCCATCGTGTGCCGGGCCGAGGATGCCCACCGCTACACCGACTCGCCGCTCTACGTGAAGGCACTGTCGCTGGTGGCCGGCAACGGCTCGGGCCTCACCGATCCGGCCTACGACTACACGACGTTCCCGGAGATCGTCCGCTGCGCCGAGGACGCTTACGCGCAGGCCGGCATCACCGACCCGCGCGTCGAGCTGGCCATGGCCGAGGTGCACGACTGCTTCACGCCCACCGAGCTCGTGCTCATGGAGGACCTCGGCTTCTGCGACCGGGGAACGGCCTGGAAGGAGATCCAGGCCGGCGCCTTCGACCTCACTGGTGACCTGCCCGTCAACCCCGACGGCGGCCTCAAGTCCTTCGGGCACCCCGTCGGCGCGTCGGGTCTGCGCATGATGTTCGAGGCGTGGCTCCAGCTGCGAAACGAGGCCCCCGCGGATCGTCAGATCGCCACGACGGCCGACCGAAACCTCGCCCTCACCCACAACCTCGGCGGCTACCCCGGTGAGATGGTCAGCTTCGTCTCCATCGTCGGCACGTCATCGTCGCTCGCCTGACGGCGAGCTCCTCCGAGCTGACTCAGTGGTCGTCGGTACGCTCTCCCTCCATGCAGCTTCGGGGAGCGCGGGTCGACGTGCGGGCGGGAGAGCCCGACGCGCTCGAGGTGGAGTGGTCGCTCGCGGCCGACCGACTGTCGTGGTCGGTGGCCAACCGGTCCGATGGGCCCGTGGCGGTCGCTGCGGTGGCCGTGGTGGCCCGGCTCGACGCTGCGGTGGAGCCGTTGCGCGTCCTGCGCCACGGGTACCAGTCGTGGTCGCCCACCGCGGTGGCGACGTTCCGGGTCGACCAGGACCCGACGCATCACCCGGGAGTGCGGTCGCTACCCACCGGAATGCACCACGCCGACTGGACGCCGGCCGAGGACGGTGAGCTGCGCAGCGAGCTGGTCACCGCGCTCCGCGATGACACCGGCGCGGTGCTGGTGGCGGGTTTCCTCGGTGGGTGGGAGCACGACGGCACGTTCCGCGTCCGTGGCCATCGGGACGGATCCGACGGCATCGAGCTGTGGATCGAGGCCTTCCTCGGTGGCGCGGTGCTACAGGCGGGCGAACGCCGCGAGCTGCACGAGGTGGCTCTTACCTACGGCGACGGCGACCCCTCGCCGTTGCTGGAGGCCTGGGCCGGGGCACTCGGCCAGGCTGGTCACGCCCGCACGACGGCGCCGTACCAGGTGGGCTGGTGCTCTTGGTACCACTACTTCCACGGCGTGACCGAGGTCGACCTCCGATCGAACCTGGCGCTGGCGGAGGAGTGGCCCTTCGACGTGTTCCAGCTCGATGACGGCTTCCAGTCCGCCATCGGCGACTGGCTGAGCACCAACGACGACTTCCCGACGCCGATCGACGGCTTGGCGTCTGCCATCGCCGCGGCGGGGCGCACGCCGGGCATCTGGATCGCGCCGTTCCTCGCCGGCGCCGACTCCGAGGTGGCGATCGCCCATCCCGGGTGGCTCGCCACCCACCTCGCCAGCGGCGCCCCGCTGGTGGGGATGGTCAACGAGGGGTGGGGCGGCGCGGTCAACACCCTCGACACCACCAACCCCGATGTGCTCGACCACCTCGAGTCCGTGGCCCGCACCCTCGTAGAGGCCGGCTACCCCTACCTGAAGCTCGACTTCACCTATGCCCCCTCCCTCTACGGTCGCTACGCCGACCCTGGGCGGACCCCGGCCCAGCGGGTGCGCGCCGGGTTCGAAGCCATCCGTCGTGGCGCCGGCGACGACGCCTTCTTGCTCGGTTGCGGCGCACCGCTCGGCACGGCAGTGGGGATGGTGGACGGGATGCGCATCGGTGCCGACGTGGCGCCCTGGTGGCATCCCCCGCCCGACCAGTACCGGCCGCCCGGTCACACCGGCGGCGAGCCCGCCACCGTCAACGCCTGGCGCAACACGCTCAGCCGCTCGTTCATGCACCGTCAGCTGTGGCTCAACGATCCCGATTGCCTGATGCTTCGCACCGAGCACACGAAGCTCGAACCCGAGCAGATGCGGGCGTGGGCGTTGGCGGTGGGCGTGAGTGGGGGCATGGCACTCGTGTCTGACGACCTGGCCCTGCTCGGCCCCGGCGCTCGCACCCTGCTCGACGAGGTGATCGCCCTCGGCCGTGAGTCTGACGCCGGCACCCACCCGCCTCGCTGTGCCGACCTGTTGGAGAGCGACCCGCCCACCCGTCTCGCCACCGCCGCCATGGAGCTGGTCGGCGACCCCGCCGCCGGGCTGGCCCACGTTCAGGGCCTCCTCGCCTGACGGGGCTCAGCTCGGGCAGACGGTGCCTTCGACGGGCTGACCGCGGAGGGCGAGGATCCGGCCGACGGCTTCATCGAGCCGGGCCTCGTCGAGCCGCCCCTCCTCAACGGCCGCCACCACGCCGGCGTGGAGCACCTCAACCTGATCGCCCTGGTTCACCAGCACGGCGTCGGCCCCCGCGGCCAACGCCATGGCGGGAGCAGTGGCGAAGCCCCAGCGGGCATGGACGGCCCCCATGCCGAGGGCATCGGTGATGGCCACGCCGCGGAAGCCTTGCGTGCGCAGCAGCTCGTAGGCCCGGGGCTCGAGGCTGGCCGGTAGGTCTCCCCAGGCCTCGGGGTAGGTGACGTGCCCCACCATCGCGACTTCGGCACCGTCATCGATCAGTGCCTTGAACGGGACGAGATCCTCCTCCACCAGCTCCTCGAGCGTGCTGTCGTCCACGGTGCCGCCGACGTGAGGGTCGCCCTCACCGCCGTGGCCGGGAAAGTGCTTCACGGTGACGGCCAGGCCCTCCGCGCGCAGCCCCTGCGCGAAGGCGCCCGCAGTGGCGGCCACCTCCTCGGGGTCAGCGCCGAAGGACCGGTCGCCGATCACGCCCGAGGCAGGTCCGTCGTCGAGGTCGACCACCGGCGCCAACACCCAGTCGATGCCCACGGTGGCGGCCAGCTCGCCCAGCTCGTGGCCGGCCTCCCGGGCCGCCTTCGGGCCGCGCTGACCGAGCCGGCGCGCGGAGGTGACGGCCTGGCCCAGCTCGCCCATCGACGTGACGCGACCGCCCTCATCGTCCACTGCCACGAGCAGGTCTTGGCCGAGCCGGTCGCGCAGCCCTGCCACCAGCTCCTGAGCCTGGTGTCCGCCGGTGATGTTCTCGTCGCGCAGCATCACGCCGCCCACGCCCGCTTCGGCCAGCTGGTCCACCAGCGGATCGTCGGCCTCGGTGACACCGGGCATGCCCACCACCAGGACGAGCCCGGCCCGCTCCTCCAGGGAGGCACGGGAGCACAGCACGACGCCGTCGACCAGCGTCAGGCTGCCCGAGCCGGCGGCGTCGACATCGGAGCCACTCGAGTGGACCGCGATCACCCCGATGCTGCCAGTCAGCACGCTGGCGGCCAGGAGGGGGACGGGCCAGCGGGGCCGACGGGTCGGCCGGGCCGCCGAATGCATGTGCCTGGCGACGTACTGCTGCCCGTCCACCCGGACAGCATGGCACCGCTCACCCCATCGTCGGTGTCTCTCGGGCGACGAGCGCCCGACGGTCGATCTTCTGCATTGCAGTGAGCGGCAGCTCGTCAACGATCCGGAGGCCCTCGGGAAGCTTGTAGCGGGCCAGCTTGGGCTCGAGGAAGGTGCGGATGTCTTCGAGGGTGGGCGGGTGGGCGGGATCGGCGGGGACCACCACCGCCACCCCCAGCTCACCCATCACGTCGTCGGGGCGGGGGACGACGACGACCTCGGCCACCTGCGGGTGGGCGGCCAGCACACCCTCCACCTCGGCCGGGTAGACGTTGTACCCGCCGCGGATGAACATCTCCTTCTGACGCCCGGCCAGACGTAGGCACCCCCGCTCGTCGACGGAACCGAGGTCGCCGGTGCGCAACCATCCCTTGGTCAGCGCATCGGTGGTCGCTTCGGGATCGCGCCAGTACTCAGCCATCGTCGTCGGCGACCGCAGCCACACCTCGCCCATCTCGGAGCCGCCCGGCCGCCCGGTGTCGGAGCCGCCGATGGTGACCTCGATGCCGCCGCGCGGTCGGCCCACGGTGAAGAACGCCTCCTCGTCGTCAGCATCGAAGGCGGTGCCGGTGCCGCACCCTCCGCTCTCGGTGGAGGAGTAGCGGATCGAGTAGTCAGCCTCGAAGCGAGCCTTGGCCTCCCGCACCAGGGCCGGGGGCGACGCCGCGCCGCCGACGATCAGGTTCTGCACGCAGCGCAGGTCGTAGGCATCGAGGTCTTCCCGAAGCAGCAGCGCGATCTGCGGCGCCACGCCACCGATGGAGGGGATCCGGTGCTCGGCCACGCAAGCGAGGGCATCGGCAGCCCGCCAGCGCCCGAGCACGTGGGTGGTGGTTCCGAGGCGCAGGTACCAGGGCAGCTTGGTCATGAAGCCGACGTGGGCGAACTGCGTGCTGGCCAGCATGGTCGTGGGGGCGGCGGCGGGGTCGCCCCACGCGTCGGCCACGTCGATCAAGGTGATGGCGGCCAGCTGACGCTGACAGAACAGTGCGCCCCTGGGCTGGCCCGTGGTGCCGGAGGTGAACACCAGGGTGACGGCTCGATCGGCGTCGTCAGCGAGCATCGGCACGGCGCCAGGACGGCGCAGCGCCGCCACGGCATCGACGCTGTCGAGGACGAGCGCACCGCCGGCCACCCGCGCCACGGCTTCCTGCTCGGGCGGGGCCAGTCGCGGGTTCACGCCTGCCGCGATGGCGCCCACCTTGGCGATCGCCGCGTAGGTCACCACGTAGGTGGAGTCGGACGGCAGTCGCAGCAGCACCACGTCGCCCGGCCCGATCCCGCTGGCCATCAGGCCGGCGGCCACCTCGTCGGAGTGCTGGTGGAGCTCGGCGTAGGAGAGGCGCGACCCGTTCGGATCCACGAAGGCCGACCGCGGCCCGAAGCGGCGCGCCGCCTCTCGCACGGTGGCGGCCAGCGTCAAGACGGTTTCTGGCCCGAGATCGGCCGCCTCCAGGCGGCTCGATCCGGGCCAGAACGCGTGGGGTGGGTCGTCACCGGATCGTGGGATCGATGCGCTGGCCGGAGCTGAACACGGCCTGCCCTTCGGCCAGAGCGTCCTTGCTCATGGCCAGGTTCAAGAACGTGTTGCCGACATCGAGCATCTGCGCCCGCGTGAGCTCGCTCGCTGCCCACAGCGCCCGCAGGCTGGCTTGCACCGCGGTGGGAGGCTGCGACGCGATGGCGGCGGCGATGCGCTGGGCGGCCGCCGGCAGGTCGGCGCCCGGCACCACCTCGGTGACGAGGCCGATCTCAAGGGCCCGCGCCGCGCTGATGCGCTCGTGGTTGCCGAGCAGCGTCATGCGCAGCACCTCGCCGAAGGGCATGCGATGAAGCATGAGCGTCGGCTCGAACACGGCCGGCATCCCGTAGGTGACGTGCGGATCGAAGAAGGTGGCGTGGTCGGCCGCCACGAGGATGTCGGACTCGCCGAGCAGGTAGAACGCCCCGCCGCACGCCATGCCGTTCACCGCGGCCACCACCGGCTTCCAGCAGTCGTTGCTGCGGGGCCCGAGGCGGCGGCCGGGGTCGACGTAGGTGAGGGGATCGAAGCTGTACTCCGCGCCGTCGTCGGCCGGCACCTCGGCGCGGTCGATGCCCGTGCAGAACGCCTTGTCGCCGGCGGCGGTGACGATGACCACCCGCACGTTGTCGTCGGTGCGCACGTGGGCCCAGGTGGCGGCCATCTCGTCGCACATCACCGTCGTGAAGGCGTTGTGGCGCTCGGCCCTATCGAGGGTGATCGTGGCCACCCCGTCGGCGGCTTCGTAGCGGATGGTGGTCAGCGCGCTCGGATCCATCGGCCGCGACGCTATCTGACGGCCTGTCAGGTCCCGAGGGCCACCTTTCCTGCGCGAAGTGTCCGGCGATGGAGCAGACTCGCCCCGGGACCCATTCCGGGGCCATCGGAGGTTCATAGGATGAGCGTCTACAAGGTCATCGAGCTCATCGGCACCAGCGAGCAATCCTGGGAAGACGCGGCGGCGTCCGCCGTGAAGAAGGCACGCGAGAGCCTCCGAGGTCTTCGCGTCGCCGAGGTCATCGAGCAGGACCTCGATCTTGGTGAAGGAGAGGCCATCACCTATCGCACGAAGCTCCGGATCTCCTTCAAGTACGAAGGTGGCTCGTAGCAGCTGTCGAGGAGCATTTGCCATGGCGGCCTCCGGTCCTGGCAGGATCGGCGCCATGTCCGAGCTGCGCTGGGCGGCGCCGTCGCGCGCCGACGATCCCGAGTGGGCCGACCTGCTGGCGGCCATGGAGACCGTCGACGAGCGCGGGGAGACCTACGAGCTCGACGACCTCGGCGACGAGTGGCAGTCGGTGTGGTCGCACCCCGCCACGGACGCGATCTTCGTGTGGGATGGGCCGCTGCTCGTCGCCTTCAACTGGCTCAAGGCGATGCCGGGTGTGCGAGAGCACCATCGGGTGGCGTGCTGGGGTGGGGTGCGCCCCTCCCATCGCCGCGGCGGGATTGGGACGGCGATGTTCGACTGGATGCTGCAGCGGAGCGCCGAGATGGCAAAGGCCTTCGACCCGTCGCTGCCCACCAAGATCGACATCGACGCTGCCGACCATCAGCGCGACCTCCTTGTCGTAGCCGGTCGGGCCGGCTTCACACCGGTTCGCACCTTCCTCGAGGTGGCTCGTCGCACGAGCGAGCCAGTCGCGTCGGTGCCAGCTCCAGTAGGCATCGAGCTCGTCGAGTGGAACCTGGACCTGGACGAGGAGGCGCGCCTGGCGCACACCGAGGCGTTCGCCGACCACTGGGGGAGCGAGCCGCGCTCCGCGGAGGAGTGGGCGCAATGGCACACGGGCCACCGCGGCTTCCGCCCCGATCTCTCGGTGCTCGCCATCGAGCCGACCAGCGGCCAGGTCATTGGCCTCGTGCTCACCGCCGCCTACCCGCAGGACTGGGCGCGGCTGCCGGTGGAGGCCTGGATCAACACGGTCGGTACTAGGCGGGCCTGGCGAGGCAAGGGCGTGGCCCGCTGGCTCATGGCGGACGTGCACCGTCGCATCGCCAAGTCCGACACCGGCTTCGAGCGCGCGATCCTCGGCGTCGACTCCGACAACGCCACCGGTGCCCTCGGCCTGTACCGCAGCCTCGGCTACGAGGACGTCCGCTCGGTCATCAGTCTCGCGAGGCCACCGCTCTAGTCCATGGAGAGCATGCGGCGGGCGTTACCGCGCATGATCTTCTCGACCACGTCGGCGGGGACTCCCTCCATCAGCTTGGTGGCCACCTCCTTGGTATTGGGCCACGTCGAGTCGGTGTGCGGGTAGTCGGTCTCGAAGGTGATGTTGTCCTCGCCGACCTTGTCGAGGCTGTCGATGCCGTGCTGGTCACGGAAGAAGCAGCCGTAGATCTGGCGGTAGTAGTAGGTGGACGGCGGCTCCGGCACGAGGTCGGCCACGCCGCCCCACGCCCGGTGCTCCTGCCACACCGTGTCGGCCCGCTCGAGGATGTAGGGGATCCAGCCGATCTGGCCCTCGCTGTAGGCCAGCGTCACCTCGGGGAACTGCACCAGCTTCCCGGAGAAGAGCCAGTCGCTCATGGAGGCCATGGCGTTGCCGAACGACAGCGTGGCCGCCACCGCCACCGGTGCATCGCCCGACGTGGCCGGCATGCGCGACGACGAACCGATGTGCATGCAGATCACCGTTTGCGTGTCTTGGCAGGCGGCGATGAACGGGTCCCACTCACCGGAGTGGATTGACGGCAGGCCGAGGTGCGGCGGGATCTCGCTGAAGCACACGGCGCGGGCGCCTCGTTCCGCGTTGCGCACGACCTCCTTGGCCGCCAGTGCCGCGTCCCACAGCGGGATGATCGGGAGGGGGAGGAGCTGGCCGTCGGAGTCGCCGCACCACTCTTCGACCATCCAGTCGTTGTAGGCGTACACGCACGCCTCGCCGAGCTCACGGTCCTTGGCCTCGGTGAAGGTCTGGCCGCAGAAGCGGGGGAACGACGGGAAGCATAGGGACGCCTCCACATGGTTCATCTGCATGTCCTCGACGCGAGCCTTGGGGTCGTAGCAACCCGGGCGCATCTCGTCGTAGGTGATGGGCGACATGGTCATGTCGTCGCGGTCGAAGCCGACGGCGGCGACGTGGCGCTTGTGGATGTACACAAGGTCCTCGTACACCCAGCAGTCGGCCTGGGGGCCATCGGGATCGAAGGTCTGCTCGTACTGCCCTCCGCCGATGTGCTTCATGGTGCCGATGCCTCGGCGCTCGACGTGGGGGCCGGCCGCACGGAAGCGCTCCGGCAGCCACGTCTCCCACACGTGCGGCGGCTCGACGACGTGGTCGTCGACGCTCACGATGGTCGGCAGCTCCCAGTCGCGGGGGCGGGCCTCGGTGGCGGGGTCCGTGATGGTCATCGGTGGCGGGCTCCATCCAGGATCTGACGGTGTGTCAGGAGGCTATCTGCTGACCTGACGGGGCGTCAGATAGGGTCATTTCATGCCGCTCGACCTGGCCGCCCTCGTCGATCCGTCCCACACCGCAGTCGTCACCTCGGAGGTGCAGCGCGGCGTGGTGGGGGAGCGCTCGGCGCTCCCGGCGTTGGCCGAAGCGGCCGCCGCCGAGATGCTCCCGAGCCTCGCGCGCCTGCTCCCAGTGGCGCGATCGGCGGGCGTGCAGGTGATCCACTGCACCGCCTACCGCCGGGCTGACGGCAAGGGCGCCAACCACAACGCGCGGCTCTTCATGGGCGTGCGCAAGTCGCCCGTGGCGCTCCTGCCCGGCACCGCCGAGGTGGAGGTGGTGCCCGAGCTCGGCCCGGAACCTGAGGACCTCGTCCTCACCCGCACGCACGGGCTCGACCCGATGGCAGGCACCGACCTCGACCCTGTGCTGCGAAACCTCGGAGTCACCACCATCGTGGTCACGGGCGTGTCGGTGAACGTGGCCGTCACCAACCTGGTGATGGACGCCGTCAACCGGGGCTACGACGTGGTGCTGCCGCGTGATGCGGTGTGCGGCATCCCGCAGGACTACGCCGACGCCGTCATCGACAACACGCTGGCTCTGCTGGCCACGATCACCACCACTGACGACCTCGTCGCCATCTGGTCGGCCTGACCCGTGGCGGAGATGGAGACGGGGATCAGGGGTGACCTCGAATGGGGCACCATCCCCGGGCTGGTGCGTTCGGCGGCCGAGCGCTTCGGCGACTCCGAGGCCGTGGTGGACGGCGACGTTCGCCTTAGCTTCACGGAGCTGGCGGCGGCTGTCGACGAGGCAGGCCGGGCCTTTCTCGCCGCCGGTGTCGAGCGAGGCGATCGTGTCGCCATCTGGTCGCCCAACGTCCACGAGTGGATCGTCGCCCTGCTGGGCCTGCAGGCCGCCGGCGGCGTGGTGGTGCCGATCAACACCCGGTACAAGGGCGCCGAGGCCGCCTACATCCTGGCCAAGAGCCGGGCCCGCATCCTCGTGACCGTCAACGGGTTCCTCGGCAACGACTACGTCGCCATGCTCGACGGCCACGACCTGCCCGACCTCGAGCACATCGTCGTCCTGCGGGGGGACACGCCCCAGGGCACCACCGCCTGGACCGAGTTCCTGGCGGGGGCGGCCACGGTGAGCCGAGCCGAGCTCGACGCTCGACTTGCCACGCTCACCGCCGGCGACACCTCCGACATCCTCTTCACCTCCGGCACCACGGGGCACCCCAAGGGCGTGGTGTGCGCCCACGGGCAGGTACTCCGCGGGTTCGCCGACTGGGCGGCCGTGATCGGGCTGCGGGCGGGTGACCGCTACCTCGTCATCAACCCGTTCTTCCACGCCTTCGGCTACAAGGCCGGCATCGTCGCCGCCCTGACGGTCGGTGCCACGTTGGTACCCCAGGCGGTGTTCGACATCCCGACGGCCATGGAGATGGTCGCCACTCATGGCATCACGATGATCCCGGGGCCGCCGGCGATCTACCAGAGCTTCCTCAACCACCCCGACCTCGACCTGTCGAAGATGCAGACGCTGCGCCTGGCCGTCACCGGCGCGGCCGCCGTCCCGGTGGAGTTGGTCCAGCGCATGAAGTCGGAGCTCGGCTTCGAGGTGGTCGTCACCGGCTACGGCCTCACCGAAGCGTCGGGCATCGCCACCATGTGCCGTCACGACGACAACGCCGTCACCATCTCCACCACCTCCGGGCGGGCCATCCCCGGAGTGGAGGTGCTGGTGGTCGACGACGACGGCGCGGAGGTGGCGCGAGGTGAGCCGGGCGAGGTGGTCGTGCGGGGCTACAACGTGATGCGGGAGTACTTCGAGGACCCGGAGCAGACGGCCGAGGCGGTCGATGCCGAGGGCTGGCTGCACACGGGCGACATCGGCAAGATGGACGAGCGCGGCTACCTCGCCATCACGGATCGCAAGAAGGACATGTTCATCACCGGTGGCTTCAACGCCTACCCGGCCGAGATCGAGAGCCTGCTGCTGGCCCACCCCGGCGTCGCCCAGGTCGCCGTGATCGGGGTGCCCGACGAGCGGATGGGCGAGGTGGGCATGGCCTTCGTGGTGCCGGCCGCTGGTGCGGCCCCCACCCCCGACCAGATCGTCGCCTGGGCACGCGAGCACATGGCCGGGTTCAAGGCCCCCCGCCACGTGCGCCTCGTCGACGCCCTGCCGATGAACGCGAGCAACAAGGTGCTCAAGACCGAGCTGCGGGCGCTGGCAGCCGACTCCGACACCTGACACCTCGTCAGGTCGCCGGTAGCCTCTGCCCATGTCCGAGGTGACTCCCCTGCGTGCGGTCGACGACGACCTGCGCGCCGCCGACGGCCGGGTGCCGGGTCGGCGGGGGCGGGCCACCCGGCAGCGGCTGCTCGAGTGCACCAGCGACATGCTCACCGCCACCAGCTATCGCGACGTGAAGGTCATCGACATCGCCCGCGACGCTGGCACCTCGCCGGCCACCTTCTACCAGTACTTCGCCGACGTCGAAGCCGCCATCCTGGTGCTGGCCGAGGAGATGGCCCAGCAGGGCCAGCACCTCACGGCGATCATCAGCGACGGCTCGTGGGACGGCGCTGATGCCTTGGCCACATCCCTCGAGCTGGTCGACGCCTTCCTTCTCTTCTGGGACGACCACCGGCCCGTGCTGCGCGTGATGGACCTCGCCACCGACGAGGGCGACGGCCGCTTCCAGAAGATCCGCGTGCGCCTGCTCAACGACATCACCAACGCGCTGGCCGACGTCACGCGCGTCTCGCAGGTCGGAGGCCGACTCCCCCAGGCCCTCGATCCCATGGCCGTCGCCGGCATCCTCGTATCGATGCTCGCCCACACCGCCGCCCATCAGTACGGCTTCGAGTTCTGGGGCATCCGCACGGCCAAGCTGCGCGAGTCGATGGCCCGCCAGGTGTCGTGGGGCGTAACCGGGATCAGCCCACCCGCCTGATGGCCACCACCACGACGACCGACGGGGTGGAGATCGCCTACGACCTCACCGGCTCCGGCCCGCCCCTCGTGCTCGTGCACGGCCTCACCGAGAGCCGCCGAGCCTGGGATCCGCTCGTGCCAGCCCTCGCCGAGCATCACACGGTGGTGGCGATCGACATGCGCGGCCACGGCGAGTCGGGCCCGGCCGCCATCTACGACCCGCCCGCCATGGCCGACGACGTCGCCGCGGTCGTCAGCGGGCTGGACCTCGATCCGCCGGTGGTCGTCGGCCACTCCATGGGGGGCATCGTCGTCACCGCCTTCGCCGGCGCTCATCCGTGCCGGGGCGTCATCAACGTCGACCAGTCGATCGTCCTCGGTGATTTCCAAGAGCTGGTCCAGGGTGTCGAGCCACTGCTGCGGAGCGACGCCTTCGGGGAGTTCATCAGCGACCTGTTCGACGGCCTGCACGGCCCGCTGTCGGCGGACGAGGTGGCCCGCCTCCGCGCCCTGCGCCGCCCGGTGCCGGAGGTTGTCCTGGGCGTGTGGGCGGCGCTGCTCGAGTGCACGCCTGCGGAGCTCGACGAGCTGGTCATCGCGATGACCTCCGCCGTGCAGGTGCCCTACCTCGCCCTGCACGGCAACGACCCGGGGCCCGACTACGGGCGGTGGCTCGACCACGCCATCCCCACCGCCCGGCTCGAGGTGTGGGAGGACAGCGGCCACTACCCGCACCTCGTGCACCCGGAGAGGTTCGTCGAGCGGGTGCGCGCGTTCGAGTCCGGCCTGGCGTGATTGCCCTCGGGCTGCTCCCGCCCTACCGTCTCAACGTGGCCAGCGATCCGGCCTGGATGAGCGCCTTCGCTCAGCATGCCGAGGCGGCGGGCTTCGAATCGCTGTTCACCGTCGAGCACGTGGTGGTGCCGGTCGGCTACGAGAGTCGCTATCCGTACAACGACACCGGCCGCATGCCGCTGCCCGAGGACTGCGAGCTGCCCGACCCGCTCGACCTGCTGGCCTTCCTGGCGGGGCGCACCGAGCGCATCCGCCTCGGCACCGGCATCCTCGTGCTGCCCGAACACCACCCGCTGCAGCTGGCCAAGCGCTGCGCCACCATCGACCGCCTGTCGGGCGGACGGCTCCTCCTCGGTGTCGGTGTGGGTTGGATGCGCGAGGAGATGGCCGCTCTCGGTGTCGACCCCGACACCCGGGGAGCCCGCACCGATGAGGCCATCGAGGCGCTGCGGGTGATCTGGCGCGACGAAACGCCGTCCTTTGCCGGCCGGCACTTCGCCTTCGACGAGTTACGCAGCCACCCGAAGCCGATGCAGCCCACCGTCCCGATCCTCGTCGGCGGCCACAGCCGTGCGGCCGCTCGGCGAGCCGGCCGTCTCGGCGACGGGTTCTTCCCGCTGGGGCTCTCCGGCGACCAGCTGACGGAGCGCTGGACCCAGGTCCAGCACGCCGCCGCCGACGCGGGCCGCGACCCGGCCTCGGTGTCGCTCACCCTCGGCGGCCTCCTCGGCGACGACGACGCCATCACCGCGGCCATCGACCGGCGCGCGGAGAGGGTCGTCCTCAGCACGAGAACGGCCGACCTCGACGAGCTCCGTCACGACATGGACGCCGCCGTAGCGCGCGTTCAGGCACTGGGGGAAGACGGCTGACACCGTGCGCCACCCGTATCCCTAACCGAGCGAAGTCCGCGGAGTCCGGCCGCGTGAGCGGACCAACAGCATCAGGGAGGTCATGGCCCACATCGGGAGTCTGCTCGGGCACAGTGTCGGGGTGACTGATGCTTCGAACCGGTTGGTGACTGTGGTGCTCGTGACCGCTGACCTCGATCGTGCGTTGGCGCTGTACCGGGACGGCTTCGGGCTCGACCTGCACCTCGACGATCACCAAGGCGACGATCCCTGGACGTCGGGCCGGCACGCCGCGACCTCCTGGACCGACGGCGCCTTCGTCCACTTCGCGATCTATGCATCCAAGGACGGCACGGCCACGCAGGGCGCGCAGGTCGCCTTCCGGGTGGACGATCTCGACGCGGCCCACGAGCGGGCGGTGTCGGCGGGAGCGCGCATCCTCCACGAGCCGAAGCCGCAGCCGTGGGGCCGGTCGGCTCGCTACCTCGATGACGACGGCAACGTCGTTGAGCTCACGCAACCTGGCTAGAGCTTGGCTAGGTGGCCATGAGCACGGCGGCGGGGAGGGCGATGACCATGCCGACGCGCTGGAGGGTGGCGAAGCGCTCCTTCAGCACGATCCGGGCCAGCACCACGGTGCCCACGGGGTAGAGGGCGGCCAACACCGAGACGACGCTGAGCAGTCCCTCCCGTACCGCGAGCAGGTAGAGGACGTTGGCGGCCGCGTCGAGGGCTCCGGCCACGGCCGTGAAGGCGCGCGCACCGGCCGCGGGGGCGGAGCGGGAGACCAGGCCGACCACGGCCAAGCCGCCCACGACCGTGACCGACGCGGTCCGGGAGGCCACCAGGGGCCAGATCCCGGAGCCCTCGCTGGTGTAGGACAGGGCCACGAAGAACAGGCCAAAGCCGAGCCCGGCACCGAGGGCGAAGCTGACACCGTGGAGGTCGGACGGGCGGAGGTTGCCGCCGCCCTCGGCCGACACGAGGACGATTGCGGCCAGCGCGGCCACCATCCCCACCACGACCCCGCCGCCCGGGCGGTCGCCCTGGATCACACCCGCCACGACGGGCACCGCGGCGGCCAGCAGCGCGGTGATCGGCGCCACCACGCTCATTGGCCCCACCGACAGCCCCTTGTACAGCAGCCCGACGCCGGCCGCTCCACCGAGGCCGCCGAGGGCGCCGACCGCCAGGTCGTGCCCGTCGGCGGACCCACCCACGAACGGCGCGGCGGCCACCAACAACGCAAGGCCCAGCATGTGCGACCACAGGAGCACGGTGGTGGCCGACACCCGGCGGGCCGCCATGCCGCCGCAGAAGTCGCCGATGCCGTAGGTGGCGGCGGAGCAGAGGGCGAAGACGACGGCCACGGCCCTACGTCTACCGGGTTGGCCGGCCGCCGCCACCCGTCGTGGTGGTAGAACACGTTCCCGTTTTCGTCGCCGTCCCTTGGGAGCACCGTGGCCGTTGCCTTCGGCATGCAGCTGCCGATCCAGTCGCAGAGCACCATGTTCGTCCAGCCGTGGGAGAGCGCGGCGGGGGCGCCGGAGCTCGTGCAGGTGACGCAGGCGTGCGAGGCGGCCGGGTTCGACTACGTGGCCGTGTGCGACCACGTCGCCATCCCTGAACAGCATGCCGAGACCATGAGCACGACCTGGTGGGACACCATCGCCACGCTCTCGTATCTCGCGGCCGTCACCGAGCGGGTGCGGCTGCTCAGCCACGTGTACGTGCTGCCCTACCGGCACCCGCTGGCCGTTGCCAAGGCCTGGGCCACGCTCGACGCGCTGTCCGGGGGTCGGGCCATCCTCGGCGTGGGAGCGGGCCACGTGAAGGGTGAGTTCGCCGCCCTCGATGTGTCCTTTGCCGACCGGGGCCGGCTGCTCGACGAGGCCATCGACGCCGTGCGGGCCGCCCTGGCGGAGGAGTACCCCACCCACGAGGGCGAGCGGTGGCGCTTCAGCGGCCTCGGCCAGCGGCCCCGACCGGTGCAGGCGAGGCTGCCGATCTGGGTGGGCGGCTCGTCGCCGGCGGCCATGCGACGGGCGGCCGAACGGGGCGACGGGTGGCTGCCGCAGGGCCCTCCCGAAGGAGGCATGGCGGCGGGCATCGCCTTCATCTGCTCGCACCGCGCCGCTACCCGCGGCGACGATCCGATCGTGCTCGGCGCCCTGTCCGGCCCGCTTCACGTCGGCGAGCCCACGTGGGCCGCGCCTCGCTGCGTGCGAGGCCCGGCCGACAAGGTGGCCGGCTACCTGCGCACCCTTGCCGAGCTCGGCGTAGACCAGATCCAGGTGGGGTTTGTGAGCCGTTCCGCCGAGGAGCTGTGCGACCAGATCGCCGCCTTCGCCGCCGATGTCGCCCCGCTTGTCAACGACTAGGACTGATCAGGAGAACCGCATGTTGCTCGAGGGCAAGGTCGCCATCGTGTCGGGGATGGGTCCCGGGATGGGTCGGGACATCTCCCTGCTCCTCGCCGAGCACGGTGCCGACGTCGTGCTGGGTGCCCGTCGCACGGAGACGTCGGACGAGGTGGCCGAGGAGGTGCGGGCGCTGGGCCGGCGGGCCGAGGTCGTCCGCCTCGACATCACCGACGCCGCTTCGTGCGCGGCGGCGGTGACGGTTGCCACCGAGCGGTTCGGCGGGCTTGACATCCTGGTCAACAACGCCTTCCAGGACGGCAACCGCAAGGCCTTCATGGAGGCGCCGCTGGAGGAGTGGCGCCAGACGATGGACGTGAACTTCTGGGGCACGCTCCAGATGACGCGCGCCGCTGTCCCGTCGATGATCGAGCGGAGCGGCGGGCGGATCGTGATGGTGAACACCATGTCGGCCCATCGCATCGAGCCGGGCTTCGGCGCCTACGCCGCCTCCAAAGGCGCGCTGGAGACGGCCACCAAGACGTTGGCCGTCGAGCTCGGCGTGCATGGGATCCGGGTGAACGGGATCCACCCCGGATACATCTGGGGCGACTCGGTGGAGTGGTACTTCGGCTACCTCGGTAAGAAGCGCGGCATCTCCGGTGAGGAGGTCTACCGGGAGATGGCCGACGAGACGTCGCTCAAGTACCTGCCGCACTCGAGCGAGATCGCCGGGTCGGTGCTGTTCTTCGCGTCGGACCTCTCGAAGCCGGTAACCGGCCAGAGCCTGGACGTGAACTGTGGCCACTGGATGGCGCCGTGATCAAGCTCACCGTGCTGGTGAAGCGCAACCCGACGCTGTCGATCGAGGAGTTCCACGAGGAGTGGCGTGCCCACGGTCGGATGATCGCCGACGAGCCCGTCTTCCAGCGCTTCATCCGGCGCTACGAACAGCACCATCGGGTGCCGGCCGACTACCGCAACGGAGACACCCATGACGGCATGGCCGTGCAGTGGTTCGACTCCTACGCCGATTTCATGGCCCTGCTCCAGACCCCCGAGTACATGGCCAAGATGCAGCCGGACGAGACCCGGATCCTCGATCTCTCGGGCATGGTGGTGCTCTTCACCGAGGAGGCCGAGGTGTTCATCAGGTGATCCAGCAGGCCGCGGACGGGCTCTCCCGCTGTTGGTGGTGCGGCGACGATCCGCTCTACGTCGCCTACCACGACGAGGAATGGGGCCGGCCGCTCCGGGACGAGCGGGCGCTGTTCGAGCTCCTGTGCCTCGAGGGGTTCCAGGCCGGTCTCTCGTGGATCACCATCCTCCGCAAGCGGGTGGCCTTCCGCGAGGCCTTTGAGGGGTTCGACCCCGCGGTGGTCGCCGGCTACGGCGAGCGGGACGTCGAGCGGCTGCTGTCCCTGCCGGCCATCGTGCGCCACCGCGGGAAGATCGAAGCGACCATCGCCAACGCGCAGGCTGTCGAGGCCATGCACGACGCGGGCTCGACTCTCGAGGAGATGGTGTGGTCACACGCCCCCGACGCTCGAGAGGCGGCCCTCGCCCACCGGGATGAAGTGCCCCAGCACACCGCCGAGTCCGCGGAGCTGGCCCGGGCGCTGCGCGGGCGCGGCATGCGCTTCGTCGGCCCCACCACGGTCTACGCCTTCATGCAGTCGGCCGGCGTGGTCGACGACCACCTGGCCGGATGCCACCGAGCGGGCGGGGGCATCGCCTGCCCTCGCCGATGACACTGGCTGCTTCTGTGTGCGCTCAGCACCGGTATGCGGTGGCGGTTGTGAGCGTCCACAGAACCCAGATGGCTACGTCGTGATGCCGAGGCGCTCGAGGCCGAAGGCGCGGATGGCGTTGCCGCGGAGGAACTTGTAGATCTCCTCGTCGGAGAGGCCGGCCTGGGTGCAGATGTCGTTCGCCACCTTCTTGGAGTGCGGGAAGGTGCTGTCGGCGTGTGGGTAGTCGGTCTCGAAGCAGATCTGGTCCATGCCCACGACATCACGGTTCCGCAGGCCCGTCTCGTCGTCGAAGATGCAGCCGTAGATCCTATGGTGGATGTAGCTCGACGGCTTGTTCGGGAGGCTGGTGCCGAAGGAGTTGTCGCCCCGTTCGGCCCAGAGCTTGTCGGCCCGTTCGATGACATAGGGCATCCAGCCCACCTGGCCCTCGGAGTACGCGATCACGAGGCCCGGGAAGCGCTCCATGGTGCCGGAGAAGATGTAGTCGAGCATCGAGCCCATGGCATTGGCGAAGGTGAGGGTGGAGCTGACGATGAACGGTGCGTCGGGCGAGGTGGCGGGCATGCGTGACGACGAGCCGATGTGCATGCACACGACCGTGCCGGTGTCCTGGCAGGCCTGGAAGAACGGGTCCCAGTGGCGACCCTTGTCGTGGACTGACGGCAGGCCGAGCGGGTGTGGGTTCTCCGAGAACGTCACCGCGAAGCAGCCGCGGTCGGCGTTGCGGCGCACCTCAGCCGCCGCCAGCTGCGGATCCCAGAGCGGGATCATGCCGAGCGGGATGAGGCGGCCGTTGCCGTCGCCGGCGCACCACTCGTCGATCATCCAGTCGTTGTAGGCCTGCACGCACAGCAGCGCGAGGTCCTTGTCCTCCCGCTCGAGGAAGGCCTGGCCACAGAAGCGGGGGAGCGTGTTCGGGAAGCAGATGGAGGCCTCGACGTGGTTGGCCGTCATGTCGAGCAGCCGGTCCTTCTGGATCCAGCAGCCCGGGCGGATCTCGTCGAACGTGACTGGGGTGACGTCGAGGTCCTCGAAGTCGAGCGCCGCGCTCAGCTTGGGGAACGGGTAGACGAGATCGTCATAGAGCCACCAGTCGCACATCTCGCCGCCCTCGACACCCTTCTCGTAGGTGAAGACGCCGCCCTCAAAGCTGAACTCCGCGGTGTCGCGCACCACCCGCGGGCCGCGATCCAAGTACTTCTTGGGTAACCGGTCGCTCCAGAGCGTGGGTGGCTCCACCACGTGGTCATCGACCGAGATGATGAGCGGGAGCTCGCTGTGTGCGGCGTCTGGCTTGTCGTCGGTCATGCCGCCGATGATAGGACCTCCGACTAGAACGTGTTCTAGTGGCTACGAAGCCGCTTCCACGCGGCTTGGACCACACCGCGCACGAAGGACCAGGTGAAGTCCACGAAGTCGAAGCGGTCGCGCCACATGATGATCCGACCGCTGCGCACCTCGAAGGTGCCGCAGACCCAGAAGGCGCCCGACACCGGCCCAAGCGTGAGGACGTCGGTGCGCTCGGTCAGGACGATCGGTCCGTTGGCGGCGACGTTGTGCCACCGCACCTCGAAGCCCCGGCCGTAGCGGGCCAGCCACCGCAGCTGCCGCTCGACGGCCCGGAGGCCCCGGGCGGTGGGCAGGGGCACGTTCTGGTAGGCGACATCCGGGTGGAGCAGCGCGACGGCGGCGTCGATGTCCATCCGCTCGAGGGCAGCGAGGAAGTGCTCCACGACTTCGATCTCGACGGTTGTGGTGGTCGTGGTGGTGGTCATCGGCGTCTCCTGGTCAGGCAGGCAGTCACTCAGGCAGGCAGTCAGGCAGTCAACAGGTCGAGCACGTCGGACGGGAGGGCGAGCACGTGATCACCCGGCTCGGCGCTCGCCCGGGCTCGGGGGTTCCAGCCTGCCAGGGCGAAAGGCACGCCGGCGAGGGCCGCGCAGGCGCGATCGTGGGCGGTGTCGCCGATGAACACGGCGTCGTCAGCGCTGAGCTCGAGCGCCTCGAGGAGGGGGCCGAGCTGCTTCTCGTGCCCACCGAAGTGGTCGGAGAACAACGCCGACTGCGGCCGCCAGCCGAGCCGGTCGAGCTCGCGCCTACCCGAGGTTCGCTCCTTGTTGGAGGCAAGCCCCCACCGGTCCAGGCCGGCGAGCAACGCCTCCACGCCTGAGAACGGCTGCGCCGCGCCGGGGTCGTAGTGGGCGAGGTAGGCCTCCACGGTCACACCGGCGCGCTCGCACGCCTCCACGAGCGGCAGCCCGAGGGGCACGAGGTCGGGATCGACGCCGAGCGCATGCCAGGGCGCCGTGAGCGCGACATCCGAGTCGACGAGCGTCCCGTCGAAGTCGAACAGCGGCACCCGCGGTCGCGCACCCAAGAACCGGAGCATGACCGACGGCCACGTCGTGAGCGAAGCCCGTTGCCGCGCCCTACGGCGAACCCGATCGGTCCGCTCTGGGCGGGATCGCGTCGCTACCCCGTGTCAGGGGGAGAGTGGGAGCACGCCGCCCGGCGGGCCGCGACCGCCGCGCCGGCAGCGGCAGCTACGTCGGCCAGGGTAGCCGCCTCGCCTCGCGGTGGAGTGAACGTGCACTGGCCGTCGTCGTCCGGGGCTGTCACGTGCCAGCCCCGTGACTTCAACAGGTGGCAGCCGGCACAGAACCGCTTCCCGGCCGTGACCCTGGTGGTGTGCGTGGCGGACCAGTCCTCGAAGTGGTCGTACTGGAGACCCAGCCGGTTCGAGCAGCCCTTGCGGGCGCAGATCGGGTCGCGCCACTGGAGGGCAGTGCGCTGCTCGGCGGTGAAGCGCCGGCCGAGGTGGACGACCTTGGTGATCTCGGTGCCCTTGGTGACGATGGCGGCGAGGAAGGCGTCGTCCATCCACTCGTGCACGACGGACACGGGGATCGGACCCATCCCGGCCACCTCGCATGTCTCGCCGTCGAGGCAGCGGCCGCGCAGGAGGGTGGGGTAGTCGACCCGGACGAGGATCTTGGCGTCGCTGCGCTTGGGCGCCGCCGCACCCTCGGCCGCGTCGAAGGCGTAGGCCTCGGACGCCTCGCGACGCCCGTCGGACCTGGCCTGCCGAAAGAGCTTGTCGGCGCGGTGGCGGATCGCGTTGTCCATCCGGGCGATCACGGCCGACGGGCCGGAGACGTGGACGTGGCCGGTGCCGTCGGGCTCGGTCCAGGTGCGATAGCTGCGTTGGGCGTGGATCCGGCGGGCCGTGGCCTCCGGATCGCGGTCGGCGTTGCGGCGCGTGCGGCGGCACTCGTCCTGCAGCTCCGCCAGACCGTTGCGCTTGGAGCTCTCGAGCAGCCGCTGCTCGGCAGAGGGGTCGGCGGCGGCCGCGCCGGCCACTGCCTCGGCCTGCTTGGCGGAGAGGTCGCCGCTTGGCGGCCGCCGCGGTGGCGGGGAGCTCATTGAGCTGCTTGCCGGTCTCGAGGCTGCGCTTGGCGTCGGTCTTCGAGGTGCCGGTATGACGGGCGAACCAGTCCTCCGGTGAGCGGTCGCCGTCGCCCCGCCACACCTCCGATGCCGCCACCTTGGCCGCGGCCGTCGTCTTGAGCGCGCGACCGCTGCGCTCGATCTGCTCGCCCAGGCCGACCAGCTCCTTCACCGCCGCGGGGGTGAAGACGTCGAGATCCAGCGCCACCAGGAGCCGCCCGAGACCCTCGGCGGCCTCGACGATCTCGGTGGTGGTGCCGACCTCGAACATGTGTTCGAGAATAGCGCACGAGGCGGGTGACGGCGCAGCTCTCGACGCCAGCGGTGCCGGCGCTCGGCGAGCACACCATGGAGATCCGGCGCGAGCTCAACCGGTGAGCACCCGCCGGCGCTACCGTCCGGCCCATGGGGGAGCTCGTACGGCTGGCAGTAGAAGACGCCACCGTCGACGCCGTGGCCGACGCCCTCGACCGCGACGGTTGCGTGGTCGTCGAACGGTTCATCAGCGCGGATAAGGTGGCCGCCCTCAAGGACCAGCTGGCGCCTCACCGCGAGCAGACGCCGCTCGGCCGGAACGACTTCGAGGGCTACGACACCAAGCGGATCTATGCGCTGTTCGCCAAGGTCCGCGGCTTCGACGAGCTGGCGGTCCACCCGCTCCTGCTCGGCGTCCTCGACGAGGTGCTCGGGCACTACCAGCTGAGCGGTCCCGTGGGCATCGACATCGGGCCCGGCGAGTCGCCCCAGGGGCTCCACCGTGACGACGTCGTGTACCCCATCCCGTGGCCGCACGAGCAGGTGGTGCTCAACACCATGTGGGCGCTGGACGACTTCACCGAGGACAACGGCGCCACCGTCGTCGTGCCGGGAAGCCATCGCAGCAGTCCCACCGAGATGCCGCCCGCGACCGACGTCATCCCAGCAACGATGCCCTCCGGGTCGGTCATGTTCTACGTGGGCACCGTGTGGCACGGCGGCGGCGCCAACCGCACCGACGAGCGCCGCCTCGGCGTCATCCTTGAGTACGCCGCCTCCTGGCTTCGCGCCCAGGAGAATCACGTCACCGCCGTGCCCGTGGCGGTCATGCGCACCCTGGAGCCGCGCCTCCAGGAGCTGCTCGGCTACAACATCCACCCGCCCTTCCTCGGCTACGTCGACGGGCGCCATCCCCGCCGGGCGCTTGGTTCGATGGAGCGTTGACGACTTAGTGCCGCACTAGCGTCGATCACCATGCAGCAGATCGGTGTGCCCACGGCCGAGTCCAGCATCGATGTTGACGCGTCGCCCGAGGTCGTGTGGGCGACCGTGGCTGACGTCACCCGCACGCCTGAGTGGAGTCCGGTGTGCCACCGCTGCGAATGGATCGACGGCCACCACGGGCCGGTCCTCGGGGCTCGGTTCCGAGGCCACAACCGGCTCAACGGGGCTCGCTGGTCGCGCAACTGCGTGGTCACCGCGGCCGAGCCGGGCCGCGTGTTCGGCTTCTCGTCCGAGTTCAAGGGGCAGGAGTCCACGCGGTGGAGGTACCGCATCGAGCCGGAGGGATCGGGGACGCGCCTGAGCGAGGCCTACGAGATCGTGCTCATGCCACGGTGGGTGCGAGCGTTCCGGCGCATCCCCGGTGCGGTGGCCAAGAGCGAGCGCGACACACGGTCGAACATCACCACGAGCTTGGAGCGCCTCAAGGCCATGGTGGAAGGCGAACACTGATCACGTGGGATGCGGCTCAGGTGGAGGGGTCGTTCGGAGCGCCTACGGTGAGCCGATGGCCGCACAACAGACGCTGACCGATCTCGTGACCAAGGCGATGAACGTCACCCACAAGGCGGCACTCAAGGTGACCGGAGGACGGTTGGGCAAGCAGGTGTTCGGCATGCCCGCCGTGCAGCTCCACACCACCGGGCGGAAGTCCGGCCAGCGTCGCTCGGTGATGCTCACGGCGCCGATCCACGAACCCGATCGCATCGTGCTGATCGCCTCCAAGGGCGGCGACGACCGCCACCCGGACTGGTACCACAATGTCGTCGCCCACCCCGACGTCGAGGTCACCGAGGACGGCGCCACGCGTCCGATGCGGGCCCGGACCGCCACCCCAGAGGAGAAGGCGGAGATGTGGCCGGCCATCGTGGCCGCCTACAAGGGGTACGCCGGCTACCAGAAGCGCACCGACCGCGACATCCCCGTCGTGATCTGCGAGCCTCGCACCTGACACCCCACTAGAACGCGTTCTAGTCTCGCCGGATGGCAACAGCGGGGTTCCAGCTCCTCATCGGTGGCGAGCGCGTCGGGGGCGAGGCCGGTGCGTACGACGTCATCAACCCGGCGAGCGAGGCGATCGTCGGGCAGGCCCCCGAGGCGTCCATCGCTCAGGTCGAGGCGGCCGCGAACGCGGCCGCCGCCGCTTTCCCGGCATGGAGCCGCACGGCGCCGGAGGAGCGGGCGGCCCTGCTCAACAAGGCGGCCGACCTCCTGCGTGAGCGGATGCACGAGCTCATCCCGCTGGTTCAGGCCGAGACCGGCGCCACGCAGCGGGTGGCCTCCACCATGCAGGTGCCCACCTGCATCGAGCGCTTCCGGCGCTACGCCAAGGGGGCACTGGAGCCCACCACCATCGCGCTGCCGCCGGGTGAGATGCCGGCCACCGCGCTGGCATTGGGTGGCCTCATGAGCGCCATAGCCGTGCGCCAGCCGGTCGGAGTGGTGGCCTGCATCACGCCGTACAACTTCCCGATCGTGAACATGGCCGGGAAGATCGGCCCCGCCCTAGCCATGGGCAACACCGTCGTGGTGAAGCCGGCGCCGCAGGACCCGCTGGCGGTCACCGTCTTCGGGGAGATCCTCCACGAGGCGGGCTTCCCTGCGGGCGTGGTCAATGTCGTCACCGCCTCGAGCCCTGACGCGGGCCAGGCCCTGGTGGCCTCGGACCACGTCGACATGGTGAGCTTCACCGGTTCCACCCCCGTGGGCCAGGCCATCGGCGCGGTGGCCGGTCGCGGCGTGAAGCGCTTGCTCCTCGAGCTCGGCGGCAAGGGCGCCGGCATCGTGTTCGACGACGCCGACCTCAAGACGGCCATCGGCACGATCGCCAGCGCCTGGTCCTTCCACAGCGGCCAGATCTGCACGGCCCCCACCCGCGTCATCGCGCAGCGCGGCGTCTACGACCAAGTGGTCGCCGGCCTGCAGGCGGCGGCCGGTCGCCTCAAGGTGGGCGACCCGCTGGCTCCCGACACCGTCGTCGGCCCGCTCATCTCCGCCGCCCAGCGTGGGCGCGTCGAGGCCCTGATCGAGGCCGGCGTCGATCAGGGCGGTGAGCTCGTCGCCGGCGGCCAGCGGCCTGACCTCGAAACCGGGTTCTACGTGGCGCCCACGCTCATCGCGGGATGCAAGCCCGACAACGCGGCCGTGCTCCAGGAGTTCTTTGGGCCGGTGGTGGTGGTCGTGCCCTTCGACGACGAGGACGAGGCCGTCACCATCGCCAACGGCACCGAGTTCGGCCTCTACGACTACGTCTTCTCCGCCGACACCTCCCGCGGCCTGCGGGTGGCCAGGCAGCTGCGCACCGGCTGCGTCGGCCTCAACACCGCCCAGCGCAACAACGAGGCACCCTTCGGCGGTTTCAAGATGAGCGGCGTCGGCCGCGACGGCGGGAGCTTCGGCCTCCAGGCCTACAGCGAGCTCCAGAGCATCGTCTGGCCTGGGTGACCGACGACACGCCAGTCGGGGGTTCCCAATAACGTAATAGTACGTTATGGTTCCTCGCATGGCGGCGAGGCTGGGGACGGAGGTGCTGTTGGCGTTGCTTGATGTAGGGGAGCCCGGGATCGGCGGCGTCGAGGTGCAAGACCGCCTGGCCGCCCAAGGCAAGCGGCCCGGTGCCGACAAGCTGCTCGTCACGCTCCTACAGCTGGAAGGAGCCGGGCACGTCGTGATCGACCGGGGCGCGCCGATGCGCTTCTCCCTCACCGTCCTGGGCCGCGATCGCGCCTACGAGCTCGGCGGCGGGCAGCCCGTGCACCTGCAGCTCCTCATGGCCGATCTGGTCGGGTTCACGTCGTTCACCTCCACCCACGGTGACGCCGCCGCGCATGTCGCCGCCGGGGCCCTGCACCTGGCCGCCTCGGATGCCGTGCGCCTCGGCGGCGGCGAGATCGTGAAGGTGATGGGTGACGGGTTCCTGGCCTGGCTGCCCCCGGCCGCCGACCCGGTGCCGGTCGTGGCGGCCGTGGCGGCCGGGTGCGTCCAGCCGTCCGGTGAGCCGTGGCTCCTGCGGGCGGCCAGCCACGTCGGTCGGCCCATCCGCCACCATGGCGACCTCTTCGGCCATGACGTCAACCTCGTGGCCCGGCTCTGTGCGGCCGCCGCTCCCGGCGAGCTCGTGCGGTCGTTCGGCGGAGTCGATGAGCCCGAGCAGCTCGAGGTGCGGGGCATCGATGCGGCCGTGCCTGTGTGGCGGACGGCGATCCCGTGAGCCGCCTGTTCGGTCGCGGCGAGCTCAAGCTGGCCCTGCTCCACGTAGCCGCAGACCTCGGCCCCACCAACGGCTACTCCATCATGCACGGCCTGGCCGAGCGGATCGGAGGGTCGTGGCAGCCGAGCCCAGGCGCCATCTATCCGGCGTTGCTGGCCCTCGAGGACGGAGGCTTGCTCATCGGCCGGGACCACGAGGGCGCCCGTCGCTACGAGGTCACGCCGGCCGGGAGGATCGCGGTGGCGGCCGAGCCCGACGTGCTCCACGAGGTAGCCGACCGGGCCGAGCGGGCCCCGGCCCCTCCTGTCACCGTTGGCGCCGTGCTCGACCGCTTGGTCGCCGACGCCCCGCTCCGCAGTCGATCGTTGCGCCCGCCGCAGGTCGATCGGCTCGAATCGCTCTTCCAACCGTTGCTCGCCGAGCTCCGAGACCTGACTGCCGAGGAGGCACCCTGATGGACGACTTTGCGCTCGCCGCGTTCCGGGAACGAGAGGCTCGCCAGATTCTCAAACGCCGCGCCTTCTACCTGCACCTGGCGATCTTCGTCGCCGTGAACGTGATGCTGGTGGGGATCTGGGCATTGGTCGGAGGCGGGTTCCCCTGGTTCCTGTTCCCCCTGATGGGCTGGGGGATCGGCGTGGTGGCCCACGGAGCGACAGCGTTCCTGATGGCCCACCCCGACGACATCGTCCTCGAGCGGGAGCAACGCCGCCTGGCCAAGGAGTGAGCTCGCGCTCCTAGTCGAAGGTCCAGCGGGTGGGAGAGCCGGCGAAGTCCTCCTCGGTGAGGCCGAACACCACCTCCGGGGTGATGCGGAAGGTGGCGTTGACGCCGGGGTCGAGGAAGCTCGGCTCGTAGCTGGCGCCGTACTTGGCGTTCATCCCCTCGAGGAACGCGCTGATGAGCTCGGCGTCCTGCACCACCTCGCCCACCCCTTCGAGCACGACCGGCTCCAGCGCGT